>Ga0247765_1001418_pt1 | contig 11476 bp, 12 predicted proteins | sample UWRJL106311C6_FD_179949 | JGI IMG/M metagenome (GOLD analysis project Ga0247765, IMG submission 179949) | Plant litter microbial communities from Arlington Agricultural Research Station in Wisconsin, United States - UWRJ-L106-311C-6 | ecosystem: Environmental > Terrestrial > Plant litter >... | reverse complement strand
ACTGACCAGACCAGACCAGACCAGACCAGACCAGACCAGACTAGAGAGAGCGAGAGAGAGTCTAAGCCAAGACTATAGAGTCACAGTCGGTCAGTCAGTCAGTCAGTCAGTCAGTGGGAGCAAACAGCAAAGCGGCACGACGGTTTCGTCCCAAAATCCAACTAGCCGTCCCGACGCCTCATAGGCCAGTTCGACTTTTGCTTCGTGCTGTGCCGCAAAAAAGTCGGACACGGGAGTCTGGGGGGGATTGTTTTCTAGAAGAAAAAAAAAGGCGCCGAAGGAATGGAGCACACCACATGGCATCGCATCACATTCACAAGGAAAAGCAGTTTTGGTTGGTGGCGTAATACACATGGGAATGTGCCCAGGCGGCGGGGTCATTTGTCGGGCCTCTGGGATAGTGTAGAGGTGTGTTTTGCTCTTATTATCGTTTATTATCATCCCGTGGTCACTGATCGCTGTCTTGACAAGAAAATTCGAGAATTGCGTTGCCTAACTCTAACTCTAGCACCTATTCTACGGTGCAAGATTCCGCCGAGCCACCTCTGAATTTGCCAATCTCCTTAGATCCTAGATCCCAGTTCCCAGTCGAGAATGGATTGTTTCTTCTACACAAAAAAGACGTTGAGCTTCCTCTTTCGGCACATCGTATGGATGCTGTGGGGTGTAGTCTAGTGGGTGGTTCATGTGGTGGGGCCACTTAATGCGAGGCATTTTGCCCCCACCCCCAACCCTCAACCCCCTGTTGATCCGCTCCCGTTGACGGTTGGGGGACCAAATGCATGAACCCAAGATCCAAGACATGTGGCGGAGCGGTTGACGCTTGAGCGTGCTGTGTGCTTGCTTGGTTTGCACAGCCAGCTAGCCAGCCAGCCGAAAACCCCTGTTAGCACAGTCAAAGTCATGAGCCCTAGAGCTATAGTACCTATCCAGTAGTCCCAAGAATCTTGGCATCTTGAATGTATTCAATAGGTCTGACTGACTGGACACGAACGAAACCGATCATCCCCAACAGAGAGCCATCCGAAACCAGATGCTACGAAAATACCAATTGCACCGCGAGAAAGATGACAGAACAACAAATTCGCTTCTGAATCCTAAATCTTTCTCCTTCTTCTTTTTCGCTCGTAGACATTCTTCAATTCCAGATACTCTACTACTAGAAACAGAAAAGAAAAAAGTTGCAGAAGAATCGCAGCCAGCTCATCAATAGATGCCAACCCGACATCATCGTGAAAAGCTTGAAGAATCCCCCCGTTGTGGAATCGTCGAACCGACCAAGGACCCGGCTCGTTCCGCATCAGAATCTTTCTGACGACCCCTTCCCCGAATTCCATCAAACACTCTCTGGACAAAAGACCGACCGGTAGGGTTGACAGGGTTAGTAGGATGATTACCTGTCTGGGCGAGAATACTCGAGGCGCCGCCGCCGCTGCTCGGCGGGCCAGAGGCCACATCACTTTGGTCTTCCATATCAGAATCGAAGACTCCCAACCCACCACCACCATCGCTCCCGAGCATCTTCTCATTGATAGGGATAGCGGGCCGTGATCGCTTTTTCGTGTCGCTGACTAGGTTCTTGATCTCATTAATGTAGATCGACGAAGTGATCAGGACGAGGAGAATCCCGCCCGATATGCCGACTGGGATTTTTTTTTTAAAATGTCAGTCCAGTCCAGTCTAGTCCGTAATCACCATGCCTTCAAGTCTGCGATTTCCATCAATACATACATATAAGACCCAAGACCTGCCCAACTGGCCACATTGTCTCTCCAGACGCCGGGTCTTTGGGATAGATGTCGACATCTAGCGCAAAAATGCTCGAGGCAAAGGAGAGGGGTAGCTGGAAGGTCGGAGTTAATATGTCCTTGCTGACCAAGTAGTTTCTGAACCTACAAAAAGAAGCGATATCAGACCAAAGGCTTTCAAGACCTGGTCACATTCACGTTCACATCTAGTTAGTACCTGACCGACATCCATCAATAGCGCGCACATATTTCTTGTCTCTTACATTCTCCGAACGTTCGGCCCCCTCAGCCCTCTCACGTCGCAGACGTGCCTCCCAGGTGTTGGTGTGCATCTGCTTGAAGTTGAGAAGGTTCTCAACTGATCGCTGCACCTGCTCTGCATAGGCAAGAAGGTCATGCACTGCGCTAATATTCTTCTCCACGATCTGCAGGGTTTCTTGCATCTGGTCTTGGTTCTGTAGCATGGGGCCTTCGACAGGCAGTATCGCGGGGGAATCTATGTTACCCTCTGCTTCTGATGTCGTTGTTGCTGTCGCTGCCGCTGTTGCTTTCTCCGAAAAGGAAGATTGGGTGATGGGTTCCGGGTCACGCATGACGTGCAGCGGATGGTGAGGGCTCTGGTAAAGCTCCTGCAGGGCTCCAAGGACTTGTCTTTGCTGCTCTAGGACGGTCAGGATGGCGTTTAATTCGTCCCGAATGTCCATGAGCTCCACCACTAGGCCTGTCTCGTTATCGACCCGGTAGAGAAACTCCATCGCCTGAGCCCTGAGCTCGGCACTGGCTTTTGGCTGGAGCCTGCCTATTACAGAAGTGAAATATCGGAATAAGGCGCTCTGTTCTTCTCCCTAATAAACGATGCAACCGTGGTTAGATGGAAAACCGGGGGTTTTTTATTTTTATTTTTTTAGGGAGTTAGATATGCACAGATAACTCACAATGCGGTTAATAGACGTCCTGAATCCCTCTTCAAGCTTAAACCTCATCGGCCCATCTCGCCTGAAAAAGTCGACGGCCGCTTTCAGGATCAGGTGGACCATGTCTTCTCCTGACGTGACCATGCGTCTGGTCTTGTCGTATCCCAACGAACGGGTGACGGCACTCTTCAGATTGTAGAAACGATCAGCTTCCCGCGAATCTGGAAAGCAGGAGATGACGGAGCCTAGGTACGTCGATGCCGTGTTCGGAAATGTCAGCTACTTAATCGCAAGTATATCGCGGATGCAAATTGGTATTCTAGCTTCGAGGGATCGGGAGATAATACCATCCTGAAGAAGCCACAGCCAAAGCTGATCGACCATGATAATTGGGCGATCTTTCGGCTGTAATTCTGGCCTCAGCCGTTTCCCCCATCGGTACGAGACTTGGTCCAGGTCTCGGGTCTCGGTCGAGTCAAGCATGGGGTACGCAAATCGATCAAGTGTCCGGCGACAGTGGACGGGATTTGGCGCCGTCACATAGCCTCTGATCAACTCTGCCGCCGGGCCATAAGGATGATCTGCTGCAGATTGCGCGTCCTGGTCCAGAAAAGACGAGAGAAGCGCCGCCTCGCTGCCGCCTACCAACGCCATTGCAAAGGCCCTATCAAGGATTTTGCGATTCCTATGGGTCTCGTATCCAAGGATGGGCATCTGAGACCTGTCAGCTTTCGATATTGTGTGGTATAATTGAGCTAGGCTTTTGTTAGGTAGGTAGGTAGGTAGGTACTGACAAAGAGTGCTACCGCCGCCATCTGGGACATGTCCATATTGACTCCGCCAAAAACCGGATTCTGTCTCGCATGTAAGCATCCTCATGTACATGGGGCTGGATTCGTATGGATGGAGTGACTTGTATGCTGCCATACCTGATTTGGGTCGTATTTCTTCGCTTGTGGTATCATGTATCGGTTAACTGGGAGGGACCCTTTTTGTCACGGGTACATGTGTCAGTGTCTTTTGCATCTAGCACAAGGAGCAAGTGAACCTACCTTGGTATCGCTGCCACTGCGGTGCCTGATGCTTGATACCTAAGCGGTCAAAAAGATCCTATTTGCCGCACCCGCACCCTATGAGTACCCAGGCTATCACGTTTGGCGGAGGTAGGGGATGAACCAACAAGAACCCATTGCTCCTATATATACAGCCCCATCTGTCAATCAACTTCTGAATCATAGGTAACTTTGTCATACTTGGAGGCGGACACTTGCATTGTTAGCGGGGAGGTGTATCCATTGGCAGCCAGCCGCTTCTTTGGTTGGCTTGAACCTGTCAGGCAAGGCAACAATGCTGTCGAAGCTTCGATCTCCATAGATGAGCTCGGAAACAGTCTCGGTCGTGAAATAGATTCTCTCGCCTCTCGGCCGATCTTCGTTGTCGTAAATGTCGGTCTTTACAACACAAACCCGCACGTCAAACCCATCGCAGGCCGATTGTTGTGCCCCAGGACTAGGACCGGGTCTTTCCGAGTCCTCGCGCCACTTTGGCTTCGTGGCAATTGGGTCCTTGGCAGAGAACATTGGTTTATCTTCTGTGGAATCGGTCTTCGGAACCTTCTCCGATCCGGCGAGCCCGCCTTCAGCTTCCTTACCACTGCCGGCGCGTGGCAAGGGATCAAAACCAGCCATAGCACCGTTTTTAGGTTGAAAGTCGTCGAAAGAGAGCTTGGGTCGCAATCTAGCAGATAGCTTGGCGAAGGAATACTCTCTCTCGCTGAATTACCTTGCCCAGTATCAGGAAGAGAGAGGAAAGGACGGAATGAGCTGTCGACCCCGCTTTCTGCGTGCTTGAACATGCAACTCCAATTGGTTGAGTCCCTACCTAGGTGGCTCTGACTCTCTCCCAATAAAACCCAAAAGGGCATATGCGTCATCCCCCATGCAGTTCTCTGCTCTTCTCGTTGTGGATGCCAGTACCCGTTCTCCACACCGCCTCGGATCCGGCCGCGCTCGCCGGTATCGGCTACCGGAAACACCAGCCCAGCAAGACGCCAAAATGAACTGAGGAGAACCTACGGCAAGATGACAAGCGACGTCATGGTGTCATGAGGTAGATATCTTGTCTATTGATGTCGCGCCTTGATATTGAGGCTGTCCACGTGAACTCTGTCTCGCCCGCCACGCCATGCTCCGTGACGCCTGGGGCAGCCTCTCCCATCATTTTTGGAAATTGTGCTCTGTAGCGTCAATCACCTCCAGAGCGCGAATGCCTCCAAGATGACCTCCCACTGCACCTTGGTGGTAAACTCCAAATCCACGCCATTCTCACCCTGTGTCTTCTTGCTCCTGACTTCTTCTTCGGTGGCCCAGACAAACCGAACATGTTCCCTAGGGTCCAGGACCACCTTAGCAATCTGATCCTGGGATACGCATGCGACAAAGTAAAACTTGCAGACCAGCTTGCCCCTTCTCGTCAAGAACATGTGGCCACCCATGTGCTCGCCCCATTCTGCCTCGCCTAGCGTTGGACCGGCCTGTCCATCGCCACTATGCACAGCGCGTGATGCATTTGAGGCGGGACATTTCACTAGAGGCCCGATCATGTTGGCCCGCAATCCTGCTTCCTCTTGGAGCTCGCGAATGCACGAGTCGACAATGCTAGAGTCGTCAACGTCGCACCCACCACCTGGCGTCTCCCACCGGAGCGGCATCGAATCAGACGCTGCTCGTTGCACTAGTAGGACACGGGGCTGCTGTCGGTTTGACGGCGACGCGGGAGCCAAGACTGCGGCTTCGTCATCTTTTGGAAGCAAGGGTTCTGGCCACTGTTGGTCGAAGACGATGGCTCCCGTTGCGAGCCAGAAAGGTGTCAGCCTAGTCGTGGCCGAGCCCGGACGCGGGAAGTGGCGACTCAGAAAGTCGCGAGGGGAGAGGGTGAACGGCTGTGCCGAGGGATGAACTGCCAATGCAGGGTCCGACATCGATGGGAACATCTTTTGCCCGTCAGTCATCAGGCGCGTGGCGAGAGAAAATGTCAGCACAAACTTGGGGAGAGAGTGGATGATCTTCGGCTCAATGATCTCGGGGGATGTTAAAGGCTCTCTGCTGTTGCTTTGGCGTCCGGTTTGAGATGCTAGTGGTAACCCGTGTTGATTGTTCCAGAATCTAACTGCCTGTCTGCATGGTGGGGTTGGTGGGGTTGTGTAGCTCCTTCCAACACATGCAGTGTGGGCACGTGAGGGAGCTGGAGTTCAATGCGGGGCAGCACAAACGCGATAAAATTTTAATCACAACAGTATGAAACCCTTTTCCATCAAGTCGTGCACATGCATGATTGAGAGACAGTAGCAAAGAAATTTTTTTTTTTCCTCTTTTCCCTCTAATTAACGGTCCTCGTTTAGCTCATTGGCTGGATTCATTTCGACTTGATTTTTTCAATCTACACAATTCCTATCGGAGGATACTGAGGACGAAGAGTACGGTGACCAGGACATAGCCTTGTTGGATGATCTCAATCATGACGAGGAGCTCCGAGATCGCCGTCCCCTATGCCACGCACTGGCACCTAGAAGAGGCTGAACTTCATGAGAAGGATGAGGATGAAATTTATGGAATGGACGATAGGAGGAATGAAAGTGGTAGGGATGATGAAAATGAGGCCGAGGACCAAAGCGACAGTGATGGTGTAGCTGAGAGTGGGTTGGGCGAAGAAGACAACACCGGGGCATCTGGCAAGGACGAAGGCAATGACAGTGAGCACAGTGAGTGATCGGGGGCAACCACGGTGCATAGCAAGGACAATGACGGGTCTGGCGGAGAATGAGAGCTTCCTCTGGTTGTTGTAGAACAAACGATGGCCTTGGGTCTGTTGTGGTCCAGCAGGAGCTGAAGTGGCAAATCCCTCGTTTTGCAGGAGATTGCTCTGACCCAGGACTGACATTTCAATTCTTCCGTGGGGAGGAAGGAACGAAGAAACCGCGGGGAGGCAAACGGCGTCATGGCGTCATGAGATCGACGCCTTATTATTCAGGCCACCCGTCACGCCCGCTGCGATACCTCTCTCTCCTTCCTCTCACACATCTTGTCCGTTCAGTTATTCAAATTTTTCTCCGTGTACCTAAGGTACCTATGCAGGTCAACCACAGCACCAGAACGACAAGTCCGACAGGACGACCATAACAGCCAAGATCGATTGGTAAGAATCAGGTCTATCTCCTCTCCCTGCTGCCTATGCTAACGCATCCGCTTAATCAGTGCAGTCCTCCTCAGCCGCAGCCGCCTCGCGCTTCTCGACATTGTCCTCCGCCGTCGGCCTTCCAAAGCCGGGGAAACCACCGCCGCCGACGCCGCCGCGCATGCCCGCAACAGGGCCAGTTGGGTTCATAACACCGCCACCCTCCCTCATAAAGGCCGCAGGGTTGAGGGGTCGGCTAGTCTGCTGGTTGATACCGAAGCGGATCCAAGAAAAGAGACCATCCTCGAGCTTGTTACCGACGAGGGCGTAGCGCACAATTGGGTCGTCGCCGTTGGCGCCCTGGCGGAAAAGGAAGTCGTTCACGTTGAGAGTGATAGCCATACGGTTCGCCGAGTACGGGGCAACCTTGTCGGCGGATGCGATGAGTGATTGGTCAAAGTAGAGCTGGCCGATGTGTGCCGCACGGCCACCGGTAATGGTGTTGTTGGCAAGCTTGGTGGCGCCGAGGTAGACAATGGCTGTGTTTCTGTCAGTGGGTTGCTCCCTTTTCACTTTAACGCGGCCGCTTACCGTGGATGTGGGTAGCGCGACCATCGTAGTGGCCGGGCATGATGCCGTCGAAGCTGGCAATGCCGTTCTCGTCAGTGGGCTGCACACCACGGAGAGCAGTAAGCTTCAGGATGCTCGAGTCTTTGGGGTCACCCATGCCGGGGTAGCCCTGGACACCAGTGTAGATGCCGGTCGAGTTGGAACTCCAAATGTCAACATAAGCGTTGGGCACGACCTGGCAGGTCTTGTAGTCGACAACCTGGATGGCGAGGGTCATCTTGATACCGGGCTCCTTCTCGACAATGTTCTTGCGGACCTGCTCGCCCCTGACGTCTGTTCCGCTCCGTTAGCCCTCGCTCTCGAATTCACCCGATTCTACCAAACGTACACAACGGGCCCTCATCGACAACAGGCATCAGCATGCAAGCGCCGGCATCCGAAAAGAGGCTCTTGAGATCCATTCCCTGGGAAACGGCCTTGTTGGTCTTGTGGTCAATCTTGGAAACAGAGATGTAATCTCTGGGACGCAGCTTGCGGCTGTGGGAGACCCCATGTTAGCATCGTCTAACCATTCTCAAAGCCCAATCCTCTCAAAAACATACGTCGACCCAGACTCGAGGCCAACCTCTCTCCGGAGCCTCATGAATTCCTTCCCATGGCTCTCGACGGTCCGCTTGATGAACTCGGGGTCGTTGAACTCCCTGGCGCAGTGGTTCAGCGACTTGCGCTCCAACGGGTTGGCGGCATGAGCTGTCACCACCTCCTCTTTACCCGGGTGGGCAAAGGCCAGAGGGGCGGCCAGCAAAACACTCGAGAGGAGGTTCTTGAGTCCCATGGTTGCACAGCGTTATGGACGACGAGAGCCGCGATTCCAGTAACTGCAGACAGGAAGGAGGGGAAGGCAGGAAACCCAGCCAAGACAGCGTGAGTCGGCAGCAGCCGATATATTTACTTTTCCCGCATGCTTCCAATCTCCCTCTTTTTTCTCGGGTCCCCCTCTCGGGCTTTCGGCCCCACGTCTTCTAGATGCTGAGACCATAATGGCACCAGTCAATATCCGGGTCGCGCTGGGGCAATTCATCCACGATTCTCGGTCCCCAGTCGTGGTAACGTTTTTGGTGTCGACCCTCCCCGCTATTGGTTGCCACAATATCGCCCAAACCGTACTTGGTTCCGGAACGGCCCAGTGATGGACAGGCAAGGTGATTGGCAATCCGCGATATGCGATATGCTCGCGGCGCGCAGCCGAGCCTGCTGGGATTAGATACCCAGCGCCAAGACTGCCCCAGGTTCTTTAATCTCCGCGCGTGACAGCGAAGCCTCATATATCCGCCATCCAGGAACGAATCGGGATGCGCGGCAGAATTGGGTTTACTCGCAAGCGGTTAAACATGCTTCTCCCACCCACCCATGAGACCCTCGCAGCGCGGATGGCATCCGCCGGCTTTACCCAAAAGTCTACGGCCATCATATGGGCCCATTGGTTCAAGTATATTTCAATACCACCCACTACTCGGCAGTTGGCGCCCTGCTGCACCCCGCATTCCGCCGCCGCGACATCCGCCCAGCGATCAAAGCTGGCTAACGAGTCAATGGCAAGCAAGCCTGTCGGCTCTTCCGGCTGATTGAAGAATGTAGCACTCCCGCAAAGGGCAGGGTTTTTTCTCTTGTGGGCTCGTCGTCAGCATGCAGGAGCAAGCAAACATCGTATATAATAACCTGGCGGGGTTTCTCGGTTGGACACAACCGACCGACCCACCTCGTTTTTTTTTTCTAGCAGTGTGGGCCACCATGGGTATTACTGAGCAGCCAGATGCGAATTAATATCTAGCATGGCAATTCGTCCAACCAACCGCTTTGCACCGTCGCAAGCTCGCGAATTTCCTTGGCTCTGCGACGAATGAGCGTCAGATCAAAGGTCAGCGTTTCGTCCTTCTGGAAGCCCTCCTCCGTTCATTCCATTCAACGCCAAGTCGAACATGCCTGGATGAGCCTCAGAAATCGCCAAGATGATCGTCTTCAAGTGGCGGGTTAGCCAAGCAAGAAAAATCTGCACCAGAGGTATCACAAGATCTACTTGCCTCCCCACACTCCACCCCCCTCCTCCTCTTGCGCCTCTGATGATGCAGATCGTAAACATAAACATCGGTCGGCCGAAGACAGCCGTCCCAAACTGCCGGATGTTGTGCAGGGCCCATGTAATATGTTTACTCGGACACGCAACACAACACGTGCTCGCGCCAGCAGGTAGGAAGTCAAACGTATTTATCTACGTAGTAGCGACCGGAGATGGTAGTCGGTAGAAGGGTTCCCACGTGAACGGCTTCATCAATGCAGTTATCTCCCTCGGCGAACAGAACACGTTCCCGAGCAAAACCTAGAAACCCAAACACACGTTATAGGGTATAGAAATTTGGGCCGCGTGGCCCCCAGACGAGAAATCTAATCTTTGCCCGTAAAACATGGAATCGCACAACGGAACCTGGGACCTACCCGGCTTCGGGCTTCGGCTATCCAGTCCGGCACGTCACAAAAACACCTATCAAGTGTACTTTGTAGCCATGTCTATTCTTGGGGGGGAGGGGGGAGGGTCGGCAAAGCCAAGTGAGTGCAGTAGGTTGCAGAATTCTCGGATGGGTGCTGGGCGGTGGGCGTTGGTCGAGTTTATCCAGAAGATTTTATAGCAGCGGGTACCTTGGGTATTGAGGTATACCGCTGTCACTATTGATTATTCCACATGGACCCGCAAGGACCGAAGATGGTGATGATGCAACACGATGACATAGCTGCTTACGAATAGTTGTGCAGTCAGTGTGCGACATGACTGGAATGAATGAATGCATGCATTTTCACATGTATATACATGTAGAGTGGTGCTTACCTACATCAATGTATATATCATGACTGTTGTCAATCACATGCTTTGAGGCATACATACATAGCTACATTCAAAACATACATACTGCATGAGAGAGGTCTTGACGTGGTATCCGGGTGGCAAAGTAAGTCGCACGGTCGGCGTCACGGAAAGAAACCCAAGGGGGAGCATGCACAGGAGATGTGCCTGCGCTGTGCTGTAACGTCGGTGGTCGTCTTTTTGTTTTTTTGACGGATCGGGAACCGGGCGAGCTCCGAATGCGACTTTTCGATCCGGGTAAGAGTTTATCCTGAGGAGTATAATCCAACATAACACAGCACAGCGGAGAATTGATGCAGCGCACTGTGTTTCGTTTCGTTGCGTTGCGTTGCGCACATCGCTGCTCTATCACAGTACAGTAGTAGGTGGCGGTCTAGTTCCAGTTCTAGTTCGAGTAATGAATGACCCTTGAGTATTCGGGTGATGATGGAGATGGAGATGAGGTCACAGGAAATACAATTCAATGCAGCCTAGTTGTCTGCGACGAATCTGGGCATACGAAATCTCCTTTTTTATTTATTTTCCTGAGTTAGGGTGAGCTGGGGTGAGCTGTGGCTGATTTGTCCTAAGCTTTCCCTGATTATTCCCTGAGCTATGTCACGGCGATGGTGCCAAAACGATCGTAGGATCGAAGACGTGGCAATCATCATATAAAATTACAAGGCGAAGAAGAAAGAAGGAGAGGAATCGCTGCGGAGCAGCGATGCCAAAGATCTATCTGCGTGGGTTGGGCCCACTGGGCCTAGGGCATAGGGCTGGCAACAGCACCTCAACCAGTGGGTCAGCCAAAGGCTGACTAATCGATCATACCACGGCTGTAATGCATCTAGGGGCCACCTGCCGTGACTAGCTAGGTGATCTTATACGCGGCTATCGCACAGCGTTAGGGGCCCGTTTTCAGTCCCTTCCCCTCTTCTCCCCCCATCTTCTCGCCCGCAGCCGCAATTAAGGTATCTTTAGTCTTATAGCTTGGACCTCCGTAGAGGATGATCCCCGGGTAGGACCCAAAGGGGCAACGCGGTAGAGACTGTCAAAAGAGAAGGGGTCCCAACCACATTGTCAACAAGATAGGGGCTCGACCCCTGGGTCGAACCCAGGCACTATAGTCAGCTTGCGTGAGGATGCCTGGCACAGCCAGCAATCCAACCACCAAG
>Ga0247765_1001415_pt1 | contig 11499 bp, 11 predicted proteins | sample UWRJL106311C6_FD_179949 | JGI IMG/M metagenome (GOLD analysis project Ga0247765, IMG submission 179949) | Plant litter microbial communities from Arlington Agricultural Research Station in Wisconsin, United States - UWRJ-L106-311C-6 | ecosystem: Environmental > Terrestrial > Plant litter >... | reverse complement strand
CCGCCGCCAAGCGCCTGGAGTTCGAGGAGGCCGCCGCCTTCCGCGATCAGCTGCGCGAGCTGCGGGAGCTGCAGATTTACGCCGGGTAAATCCCCGGCGGGCCATCCGCCGGAGCCGGCGAGCCATCCGCCGGGGCCGGCGAGTCATCCGCCGGGGCCGGCGAGTCATCCGCCGGGGCCGGCGAGTCATCCGCCGGGGCCGGCGAGTCATCCGCCGGGGCCGGCGAGTCATCCGCCGGAGCCGGCGAGTCATCCGCCGGAGCCGGCGAGTCATCCGCCGGAGCCGGCGAGTCATCCGCCGGGGCCGGCGAGTCATCCGCCGGAGCCGGCGAGTCATCCGCCGGAGCCGGCGAGTCATCCGCCGGAGCCGGCGAGCCATTCGCCGGAGCCGGCGAGTCATTCGCCGGGGATTTTCGTCCGGAAAAACCCGTTCGCCGTGCCTACGTTTGAATCCGCTCGTCCAGGATGGCCCCGGCGCGTTCGAGCGCGACCTGTCCGGCGGCCTCCAGCAGGACGGCGAGCGCCTCGGGAGACCGCAGGAGCCCCTCGGCAACATGCAGAGCCTCGGTCAGATTGGGGTCGAACAGCTCCAGATAGCCTACCACCTCGCCGCCGTTGCCGGCCTCGACGGCGAAGCCTTCCGGTCCGGAATCCTGCTGAAGACGGAACGCCGCGTCCCGCCCGGTGCCGGGGAGGACGGCCGCCGCCAGCAGGGCCAGCCAGCGCTGCCGGAACACCGCCGCCGGCCGGTGTCCGCGCGCGGGGGATTCACCGCTCCGGAACAGGCCGAAGCCACGGCCGGGCAGCTCCAGGACGCGCCAGGGGCCGGCCGCGTCCGCCTCGCCGGCCGTCGGCGGCTCGTCGCGCTCGCCAATTCGATGGAGGAAGGAAGGGGAAAACGCGTTACGGGAAGACGGGATAGAATCGTCTGAGCTTCGCATGGGACCGTAACTCCTTTGCGAGGTCAGGCTCGGACGTGAGCGCCACACTCACTCCGGGCCGTTTTCGTATTGGACTGGCCAATCCAGCCCACGATAGCGGGGTAGGGCAATGCTGGAAAGGGTCGATCGGTGCCGCCGGGCCTCCTTCCAAATCGCGGGGAAGCGTAACGCGCGATCGCGGAAGTGTAGAAAATGGGGCGGCGTAAGTCAAGCGCTAATCGGGTATAATAGACTTGCAGGAGGGACTGAGGGCGCGAGGTGTGGTGCTCCTCCTCCTGAAGCCCGAAACGGTGAGGGGAGACCAGCGGAGGATGTTGGTGACCCTCTGGAGTGTAAGTACGTACGGGAACGAGATTAGGCTAGGCTACATGGGCACATACGCACATCGGTGAACCGTGCCGAACACGAAAAGGGAAGATAGTAGATGACAAAGACAACTTGCTTCGATATTTTTGAACAATGCGTGCTAGCCGTTCAGGCAGGTGAGTTGATTGAGTCAGTGAGCGCGAAGGACAAAGAATTTCACTTCCAGAACTGGTTTGAAGAGCGATTACGTAAGCTCTCGATTTACTTCGAAGTCTCCGGACGGAATGCCTACCCAGACTTCTGTCTGGTCGAATGCGCTGAGGGATATGAGATCAAGGGCCTTGCCTGGCCCGGGCGTGAAAGGGACTATGACTCCAATAGCCAAGTCCCGACCGGCCACCACAATGGTCGTCAAATTTTCTATGTATTTGGTCGCTATCCCGCAGATTTGGGGCAGTTCCCTGACCAGGGCAATGGGAGGCGGCAATATCCAATCGTTGATTTGGTTGTGTGTCACGGTGACTTTCTCAATGCCGACCACAGCTATTTTCATAAGAACAAGAGCGTGAAGGGCTTTGGAACGTACGGCGATATCATGATACGAGATCGGAAGATGTATGTCGCGCCCACCCCTTTCGCGCTCACGGAAGGCACAACCGGCCTCATGACGCTAATCGTTCCTGAGGGTATGAGCGCTGATTCTCGATGCCAGGAGGTAGGGCGGCTCGTTCGGGTCGAGGCCGACAGCTTGGTTGTCGGCTATACATTCGACCTGCGGACAAACGAAATCAAGTCAGAGCGAATGCCCAATCCTAACGCTGGCGCCGAGCATCGATTTGTAGCATACCGGCTGATGGGCCAAGCATCTAAGCAGGTCTCGATGGCCACTCCTGCCCTTGTTCTGAATGACAACTGTGAGGCTGGCAAATAATGAAGACCGCTGCTGGTAAGGTTGGATTGACGCAGGAGCTTGAATCAACTGAAATTGAGCGTGACTTCCCTATTGTCGAAGTGAGCCAAATTGCGGAGCAAGAGAGTTGGCGCAAGGAGATCAATCGCCCCATTTACCACATTCATAAATGGTGGGCGACCCGCCTAGGTTCGGTGTTTCGCGCTATTACATTGGCTGCCCTGAGCGGTGCTGGCGTAGATACCTGGAAGGGTTTCTATGAGAGACATCGGTTTAGCGGAAAGGTCGTGCTTGACCCATTCATGGGGAGTGGTACTACATTGGGAGAGGCGGTAAAGCTCGGGGCCAAGGCTATTGGTAGCGACATCAATCCTGTTAGCACGTTTCTGGTGCGACAAGCCTTTGCCCGGGTGCCGGAGCCACAACTTCGCGCCGCATTTGATCTGTTAGCCCAGAAGGTTGCTCTCGAAATTCGTCATTACTACCAGACGAGAGATCCACGAACTGGTGAGTTGATTCCCGTTCTCTATTTTTTCTGGGTTAAGGTCCTGACTACCCCTGAAGGCGAGGCGGTACCACTCTTTTCGCGCTATGTCTTTTCTCAGGACGCTTATCCAAAGAAGAAACCCAAGGCGCAGATTATTTGCTCGAGTTGCTGGGAAGTGATCGAAGACCTGTTTGATGCGACCGACCTCAAGTGTCCTTACTGCTCGCATCGGTTCAATCCTCAGGAAGGGCCAGCTTCGGGACAGTATGTTCTTGGTAAGAACGGCGTCCATTACCGCATCAAGGATCTGCTGCCCGCTGATGGTCAGCCTCTAAGGCATCGATTGTATGCAATGCTGGCGCTTCGGCCAAACGGCGAGAAGGTCTATCTGCCAGTCCACGAGCAGGATCTAATGTTGTACGCCGAAGCCGAAACGAGGCTGCAGGATGAGGAGTTGCCACTTCCCACGTTAGCTGTGCGGCCCGGCCATAACACCGACCAGGCTCGGGGCTATAATTATACCCATTGGCGGGACTTCTTTAATGCCAGGCAGTTGCTGTGTTTGGGCCTTCTTCTGAGAGCCATTCTTGAGATCGAAGATGAAGCCATCCAAGAACAGATGCTTTGCCTATTCTCGAGCACCCTTGAATTCAATAACCTCTTTTGCAGCTTCAAGGGCGAGGGCACTGGTGCTGTTCGGCACATGTTTTCCAACCACATCTTGAAGCCTGAGCGGATGCCACTTGAGAACTCAGTGTGGGGGACGGACAAGAGTAGTGGTACGTTCAGCACTCTCTTCGAGTCACGCCTGATTCGTGCAAAGCAATATCTTGATAAGCCTTTTGAGATCGGCTTTAACCACGACTTGTTCGGACGACGTACTGGTACCAGAAAGATCGTCGTAAGCGATCCGATTCAGGTGCGACATGTTGCGTCGTGGGATGAACTGTGCACGACAGACCGAGCGCTAATGATACTCAATGGCGACAGCTCACGGCTTTCTGTGCCAGATTTATCGGTCGACGCCGTTATCACCGATCCGCCTTACTTCGACTTTGTGCACTACAGTGAGCTTAGTGACTTCTTTTTTGCATGGCTTTCCCCTGTACTCAGGTCGCGCTACCCGTGGTTTGGTCGGGAGGATTCTTCGGATAAAGGTGAGGTTCAACACAAGGATCCACGTGTTTTCGCCAGGCAACTCGCGTCCGTGTTTTCGGAGTGCTACCGAGTGCTTAAGGATGACGGCGTGCTTGTTTTCAGTTTCCATCATTCGCGGCCAGAAGGATGGGCTGCTATCTATGAGGCCATAACGAGCGCTGGGCTAGCGGTTGTCGCCGCGCATCCTGTACATGCCGAACTTCGATCCGCAAGTCCCAAGACCGCTGCGAAAGATCCAATCAGTCTTGATGCAATTCTTGTCTGCAGAAAGAGGACGATGGTTCGCGAATTTCAGTTTGATCAGCGGGCTATCATTAATTGTTCCGCCGCTCTTGCCGAAAGGCTCCAAGCTGCCGGTATGTCGATTTCGATAGCCGATCGTTTTGTGATCATTGCTTCGCAAACATTGGTGGCCTTGTCGAATACCAGAGCTGAATTTGACATAGTGTGCAGCACAATTCTGCAAGTAAGCCAAGCTGCCCGGACCCAAGCGCCGCCTGTTCCGACACCTAACTTCCTAATTATTGGAAACTCTAAGCAGGGAGCTCCTGCGAGTTCCGAAGAGGACTAACGCTGCGAGTTGTTGCTCTCTGCATCGCTTCGCAAGGAGCCCACCACCCATGACCACCCACATCGCCCTCCTCCGCGGCGTCAACGTCGGCGGTAAAACGAAGATCGCCATGGCGGACCTGCGCGCCATGCTCGCGGACCTGGGCTTTGGAGAACCGCGAACCCTGCTCCAGAGCGGCAATGCCGTTTTTCGGAGCGACAAGCTCACGGGCACCGATCTGGAGCGTCTCCTCGAGGCGGAGACCGAGAAGCGCCTCGGCCTCAAGACGGACTTCTTCGTCCGCACCCCGGAGGAGTGGAAGGAGGTCCTCGCGAACAACCCCTTCCCCGAGGAGGCCAAGAACGATCCCAGCCATCTCGTCGTCATGTTTCTGAACAGGGCGCCGGCCGCCGCGGATGTGGAGGCGCTGCAGGCCGCCATCAAGGGCCGGGAGGTCGTGCGCGCCGCGGGTCGGCAGGCGTACCTCGTCTACCCGGACGGGATCGGGGAGTCGAAGCTGACGATCAGCGTGATCGAGAAGAAGCTCGGCTCCCGGGGCACCGGCCGCAACTGGAACACCGTCCTGAAGCTTGGCTCCCTCGCCGGAGCTTGAAGCGAGCCGTCGTCGTTCCGTTCCGGCTGGGCGGCGCGGCGGGAACGTTTTTTCCACGAGCGGGGTCTAAGTCTGCCAAGGAGACCCATTCATGAGACGAATCCCAGGTGAAACCTGGAGGAAGCGTCGGACGCTGGGAGCCGTGGTCCTGGCGCTCGTGGTCTGCGCCCGCGGCCTTGCCTCAGGAGAAGCCTCACGCTCGCCGGCGACCTTCGGGCAGGAGCTGTCCCGCATTGGCAAGAAGGGGATCGGCCCCAGCCAGATGGTGGAAGCGCAGGCTGTCGCCGTGGACTCCCAGGGGTTCGTCTACGCGGGCGACCGGGAGCTCGGGCGCGTGCAGCGCTTCAACTCTGCCGGGAAGCTGGAATCCCTGCACTATTTCGACGAGGGCAGAATCACCTCGCTCGCCTGTGATCGCGCCGGCGTGCTCTATGTCCTGATTGAAAGGCGGTTGCTGCGCTACGACCCGAAGACCTGGACCCTGCTGGGAGAGGTCGAACACCCGGGGGACTCCGAGTTCTTGGCCGTCGCTCCCGGGCCGGACGGCGGGGTGATCGCTCTGAGGGACAACTCCCACGACGATATCTTGTTGATCGATCGGAACGGCAAGATCACGCGCACTTTTCACGATGCCGTGTATGCGGTGAGCGATTACTCGCTCCATGAGCCGTTCGTCGCGGTGGATCGCGGAGGCTTCATCTATGTTGGCGACGAGGGCACGCACCGGATTTACAAGTTCGATCCGCAGGGTCGCTTCATCAGCCGTTTCGGATTCAGCGCGGACCCGGCCGACCCTTCCCGTGAAAACATCCACGGCCTGGCGATCGACAGTCAGGGGCACCTGTGGGTCGCCGGTTGGAGCAGCGTCAACGTCTTCTCCTCGGATGGCCGTTTTCTCGAACATTTCGGCGATCGTCGCGCCCATGACCTCGTGATCGACGACCAGGACGCGTTGTACGCCGCGGAGTGGACGCAGGTCACCAAATACGCCGCCGGAAAACGTTGAGGACGGAGGGAGGGGAGCCCATGCTGAACCTACGCCGCGTTTCGTTGCTGTCGGTGCTGATCCTTGGCTTCATCGCGTGTTGCGCCCATTTTGGGGCCGGCCAACTGGCGGCGTCGGGCTTCCAGGAGGCTGCGCTCGCGCCTCTCAAGGCGTCGAAGCCAGAGGTCATGCCGGAACCTCCGCGCGAGGATTCCGGGCGGGTCCATTTCAAGCCGGCGGGCACGAAGCCGATGGAGAAGGTGACCCTGGTGGCCGTCGGCCCCGAGGGTTTCGTCTACGCGGGCGATCCCGGTGCGGGGCGGGTGCTGCGCTTCAAGCCTTCGGGCGAGCTGGCGAGCCAGTTTCCCCTCCAGGAGACCAGGAGTCCCTGGACCGGCCTGGCCGTCGACCGCGGTGGCACGGTCTACGTCGCCGCCGGCGACCGGCTCTTCCGCTACGAGGGGGGCACCGGCAAGCTGCTCGGCGAGGTCCGGCATCCGGACGGCCCCGGCTTCTTCCACGTCGCCCCGCGTCCCGACTCCGGGGTGATCGCGAGCTGGCGCAACCCGCGCCGCGACGACCTCGTGCTCGTGGACGGGGAGGGAGCGATCGAGACGATCCACCGCAACGCCGTGAGCGGCGCGACGGGAGAGCCGATGGGGGACGTCCTGGTGGCGATGGACGGACGGCGGACCCTCTACGCGGCGGTTTCGAAGCTCCACGCGGTGTGCGTGTTCGAATTCACCGGCAAATATGTGAACCGTTTCGGCAGCGACGGAGCCGAGCCCGGCCAGTTCTCTGGGCCTTTCACGGGCCTGACCGTCGACGGCCAGCAGCGAATCTTCGTCAGCGACGCCAAGGGGGTGAGCATCTTTTCGGACGCGGGACGTTACCTGCGGCAATCGGAGGCGCACGGGACCGGCCTCGCCGTCAGTGACGACGACGAGCTGTTCGCGGCGAACGGCACCGAGATCGTCAAATACTCCGCCGGGGAGCCGTAAGCCCGCAGAAGCTGGCGACAAGCCGGCAGTGAGGTCCAAGAAGCTGACGATCAGCGTGATCGAGAAGAAGCTCGGCTCCCGGGGCACCGGCCGCAACTGGAACACTGTCCTGAAGCTTGGCGCTCTGGCCGGGGCTTGACCGGGTGTCACGTGCGGAGATCTTTGGGCACCCTCTAATATAGAAAGTTGTATGCACTTCTGAAAGGAGACCCCAGGTGAAGAGAACGCTGACTCTTTTGGGTATGTTGTTCCTCCTGAGCCCGGTCCTTTTCGCGGCCACCGCGCCGGCGGCGAGCTCGCCGGCCGTTCCCACCCTTGCCGCTCCAGGTGAGACCCCGCTCTTTCTCTCGACCTGCCAGATCTCGAAGGACTGCTACTGCGGAAGCAGCGTTATCCCGATCTCGTGCACCGGCAACGTCTCGTGCACCCAGCAGGCCGGTTCCATTACCTGTGACGGCCATCGGTACAGCTGCCTGATGGTCGACTGTAATCCTCCGGCAGGCGGTGGGGACTGAACGGCACCCCGTTGGGACTTCCCCCCCAGGGCGGCCACATAGGGCCGCCCCTGCAGAACACCATCCTGGTTGTGACCGGCCACTCGGGTATAATCGACCCACAAACCGCAAGCTGAGAGCCTCAGATGTTCAGGCGGCCTGGAGAACGTCAAGCCGATGGTGCTTCTCTTATGGGCCGTGATCGGGGTTGCCGGCGTCTATCTGATCCTCTTCAAGCGCAGGGCCACGAAGTAAGCCGTCCTGGGAGCGCCGGCGTCCCGCCGGCAACCAACTCGAGTTAGTAGGCCGGCGGGACGCCGGCGCTCCCAGGGGTGCTCTCCAGCGCGATCGGATAGGATCGCCCCCATGAAAAACAGATCTCGCGCCGGAGCCGTCGTCCTTGCAGGTCTCTGCCTGTCCATGGGGGTGGGCTCTTCGGGGTCCGCACAGCAGAAGCCGGCTCCAGGTCCGGCTCAGAAGGAGGGGGTCATGACGAATCGTGCCAGCGGAACGTTCGAGGTCAAGCTGAACCCGCAGGAAGACAAGGGCGGGGACCCGACCCTCGGCAGGATGTCGCTCGACAAGCAGTTTCATGGCGACCTCGAGGCCACCAGCAAGGGGCAGATGCTGACCGCCGGCACGGCCGTTCAGGGTTCGGCCGGTTACGTGGCGATCGAGCGGGTCAGCGGCACGCTGAAGGGGCGCAGCGGCACGTTCGCGCTCCAGCACAGCGGCACCATGACGCGCGGCACGCCGCAACTGACGATCACCGTGGTGCCGGACTCCGGCACCGGCCAACTGGCGGGTCTCGCCGGCCGGATGACGATCGAGATCGCCGGCGGCAAGCATTCGTACGAGCTCGAGTACACGCTGGCCGAAGCGCCGGCGAAAGAGCCTTGAGCCGATGACGGCCCCGGAACCGCCGGAGGTCTGGCTGCGCGGCCCGGTGCCTGGAATCCCGCCGCTGCTGCAGCCGGTGGCTCACGCGCTGCTCCAGGCGGTGGAGGAGGTGCGCCGGGTGGTGGGCCCGCTCTCGCCCGGCCCGCTCTGGGCGCGTCCCGGTGGGGCGGCCTCGGTGGGATTCCACGTCCGCCACGCCGCCGGCAGCCTGGACAGGCTCTTCACCTACGCTCGTGGGGAGGGGCTCGCGGCGGAGCAGAGGGCCTTTCTCGCCGCGGAGGCGGAGCCCGGATCGCCACCGGAAGAGGCCGCCGCGCTGGTAGCGGCCTTCGATCGGCAGGTCGGCCACGCCCTGGCCCAGCTCCGTGAAACGCGGGAATCGACGCTGCTCGAGGCCCGGGGAGTCGGCCGTCTTCAGTTGCCCTCGACGGTGATCGGGCTGCTGGTGCATGCCGCCGAGCACACGCAGCGGCACGTGGGGCAGATCGTCACCACCGCCAGGATCGCGCGGGGAGCCTGAAAAGCAAGGAGCCCCCGCGGACGGGGGCTCCAATTCCTTCCGAGAGGGTGTTCTTAGCGCGTGCGGATGCAGCCGCCGTTCAGGTTCGACCACTCGTACTGGTAGCCGTAGCCGTTGGTGCCGATGAACGGCGCGGGGGACCAGGCGCACTTGTCGTCGGCCTCTTCGCCGGTCGTGCCGTCCCACCAGCCGTTCACGGGATCGGTCACGGCCTCGCGGGTCTCGTGGCAGACGAAGTGCTCGGCGTCCTGCGCGTCGGTCCAGCCGGAAACCTGGCAGCCGCTGCAGCTCGGGTACGGCTCGATGGAGTACTTGACGGTGCCGGAGGTGCCGCTGTAGGAGCCGTGGTAGGCGCAGTAGGCGAGGCCCGGGCCACCGCACGAGGTGCTCGAGCCGCTCGAGGAGTACGAGGTCTTCGGGATCACGACCTCATAGACCGTGCTGCTGTTGAAGGCGCCATGGCCGCCCGAGAAGTACCGGTTGACCTCGGCGCGAACCGTGGAGTCGGTGACGTTGGTCGGCGGCGTCGTGCCGTCGAACCAGTCGGCGGTTCCCGAGCCGAGGTTCGACAGCTGGATTCCGGAGTACTGCGTGATGGTGTTGTACTCGCCGGTGGTGCCGAACTGGTTGCGGAAGGCCTGCAGCGCCCGGGCGTACGCGTAGTCGGGGGAAGCGGCGTTGTTGAAGCTCGGCCCATAGAAAATGAAGACCACCTTGGCCGAGGTGATGACGCCGCCGCCATGGTAGGTGATGTTCGACTTCGTGGGCAGGCTCGGGGCGAAACGGGTCGGGGCGTAGATGACGTGATCGGCATCCGCGAAGGGCTTCAGCTTTTCTGCTCCGGGAGCGGCATAGGCGGTGGCGACGGCCACCAGGCCGCAAGACAGTGCCAGCACAGACTTCAGAACTTGACTCTTCATCTACATCCTCCAAGTCGAGCTACGGAAAGAAGCCACCCCGGTCGGACCGGATCTCGCAATGAGAGCCGCAATCTCCGGAGTGACGGTTGTCGAGTCGGCAAATTTCGCCGACGCGGAAACTACAGGGTGAATCGACGGCCTAAGCAGGTCGGCGAAGACTCTGTAAACGTTCTGTATCCGTCATGTAAATCAAGGGTGCAGCAAGGTGGGAAAAGCGAGCCACACTCCTGAAAGAGTGAGAGAAGCTCTATTTGGGGAGGTTCAGAGAGAGGCGAAGGCAAAAAAAAGCCGGGCCCCGCGCTTGACGCAGGCCCCGGATGAATGAGGGGAGAGCAGTTGACGCCGGGCCGTGGGACCTGGCAGTCGTCGCTGCATTCCTTGGTGCGTAGTGTCGCTTATCCCCGAGAGGCTGTCGTCCATCAGATGACGGATTTTGATATCAACAATTGTTGTGGGTGGCTCTCCACGCCCTGTTGGCTCCAGTCATGGCGCAAGTCTTCGCGCGAGCGACTGATAGGCCTGCTCGACCGTTTCGAGCCGGGGCGCGCAGGTCGCGAGATCCCCCTGCCGGGCCAGCTCCTCGAGCCCGGCGGCGGCCACGGCGAGCCCGGCCGCCCCGAGGATGCCGGCGCTCCCGGCCAGGGAGTGGGCGGCCGCGGCGAGGGCGCCGCCGTCACCGCGAGCCAGGGCCTGCCGCATGATCCCGAGGTCTCTCGCGCCCTGCTGGATAAAGCTCTCGACCACCTGCTCCAGCAGAGCTTCCCCGGTCTCCTCGCCGAGGCGCGCGAGGGCCGCCAGGCGTTCCTCGAGGCGGTCGGATTCGACCGCGGGGAGCGTTCCGGGGCCGGAGCCGCGGGCGCCCTCCGGCCGGCGTTTCAGCGCGGCGGCCAGATCCTCGGACCGCACGGGCTTGACCAGATGATCGTCCATGCCGGCGGCGAGGCATCGCTCCCGGTCCCCCGCCGCGGTGTGGGCGGTGAGGGCGATCACCCAGGTGCGCCGGCCGCCGCCCTCGCTCTGCCGCAGGCGCCGGCAGGTCTCGTAGCCGTCGAGTCGCGGCATCTCGCAATCCAGCAGCACGGCGTCGTAGGGCTCCTGCGCCAGGGCATCGAGAGCCATCTCGCCGTCCTCGGCGGCGTCGACGGCATAGCCGAGCTCGGTGAGCTGGGCGACCGCGACGAGGCGGTTCACGGGGTGGTCGTCGACCACCAGGACGCGCTGGGGGTTCAGGATTCCTCCAGGGTGGCGACCCCGACCCGCAGGGCGTGAAGGGCGGCCTCGACCCGGTTGCTGGCTCCGAGCTTGTCCAGGATGTGGCTGACGTGGGTGCGCACGGTGGCTTCGGCGATGTTCAGCTCGTTGGCGATCTGCTGGTTGGTCCGCCCCTTGGCGACCAGGTTCAGCACGCTGGTCTCCCGGCCGGTGAGCGGCTCGGGAGTCGGGCCGCCGGAGCGCGGCTTGAGGTGCGTCAGCAGCTTGCGGGTCAGGCGCGGCGGCAGCCAGAGCTCGCCATGGGCGACCCGGGAGATCGCCAGGAGGAAGTCCTCGGGTTCCGAGGTCTTGGCCAGGTAGCCCAGGGCCCCGGCCTCGACGGCGGCGAGGATCCGCTCGTCTCCGTCGGTCCCCGTCAGCACCACGATGCCGATGTCCGGCTGCTCGGCGAGGATCGCCCGGATCGCCTCCACGCCGTCGAGGCGGGGGAGTTGGAGATCCAT
>Ga0247765_1001414_pt1 | contig 11500 bp, 12 predicted proteins | sample UWRJL106311C6_FD_179949 | JGI IMG/M metagenome (GOLD analysis project Ga0247765, IMG submission 179949) | Plant litter microbial communities from Arlington Agricultural Research Station in Wisconsin, United States - UWRJ-L106-311C-6 | ecosystem: Environmental > Terrestrial > Plant litter >... | reverse complement strand
CAACCGCATGGTCCCCCACGACGACCTGCGCGCCGTGGGCGAGGCGCTCGCCGCGCAGATCCTGGAGACCGGCAGCTCGGAGTCGATCGCCCGCACCAAGCGCCTGCTGCTCGACGTCATCGGCCGGCCGCTGGGCGAGGCCATGACCCTGGCCGCCGAGGTCAACGCCGCCGCCCGCGCGACCGACGACTGCAAGCGGGGGATCGCGACCTTCCTCGAAACCAAGAAGCCGCCGACGTGGCGCTGAGGGTGTTCTCCTCATGAAGCTGGTCCTCTTCGACATCGACGGCACCCTGTTGAGCTGCGGTCCGCAGGTGCGGCCGCTGTTCGCCGGCGCGCTGATGGAGGTCTTCGGCACCACGGGGGCGATCGACGCCTACGACTTCACGGGGCGGACCGATCCCGGGATCGTGCTCGACCTGGTGCGCGGGGCCGGCGTGCCGGACGCCGTCGTACGGGAAGGCCTGCTGCGGATGCGGGAGCTCTATACCGGGCGGCTGGAGCGATCGCTCGATCGCGCGGGGATGCGGCTGCTGCCCGGGGTGGTGGAGATCCTCGAGCGGCTCAGCGGCCGCGAGGACGTCGTGCTCGCCCTGCTGACCGGCAACTGGGAGCCGGGGGCGAAGGCCAAGCTCTCGCGTTTCGGCCTCGAAGGCTACTTCCCGTTCGGTGCCTTCGGCTGCGACGGCATCGAACGCTCGGATCTCCCGCCGGTGGCCCTCGACCGCGCCGAGCGGGCGACGGGGCGCCGGTTCCGCCCCGAGGAGGTGCTGATCGTGGGGGACAGCATCCACGACGTCTCCTGCGCCCACGCCCACGGCATCCCCTGCCTCGCCGTGGAGACCGGCCGCACGCCGGGCGACACCCTGCGGGCCGTCGGCGCCGACTGGGTGATCCCGGACCTGCGGCAAGCCGCCGCCGCCGTTCCCTGGCTGGCGTAGGGGTGCGCTGCGCGCACCACAAGTCGTGGATCAGGCATCCGTGGCCTGCGACCTCATCCTCTATCTCCTTCTCCTGAAGGAGAAGGAGGACGACTTCGAGTCGTATGGCCCATAGGGTGCATTGTGCGCACCCTCAAGATCCTCAAAGTGTGTACAGCACACCCTACGGGCAATCCGGTCCGGAGTCGTTCCCCTTCTCCTTCAGGAGAAGGGGATAGGGGTTGAGGTCGCAGGCCACGAATGCCCCGTTCACCCCCCCCCGAGCCTGCCGCGCCGCTTCACGTCCCCTTCCGGATCGTCGCGGGCCTCCCGGCTCGGGAAGATCGAGATCCTGGCGAGTTGCGGCGGCTCCTCGCGGTCCGGATCGGTGCGCAAAGCCGCATCTTCGAGTCCGCGGAGCAGCAACTGGAAGTTGTCCCTTTGCGAGACCTCCTGAAGCAGCCTGGAGCACTGGGGACAGCGCCGCAAAAGGTGCCTCACAAAGCCCCGGGTCTCCTCGCGGGATAGCTCCAGGCGAAGAAATCGTTCGAGGGTTTCCCGTGAGAAGTGATCGTCCGTCATGTCATTCCTCCCCTGCAAGATCTAAACTGCATTAGACCTTCAACAAGTAATGTTGCCGGAGGGAAGAATTTGGGGACAAAAAAGAAGTTCGACCTTCTTTTGCGCGATCGCGGAAACCGGAAACTGAGAACGGATCGGCGATTCAGAGATATTCGCGGAACCAGCGCTGGGTGGCGTTCAGGGCCTGGATGAGCTGCGGGGTGGGGCCGGTGAAGGGGTGGCGGGCGCCGAAGGTGTGATCGCCGCCGGGAACGACGAGCAGCTCCGTCTGTCCCGTGGCCCGTTCGGCGTGGAGGTGGGCCGCGGCCACCGGCACGGTCTCGTCCTCGGCGCCGTGCACGATTAGCCAGGGGGCGCGGCGGGCCGCCGCGGCGGCGGCGAGGTCGAGCTCGGCGCGCCGCTCCTCGATGTCGGCGAGCATCCCGAGCCCCATGGCGAGCTGCTGCCCCGTGCGGATGTTGACGACGGGGAGCTCCCCCGCCCGGCGCAGCTCCTCCTTCTGCTCGGGGGTGAAGCGGTCGATGTCCGCGATCGCCGCCCAGGTCACAAGGGCGCGCAGCCGGTCCCGCCAGGCCGGGCTGGCCGCGGCGAGGAGAGCCATGCCGCCGCCGCGGCTGTGGCCGAAGAGGCCGATCCGACCGCGGTCCACCCGGCCGGGAGCGATCGAGCCGGCGGCGGTGGCGTCGAGGACGGCCGTCAGATCCGCCAGCTCGCGGCTGTAGGTGTTGTCGCGGAAGGCCGCGAGATCGGTCACCCGCTCGTCGCCCGGACGCATGCCGGTGCCGGAGAGATTGAAGCGGACGGCGACGAACCCGCGTTCCGCGAGCAGGGCCGCCAGCGAGGGGAAGAACCCCACCTCCATGAACCCCTTGAATCCGTGGCAGATCACGACGGTGGGCCGCTCGCCGGGCGCGTCGGGCAGATCGGTGAGGCCATGCAGGGTGACTCGGGAGGTCTCGAGAGTGAAGGGGATCGTCTCGCTCATGGGGTGGGATTATGGTTCATGGGATCGCGGACGTCTTCCCCCTCGGAATTTGCCCCGGAAGGGGCAAAGGCATGTAGCCTGGGGCGTCAGCCCCAGGTGGAGGGAGCTCAAGACCTCGCGAGCCCCGGAGGGGCGACGGCATTCTTCCTCGGAGCGATGATCTGCCGTCACCCCTCCGGGGTTTTGGATTTTTTGTCATTCTCTTCCTGGGGCTCACGCCCCAGGCTACATGCCTGGGCTCCTTCGGAGCCCGTGAATCCTGCGGAATCGTGGAGACGGGGCCCGGGATTGTAGACTGGAGCCATGACCACCACGACTTCCACCACCGCGGCCACCGACCTCGCCGGGCAGTACCGCGCCCTGCGCGAGGGGTGCGGGCTCGCCGACCGCTCCTGGATGGACCGCGTCGAGATCGTCGGCGCCGACCGCCTCCGCTTCCTGAACGCCTACGTCACCTGCGACGTCAAGACTCTCGCCCCTGGCGAGGGGGCCTACGGCTTCCTCACCAACCCGCAGGGGCGCATCCTCTCCGACCTGGTGGCGATGGCGCACGCGGATCGCCTCTGGCTGCTGCTACCGCCGGACCAGGAGGAGACGGTGACGAAGCACCTCCAGAAATACATCCTGGCCGACCGGGTCGAGGTGCGGCCGCTCGGCGACATGCAGCCGATCACCCTGATCGGCCCCGGCGCCGCCGCGGCGCTGGGCGATGCCGAGCTGCCGCCTCCCGGGGACTGGCGGCACGTGCGGTCCAAGGTCCACGGCACCGAGGTGGCGCTCCAGCGCTCCGGCCGCCTGGGAGCCGAGGCCTACACCCTCTGGGTTTCGGCGTCGATTGCCGGCCATTTGGTCGAGCGGCTGCTGGAGGAGCCCGGGGTGACGCGGGTCGGCTTCGAGGCGCTGGAAGTGCTGCGGACGGAGGCGGGGATCCCCAGCTTCGGGCGCGATTTCGGTCCCGAGAACTTCCCGCAGGAGACCGGCGCCGAGGAGGCGGCGGTGAGCTATACGAAGGGGTGCTATCTCGGCCAGGAGGTGGTGGCCCGCATCCACTATCGCGGCGGGGTGCAGAAGAGCCTGCGCGGCCTCGTCTTCGACGGCGCCCCTCCGGCGCCCGGAACGCCGCTCCTGCACGACGGGCGCGAGGCCGGCAAGACGGCCACCGCCGTCCACTCGATCGCCCTCGGCGCACCCATCGGCCTCGCCATCCTCCACCGCCGCGCCGCCGAGCCCGGCACCCGGCTGGAGATCGCGGAAGGCAGGGGTGCGGAGGTGCGGGAACTGCCCTTTGCCTGATCGCAAGGGCCCGGAAGTCGGATACGGACAACGATGACCGTCCGTATTTTCAGGAACTTAGAGGGTGTCCGGAAAGTGGCGGTTCCGTTGACCCCACTGTAGAGACGCCCCGTGGGGCGTCTCCGAGGCGGAGAGGAAGATCCCTTTGCCACGGTGCACCCGTGGGGGCGTCCAGTGGAGCAGGGACAATGTCTGCCGCCCTGGAGACGCCCCACGGGGCGTCTCTACAGTGGGGGGGCCTCCTTTCCAAACACCCTCTTAGGCCTTCCCTGGCGGCCTTTTCCTGGCGGAATGACGCCGGAGTTTCACCAGGGGGGAGCTTCTGGCCCAGTAGTGGGCCGCTCCGGCCCACTACTGGGCCCGTCGGCCCCCCGAGCGGGGCCGTCCGGCCCATTGATGGGCCCGCAAGTCCTTCAGTAGGGGCTGTGCGGCCCACGAGGAGGACCGATGCGCCCACGAGCGGGGCCGCCTGGCCCACTGATGGGCCCGTGAGCCCCATCTCGGGGGCCGTCCGGCCCAGTAGCGGGGCGGGCGCGCCCATTAATGGGCCGGACCGGCCCATTCGTGGGCAAAACGGGGTACCTCCTCCGTCACGGCAGCCCAAGCGAGGGGCGCTCGGGCCCAGTCGTGGGCCGGAGCGCCCCTTTCGAGGGCCGTTCCAGCGGGTTCGAGGGGCAACGCCGCGAACGCCTCCCCCATACCCGCCCACGCCTGGGCCACAGCAGCGAGCTCGAGCGTAGAAGCCACGCCCCGTGGACGCTCCGGGTGCGCCGCCGCTCATAGAAGGACGCACGCTGATCAGCCGCAAGCATTCATTGTACGCGAGGTACCGGAGCCGCTCCACCTCGGCGTGGATTGTATATCGCCCCGTATAACGTTCCAGCCCGATCGTCTTATACGCGCCTTCAATGAGAAGAGATCCTGTCGACTCTGTCAGATAGCTCCTGATCCTCGCCACCTTGGGTCCGTCCGGGATTGGCCCAAGAGATGCCTTCTTATACGGGGTCTGTTGAGGCATTGACGTTCATTAGGGACAGACGTAAAATCAACAGGCTTATAGAATCAAAGACATGCGACGGCTGGAGTGCACTGCCAGAGTTGAAAACTTCACCCCCATATGCATTCTGGGGGGAAACGGCGAGAGGTTAATCTAGAGGTTATACGACCAAAGATAAGGAACTCGGTATGGAGCTAAGGATACCTTCAAGGCTAAGGCAACTCACGACTAGTTGGAGCTATGAGGCAGATGCTGCGGCCTATGCATTCAGCGCGATGATTATGCGGGCCGTCGTGCTCGACATTTCGTTTACAGTACTACCTATTGGAGTTATCTTTCTCATAGTTAAGGCAACAAGAGGTGATCTAGCTGGCATCCTGCGTTGGCCAGAATGGTCGTTTGCCGCAATCGTCTTTTACGGTATGGCCATAAGTAAGCACATAGAATTGAAGACACACTATCAAAAAGATTTCTCGTATCGCCTCGACGCCGGATCCCGCCTATTTGCAATCTTGCTCGTGTTCTCTGTGCTTATACATTCTATGGCAATTCTTCTGACCCGAGGCTTTGCAATCGACCCGAAGATAATCGAGACTCTTCAGGTGCCTCTATTCGTTTGCTCCATTGGAGCAATTATTATGTCCGAACTCTTTGCGCAGTCTCGCCTCTACTACAATCGATCGATGCCCTGGAGACTCCCTGCGCGGGTTTTCTACGATTTGGTCAAAGGTACATTGCAGGACATGAGTAAAAGGATAGAGTATCTGGGCTTTTCGCTCGAAAGGGCGGGGGAAAGCTCTGGTCGAGCCATCGATGAAAGATATTATATAGGTTCTAAGCGATGGCATTGCGAGAGGCGGCTTGAGATCAGGGCAGCTATAGAGGGCCTCGAAAGGGCGATCATACATCTAAAAACAGTGCTTTCGGAACCGGTCGTAACTGAGGAGCATATAACCCGGGCGGTCGAGCGGGCGGAAACTGCGCCATAGCGCGGCTTCCGCTCGCTCACCTTCTGACACGTTAGGCGGCCCGGAATCACCTCTGATGGGGAAGAGCCAAAGAACCGATGGCGGAGCAAAACGCCGTGACTACGAGGAGTCTCGATTTCGAGACTACACGCGTTACACAAGCCTTATCGGCGAGAGTCTCGCAGGCAAGGTGGACCTTCTCGCGAAGGTTCTGGGCGACGCTCATGCGCCGAGCCTCGGCCTGTATAAGGAGAGACTTCTTTCGGAGGCTATTGCATCCTATCTTCCGCGGCGTTACGAGGTAGGGACGGGGTTCGTGCTATTCCCGCACGAGCGTCACTTTAGAGGTGATCGCCCTCCTGCGTTCGACCACCTGAACGTGAGTGACTTCACGCCATCGCTCCAGTGCGATATTGTTGTCTTTGACGCGTCGCAGTATCCACCAGTGTTCCGGGACGGCGACTTTGTGGTTGTCCGGCCTGAGTCTGTGCGCGCAGTAGTCGAGGTCAAGGGTAGCCTTTCGCATCGGAGCGTGAGTGAAGCCATCTCCGGTATGATTGACTTCGGTAGGAAGTGGCGCCAGTGCTCGGATTTCTACGTTAAGTCACATGAGAAGCCGCTCCGGAAGCCGTATCTGGGCGTAATGGCATGGCGGATGGCGGTCGACAGTGCGGGCGCCGCAAGGACAAATGGTCGGCGTATCCGAGAGCAACTCGTGAAGTCCTACTCTCACCTTCCAAGGCATCTCCTTCGGGCATTCCCGGTGCTGAACACATTCTACCTGTACAACGACTTCGTGGTTCGCGCGCTTACATGGGTGGCCGAAGTTGAGTCATTTTCGTTTGGCTTCTTCACTGGTCGTGGTAGAGCCATTCGATTTGACGACTCTGGCGAGGCTCAGCTTGTGGGTGACAACACAGTGAGCTCGCTCTTGGCAGATATTCACTCAAGCCTTGAGACACCCCACAATCGGTTCTTCGCACGTGGAGATCAGACGAACTGGACCGATCTCTTTCCCCATCAGGACCAGGGCTATTCTCCGTGGCTTACCGGCGACGACGCCAACCTCCCGTATGCAGATCTTGAGCGGGGCGTGTAGTGGCGGGTCGCCTAACACGGGGCTTGCAGCGGATGCCTGACGGCCCCGCTGAAGCCCAACACGTTGGGCGGCACTCGGAACGTCATTAGCTCTCTTAATCAGCCGATCGTCAGGCTAAGTGATTGGCGAATCTATGCTACAGGAGGTTCGATGACCGATCAAGCATCGGATGATCGCAAGTACATTCAGATGGCGGTTGAGGCGGCCCGTAAGTGCGTTTCCGAACCGGGCCGTGAGTCTCCAAAGGTCGGAGCTGTCTTAGTAACAAAGAGTGGAGAACCCACTGTCGCGTATCGTGGAAAACTCGAATCCGGCGAACACGCCGAGTTCACACTCTTGGACAAACTTCTGGCGGACGAATCTGTGGCAGGTGCGACACTTTACACCACACTGGAGCCATGCACCACGCGCAACCACCCCAAAGTACCATGTGCACAGCGCGTCATTGATCGCAAGATCTCTCGTGTCGTTATTGGCATGCTCGATCCTAACGAAAAGATCTGCGGAAAGGGCGTACGGCGGCTCCGAGACGCCAACATTGAGACAGTCCTCTTTCCACCCGATCTGGCAGCTGACGTCGAGGATCAGAACAGGCGGTTCCGGCGATTTATCGAGGGAGCAGCGCAAAAAGCTGAGGTCGACGCGCAGTTCATTGCGCGCTATGGTGCCCGGGACATCGACGACTGGTACAAGACCCTAAACTTCATCTATGCAGATCGCAACTTCCACCGAGATGCTCTTGCAATCTACGCGCACTTAACTGAGGTCGTCGGCGGCCTAAGCCAGCTCGCCAGCGAGAAGAAGAAGGCACGTGCTGACGGAACCCCGATCACTGGCGATGAATTCATGCCCAAGGCACTCGCATGGTGGTTCACGCTATGCGGTAAGCTGGGCGTAACCAGCGTTGGCGACATGCTGTGGCTGAAGTTCCCTGGCGCTTGCCCTTACTGCCGCAAGGAAACCGATCACGACACATCCGCCTGTCAGAAGATCAAGAGCAAGTCCCCCAATCCCAACTGGGCAGAACTTCGCCGCATAGGGCGCGCCCGGAATCGCCCTTCACGGCTAGCGGACTGGCAACGCATGTTTCGCCAGATCTACAAGCCGCACCACAAGCCAGATTTTCAGAGCACGTTCGCCCGCTTGACCGAAGAGCTAGGTGAGCTAGCCGAGGCAGTTAGGGTGTTTCCCGCCGCGCCGGGGTACTTCCTAAGCGAAGCGGCAGATGTCTTTGCATGGCTGATGAATATTCAGAACAACATTGATCTAAGGGAAGATCGCGAATTGACAGATTATGGAATCGCGCTGGAGCGCGTCCTTTGCGAGGTATACCCGAACATTTGTACTGACTGCAACAGGGGGCGCTGTAGCTGTCCACCTATTCTTGAAGCTACTGTTGGGAGGATTGCGCATGAGGTTCCAGAGGAGCCAGGACTCTTCGATCCGGCAGCGATGTTCATGAGGCCAGACAAGGCACGCGCCGTGTTCTCTGTGCAGGAGTGAGAGCCGAATTGCTAAGCCGAGGTGACGTACCGCCTAACCCCATGCCTACAGCGGACGGAAGCCGCATACTGCGCGGTTCCGCCGCTGAGGCCCCAAACGTTGGCCGCCAAGATACTCGGCCTCTAGACCCGGACACTTCCGGTCAAACGTGGGGGACAGAGACATGACACTTCAGCGCATGGACAACATTCTCATAGTGGTCGATGATCTTGAGGCGGTCAAGGCGTTCTTTACCGAGCTTGGCATGGAACTGGAGGGCCAGGCGCCAGTCGAGGGCCGCCATGTGGATCTTCTCGTTGGGCTCGAGAACGTTCGATGCGAGATCGCGATGATGCGGACCCCGGACGGCCAGGGTCGGATTGAGCTCGACAAGTTTAACACACCGGCGGCGGTCAGAACTGAGCCGAAGAACGCGCCAGTGAACACCCTGGGCATACGTCGCATCATGTTCGCCGTCGACGACATCGAAGACCTCGTCCCGCGCTTGCGCGCGCACGGTGCTGAGCTCGTAGGCGAGATCACCCAATACGAGGACAAGTACCGGCTTTGCTACATTCGCGGTCCAGAGGGCATCATGGTTGCGCTTGCCCAGCAACTCTGATGGGCCCTATCCGCAGGTCATACCGCTTGTGGACATCGCGGAGGATGTTTCCGCGCAGTGGGAGCTTTTCCTCGCCAACTTACACGCTGAGCAGCTTCAGGCACTCAGTTTTCCGCCGCCACTCTGCTTATACTATTAGAGGTGAGCACGTCACCTTGGAGGTCCTATGGGGATCTTTTCTGTTCCCTTTTTAGCGTTGGTCCTAACCGCTCTCTCCCAAACGACAGAGCCGCCCGCCGCAGCGGAGCCCCCAAGTGTGCCCCCTGCCGCGGAGCACGCGTATTCCGAGCGGGAGCGGATCGAGATCTGCAAGAAAAAGGGGAACGCCCCCCTCACGCCCTCGGAGCCTCAACCGCTGAAGGTCGAGGGGAAGGTTGCCCGTCCGACCGTCCTCCGGCAGGTGAAGCCTGAATACGCGCGACGTCCGGTCAACGGTACCGTAATCCTGGAGGTCGTCGTCGATGAGGACGGATGCGTGCGGGACTCGAAAGTCGTCCAGGGGGTCAATCAGTATCAGGACTCGGGAGCCCTGGAGGCCGTCCGGCAGTGGGTGTTCCTGCCCGCGACTCTCGAGGGCAAGCCGGTCAGTGTGAGCTATGTCCTTACGATCAATACGCAAATAGGGCGGGGGGCTCCGCCCAAGGAGCTTCTGAAGGGGCTCCCGGGGTGGACTCGTCCCTCCGACAAAAAGGACGAGGTCTTCGTGTTCAACGTCGGTCGAACCGGGGCCGAGGCTTTGCCGAAAACGATCGAGGGGTGTGATTTCGTGAGCTCGGTCTATGCCACGATCCCCGAAACCATGGGAGGGAGCGTCGGGGTTTTTGATCCGCTAGGGCTTCTGCCCACGCTCCGGGAGCGCGCCGCGCACAAATCGGCGAACACCGTCGTGGTGTCCGTTCCCCCGGGAGCGTCGGAGTCCGGGCGCCGGACCTTGCGCGGCAATGCCTTCCGCTGTGGAAGCCAACCTTTGCCGGCGGAGCTCGGCGAGCCGCTCCGATGAGGGCGCGCCTATCGGTCGCGAGAGCTGTCTTGCCGAATCGGGTTCTCGCGACCTTTCAGGCCGCCAAGAGTGGGGACACGTTTTCTTCCCAGGGCATCGGCCTTCGGCCTCAGCCCTGGGCTCCATTCTCCCGACCCGTTGGGCCGGACGCTGAAAAGACATTTACTCCGTGACGAGCCCTCAACGCCCCAGGGCCGCGCCAACGATCAGCCCCAGGACGACGAGAACGACGACCAGCGCCACGAGCCGCACCTGCCAGTCGGCAATCTTCGGGGGCTGAAGCGGCTCCGCCCGGGCCGAAAACTCGGGGAATTCGCCCTGCTTCAAGGCTTCCCAGGCGCGCGCGGCCTCCTTGCGCTGGGCATCCGTCATTTCGATCCATCGGATAAAACGGGCATGAGGGTCCAGGCTCCGGAACTCGGCGCACCAGGTCTTCCATTCCTGGGGCACCAGCACGCTCTGGCACTTCCCGCAGATGAAGGCGTTCTCCGGGATCATCTCCAGGCATATCGGGCACCGGGTCTGGTTGATGGGCTCGATCATGGCCGGAATCGTCCTTTCAGGGATTCCGATATCGTAGCAGAGGCCTGAAAAGCAAAAAGCCGAAGGGTTTCCCCTCCGGCCTTCCACACCCGTTCCAGGACTTCGAGGCTCAGACCGCGAACGAGGAGCCGCAGCCGCAGGAGCCGGCGGCGTTGGGGTTGTTGAACTTGAACCCCGCGCCGGCCATGCCGAGGGCGTAATCGATGCTGGTGCCCTGGAGGTACCGGGCGCTCACGGCGTCGACGAAGACCTTGAGGTCCCCCTGCTCGTAGACCCAGTCGGTCTCCCGGGCCTCGTTGTCGAAGTCGAGGGCGTATTCGAAACCGCTACAGCCGCCACCGCGCACGGCGATGCGAAGACCGTGGGAGGCGTCGATCCCCTCCTGGTCGCGGGTGATCTTGACCATCTCGATCGCCTTCGGAGTGAGCGTGACGGGCACGTCCTCCTGCGGCGGCGCGGATGGGGTCGGCTGGCTCTGGTTGATGCTTTCCATGGGAAACACTCCTTGCTTCAGGGCAAATACCCAGTCTCTACGATAAACAGGCACAGGGGGGATGTCAATTCCGGGCCGGGCGGCGGCGGGGCGTTGCGGCGAGATATCATCCCGGGGTGCTGAGGGCGATCCTTTTTGACTTCAATGGGGTACTGGTCGACGACGAGCCGGTCCACCTGGAGCTGTTCCAGCGGGTGCTGGCGGACGAGGGGATCGCGCTCTCGGCGGACGACTACTACACCCGCTACCTGGGGCTGGACGACCGTGCCGGCTTCGCCGCCATGCTGGCCGCGGCCGGGGAGGCGGCGACCGTCCCCCGTCTGATGCGGCTGACCGCCCGCAAGGCGAGCTACTACCAGGAGCGCGTCCGCCGCGAGGGGTATCCGTTCGCGGCGGGCGCGGCCGGTCTGGTCCGGGAGCTCGCGGCCCAGGGGCGGATGCTCGGCGTAGTGAGCGGCGCGCTGCGCGAGGAGGTCGAGGGGGCGCTGCGCCAGGAGGGGCTGCTCGACCACTTCA
>Ga0247765_1001413_pt1 | contig 11501 bp, 7 predicted proteins | sample UWRJL106311C6_FD_179949 | JGI IMG/M metagenome (GOLD analysis project Ga0247765, IMG submission 179949) | Plant litter microbial communities from Arlington Agricultural Research Station in Wisconsin, United States - UWRJ-L106-311C-6 | ecosystem: Environmental > Terrestrial > Plant litter >... | reverse complement strand
TCGCGGTAGTCGCTCTGGCAGACGCCGACGAAGACCCCGACCTTGCGCCCCGCCAGCTCCGAGGGGCGGTGGCCGGCGTCCTCGAGGGCCTCCCAGCTCAGCTCCAGCAGCAGGCGCTGCTGGGGGTCCATCAGCTCCGCCTCCTTCGGCGCGATGCGGAAGAACCGCGCGTCGAAGGTGTCGATCCGCTCCAGGAACCCGGCCTGATCGATCCCCCGGTGCCGCCCCTCCAGCTCGACGAAGGAGGGCCACCGCCAGCGCCCCTCCGGCATCGGGACGATCCCGTGCTCCCCGTCGGCCAGCAGCTTCCAGAACGCCTCCGGCGAGCTCGCGCCGCCGGCGAACCGGCACGCCATGCCGACGACCGCGATCGCATCCCGCCCGGCCGCCGCCGGGCCCGGGAGCTCGCGGGGGAGGCTCGCCCGGACCTGTTCGTCGGGGATCGCCGCCGCCAGGGCGTGAGCGATCTTCTCCTGGGTCGGGTGCTCGAACAGGAACGCCGGGGGGAGCTTGACGCCGAACCGCCCGGTCATCAGCGACCTCAATTCGACCAGCTCGATCGAATCCAGCCCCATCTCCATCAGCGGCCGCCGCGCCGAGTAGGCGGCGGAGCGCTCGTCGCCGAGGAGCTCGAGGATGTCCCGGGCGACGGCCTGGCCGATGAGGGCGGTCTTCTCCGCCGCCTCCGCTCGCGCCTCGCTCTCCGTGGCCTCGCAGAGGATCACGCTCTGGCCGCATTCGGAGCCCGGGTCCTGCGTCGGCAGGGCGAACGCGGCGGCGACCGTGAGCCCGGTGCTCTCGAGCGCCCGGCGCCAGAGCGGCACGCTGAGCAGGCAGGTGTCGGGCAGCCGCCGGTCGGGGTCCTCGAACAGCCAGTAGCCGTGCAGCAGGGCGCCGCTGAAGAACAGGCACTCCTTGACCGCGGTGAACTCGTTGAGGACGAGCAGGCCGCCCGTTTTCAGCAGCCGTTTCGTCTGCTCCAGCGTCGCCTCGATATCGTGGGTGTCGTGCAGGACGTTGGCCGCGACCACGACGTCGAAGGAGCGCTCCGCGAAGCCCTGCCCCACCGGATCCTTCTCGATGTTCAGCGTCCGGTACTCGATCCAGGGGTAGCGCGCGAAGCGCCGCCGGGCGTGCCGGATGAACGAGGGGGAGATGTCGGTGAAGCAGAACTCGACCTCACCGGACAGCGGCGCGATCGCCTCGAGGATCGCCGCGGTGGTCCCGCCGGTGCCCGCTCCGATCTCCACGACGCGGACCTTCCCCGCCCCCGCCTCGCCGTCCCGCCGCCGCGCGACCAGGCTGCGCACCGCCTCGGCGACCAGGCGGTTGAAGTGATCCGCGACGACGTCGCCGTGGAACACGTCCCCGAAGACATCCATGTTCCCGTCCTGGAACAGGACGTCGGCGACATCGATCCGGCCGGTGAGGATCTCCTCGAAGCGGCTCAGGCAGCAGGACATGAAGCCCAGCAGACCGGCGCAGGACGGATAATCCTTGCGAAACCTCTCCTCGAAGGCGGCGACCTGTCCGGCGACCTCGCCGGGCGCGCCGAGGGCGCCGTCGCGGACCCGCTCCGTGGTCACCAGGCCGCGGCCGTCCAGAGTGACCAGCCCCTTCTCGGCGAGCTTCCGGACCAGCGCCTCGAAATAGCGGTCATACCTGGGCGCGATGCCCAGGAGCGCCTTGAGCCGATCCACGTCGTGGCTCTCGCCGGGCTCCCGCAGCACCCCCATCTCCTGGAGGATGGCGAGGACCCAGCGGAACGCGAAGGCACCCAGCTCGCGCTCGGCCTGGCGGGGGTCGTCCTTCTCCGCGAAAGGAGAAGCGGCTGCGGCCATGGCCACATCCCCAGCCACCCGCCGCACAATGGTCTCCCCGGAGGCCTGGACGCGATACATTTCGAATTCCCTTTCCACCAACCCGACCGGATGAGACGGCCTCCAGGCTCAGGGCCCAGGCGCGGAAACTTCGAGTCCGGCCTGTTGGGGTTTTACAAACCCGTTATTCCGTGATAAAAGGTAGGCTTATAGAAGTGTCTTCGAACCCGCAGGGATGAAGAGGGGACCACGTCCCCTGTTCCCCGCGCAGGTTGCCGAGGGACACCTCGATATACCGCCGCCAGTACGAGCTTGAGGGGGGACTTTATCGCCGGGGGCGGTATGAAGTCAACTCGCCGGGCGGGGTGCCACGCTGGCGACGAAGACCCCTGTCAATACCTGCCCCGCGCTCTTCACCTGCACCCAGACGCGGTAACGCCCTGGCTGGGGGAACTCGTACGGAAAGGAGACCACGCTCCCCGCCGTATGCGCGGAGTGATCCATTCCCGCCATCCCCGCCATCGACGCATGCGCGGAGTGATCCATCGCCATGTCCGCGAAGACCTGCTGCGCCGCCATGTTGAGGGTGCCCATCGGGTGGAGGTGGACGAACACCGCGCCGTCGTCGCGGTTGATCACGGCGTGGGCCTGCATTCCCATGTAGGGCTCGAGCGGGACCGGCTGGCCGTCCGCGCCGCGCACCTCGAAGCGCAGGGTGGTCTCCTGGTTGGCCGCCAGCGGTTCCTGGCGCCAGAGCATGGTGCCGCCTTGCGCGAGGCGGCTGACCTGAGGTCCGCCGGTGTTCGAGGACGCGCCCAGAGGCTCGGAAACCCACCAGGAGTCGTCCGGGTCGGGCAACGGAGTGGCTGCCGCTGCGGTCCCGGCGGAGGCCGAGGTGTTGGAGGCCGTGACAGGGACGGAGGAGGAAGCGGCGCCGGAGGGGACGGCGGGGATCACCACCCGGTCCACCAGGGTCTGTGCGAAGCCGTTCTCGTCGACGATGTCGGCGTAGAGCCGGTAGGTGCCAGCCGGCAGGTGCGGGAGGGCCGCAAGAAAGCTCTTCTGCTGCTTGTCCTGAGCTACCGGATGGAGGTGCGCGAACGCGTCGAGGCCGGGCTCGCGCAGGAGGAACATGTGCATCAGCTTGCCGTGGTCCGGGATCAGCGGCCACCAGTCCTGGGGGCCGCGCACGTCGTCGACGGCCAGGGTGAGCCGGGGCTGGCCGGCCTCGACCTGCACCGAGCTGCTGACGCGGAACGGCTGGAAGAGCCGAGTCTGCATCTGGCGGTCGACATCATCCCACCAGAGCTTCCCACCCCAGACCGTAAGGGCGAGGGCCACGGCGCTGACCGCGGTAACGACGCGCGCCCGGACGATGTGCCTGCCATCGACCGCCGTTCCAGGCGGTAGCGAAGCCTCCCGGACGGCGGCACCGATGACGGAGACCGCCCCGACGAACAGAAACGCACCGAGGAACAGCAGGAGCCCGCCCAAGCCCTTGTCCATCTTGAAGAACTGGCTCCGCACGGCGGGCATCGGCACCTGCGTCGTCCCCTCCCCGGCCGGTCCCTTGACGAAGACACGGATGCTCCAGGAGCCGTCCTGCATCAGCAGTAACTGCCCGCTCCAGACGTCCGGCGCCCCGGGGACGCGCGCGGCATCCTCCGGGTCCGGAGCTCCCTTGAAGCCGACCTTGTACAGCACCGATTGCAGGGAAACCCGGTCGGCCCGGCTCCCCTCCCGCAGCCGCACCGTCACCTCCGCGTTCCCCGGGATCACCAGCGGTGGCCGGACGATCACCCGCACCGGGTAGGGCCCGGCGTTGCCGTCGAAGATCACATTCGGGCTGCCCACGTGCGCCGGCGCCGGAGCGGCGGCCAGAACGGCGATCAGGAGGCAGAGCGGGATGGCCCGCCTCATCGCCGCACCCCGGCCATCCACTGCCCGAACCAGAGACCGACACGGGTGGAGGCGACCGCCCACAGCAGGGCCTTGACGAAGCGGACCGGGGTCAGCGGATCCATTCCGTACAACCGGTAGTTGAGCTCCGTCGGCGGCGGCGAGAAATACAAGGTGTAGCGATACTTCCCGAAGAACCAGTTGCGAGCCGCCGGCGAGAGCAGAAGCTCGGCGGTGTACCAGTGGACGAGCAGGAAGACGAGGAGAAACGTGATACCGATCAGCACCGCGTCGAGCCACCCCGCACGCTTGCCTTCCTTCCTCTGGATGAAGAAATCGACCGCCAGCGCGGGGAACACCAGAAGCAGCGGGAATTCCGGTGCCATCATGCGGCTCACGTGATTGAGGATCGGTCCGAGCCGGGCATGGGCCGGGAAGAGAGGGAGGATCCAGACCATCGAGGCGACGATCAGCATGTAGCTCGCCGAGGCGATCGTGGCCGCCCAGCGCACGCGGGAGGAGCGCGCCACGGCGACAAGCATGATGGGCAGGTAGGCGGCCATCAACTCGTAGAAGCTGCCGGTGTGCCGCCGGTTCGGCTCCATGATGTGGATCGGGATCAGCATCACCAGCAGGATCCCGGCCCCATACATATGGGCGATACCCAACTTCCTCGCGCTGTCGGCAGTCGCCCGGTTCTGGATGGACAGCGCGATGAACAGAGCCCCGAGCTGAATGGTGAGAATACCGAGGCTGAGCAGGGCGTGCGGTGGTGTGAACTTGTCGATGTCCAGGCCGTAGGCGTTGTGCCACCAGTTGTCGAACGGCGCCGAGACGAGCATGGCGAGGGCGCCCCAGATCGCCACCCACGCGCCGAGCGGCGCGCGGAACCCCCAGAAGCGCACCGCGACCGCACGCTCCTCCTGCGTGCCGGCGAAGGTGGTCTTGAGCGCGAGAGCACCGCAGGAGAGGCCAGCCAGCACGCCGCCAAAGTAGACCGCTACGTGCGGCGGCGTCCAGAAGGTATCGCGGCCGATCGTCATGTGCCACGAGAGATCCCAGAGAACACCGATCACGATGCTGGTCGAGCCGATGAGCATCGTGAGCAGATACCAGGGAACGGCGGCGCTCTCCACACGCGGGCGAGCGACGGCTATACGGGCGGCCGATTCCATGACTTCCTCCTCAGAGCTGGCGCTTGGATATCTATTACTTGAGAGCCTGGACCGGGTTCAGCCTGGCGGCGCGGCGCGCCGGCCAGAGCCCGCCCAGAAGCCCGGTGACCAGAGCCAGGCCGACCGCCGCGCCGATCACCAGGATCGGCGGATGCATCTCCTTGACGCCGAACTTCTTCGCCAGCGCGGGAGCCAGCATCGTGGTCCCGATCTCGGCCAGCACGAGACCGATCACGGAAGCGATCAGCGACACGACCAGGACCTCCAGGACGATCTGGAGCTGAAGGTCGCGGGGGCGCGCTCCCACCGCCTTGCGCAGCCCGATCTCCGCCGTGCGCCCCTTGATGCTGATCTGCATGATGCTGAGGATGACGAGCGCCGAGACCAGGAACACCGTGCCCACGATCAGGCGGACGAACAGGCTCCACGTACTCGTCGTCCTGGAACGGAGCTGGCGCATGGACACCGGCGTGACGATGCTGAAGTCGTCCTGCTGCCCCTCGCCGATCTGGTGCCGCTCCCGCAGGATCTGGGCAACCTCCTTCTGGAGATCGTCGATCCGGGAGGGATCTTCCACCATCAGCGTCGCCGCGGAGATCTGGGTGGTCTTCATCACCTTGTCCATCAAGGTCGTATAAGGAATCCAGATGGCGTTGTCCTGATCGCCGCCATGTGGATCGACGCCGGTCGTCTCGAGCACGCCCTTGACCTTGAACGGCACGTTGTCGATGAAGAGGTCGGCGCCGACCGGAGAGCGGCCGGGGAAGAGGGTCTTCGCCGTCGTCGAGCCGATGAGCGCGACGTTCGAACGGTTCCGCACCTCCTCGGCGGTGAAGAACTCCCCCTCCTGCGCGGAGCGGCCGCGAATGGTCTCCGCCTGCTCGGAGAATCCGGCGACGTTCACCAGGCCGATGTTGTCCTCCTGCTTGATGTCACGCGGACCGATCGTGATCACCGGGTCCCACTGCTTGATCCCCAGCGAGTTCGCGACCGCCTCCACATCCGAAATCTGGAGGTTGGGACGGCCGCCCGCGGAGCCGGCCATGAACCCGGTTCCCGCCATGACCACGATGCTGCCCGCCGGATAGGCGCGGTTGATGAAGGAAGTGAAGCTCCCCTCGATGCTCATCACCGCGGTCTGGAGCAGAACGGCCGCGAGGACGCCGACCGTGATACCCAGCCCCATGAAGACGGCCCTGAGCTTGAAGCGTCCAAGCCTTCGCAGCACGGTCGAGAAGAGCAGTGTCGGGTTCATTCGGCACCTCTGGCGGCATGGGCGTTGAGCGTATCCGCCTCCACGGCGCCATCGCGGATCCTGATGACCCGGTTCGCCTGATTGGCGACCTCCTGGTCGTGGGTGATCAGCACCACGGTCGTGCCCTTGGCGTTCAGCGCCTTGAGCAGGTCGATGATCTCGCGCGTCACCACCGAGTCGAGGTTGCCCGTCGGCTCGTCCGCCAGGAGCACCGACGGCTCGTTGACGATGGCGCGGGCGATGGCCACGCGCTGCTGCTGGCCTCCCGACAGTTCCTCCGCGAAGTGGCTCATGCGCTCGGCGAGCCCCACGGCGGTGAGCGCCGCCCGGCTTCTCTCCTCGTAATCCTTGCGGTCCGCGTAGAGCAGAGGGAGCTGCACGTTCTCCATCGCGGTGGTGCGCGGCAGCAGGTGGTACTGCTGGAAGACAAAGCCGATGACCCGGTTCCTGACGCGGGCCAGCTCGTCTTCACTCAGACCATGCGCTGCCCGCCCGTTCAGAAGGTACTCGCCGCTGTCCGGCCGGTCGAGGAGCCCCATGACATTCATCAATGTGGACTTGCCCGAGCCCGAAGGGCCGAGAATCGCGACCAGCTCACCCTGCTCGATCTTCAAGGAGACGTGGTCGAGCGCCTTCACCGGCGGCTCCTTGGGCTTCTGATAAGTCTTGACCAGATCCTTCAGCTCGATCATCTTGACGCTTTCTCCAAGTGGCTCTTCCAGGCCTGCGTATCGGCGACGATGGTTTCACCGCCCCCGAGGCCGGAGGCGATCTCGATTCTCTGCGGCGTCTGCAGACCGAGTTTGACCGGCCTCTCGACCCACTCGTTGCCCGCCCGCAGGATGACCAGAGTCCGGCCTCCTTCCCGGAACAGAGCGCTGCGCGGAATGTTGACGGTGTTCTCCCGCTGCTCCAGGATGAAGGACACCTGGACCGTCATCTCGGGCCGCAGCAGCAGGCCCTGGGGGTCCAGGATGTCGATGATCACGATGTAGTTGACGACGTTGTTGACCAGCTGCGCCTTCGGATAGATCGCCCGCACGACCCCGTCGAGATCGTGGCCGGAGAAGGCTTCGACGCGAAAGGTGACGTGCTGCCCGACCTTGACCTTGCCGATGTCGGTCTCGTCGACGTAGGACTGGACCTCCAGCCGTTTGAGGTCGACGATGGTCACGAAGGTCGGGGCGGCGAAGCTCGCGGCCACCGTCTCCCCCTCGTAGGTCGAGACCGAGGCGATGGTCCCCGAGATGGGAGCCCGGATGACCGTGTAGCCCAGCGTGATCCGGGAGTCGGCCAGGCTTGCCCGGACCCGTTCCACCGCGGCCTGCTTGACCTTGAGGTTGCGCCGCGCGTCCTCGATGTCGTTGCGCGACAGGAGATCGCCGAGCCGCTCCTTGCGCGCGAGCTCGCTCTCGGCGTACTCCTGATCCGCGAGCGCCGAGGCGAGATCGGCCTGCAGCGCCGCCATCCGCGCGCGCAGATCTTCGTTCCGCAGCGAGGCGAGGACGTCCCCCTTGGAGACCTTGTCGCCGACGTTGACCGCCAGCTTCCCGACGATGCCGGAGAGCTGAGAGCCAACCTTGACCTCGGCGCCGACCTTGGCCTTGATCGTGCCGATGGCGACGGTGGAATCCGTGAGCGTGGACCGGCTCACCCTCAGGGTCGGGAGATCGACCGCCTTTTGGCCGTGGACCAGATTCTGGACCGAGTCCGAGCGAAAGGCCAGGAATCCGGTGAGCAGCAGGCCAGCAATGAACATCATCCAACGCATAGCGCTCCTCGAGCAACCTCGACGCTCAGCGTCGGATCAGCAGAGATCTTCAGGAGCACGGTCCTCCTGCCGCACCACGGCCATGCGGGCTCGGGCTCCCTATTAGACTTAAAAATTGCGACGTCGGCGCGGTCGAATCGTAGCACAAGTCCCATTTCAAGCATCCCGAAGGGCGGTGACCGGCATCAGCCTCGAGGCCTTCATCGCCGGCCCGACGCCGGAGGCCAGCCCGATCAATACCGAGACGAGGAACGGGATCATCACCCCTCGCAGGTCGATACTCATCTGCCAGCCGGTCGCCGGCTTCAGGATGAGGATCCCGGCCAGGCCGATCAGGAGCCCGGCGAGCCCGCCCAGCACGCTCAGCAGGCAGGCCTCCATCAGGAACATGCGGGTGATGTCCCGCCGGCGGGCGCCGATCGCCATCCGCAGGCCGATCTCCGACGTCCTGTCCTTGACGTTGAGAAAGCTCACCGCCAGCACGCCGGCGCTGCCGAGCGCCACCGTGATCGCGGCGAAGATCTGGGAAAACCCGGACAGCAACATGGCGTTGACCTTGCCGATCACCCGCGCCCGGACCAGGCTCAGGACCTCGAAATCGTCCTTGCTCCCCTCCTCCAGGCGGTGCCTCTCCCGGAGCGCCTCACGGACCTCCCGCTGCACCGGGGCGATCTGGTCCTGGCTCGCCACCTGGACCAGCAGGACGGACAAGTAGGAGGCATTGAAGAACCTCCGTTCCGCGGTCTCCAGCGGGATCAGGATCTGGTCGTCCTCATTCTGCTCGCTGGTGATCCCCTTCTCCCGCAACTGCCCGACGACCTCGAAGGGAACACCGGCGACCCAGAGCTTCTCGCCGACCAGGCTGAATCCGTCGTTCAGCCGTTTCGCCACGAAGGAACCGACCACCGCGACACGGCTCTTCGCGAGACCATCCTTCTCGTCGAGAGGGCGCCCCTCTTCGACCTGGAAGTTGCGCACCTCCAAAAACTCGGGCGGCACTCCGCGGATCGTGGTCACCAGGCTCTTGCGATCGAACTTCGCCTGCCCGCTGCCTTCCAGGATGGGCACGATCGTGTGGATGGCCGTGATCTGCTCCCGGAGCACCACGATATCCTCGCGGTCGAGCCGGGTCGACGTGAACCATCCGCTGCCGCGGCCGGGCTGCGCCTGGACCTGCCCCGCCTTGACGATGAAGAGGTTCTTTCCCATCTTGTCCGTGACCGCCTGCAACTCGCGCGCGGCGCCCGTCCGCAGCGCCAGCATGATCATCATGGACGCGATGCCGAGACCGACCGCGCTCACCGCCAGAAGCGAGCGGAACCCGCTCTTGCGCAACGCGAGGATCATGATCCTCAGTTGGAGCTTCAGCTTTCTGATCATGTCGATGAGATGCCGCGACGACCGGTATGCGCTCAGCCGGCGGTGGCGATGATCGGCAGGGACTTCCCCTTTGCCGCCATGACCACGGAGCCGTCCTCCTCCCCGGCGCTCGCGCCGACCGGCAGGACCACCACGCTGATCGCGCGCTCCCCTTCCTCGAAGATCAGGCCGAGATCGCGGAAGCGGGCGATCCTGGCCGCGACGCCGGCCTCGTCGGCGCCGATGTGCGCGGCCGAATCCGCGACCCGCCAGGCGCTGCCGTCGATGTCCAGCAGGATGCGGGTCTCGAGCTCGTCCATCTCGTGCAGGACCAGTTGGCCGGAGCGCGTGTCGTGGACCACCGACCGCTCGCCGCGCGGCTCGAGCGTCAGACTCGCGCGGAGCAGCCCGTCGTAGCCATGGAAGCGCTCGATCCAATCGGAGGTGCCCTTGTTCAGGCGCTCCTGCCAGGCCACCATCGTCGACAGGTAGGCCGAGGCGTAGTTGCGGTCCTCGAAGAAATAGGCGAGGTTGGCCAGGGCCTCCTCGGGGAAGGGGTAGATGAACCGGTAGTAATCGTAGGGCGAGAGGCTCAGGCCATACTCCGCCGCCTTGGTGAAATACGGGCTGTAGCGGTCGAAACGGACCGGGAAGGCCCCCGACGGCGGGCGCAGATGGAAGAGGAGCGGCATGTCGTCCACGTACTTGCGGTAGACGTCCTCCTTCTCCCCGGGGAAGCCGATCAGCAGGTTCCACGCCGGATCGATCCCGTACCGCAGGCAGCTCTTGAGGAACCGGATGTTCTGGAAGGCGGTCACCCCCTTCCTCATCAGCTTCAGGGTTCCCGAATTGAGCGACTCGATGCCGGGCTGGATGGCGTTCACCCCGGACCGGCTCAGGATCTCCATCTCGCGGTCCTTCAGGTCGGCCTTGACCTCGTAGAAGACGCTGGCGCCCTCGGGGGCCTTGACGTACGGCAGGACGTCCGTCAGGTACTCGCGCGGCAGGATGTTGTCCACCGCGTCGAAGCGCTTGCAGCGCCCCCCATAGCGCGTGAACATCTCCTCGAAGAGCTGGATCGCCTGCTCGGACGGCATGGCGCGGTACGCCATGCTGCCGCCGTTCAGGCCGCAGAACGTGCAATGGGCACGCTCCCCCCACCAGCAGCCGCGCGAGGTCTCGAAGAACAGGATGGGCTCGATCTTCTTGTTCGAGAAGCTGCGCGAGACCTCCTCGATGAAGTCTTCGTAGTCCAGGGGGACCGGCACGTCGAGCGGCAGCTCCTCGCCGACCGCGTCGCGCCCCTGCAGGTCCTTCGTACTACGCTTCGAGAAGACGCCGCGAATGCGGTCGCAGGCCTCGACGTCGCCGTCCAGCCGGTGCTGCACCAGCTCCGAGAAGCTGACCAGCGACGGCCCGGAAAAGACGTAATCGATCGCCGGGACCTGGCGGGCGATCTCCCCGCCCATGGGCGCCTCGCAGTTGGCTCCCCCGATCACGGTGGTGACCGCGGGGTTCTGCTTCTTGATCAGGCGCGCCATGGCGAACGAGGCGGTGTTCTGGGAGAACATGGTTGTGAAGCCCACGATGTCCTCCCCGGCGAGCCGGTACTTGCCGACCAGGCCCTCCATGAAGCGGTTGAGCCCGGCCCGCTTTTCGCGCAGCATCCGCCGCCTCATCTCCATCGCCGGGGTGCGCTGGGGGAGGTAGCGCTGGAAGTAGGCGTCCGTGTTGTCCGGCAGCTCCGGGAAGGCCTGCGAACGGAACATCCAGTCGCCCAGACCGGTGGTGGTCGCCTGGATGCCGTTGATCACCTGGTAGGTCTCGACGCCGAAGTAGTGGGCGAATTCGTGATTCAGATAATGCACCTTGACGCGAACCCGTTCTCCGAAACGGCTCTCCGTCACCGCCCTGAGCTGGGTCAGGGCAATGGACGGGAACTGCAGCGCCGCGAAAGGCATGTTGATCAAGCTGATTTTGAGCAATTGATCTCTCCGTCCCAAAGCTGAAACGCCGCAGCGAGGGAAAAGTTCCGCGACTCCTGGCTTCAGGTGACCGGGCCGCGTCCACGGGCTTCGCTGTCGGAATTAATACCCGGGGAGGATAGCGGGGCGGGCGGCGGGGGTCAAGGCGCGACGGCCTGGTAGGAGTCCCGGTCAATCGTCATCCCGGTGCGGGAGGTGGCGAAGGATGTTGCGCTGGCGCTCCAGATCCTTGGTGAG
>Ga0247765_1001411_pt1 | contig 11514 bp, 12 predicted proteins | sample UWRJL106311C6_FD_179949 | JGI IMG/M metagenome (GOLD analysis project Ga0247765, IMG submission 179949) | Plant litter microbial communities from Arlington Agricultural Research Station in Wisconsin, United States - UWRJ-L106-311C-6 | ecosystem: Environmental > Terrestrial > Plant litter >... | reverse complement strand
GCCCAGTTCCTCGTTGTCGATCTTCTCGCCGATCGCGGCCTGCACCAGATGGGAGCCGGCGAGGAAGATCGAGCCCGTCCCCTCCACGATGTGCGACTCGTCGCTCATGATCGGCAGGTAGGCACCGCCGGCCACGCAGGAGCCCATGATGGCGGCCATCTGGAAGACCCCCTCGGCCGAGAGGCGGGCGTTGTTGAAGAACGCCCGGCCGAAGTGCTCCTTGTCGGGGAAGATCTCGTCCTGGAGCGGCAGGAAGACGCCGGCCGAGTCGACCAGATAGATGATCGGCAGCCGGTTCTCGAGGGCGATCTCCTGCGCGCGCAGCACCTTCTTGGCGGTCAGCGGGAACCAGGCGCCGGCCTTGACGGTGGCGTCGTTGGAGACCACGACCACATCGCGGCCATGGACCTTGCCGATGCCGATCACCACTCCGGCCGCCGGGGCGCCGCCATATTCCTCATAGAACCCCTCGGCCACCCAGAGGCCCAGCTCCAGGAAGCCCGAGCCCGGATCGCACAGCGCCTCGACCCGCTCGCGCGCCGTCATCTTCCCCTGGGCGCGCTGCTTGTCCTGCGCCTTCAGGCCGCCGCCGAGCCGGATGCGGTCCTCCTGCTCGCGGACCTCCTCGATCCGCCGCCGCCAATGCTCGGCCTGCCGCTCGAACGCCTCACCCCGATTGACCTTGCTCTCCAGAATTGTCACGAAGTCCTCCCAGGAAGTCGAAGCCGGGGGATTATATGGGGAAGGCCGGGGAATGGTTCATCAGCAAGGTCCGCGGGCCCTTGCCGCCCCGAAGGGGCGGAATTTGAATAGCCTGGGGCGTGAGCCCCAGGAATCTGGACCAAAAACAAACCTGAACCCCGAAGGGGTGACACCCACCGTCACGGTGCTGTGCCGCCCCTTCGGGGCTCCCAGAGGAGATTCCGCCTCGAAAACCTGGGGCTCACGCCCCAGGCTATTCAAATACCGCCCCTCCAGGGCGGGACCGCCTCTGCCTCCGAGCCGCAACTGCTACCATCCCCTCCATGAAGATCCGCCTCCTCGCCTTCGCCAGCGCCGGGGATGCCCTGGGGGCCACCGAGACCGAACTGGAGATCCCCGACGGCAGCCGGATCTCCGATCTGCGCGCCCGGCTCGACCGCGAGCACCCGGCGCTCGTTCCCCTCTGGCCCCGCATGGCGATCGCGATGGACGGCCGGATCGTCCCTCCCGACACCCATTTAGAGGAAGGGGCCGAGGTGGCCCTGCTGCCGCCGGTCTCGGGAGGCACCGAGGAACCCCTCCGGGCAGAGCTGACCGACGAGCCCATCGACACCGCGCGGGTCGAGGCCGCCGTCGCAGGTCCGAGCCGGGGCGCCGTGGTGCTCTTCCTCGGCACCGTGCGCGACCACCACGCCGGGCGTCCCGTTACAAAGCTCACCTACAGCGCCTACCGTCCCATGGCCCTGGAAGGGCTCCGCCGGATCGCGATCGACCTCGAAGCCGCCCACGAGGATCTCCGGGCGGCGATCGTCCACCGCCTGGGCGAGGTCCCGGTGGGAGAGCCGAGCGTGGTCATCGCGATCGGCTCCCCCCACCGCGCCGCCGCCTACGAAGCCAGCCGCACCGCCCTGGAGCGGCTCAAGGCAGAGATTCCGATCTGGAAGCGCGAGCACTACGCGGATGGCGAGGCGGCGTGGCGAGAGGAGGAGCCGCTGGTGGGGGCGGCTGGGACCTTGTAGCGCTTATGCGTGCGGCAACGGCCGGACACGGATCCGGTCGTCGGTGACCACGGCGAAAGATCCGATCCAGTCAATACCGCTCTCCAGTGCGGCCAATGCCCTCGCGTTGTCGACCTCCGGACTGGAACCCGAGAGGCGGAAGAGGATCACACCGCTCGAAGAAGGCAGGTTGAACCGGTATGCGAGCTCGCCGAAGTCCTTGTCGAAGGTGACCACGAGGCGTGACTCCTCCTGAGCATGAGCCAGGACCGAGCGGTCCTCTGCTCCACGCATGAACTCCTTGACCGAGGCCACGTCGTGCCCTAGCCGGCGCAGCTCCCGGATCAGTGGAGCCGGAAAATTTTCGTTCGCGAGGATGCGCAACCTGCTCCCTCAGCCAGGGATGGCGTAGACCCGTTCCGAGCGTAGCGTCTCGCTGGCGTAAGCGAGGCATGCCTGGATGTCCTCCGCTGTGATGTGGTCGTACTGCTCGATGATCTGCTCCTTGCTATAGCCCCTGGCCAGGAGGTCAATCACCAGCTCCACGGCGATCCGGGTACCCTTGACCACGGGTTTTCCGACCAGAACCTTCGGGTTCACCACAATGCGTTCACGCCAATCCATGTGCACCTCCGCCTGCTTATCATCCCAGAAGTCAGGTCCTGCCGCCATCCTGCCCCCGCTCCACCCGCGCGATATAACACCCCGCCTCCGTGTTCCGCACGTGGATATACCCGACCTCCTCCCGCGCCAGCAACCGGCCGATCGCGGCGTCCACCTCGCCGTCCACGACGCGCTCGCGGGCCACGATCCAGCGGTCCGGCCCGTAGGCTTCGAGGGTCAAGGGCAGATCGCGGAGCTCCGGCGGGAACCCCTCTCCGTCGTATGCCGGACAGCCGTCCCGGTGGATGAAGATGGGGCCCGGGGAGGGATAGGAGTCGAGGCCCCGGAAGGGGTCGTAGGTGAAGAGGATCCGGTCTTCCTCGCCTTCGCGGAACTTCTTCAGGCAGAGGCGGCAGGGACCGTATCCGGCGGCCACCTCGACATGGGCGGGGTGGCCGTAGCCGGGCGCCTTCAGGGTCGTCCGGACCTTCTGGGCGAGATTCTCGGGGATCGCGACGACGTTATAAAGACTCATTGGTTCTCCTTTGCGGCTCTCAGGAGAACCTTATGCGGTCCAGTGACGGGCTTCTACCGGATTCCTGCGCCGGAATTCTTGTTTGCGACGGCTCATCGGAAGCTTGCGGCAAGACCGTTCAAACTTCGGACGTGACGTCGAAAGCTTCCGGCGGCTCGTCAAAAGCGGAGATCCGGCTGCCAGATCGCGACCGCGCGAAGAATGTCCGGCACTTCCTCTTCGGCAATCTCGTCGAGCGGCTTGCCGACGATCGATTCCAGGATCTCCTCGGGCATCTCGCGCTCGGCAACCGCGTCCAGGATCTCGATGAGATGGAGCGGCGGCAGGAGCCCGAAGAGCTCTTCCTCGCTGAGCTCGATCCCCTCGGGCTCGATCTCGGGAAGAGGCACCGGCTTCGGCTCGGCGGCCGATACCGGGGTCTCCATCTCCTCGACCGGGCGGCTCTCCTCGATCTCCGGCAGATCGATCACGATCTCGCCGAAGTCGTCCAGGGCGGCATGCTTCCCGGCCTCGTGGAGATCGGCCAGCGCCGCCGCCTTCTGCACGGCGAGCGGCAGGTACCCGGCGATCCGGCGGATCATGGTCTTCTGCCCCATTTCGGCGTAGCCGGTCACCCAGGCGGAATCCTCGGCCTTGCCGGCCCGGTACGCCCGATAGCTCTCGCTACGGTCGCGCACCGCGTCCACCTCGCTCCGCGACATGACGTCGAAAACGTGGCCGCCGTCCTTGAATCTGGCGTAGGCGTAGAAATGGGTGATCTCGCCGCGCTCGCCGCCGGCCGGGACGTGCTCCAGCCGCTCGTTGAGGCCGTAGGCATAATCGAAATGATCGTTCCGGTGGACCGCCCGGGCGTTGATCGAGGTGACCAGACCGCTGTTGCGGGCGAGCGTGATGAACCCCCAGTAGCCCGGGACGAGCTGCACCTTCCCCCGCGACGGCACCAGCCAAGCCTGGCCGAGCAGGCCGTCCGGCTCGAGGCCGAGATGCGCGCAGGTCATCACCGCCCCATGGAGGCTCGCGCGGTCGCAGTCGAGGAGCGCCGGGGTGCCCTGGAGGACGGTGACCACGACGCGCAGCAGGCGGTCCGCATCCAGGTGAGGCGGCAGCGCCGTGGCGAGTTGCGGCTTCATCAGCTCCAGCTCCCGGCGCACCGACTCGAACGGCGCCTCCTTGCGCCGGCTCGACTTGCCGGCGGCGCGGGCCGGCCGCTTGGCCGGACGGATGGTCGTCTCGGTGGTCATGAGGGTCTCTCTCGATCCGGCATCGCTTTGCCCTGCAAGATGATAACGCCTGGAGAGGAGGCGAAACTTCCTCATCATCGACCTCATCAAGACGGCCGCTTGCGCCCGCGCCGGGCTTGTTCCAGACTCGCGGGATCATGAACGGCATCGGAGACAGCCCGCCGCGTCCGGACGGCTTCGCCAAGGTGTCGGGAGCGGCGCGCTACATCGACGACGTCGCCCTGCCGGGGATGTGGTTCGGCGCCACGGTGCGCAGCCCGCACCCGCACGCCCGCATCAAGTCCATCCGCTTCGATCCCGCGGCGGCCCCCAAGGGCACCGTCTGCGTCACCGCCGCGGACCTGCCCGGCCCGAACGGCGTCCAGCTCCTCGACGACGGCTGGCCGATCCTCGCCGACGGGTTCGTCCTCCACGTGGCCGAGCCGGTGGCGCTGGTGGCGGCGCCCACGCGCCTCGCGGCACGCCAGGCGCTGGCGGCCGTGGCCGTCGAATATGAGCCGCTCGACCCGGTCCTGACGCTCGAGGAGGCGGCAAAGCTCCCCCCTCTTTACGAGCTCCGCCTGGAGAACGGGGACGTGGACGCGGCCCTGGCCGGCGCGGAGCACGTGATCGAGGGGACCTGGCGGACCGGCCACCAGGAGCACATCTACATCGAGTGCCAGGGGATGATCGCCCGGTACGACTGGGCCGACGGCTCGCTGATGGTCCTCGGCTCGATGCAATGCCCCTACTACGTGCACCGGGCGCTGGCCCACGCCCTCAAGATGCCGGAGGACCAGGTGCGGGTGCGGGCCACGGTGGTGGGCGGCGGCTTCGGCGGCAAGGAGGACTTCCCGAGCGCGCTGGCCATCCACGCCGCCCTGCTCGCCCGCGCCTGCCGCCGGCCGGTGAAGATGGTCTACGACCGCCACGAGGACATCGTCGGCACCTCCAAGCGCCACCCCGCCGTGATCCGCCATCGCACGGCGGTGGGCGGCGACGGCCGGCTGCTCGCCCTCGACGCCGAGATCCTGATGGATGGCGGGGCCTACAAGACCCTCTCGCCGGTGGTGCTCTCGCGGGCCCTCCTCCATTCGTTCGGCCCCTACCGCTGGCCGAGCGTGCGCATCCACGGCAAGGTGATGCGCACCCACACGGCGCCGAACAGCGCCTTCCGCGGCTTCGGCGCGCCGCAGGTCGAATTCGCGATCGAGCGCCAGATGGACCGCATCGGCCGGACGCTGGGGCTCGATCCCTACGAGATCCGCGCCCGCAACGTCGTCGAGCCGGGGGACCGCCTGCCGACCGGACAGGTGCTCGACGAGACCACCTCCGCCCGCCTCTGCCTGGAGGAGGCGGAGCGGCTCACCGGTTTCCGCGCCCGGTGGAAGGCCCAGGAAGAGGCGCGCGAGCGGGCCGGCGACGGCATGACGAGGCGCGGGATCGGCCTCTCCCTCTACTTCCACGGCGCGGGATTCACCGGCAACGGCGAGCGCAAGATGAAGTCCCCGGTCACCGCGCGCCTGCTCGAGGACGGCCGGATCGAGGTGCTGACGGCGATGACCGACATGGGCCAGGGGTGCGTGGCCGTCTTTCCGCAGATCGCGATCGCGGCGGGGGGGCTCGCCCCGGACGACGTCGTCTTCGCCGATCCGGACACCGCCGACGTCCCCGACTCCGGCCCGACGGTCGCCTCGCGCACCACCATGATCGTGGGCGAGCTGATCGCACGCACCATCGCCGAGCTGCGCGACCGGGTGCTGGCTTCGATGGATGGGAGCTTCGCCGTCCAGGACGGCTGGATCGTGAACGGGACCGATCGCGTGGAACCCTTCCGCGACGCCGCGCTCCGGTTCCAGAAGCAGGCTGGCCCGGTGGAGGTCACGTTCCACCACGAGCCGCCGGAGTGGCAGACCTTCGACGAGTCGACCTACCGCGGCGCGGCCTATCCCACCTACGCCTGGGGCGCCGACGTCGTCACGGTGGAGATCGATCCGGATACCCTGGCGGTCCGCCCGGTCGAGGTGACCGCCGTCTGCGAGGTCGGGCGGGCGATCCACCAGACGTTGTGCAAGGGGCAGATCGAGGGGGGAACCCTCCAGGCCCTCGGCTGGGCCTTCCTGGAGGAGGTCAAGCTCCAGGACGGCCGCTATCTGAACGACCGCCTCGCCACCTACATCATCCCCACCATCAAGGACACCCCGCGGATCGACGTCCACCTGCTGGAGCAGGGGTGGAAAGGCGGCCCGTTCGGGGCCAAGGGGGTCGGCGAGCTGCCGATGGACGGCGGCGCTCCGGCGGCCCTACAGGCGGTGGAGAACGCGATGGGGATCCTGGTGGACGAGATTCCGGCCACACCGGAGCGTTTGATGCGAGCCCAGACCCTCACCCCTGGCCCCTCTCCCGTCCCCTCCCACCCTCCCTCACCGGGAGAGGGGAACCTTGGAAGCGAGGTTTTGCCTTGAGAACATCCTTCTTCATCAACGGCCAGCCCGACGAGCTCGAGGGGCACCCCATGGAGCGCCTGCTCGACGTGCTGCGGGAGCGGCTCGGGCTGACCGGCACCAAGGAAGGGTGCGGCGAGGGGGAATGCGGCGCCTGCACGGTGCTGATCGACGGCGTGCCCACCCTCTCCTGCCTGGTGCCCCTCTTCCAGTGCGAGGGGCGCCGGATCGAGACCGTCGAGGGGATCGCCGAAGGGCCGGCGCGCGAGTTCCTGGATCGCTTCGTGGCCACCGGAGGCGTCCAGTGCGGCGCGTGCACGCCGGGCATCGTGGTCACCGCCTGGGCGCTGCTCCAGCGCAATCCCGCGCCGAGCCGCGAGGAGGCGCGCGAGGCGCTGGCGGGCAATCTCTGCCGGTGCACGGGTTACGAGGGGATCCTGCGGGCCGTTTGTGGAGAAAAAGAATCGTGACGGTCGCCCTGCGCCCGCGATCCCTGGACGAGGCCGTCCGGCATCTGCGGGAAGATCCCGCCCTGGTGCCCACCGCCGGCTGCACCGATCTCATGGTGCGCGGCCCCGAGGCCCTTCATCAAATGGACCGGGTGATCGATCTCCTGGGAGTCCCCGAATTGCGCGGCATCCGGGAGGTGGACGGCGGCCTGGAGATCGGCGCCACCACCTCGTTCAGCGAGATCCGGAGCTCGGCCGCCGTGCGCGCCGCCTTTCCCATCCTCGCCGAAGCCGCCGCGCTGGTGGGCGGCTGGCAGATCCAGAACCGGGCGACGCTGGGGGGGAACATGGCGAACGCCAGCCCGGCCGGCGACTCGCTGCCCGTGCTCCTCGCCCTGGACGCCGTCGTCGTGGCGGCCGGATCTGATGGCTTGCGCGAGATCCCCTACACCGGATTCCACGCCGGCTATCGCCAGACGGCCCTGCGGCCCGGAGAGATCGTGGCCCGTGTCCGCCTTCCCTACCTGCCGGCGGGCGCGGTCCAGGCCTTCCGCAAGGTCGGAACGCGGGAGGCGCAATCGATCAGCAAAGTGGTGCTGGCGATGACCCTCCGGTTCGAGGAGGGGAGGATCGCGGAGCTCCGCCTTGCCGCCGGCAGCGTCGCCGCGACGCCGGTCCGCCTGCGCGCCACCGAGGAGGCCGTCCGCGGCCTGCCGCCGAACCCCGAGACCGCCGATCTCGCCGGCCGCGAGGCCGCCCGCGAGGTGACGCCGATCGACGACGTCCGCTCCACCGCGGAGTACCGCCGCTTCGCCCTGGAACGGGTGGTGAGGCGGCTGATGCTGAATCTCACGACAGAGCAGGAACCATGATGCCGACCACCCTGACCGCCGACGCGATCCGCGACGTCTTCGAGCGCCTGCGCGGCGCCAATCTAGCGTTCGCCCGGCGCCAGCTCGGCGAGTCCGGACGGCGCCAGCCGGTCCACACCGTCTACGGCGGCGCGCACCTCTTCAAGGCCGATACCGCCTCCCGGCTGGGAGCGCTCGCGCTGCGCGCCTTCGAGGAGTACGCCGCCACCCCCGCGGACCTCGCGGCGGCGATCGGGCTGCGGGAGGATCTCGCCGCCACGATCCACGCCCGCGTCGCCGATAGGCTGCGCCGCGAGCCGGTCGAGGACTTCCGGGCCGATTTCGAGGATGGCTACGGCAGCCGTCCGGACGCGGAGGAGGACGGCCACGCCGCCGCCGCCGCCCGCGAGATGGCCGCCGGACTGGCCGCCGGCACCCTCCCCGCGTTCATCGGCATCCGCATCAAGCCGTTCACCGAGGAGCTGCGGGGGCGCTCCCTGCATACGCTCGACATCTTCCTGACGACGCTGGTCCGGGAGACGGGCGGCCGGTTGCCGGAGAACTTTGTCGTCACCCTCCCCAAGGTGACGATCCCCGAGCAGGTCGCCGCGCTGGCCAACCTCTTCGATCGCCTGGAGCCGGCGCTCGGGCTGCCGGACGGCTCGCTCCGGCTGGAGATCATGATCGAGACGCCGCAGTCGATCCTCAACGAGCGGGGGAGCTCGAACCTGCCGCTCCTGGCCGCCGCCGCGCGTGGCCGCTGCGTGGCCGCCCACTTCGGCACCTACGACTACACCGCCGCCTGCAACATCACGGCGGAGCACCAGTCGATGACCCACCCGGTCTGCGACTTTGCCAAGCACATGATGCAGGTGGCCTACGCCGGAACCGGCCTCTGGCTCTCGGACGGCGCCACCAACGTCCTCCCCGTGCCGCCCCACCGCGGAGCTCAGCTCACCACTGCCCAGATCGAGGAGAACCGAGCCGTCGTCCATCGCGCCTGGAAGCTTCATGCCGGACACGTGAGGCATTCCCTCGTCGGCGGCTTCTATCAGGGCTGGGACCTCCACCCGGCGCAGCTCGTCACGCGCTACGCCGCCCTCTACGCCTTCTTCCTGGAAGGCCTGGACGCCGCCTCCGACCGCCTCCGCAACTTCGTCCAGAAAGCCGCCCAGGCCACCCTCGTCGGCGAGGTCTTCGACGACGCCGCCACCGGCCAGGGCCTCCTCAACTACTTCCTGCGCGCCGTCAACTGCGGCGCGATCACGGAAGAGGAGGCGCTGGAAAGGTCGGGGCTGACGCTGGAGGAGCTGCGGGGGCGGTCGTTCGTGAGGATTCTGGAGCGGCGGCGGGGGTAGGCCCCGCCCGGGCATCAATGCCCGGGCTACATCTCAGAAGAAAAGCCTCCTGAAGGAGGCTCCCCAGTTGGATCGGGCGTAATCGGAGCCGGCTTCAGCCGGCTTTTCTTTTTAGCGTAGCCCGGGCATTGATGCCCGGGCGGGGCGACGACAACCCCACAAGCTACTTCCGCCGCAACGTCCCCTCGATCAGCCCATACGGCTCCGGCGTCGCCACGAAGATCTCGTTCCGGTTGTCCAGCCCGAAGGGCGCGAGATTCACCGGGATGTGGTGCTTGTTCGGCATCGAGAGGTGGATCTCCTCGACGTCGAGAGCCTCCAGCACCGCTTCGCCCATCGCATAAAGAGTGTGCTGGACGGACCGGCTGTCGTGCTCCGCGAAGGTCTCCAGCAGAACGCGCCGCACCTCGCGCCAGAGAGGGCCGAAGGCGACGGCCGGCTTCGTGTAGCGCCAGGTCGCGCGGACGGCGGTGGCGAGGATGCGGTCCGCGGTCTCCGGGAGCGTCGTGTAGCGGTCGCGCGGAAAGCCTTCGAAAGCGGACTTCGCCGTCTTCATCACCACCAGATCCTCGAGACCGGCCAGCACCTTCGCTCCCTCGCGGTCGCGCGTCACCTCGGCGGTGCGGCGCTCGCTTCCCGCCTGCCGGAAAGCGGTGCCGCCGGTCTCGAGCGGCTCCCAGAGATGCTCGACGAGATCGATCCGCACCCGCGACGCCCGCGGATTGTTCGCCAGAAAGTGATCGGTCAGGATCAGGCCGAAGTCCTCGACGTCGTCGAACGGACGCTCGGCGGCCAGCGCATAGACGGTGTTCTTCATCGTGTCCGTCGGGAGCACGCCCTGGTTGTCGCCGTCCGTATAGGCCGCCGCGAAATCCCCTTCGAAACGGATCCCCACGGTGACATCCTTCAGCTCGTGGCGATCCGGACGGCGGCGGACGGTGACCAGGCGGATCGCCTGCTTTCCGTAGCTGTTCTCGGCCAGCATGCTCAGCTCCCCCGATAGGTGGAATATCCGTACGGGCTCAGCAGGAGCGGCACGTGATAGTGCTGGCTCGCGTCCCGCACGTGGAAGACGATCGCGGCCTCGGGGTAGAAACCTTCGATCCCCTGCGCCTGGAAATAGGTTTCGATCTGGAACGTGAGGCGATAGACCCCCACGACTGGCTGCGGGAGCTGACGGACCCGGCCGTCGCCGTCGGTCTCGGCGCGGCCGACCTCCCGCCAGCCGGTTTCCGATCGAATTTCCAGAACGACGGGCACGCCGCTCGCCGGCCGCCCCCGCGAGGTGTCCAGGACGTGGGTGGTGATGCCGCTCATGAGAACAGTTTCTCCAGCCGCAGGTTGGTGATCTTCCGCTGCTCCTCGGCGGCGATGCGCAGCTCGGTCTCGGGATCGTTGTCCAGCCGCGCTCGCAGCAGGCCGAGCATCTCCGCCGCGCTCTTGCCCGTGGCGCAGACGATGAAAATGTGATCGAAACGGGTCTCGTAGACGCGGTTCGCCTCGATCAGACCGGCGAGGGTTTGGGTGTCCGCACCGCGCGCTCCGGCCTGCTCAGCCTCGGACCAGCGGCTCCCCTTCTCGCCGATCCGTGGATGCGCGGCGAAGGCTTCCCGCCAGTCCGCGCCATCGAGGCCCCGCCAGATCCGATCGGAAGCTTCCTGAAGATCGGCGAGGCCCTGGAACGGGCGCTCCTCCGCCATCCGGCGCGCCCAGGCCCGGGAGCCGCAGCACGGCGACAGCAGGGCCGCGGCCTCGCCGGCGGGCAGATCGTTGAAGCGGCCGAGATCCTCGCTCATCCGGCCAGGGTCCCGAAGAGCCGCAATCGCGCCACGCCGCCATCCGGATGGATATTGAGCCGGACATGGGTGAGCGGTCCGGCCGCGGCGATCTCGTCGAACCGGTGCAGGGTGTGCGGGCGCAGCGGAGTCGGCGGCAGGATCTCCCGCCAGTTGTCGAGATTTCCGTCGGCCCCCTCGATCCAGCAGCTCCCCGGGGCGTTGCCCTTGTAGTGCGAGGTGTCCACCTCCACCCGGTGCAGGATGCCGCGCGCGCCCAGCTTCACGATCGCCCAGTCGTGGCCGGGGCCCCGCCGGCGCCGGGTCTCCCAACCGTCGTGCATGCCGAGCGGCGGCCCGGGCAGGATCAGGTTGTGGCGATTGCCGAAGAACATGTCGCTGCAGGAGAGCACGATCCCGCCGTTCTCGACCGCCGCGAGGTCCAACTCGCCGCTGTGGTGGGCGAGCCGGGCCCAGTCCGGGACGACCTCGCCGTGCACCCGCAGCCGGGCGACGCCGCCGTCCGGATAGATGTTGAGGCGCAGATGGGTGACCCGCCCACTCTCGCTTCCAATCACA
>Ga0247765_1001409_pt1 | contig 11530 bp, 17 predicted proteins | sample UWRJL106311C6_FD_179949 | JGI IMG/M metagenome (GOLD analysis project Ga0247765, IMG submission 179949) | Plant litter microbial communities from Arlington Agricultural Research Station in Wisconsin, United States - UWRJ-L106-311C-6 | ecosystem: Environmental > Terrestrial > Plant litter >... | reverse complement strand
CCCCCCCTTCCTCCTCTCTCTCCCCCAAGAGTTTGCACCATCAGCACAGCCTGTGAATATGGGCTGACAGATACGGCCACACCACATACAACCCTTGCCTAGAGCCTATGTGTACAACGATCATGAACAACCTTGATCCTCCGTTCCAAAGCCCCATGTATATATACTACACCTACTCTATCTGAGCCCAAGGCTTAAGCATTTCTTGATTTATCAATCTGATCCAATTCGAGAGTCAGCAAACAAGGGGGCCTAGCTAGCATTGCAAAGGAGACGACATTTTCCATACCTCATGTCGCCGTTTTGGCCAGCCACCACCCCAGCCTCCACCCTACTTGACCTCAAACTCTTGCACCTCTTCTTTGCTTCGTTCTTGTTCTCTTGGTTCTTGTTCTCTTGCCTAACCAGTCTTGACTCTGGGGAAGTTTTATCCTCCGCTCAACACCTCCTTGTATATAGCCCCCTCTTTCCGAGCTCGGGCTCGACCCATATCTCTCTCTCGACCCATATCTCTCTCTCGACCCATATCTCTCTCTCGACCCATATCTCTCTCTCGACCCATATCTCTCTCTGTCCCTCTTGTATAGGCCTCCTCTTTCTGAGCTCGGGGCTCAATCGTCTTCCTCACGTGTATATTCCCTTCTCTTGCTGAGCCCTGGTCTCACTTCTGTCCCAACTCTGCTAAGATGTCAGCGAAACAAGTCTTTCAGCGTGATCCAAAGGGCATGACCTGCCTTGAACCCTTGTATTACGGACGCAGCGCTCAGCGCTTCTTGTGTCTTGTTCCCGTTCTCCTGCCTTGTTCTTGCGGCTTGAATGCTTGGTCTTTCATTTCTTTGTCTTCTTGCTTCCTGGGTCTGGTAGTTGAATTAGTGGACCTGGCCAAGACACGCGAACGAAGGGCAGCGAGGGTGAGACGTACCTCATGTCTCTCGTGTCTAGGCGGGCGCTTATTTGCTTGATAACCCCCATTTGGTCCCGTTCACACACGTGTATTCCCTCCTCTTTCCAAGCTCAAGCTCAATGAGTACCCTCCCTTGTATGCCTTGTATGCCTCCTCTTTCTCGACGAGACCGAGGTCTCCTGCCTTTTTCTCCTATCCTATTTGAGTCAAATGTTAGTGAGTTAGTCCCTAGAGTAGGTGGTCGGATGAAGGACCGCATGCCTTGAATGCAGTATTACGTGCTGATAGAGACTTGATCTTTTTGGCGACGCCTCCTCGGGAGTTTGATTTTCCAAGGTGATTTTCCTCAAATCAAAGGATTAGCAAAGAAAGATTAAGGTCTTGAAGAGAAAGGTTAGGGCCTCGAAGTTTAATACAAGGGCCCCAAATAGGTATCTTGGTTTACACCCCTCGCAGCGCCGGTGAAGCAACCGCACAGTGGCACGTTTGGTGGGAAAAATAAAGGCCAGACAAACCAAGCGGAACAACAAGCCAAGCCAAGCATTGCGGGATAGAAACTACGGACATGGAGCAGGGAAGAGGGAAGAGGGAAGAGGAACTAACCTTTGGGGGAGATGCTTCGGATCAGATTCGTCGATGGAACGGAATTCCAAAAGATTGGAAATCTAAGCGCGTCTTTCAATGGCGGAGAAAATTGTGGCCAACCGTCGCGTATGTTGTTGTATCCCTATCCCAAAGAGAGAAGAGAGGACTGGATAGAAACACTAGCCCCCGGTTGACGGGATGGTGTTGAGGTACGCACCTTCCAAGTTTACTTTTATTTATTTTAGCAACGGGATCGCGGAGGGCCGCAAGAGACAATAGACTACCTACCTTCGCTGGGACCTGCAAACAGCACCATAGGCAGTTGAGCCCAGTATCCAAACATGGAATCATTTCTCGGGCCCTAGATTAACAGCGACACCGCTAGATCGGATAGAAACTGGGGAATGCTAGATGGATTGTGGAGGATAATGGACTGGTACTATAAGAACTAGGAAACGGGGGTACCCTGTGTATAGGAAGACAAACCCCCGCTATTGATTTTTCGAGAATAATCATCACCTCAATAGCTGCCCTGAATCACTAACTTGAGTTTGTTGTCTTCAGTCCCTTGGGTGAGGGGGCTTCACAGTGTAGCTTGCCTAGCTTGTCATGTACCACATGGCACAGGACTGGAAGAACCAGATAAGAGGAAGAATGGTGGCAACATGGACGGGATGTAGCGGTAGCTCTATTCTATAGGTAGGAGACCGTGGTGGTGGCTGAGGGTTCTTACACCAAAGAGAAAATGTACATGATCGGAAAGATACAGGCTATACAGGCTACCTGTTTGAAGGGGGAGAGAGGCGGAGGACAATATATGCTGGATATAAAGGAGTCGGATGAGCTTTTTCGCCAAACATGGTAACTAGATATACCGTCATGCTCGCACAGATCTGGTAGCGGCCTGGTGTTCTGCGAGACTCGTACGCAAGGAATAGATACGTTAGGATAGACTCCAAGGCTGCCAGTAGCTGTAGTGGCCGTAGAGTTGGGCATCTTTGGCACCGGATCGAAAAGATCAATATCCGGAGATCCCCCTTCGAAGGGAAAATACACACCGAGTAGTAGGCCTCACTGCTATATCTCAAACGGAACGACGTGGGTTTGGCGCTTTGAGGATACCGTACAAAGAAAAAGAACTCTACTGCCGTATGCATCTGTCTATAACCTCTGCAATGCGCAACTATGCAGCCAACCGCCAACCAAAAGCATGTCATAAACGCCCAATGCTTCGCCTCAAAACCCTGGTATCCTGTCAAAAAGCCCATCGTATAGTCTCCCCACCCACCCAAGCGTCTCACCCCCTCTCGCCACAACCCCTAGTCCACCGGCTGCCCACAGCATCGTAACGCCCAGGGCGACGGCGTTGATGGCAGCCAGCCTCCTTCTCCTCTTCCTCTTGGTCTGCCTATCCACAGTGGAGTTGCCCGTCAGCCACTCCACCTTCCACCCCGCCCCCTGAGCAAGACCAAACCACTTTGCCCATCCCCAAACCATGTGTCCACAGCCTAGACCCAAGAGCGCGCCGTAGGCAGCCCAGCTCGTCACGGGATGACGAACGAATCCGTGAGCGACGTAGGCAAGCCCGATGTTGGCGCTGTCCCCTTCGACAGACAACGGCAGGCCGCGGTTGACAAAGACGTGTGCCGCGTAGGCAACTGTGAAACCATAACCCACCAAGGAAATGTAGCTAACCTGCGGCCAGCTGGACCTGGCGTTTGAGTTGGATCTCACATGGTGGTGGTGTTCAGCGGAGCCATAGCGGCGGATATTCTGTGCGCGTCGCACGAAGCGGAGAGCGATTCCCGAACCGACGTGTGCGAGAACGGGTAGACCGACCAGGAGAGGTTCCGACAGCGGCGTCTGGTAGATTTCACGAGCGAGGAGGAGGTAGGATTCGGAAGCAGGGACGGATCGCGCGATGAGTGGGATGAGCGATGTAGTAGCTAGGTGGAGGGATGCGAAGACGGAGAATGTATACGACGAGTAGCGCTGAACGCGGCTCACTTTACCGGAGGGTTAGCGGCAACCAGAGCATTACCAAGGAAAAGAAGAAAAAACGTGCAATAGTAGATCGCGCCATGGCCATGGTGACCGAGACCAACACCGGACGTATTGGTGGCCGGCGGCTTCCGCGTCGTCGTCGCAGCGTCCTCGGCTTCTTCTGGCAGCGGGGGCAGATCCTTGTCGGAGCCTTTGAGCGTCGGCGACTCGATAGGGGACGGGTCGAGTTCTAATAAGGAGAATAGAGTGTCCTGAGACGCCTTTGAGCGTATGGATTGGGCGTCCATGGCGGCGAGACAAACATCACCACGAGAAGAAAAAGCGGTGCATCAATGCATTTGTTGAGTTGGTCTGCCACATGCGTTGAGCGGAGCGGCAATGCCAGCGGCTTGGTGCGGCACCCCTGGTTTGGTCCGGGGTAGCATTGCAGGGGGGGACATGGGGGAAGAAAACCCCACAGGGTCAGGGGTCCGGAGGGGTTCGAGCTCCAGCGTCTGAAAGCCTCTCTCATCGTCGTCATCGCACCGCTAACGCCAAACCTTCCCCCCGTCCCAAGTGCTCTCTATATTTAATCTTGTCTTTCCCCTCCCCATTTACTCATCCATCGAAGAAGGCAAAGCGTCTGGAAACGTCCTTCAAGATGCCTCCTGTAAGCGCATCCCTGTATGGTACTCGTGAACCGTTTACGAACGCGCTGGCTGACGTTTGCTCATACAGCGACACCAAACCCTCCCGCCCGCGCAGACGTCGTCGGCCCGCGAAGCGCTCCAGTCTTTTTTCTGCCAGTTATGCCAGAAGGGCTACACCCGAATGAACGACTACGAGGCGCACCTGAGCAGCTACGACCACAGTCACAAACAGCGACTAAAGGACATGAAGGCCATGGTCAAGGACCCCATGGCAGCGGCGCGCGCCCGTCGACAGGAGCAAAAGGCCGAGGGAGTCATCAGCATTAAACTCGGAGAGGCTGCGGCAAAGACCGGTGGTGGCTTCAAAAAGGGCGGTTTCAAGAAGACGGGTTTCAAGTCAGCCTTTGTTCCTGTCGGAGGGACCGCCTCCACAGAATCCGAGCCCAAGGTCGAGCCTGAGGATCAAAACAAGGGGAAGGCGGTCACTAAGAGTTATCTTGTCGAGAGCGATACGGAGGATGAAGGATACGAGGTTTATGATCCTAGAAAGCCGACGGATTGAACCTGAAGCACTGCATGGCCCACCCTTCTTGGAGCGCCTTCTCCCGGGCCCGATTTTCCGAAGCATTCCTTCTACGGATGGGGGTGGTTCCACATTCCTGGATCAAAGGCCGCCAAGTCGCCTTCAACTAGTCCAAGGATGTGCCCGCTACCGGACAACCAGTTCCCAAGCTGTGCTGCTTGTGGTAAGCTCCCGTCGTTGAATGCAGTATGGGCCGACGGATCGAACTGCTGCGGCATGAAACCCAGCTGGCTCAGATACATATCCATGTCGTTACCCACGAGGTTCATTTGTTCGTCTTGTTCTGCCTTGGCTTCGAGATATAACCGGGCCACGTTGTAAAGGACCTGGCAAACCCGATAAAACCTTTCGGTGGCTTTGGACACGGCACATACGGGCTGCAGCGAGTTCGCGAAAGCCGATAGGCGCTGGAGGTCTGCCGCGTTGTACGTCTCGATGACGTGGCAGAAGAGCACGATAACGGGGACAAAGGGGATATAGAGGATGGTCCTGCTCCGGGGCGGCATGCTGGTTAGCAGAGTGGTGAAGAAATCCGGATTGCATACGCACCAATGTATATACCCAGAACGAACCAGATTGTCGCTCGTCATGTTCATGCAGTCGTCATGTCGCTCAAACGCTCTCCTCGCTGCATCGATGCAGCCAGGATGAAGGGAACCTCCTGACCCAGTCTCGTTGGGGATGGCGCGGTACACGAGCGCCATGGTGGCGTAGAACATGACATCGTCCGACGCTGCCGCCATATCCAGAGAAAAGGGGTTGGGGTTGTTGGGGTCATTAAGAGACGGTTCACCGCTTCCCGGTAAGCTGAAGCCAGCCGCATCCCGCTCTGTGCCCACACGCCGCATGAGGTCGTCGAGCTTACAGATAAGCTCGCGGGCACTCTCGGCCCGTAAATGCGGTGGCCTTGTCAGGGCAGCTGGACTGAAGAGTTGCTCGTACGCCTTGCCAATGAACTCCGCATGTGTCGTCCACTGCATGAAGACGGCCCGCCAGGCTGGATCAGGCAAGCAGATGTTGCTGCCCAGCTCCCGTGGCGCCGTGATGTCATAGTCTTGGATCATCGAGTTTCGCCCGAAGCGGAGCGAGAAGGCCTTGTCGAAGGCATAGCAGAACCAAAAGATGAGTATCCTGATCTCGTTGCGGGGATCTGCTGCCGCCTCGGCCGACATGGCACGGTGATAGCCGAGCGTTTGGCATATGGTGGCGGCGGTGATGTTGAAGCGCCATGCGAGCGTGAACTTTGACATTTCGACGGCGTACGTGGATGCCATTAGCAAGAGCTCGATGCTTTCTTTTCGTGACGGCATGAGGAGGGGAAGGTTGACACAGGCTGTCTCGAAGTTAATCTGGCACATGGCCTGGTATCGAAGGAGCTCGTCTCGCCTTTCGCCGTCCTCGTATATAGCCCTCTCTCGCATGAGAAAGTACAAACCTCCGTTTACCTGGGCGAAGAGGATGAGTGAGTAGTCTTCGGTTGGGAAGTACACCATCCGGGCCCGCTCCGTATAGAGGTCCGGCGCAATGGTCAATATCCACGTCAGCGAGAAGCTCCGTGGTGGTCTCTCTATTATACACAATGTTAGAGTGCCGGAAAAGGCCGTGGGGGGGTTGGATGGAAGAAAGCATCTTGCCTTTGACGCTCCGCAATAAGTTCAGCACGAACTGAGAAGGTGGCATGGGAAGACTCCGGAAACCTCCCTTGGGCATGGGGATGGCGTTCTCGAAGCGAGACTCGCGGGTGCTCTCGCCGTTCTGCATTGCAGCAATCTGCTGAAGCGACTGGAGGGCGGCTTCCATGTCGGGATGCAGGGCTTGGAGAGCGGTGCGCTTGACAGCGTCGTGAAGGAACGCGGATGCATAGACGGTCTGGGCGGCCATGGAAGAATCACCTTCAAAGGCCGAGTCGGCATCGTTGTTTGCGTCGTTGGTCTCGTTGTCGTAGCCACCCGAGTTGACATGGTCAGTAATCATGGGAGATGAGCCGTGCCTCGAGGAAGGGGCTGGACTTGTTCCATCGTCAGTGGCGGCCATGGAGCCCGAAGCAGATCGGCCAGTAAGGGAGACGGTTAGGTCCCGAAGCATGCCCTCTATCCCGGCCAACCTCGCCTCGAAGAAGTCGATCTTCCGCTCATACTGGGACGAGATCAGGACCCTGGAGCGGGGTTCCCTGGATCGCTGGCCAACGCCCGAGCTGCTGCATGACCGTTTGGCCGTTCTACAGTTGGAGCACGGCGAGTCCTTATCACAGCGAATCTAGTGCGACCCGGATAAGTGGTAGGCACATGGCTATTGAGTGAGTGGTGTGTACCTTGCGGAGACGGCATTGGTCGCACTGTGGAAGGGCAACGAGATCGGGTTAGCAAACCATTGAGCTTGGCCAAGGAGGGCCTTCGCATCGCATTGATCATATATGTCGCATCTGCAAAAACGGGGCGGGAGCCGCAGACATCGAGGATCCCCGTGGGGAGCACTTATTTTGACGACCGACTTACAGCTCGTTTTGCGGTACCTTCAGAACCCCCCTCGATGAGGTCCACATCTCGTGCTTGGTCCATTTCCCCTCACCTCTTGTGACGATTCCGGTGCCTTCAAACAGCCCGCTTGCCCTTGTTTGTGTTGATCTGGGCCAGAAAGGAGGAGGCAATACGACTGCGGATTCGCATCAGATATTCAGCGGCTCAATTGAGGCTCAGTCAGCTCGGTGATCGTGTCGATGTGTTGTTCATTGAGAGTTCCACCGGCGTCCGCGGAACCCGAGCTAGCCAAGCGGGAGATAGCGCTAACGTTGGCTCTGAAATATTGTTATCGTGGGACCTGTCCGATCAATGCTGTGGCCGAAATGTGAACAGCACAATGCCAATTCCGCAACAGAATTCTTCCTCGAATTTCTGAAATTTGAGAAATAACTGGCCAAACCTACCTTCGACGAACATTCTACTCTGTACTGCCCGCAGTCCATGTCTTTTCTGAATCTGTCGCCGACACCCCACATATTCCGCGCTACCAAAATTCCCGGGACCGAACTGAAACTGCTGCTGAGCCGCCCCTTCCCGTCCTTCACCAGCCGCAGGTGGGTCTGGGGCGAGCAAAAACCAACTGATGCAAGCCATGCCTCCTACCTACTTTGAAGCCGCCAGCCCCAAGTTCAAAAGACCCAAAACCCAGTACGATATTTAGCCAATAGGCTCCCCCCATAAATTCCACGAGCTTTTTCTGACTGCCCATGTGCTGCGAAATTTCCACGCCCGGCTAGATCCGCTGGTCGAACTTTAGTCGTCGTACAGGGGCAAATACAGGTGTGTCAGCCTTGCCACAGCGGGGGCAAGCCCCTGAAAGCATTTACGCTAGGTGCACCAACAAGCAGACCACCACCCAACTCTGGGGCTTTCGGCCTTGGGGTACGTGAGCCGGTAGGTAGTTTTGAGCCGATGACATCTACCCTCCACTGTTAACACAACATTTTGAGCTTTCTCAGCACCAATCGCAACTCCCCATGCGCGGTGGTATCTGTAGGCCGCCAAATTGGAAGTTTGTTTACATCTGCGACTCTTGCCCCTGATTGCTCGCTTCCCGTCGTCCGCTGCCTGTCGCTTTGCCACCCCCTACTTCTTCGCCCGCTGTATGTGAGGCACCAACGCTTTCTAGGAGAGGTTCAAGTTACTCCCCGTGGTTGAGATTCTGTCTCCCTAGGTTTATATTGCCTCTGCATTTACTATTTCGGGAAATCGGGGTCTTCGGGGAGAATGCCAGAGACACACCTTCCAATGTCCTAACCAGCCATGATCCGCCAATTATCCACCCTCTTGTCTAGGAATGTTTCTGTGCCATGGGTGATGATCGGAAGATGTTCTCAGAGCTGTTCATAGCGGTCGGTGAGGCGGCGAATGCAATGGAGTATGATTGATGTCTTTGTTGCTGTCCACTGGGCTGTTCCTCGTAATGACCATCAAATCCAAGTTACCGCATGTAGGTAACGAACCACATCGTGTAGGAATGTTGCCCAAAAGCCTTTTGCCGCTGTAGCAGAGACATTTATGTAGACTTCTCCATGCCATATTACCTACCTAGTTATAGATATTGTGTCGAATTGAGCATTCCCAGATTGTCGATCTAATCTCGAGCGGTTCGGAGCAGCAGTATTTCGGTCAACATTGGGTAGGTATCCACGTCAAGTCCTCGGGCAACCGCGTATATGGCGTGTCTGGCGTATCTGGCTGCTGCTGTTTACTCGTTAGCTCAGGCTAATGGACGAAGGGGATAAAACTTGGGAAGAATAAACTCTCTTCTTTGAGCATCAGCCTTCTGGCAATTCATCTCTCTCGCTCGGTTCTTGAGCATTCCCAAGACCAAACCTACCTACCTAGTTAATCATTCGAGGACGGTCCCAATGTTTGTTTGCCGCGATATTTAGCTCCGGGAGGAAGAAAAAGAAGAGAAAAGACTGTATCCGCTGCGGATCTTTGGAACTCGTTGTCGGCTCTTGCCGTGAGTGACTTTGCACGGAATTTTTCCCCAGTCGCTCTATTTGTGCCCTCGGCGTTCGATGAGTTAGCAGCAAATCCCGAGGTCCGATCAAGGTAGCTAGGAGGAGACAGTAATCACATACTTGTCATCTTCTACGGTGGTGTTTTGTTCGACGTGCCACCCCGCGAACCTTAACGTTGCAAATAAAAATAAAGTAAATGGTCATGAACGAATTAAATCGTGGTTATCCTGTTGGAATAAGTGTACAGACGCTCCTTCGGTCTTTGTCTTCTTCCTGCTGTCTCAGCTCCTGATCGTCTTGATCCGCCTCGGTCTCTTGCAGATTGGTTTCCATCGGGAATTCTCAAGGTGTCGCGGGTAGGTTCCCTAGAGCCGGGTGTCAGGTCTAGCCGTCCAGTCCGCCAGCTACCCACGATGAGAAATTATTGAGCGTACATATGAAACCTAATGTGATGGGTTTTTTTGACAGAATTTGGACCGGAGACGGCCGGAAGCGCCGTGACTGTGCTGCCTGTGCCATGAGAATCCATCTCGTGAAGCCGCCTGGCTCTGTATGGCATCAAAGTCAGCTTTCTGGGCGTGAACTTGCCCGAGGATTTGTTTGGTGAAGGAAAGAACTTGCTGAAAAAGATAGGTTTGCTCATAAACCCCTAGGATAACATACCTATTGGTGATGGCGCGTAGCTGGCCTCGGCTGGTTCAACTGCCCACCCTACATCACGAAGGGGATCCCCCAGGTGAAACAGACACGCTTGATGGTAGCTATGTGGTATTACGCGTCAATGAAAGTCTTCGGTTTTGTTATAGACATCAAGGCAAGGTAGTATAACTAGGTACTCCACGATATATACAAGTTTGAGTGGCAATGAGGGCATCCACGACGGAAGGTTCAGAATGGACGTCAAGCACTTTGGCCCGGTTGGCTTTTTGGCGTTCGGGGGAAGTCCCAGGCGCGTGGTAGAAAAAAATCGGCCACTGGAAGAAAAAACAAGACACTTAGTGGACTGCTAGCGACTAGCAAATTCCTTCCTTCCAAATTGGGCTTCTATTGTAGTGATCTTGGGCGGTCCCATTAAAGGTTTCTGGTCAAAATTTTTCTATATCTTGTTGGTCTCGGTTCCATCTTCCTCCCTTCTTCTCTTCTCCCAACACCTCACATCAAACACCATCTGGCAACTATCCCAACGCCAGCACCACCACCTTGGCACCACCAGTGCCAAAAACACCACCAACCCACCAAAGTAAGTATCACCACGACCACCACCGCGCCCACATTGCCCTTTTCCTCCAGTCGTCGACTTGCCTGCCACTCTCGACGCCTCGTCCTACACAACCCACAATCGAAAGCATCCTCTCCGCGTCCGGTGGAATACTCGACCAGTCAACTACTTCCTCTTTCATCTGCTTGCAATTCCTCTTGTTCTCGCTGGCAGAAACTGACCCGGACAGAAAAAAAAAACAATCAAAAATGTCGGGCCCTCCTGCCGACACCACCACCACCTCGGGCGAGGTTCCCGCCCCCATGGCCGACGCAGTGGTCCTCTGGGGTGCGGTGAGCCTCCCCGCCACCACCGAGACCACGGCAGAGCCGTGGAGATCAATTGCCGAGGAGATCCTCCTCGCCATGGTACGTCCCCACTGGCCTTGTTTTTGTCTCCTTTTCCCCTTTGGGCTAACACTTTCCAGGGCATCACTCCCGGACCTCGGGTCGCTCCTGCCTCTGCGGAGCTGATCCCTTGGAACGTGGCCTCGGCGCCACTGACCTCGTGGACCAGTGCGACCTGGTAAGTTTCGCATTTCATCACCTCTGGCGACACAGACAACTCTCCCTTGCAAAGTTTCGGTCGCGTCTGGACACAAGTCAGCCGGCTCCGACACTGCTGGACTGGGTGGCCTTTTCCTCGCCTCTCCTCCCGTCCTGGCCAACATTCGCGTTTGATTCCTGGGCGACTGGTGGACATTTGCTAACCTCTCTCGATTCCTCCACACACAGGAGCAAGTTCCGCCACCTCGCGTATCTGGCTGGCTACCGTTGCCAGATACCTGTCGTGGCTCCCTGGGAGCTCTTTGGTGAGGTGCTGATCATGCCGCTCGCCTGGGATGTCCACACCGAGCCTAGACGGGCGGAGATCTAGGAGCTCTTCGTCCTGAACAGGCACGGTCGGACACCGGAGGGCATGACTCGGTGCCGGGTGCAGTCCACCTTCTTCCGGGTGCCCGATTCAGTTCGGTCATCTTAAACGCTATCGCTGGGTGAAGATTGTGGCTGCCCCGGGTGTGGTGGAATTTTTTTTTTGGGGGGGGGGGGGGGGGCCGTTATTTATGGAGAGGGGGGGG
>Ga0247765_1001408_pt1 | contig 11552 bp, 10 predicted proteins | sample UWRJL106311C6_FD_179949 | JGI IMG/M metagenome (GOLD analysis project Ga0247765, IMG submission 179949) | Plant litter microbial communities from Arlington Agricultural Research Station in Wisconsin, United States - UWRJ-L106-311C-6 | ecosystem: Environmental > Terrestrial > Plant litter >... | reverse complement strand
ACAACTAAACACACAATCAAAAAAAAAAAAAAAAAAAAAAAAATTTCAACGGGAAATCATTTTCAAACCATGGCGACGAACAACAACAACGACGACCCCAAAGTCACCACCGCGGAGGCAATACCCCCCCGCCCGCCCCCGCCTCCACACACGGAAAGCGATCCAAGAGTGCAGCAATCCGCCCAGGCATTCGAATATTTCATCTCTGTAATCTTTAGCATTTCGATCTTTGGCGCTTCAACATTTTCTGTAATAGCAGGCCAGATGGCCGACCCTGCTGACATCTGGTCCCCTTCGCCACCTCCCTTTACACTTCCTACCGTGAGGAAATTTCTAGCTGCAGCATGGCTATGTTTTGTCCTCGCCATTGCGGTTGCCGGATATTCTTCAAGCGTGTACCACATGAGTCGCCATTCGGCCGGGTATGTTTTCGACAAAGCTTGGGCGGAAAAATGGGAGAGGGTCGGGAAACCTTCTGCGGCAGCGATGCATTTCCTAGTGTTGTTTGCATTTTTGTTTCTGGCCCTGGCTCTGGTTGCGTATGTCGGGGTTTTGGGCTGGGTTGCGGTCGGCTTTGCGTCGCTGGCGGCGGTCTTTGTGGTGGGGTTGATGATTCGACAGTTTGTATAGCCCCATAAACTAGGTACCTACCTACCTACCTACCTATGTACCTACCTAGGTACCTACCTACCTACCTACCTATGTACCTACCTAGGTACCTACCTAGGTACCTACGGGGTACTTTTGCAAGCAAGCAAGCAAGCATACTTGAAGCAGCCAAACTCCGGAAAGATTGTTAGATGGACTGGGAGTTGAGAGGGAAGGGATTTGCACTGTGTTTAAAGAAGCGCGGGAGTTTCTGAAGAAGCCTCAAACAATATACGTGTTTAACAAATGAAAACTCGAGGCTTTAACCATGACAAGAAAGAGATGACCCATGTGGCAGCAGAACTGTCACCGACAAACTCAACTTGACAACGCCGGAACCACTCACTACAACCACTCAGGACAAGACAATGCAAGCAAGGTCACACGTGGTTGCACAACGCATCATTGGCTAGACCGGTCTCGATTTCACCACAAGAACAACAACAACAACAACAACAACAACTTAACTACGTCACTCACTGCTAGGTTGCAAAAAAAGATGCTCGATAGAAAAGGACAGAAAGAATCAACTTGGCCACCCAACCCTTGTGTCAAATCCAATCCAATGCATACGCGCGCAAACTTAAACCCCACTCATGTCATGTTTCGTTCGTCCCAGTTCCAGTCCCGTGCCTTGATCGGCCTTGGCGTATGTCGTCTCTCTCAATCTATCCCTCCCAGTCCAGTCGTTTAGATTGTCATTGCCATTGTCATTGTCGGTAAACCGAGTGATCTGTCATCTTTGTCCCATGTTAGCCCTCGCCGCGAGAGTTGGGTTGTCAGAAAATGGCAGGAAAAAGGCTCACCAAGAGATAGAGAGAGAGACATCTTGACAGGACATTTATTTGCCGTGGGTGGAGCAGCCAGCGCACTTGCAGTCGGAGCAGGTACAGTCGTTTCCGCACATTTTGTTTTCTGGATGTCGATTCGGCAGAGTCTTGTTTTGTGTTGTGTTGTATTGGTAGCTTGTCTTGGAGAGTGAGTGCTTTTTCGCTTGAACAGAAAGAGAGAGAAAGAAAGAAAGAGGGGTTGATGAGGGAGTTATTTATTCTCCTCTTCTCCCCTCTCTCCCCCCTAGGTCCTATGTCAGGGAGGGGTGGGTGGGTAAGGAAACCAATGGTCTGGTTGGCACGTCTTCTTCCGCCGAGTGGATTGCGCGCATTTCGCGGGTGGTGTGGAGCCGTAGACCAAGAGAGAGGGGGGGAGGGTACCCAATCGGGCAGGCGATGCAGGGAGAACGGTGGGTGGGTTTGTCGCTTCATTCGCTCGGCTTGAGAGTTTGGTCCACCATTTCCCTCATCATGCTTTTGTGAAGAGGGTTGATTGACGGGGTATTCGTTATGTTGGCCGGGTGTCCCTCGGGATTTCGCTCCACCCCTCTGCACACCCTCTCTGGAGATCTTCCGCCCGTCAGAACACAGAACTGTTCCGCTCGTCATGATAGCGACGCTAAGCTAGCCTAGTCGGTAATACAGCGGGTGGGCGGGCGTGGGAACGGGGAGCGCCAATCGCCAAGAGGTGTCTGGTGTGAAAGCGGCTTTTCGACGGCGGCCAACGACGTGCAACAAGTGCCGATAGCGGCACGATTAGACACTTGGGACTAGGCAATGCCGTAATCAGTTCTTTCTCTTCATTCCGGATTGGCCTAGCCGGACTATGAGCGCCGAGCTGACACACTAGGTTGTGCGGGTTGTCAGAACTCTTAGAAGATTCCCCGCGGGCCGCCGTGGAGAAAAGCGCCTAGTTTACCTAATTCTCATTTCTTTTTCTCGCTGCAGTGGGTGACATCACATCCAGCCGGCCCTGATGGGGGGCCTCGACAGGTCTCGGCGGTGCGTCAAGTGAGGCGGTCATGCCTACTCCTGATCCTGTTGGTAATGTGACGTGGCCTATCGTTAGAAAAAAGAATGTGTTGGTTGCCGAGAATCGCCCGTGTGAAGACTTGAAGAAACTATTGATCGGGTGAGCTGACCTCGGCGGTTCCGAGAACTCAACATACGACGCCATCTCCGCGGCCACGGTGCATTTCTAACCCGAGCTGCATGTGCTCGCGTGCCAGCGTAGGTTTCCAGGAAATTGGTTGGGCCGCGATAGCCGAGCGAGGCGATTGCAACAGCACCTCCCGTCCCCAGCTGCGGCGATATCGCTTTGGCGACGGATGTCCTTTTGGCCATCTCGCTATGCTGGAGGCATAGTGCAGGAGTGAAACATATTCGTGCTTCCCAGAGCAACTTCAGCTCTATCTACCAGTAGGTACCGTACCTTAGGTATGTTCGCAGATCAACGTGCCCAGCACTAGACCTCACCAGAACCCCTGCCCTTACTCCGGTTCCGCTTTTACTCTACAATAATTGAATAACAGAGTCCCCCTGCAAATCGGCGACGCCCTCACTGTCAAAAAGCAAGCTATGAAAAGGCGTGTCTTTACGCAACAGCGCAGCCGTGGCGTTGTCGTCAGTCATGATGGAGAAATAACCAGTCCGAACATATCGCTGCACAGACTTGTCCTCGTCCTCGTCCTTGCCCTGGAGCAGCTTGATTGTGAGCCCTGCGATTCCTGGTTCTGCAAAGCCTGGTTCACGACCAAAGAGAGTGGCGCTCTTGATGATGGGTAGACACAGGACCTTGCTTTCTTTGACAGGACCTCCAGATGCAGATATAGACGTAGATGCAGACTTGGGGTTGATATCCGGTGCCTCGTCCGGGAACCACGTGCTTCGCGGGATGGGAACCCCTTCGTATTCCAGACCATAGCTGTCCTCCTCTCCTTCCCCTCCGTGGTGATTCTTTCGAGTGGTTACTGCTACTGCAGGGATGAGTTTACCTCGGATGGGCAAGACGGCAGATTTGAGAGAGCCAAAGGGATATTCCTCGTTGACCAGCTCGATTTGCGCTTCGTATACCTCGCAAAGCGGTTTGCTGTCGATATTCGGCTTAATCTCAACACATCCATCAAGCGAAGCCCACGACCAAGTTGGTGCTCGCCATTTCTGTGCGCGCGTGCCCGCCCCATTTATCACGTTCCAGAGTAGGCCCCGACAGATATCACTCTTCCAGAGACCCGCTAGATATCTCTCCTCTTTTTCTTCGCTTTCTTCTGCTTCTTGAGACCAAGACTCGACGTATTGTTGCGCAACACCTGAAAGCGCAATGAGCTTATCGTAGCTCATGGTGAACTGTTTGGTCGAGTATTCCGCGACAATATCGTACCAGAGACGGAGCCGTTGTCCCGCGAGCAATTCTTTTTGCAATGCTTCGTCCTTGGCATCCATGGTACCGCTGCCAGTCTCACCGGTTGGAGGACCCCCGTTTTGGCCGCCGCCACGCTTCTTGGAGCTACCAGTACCCACTTGCTTGATAAAATCGGCATCCATAAAACTCCGATTTTGGCCGTGAATCGCCAGATGAGCCGGAAACGTTTCGCAGGTGGTCATTTCGCCACATTCCCAAAAGAGCTGCTCCGACCCAAAATGGAGCATGCGCGACGTGAGAAATCGCTCCTGGAACACCCACCCCCTTTGAAGTAGCGGTTGCGCTAGCAGGTTCCGTTCCAGAAACTGCTGCTCGACGACCTGGTAGGGCTGGTAGTATTCCTCGTGAGTCATGCAGTCGGGTTTTAGGACCACCGGACGACCAACTCTGACATGGTCGCGTTCTCGAAAACACCCCACGGACCCATCGACGGCCCCCGTGGCCCCAATATTGAGGAATGAGCGTGAATACACCTTTCCCATGGTCGATGACTCGCGCTGCCAGTCGGCCTCGTCTCCCTGGATTATGCAGAGGGAATCGATCCATAAATACCGGATTCCCAGCCTGCGTGTGATGGCGACGGCATCCTGAAATGTCTTTGACAGCTCGTCGAGGGCAATCCTCTGTCGGAAGCGCTCCAGGGTGTCGTTGGTGAGGTTGAGCAATCGGGACTTGCCCCAGCAATGGCTGAGGGTCATGTACTCCCCGCTGGGACTGTCTTCGTCTCGGAGAACCAACCGGAGGTCATCATCGTGAGATGGAGTCGGTGGGTTTAGGTCGAGAAGACGAGTTGGATGCCATTCCTTCCGAATGAGCTCCCGTTTCGATTGGCACTTTGTGTGTTTTGTCGCACACTCGTCTAGCCACTCAATGGCCCTCTCCCAGCTTGTGTCGTCTCCGGTATTGACGCTGGGGGGTTCGGTGTGGCGGGGATAATTCAGCATGAGAGCGCCGTCAAGCTCCGTTACATTCTTCAGTGCTCCATCCACGCTCTGGACAAGAACTTGTGGTCTGCCACTGACACTGCTGCTGCTAGACTCAAAATTGTTTGCTGGCTCGCAGAACGGGCAATTTTCGGATTTGGGGACGCGGCCGGTACGGATGGATTTCTCCCTGGTTTGCAAATACATCATGGAGGTATCCTGTGGCTGGTTGATGCTCCATGGGGAGAGCAGAAATGTCAAGTCGTCATCTGACTTGAGCTCGGTTCTGTTTCCCTCTGCAAAACTCCACATGACTTTTAGTCTGTTTCGTAGGGCTATCAGATGGATTAGCTATTAGCCACTGAGAGAAAAAAAAAAACAAAAAAAAAAAAATGTATTGAGAATGAAAAGAGTTGATACTCACAGAAGATCAAAGGTTCACCACTACTCCTGACCACACTACCACCAAGGACCCCAGAAACATCGACGATAAACCCTAGAATAAGTTCCTTCGGTTCTCGGTTCTCTCTGATTGAAGATGTCCAGTCCTGATGGATGACGTGAAGGCTCGAGGCAGGTTTCTTGACCGCCTCAGCAAACGTGGAACAGATTGCGCAATACCGCACTGTTCCCGACAGGTAGATCTGGTCGAAGGATGTCGATATTGCGGGGAATACATCTCTCATTGGCTGGATTTTTCCCAGCATGAGAATGCAAGTGCTGCAGAGCATGGGGTGCGGTGGCATAGGTTTGTAGTCTGTGTTTGGTAAGTACATAGTCCACTCGTGTGAGATGCAAACACGGGGATAACTAACCTGATCGGCGTATTATCTGGGCTATACTGGTCCCTTGGTCTGACTCTGGCATGGGCAGCCCCGTATCCGTCTGATGCTGTTGCTCGGTCTGCGCCTGAAGCTTCCTCGCCACCAACGTGTCAAGAATATTGACGCGTCGGCCAATCTGTACATGATCATTTGGGGTTTCCTGCACCCAAATCTCAGCTGACAAGATTCCCTGATCAAGCGCTTGGATGGACGCAGTCTTTGTAAAGACGAGAAAACATGCGTAGATGAAAAGTTCGATGCTCGAATCATCCTGGCCGCTCCTATCGAAGTCGGGAGAGGCGTGAAGATTGACAAATTCGGTCAGATCTTCAATACTCATGTCATCGAAGAGTTCTGTTGTGTCCGGTTCCAGTTGGAAGACGTCCATTTTGGTGTTGATAGCAGACAGACAGACAGACTCTAAAACTGGGGAAAAGGGCTTTGATGCGAACTCGGTTTGATGGAATGATGTCGAGACCAACAATAAGCGGACTTCTCTGGTGGGAAACGCAGTGTGATAGTTATCAGCTCATCAATGGCTGATAAGTACACTAATGTGTAAAAGGAGGCATTGTTAGGTCGGGAGGCGTTTAGACACAGCCCACCGGTTCGGGCATCAATCACTCTGGCCAACCAATCCGGACTCCTTGTCCTGTGCTGGCTGCCTGTGCTCAGTGAACCTAATGCAAGCCTCCAGGACAAAATGGGGCTTGGCGAAAGGCTCTCGTAACCTTCAGGGCTGAACTCCAATCGACACATTGATAAGTGAGGGAGCCCACTATCCTGGAGGCCTTGTTCGGCCACGACTTGTGAAAATGAAAATGAAAAGCGAGGCGTCAGCGAGGCGTCATCGACACGACATCGGAAGAGGGGCAAATGTCGCACAATCTCAACTGCATCGGAGTGAGTGAGTGCGCAGCCAATATCTTGACCAATGACTGCCCGACAGCGCTTTTTTGTGCGACGAGTAGTGTTCGCCCCGCGGCTGCTCGCTGAAACGCTCTTCTGATTCGTACCACTAAGTCGCCCCCAGCACCAGCATGGAAACATCCGTCCAAAGAATCGCGGGGACACGAGGAAATGGTCGGTACGCTTTGAGCAGATGTAGGAAGAAAATTATTATCTCAATAGGGTTGCGACAGTTCAACCCAGGTCTCTGTTCGCCTAGTTAATTCGGTTCCGCAACGGCAATGTTTGAGCCTTTGACGTTCCAGGTTCGTGGCCAGGACTCGCATCTGAAATATCAACGGTTAGTTGCAGGACACGCTGGCCCAAAAAAACCGGCATCTCTATCTTGGCCGAGACCATCCGTCCATCCACGTTCTGTCTATGCTTCCACTCGTGCCACCCTTCTCCCTGAAAGCACATCTGCACTTGAACTTGCAGCTCCTCGTTCGAGAAGCCACTACTACCATTGGGCTCCATTTTTACTGGCCGAAATCCTCGGCCGTAGACATATTCCCACGACCGGACTTGGCAGAGCAGTTTATTCACATCGCGATAGTGCCACGCAACGAAGAAGCCGTGCGAGTGACCGTCATCGATAGCCATGATTCCACGATATTCGGTCTCTGAAGGGATGCGGACGAAACCATCTACAAGCCGCGGGTGTGAATACCGTATATGGTATCCGGATTGCGAGAGTGGTCTTTGATCTAGTCGTATGATGGGTTGCATTGGTATTGGCCGAAAGAGCGCGTGTTCTTCCCACGCCTGGGCCGGCTTTCGCAGGATGCTGATGTCCATATCGTACTGTATGTCACGGAGGCTTATCAGGGTGGTATCTACAAGCCATTGCCGGTTGGACCCGGCTACATGTTAGCTGGGGAACATGGGCTGCAATCAAATCCATGCATGTCACATTGGGACAAGCTTACCAGATTCCGTAGTGTGCTCGGAGTATGACCGGCTCAACGGTGATAAGTCCGGGGTAGCCGTGGCGTACTCGATGCCTCGAGGCGACGTGGCGATTCGCTTGACGGAATGACCTTCGTGGTTGATCCGGACGTAGCCCGCAATGTCATCACCAGCCGGGCCATATGTTTTTAGAATGATGGCAGGCCGTGAAATAAAATCGAAACCGTAAACACAATCCAGAATGGCCATGTATATACCCTCGCCCCGCTCATTCACATTGATGGCGCACAGCGGGACACTCAGGCGTGCGGTTTTGTTAGTGAGCACAATCTCTGACTTTAGTTGCCAAGAGGATTGCGAGAAGCAGAGCTGTCCGCAGTTTCGAAAGTCATACGGGCTCGACGCTAGTAGTGGCACCATCCTACTGACGGACTTGGAGCGATGTTCGTAGGCCAAAATCGAGTGGTCTGTTGTAGTCCGGAGAATCTCTTCTTGTAGGCGCTGGAATGAGTTGCTGCCCTCGCCGTATAGCAGGGGCATGTGAACAGCAAACAGTCCGAGGAGGCAGTACGCTTCGTCTTCCAACCTTGTTGTCTCCCGATTTGCGGCCCATGACATGCGTGTAGCAACTGGAAAAGAGGGGAGAAGATGCTTGATCGATAGTCCCTGCCCGCAGCTGATGCAACCGTCGCCGCTTGGCCTTGTCTGGCGACTCTGGTCTTCCTCATAACAGCCTTTCTCGTGCAAGGATCGCGAGAGGACAGCTCTGTCGATGGAGGTAATTCTGGCAATTTCCGTAGCCATACCATCGCGTGTCCCCAGAATGTGCCACGTCCTATCGAAAAACACGACATTCTGAGGAGCGATCAGCTCCTGGAGTGTCCAACCCCGGGTGAACCACCGGGACGTGGAAAAATCAGCTGGGGCTCGATCAAAGACTTGGCGTCTATCTCTGGTGAGGTCGCTGAGGTACGCATAGCAAACATCGGATTCCGCATACCACTTGAACATGGAGTTGATGGCCTCGGACAGCTCAGCGCTGCTGTTCTTGTCGATGCAACATGTGTCGATCCATATGTAATCGAGACCGTCTTCTTTGGCCTGAAGACACGACCGGATGACTTTGTCGGCACCAGCCTTGCTTCGCTTCTCGGTGGTGGACTTCCAGGCACTGGATTGCACATCTTGATACAGGATCTCATCCTCACCCCAAGTGTGCGAGAGAATAGCGTATCGCGGCTTTTTGTGGCTGAGAAAGGTTTCAAGAATATGTGTCGAGGTGTGCAGGAGCCTCATCTTGATGCTGATGTTCGACTGAACACCTTAGCTCGGAGGGGTTGTAGCGTGAGGTAATTGTCGACAAACTGTCGGAAGAGGGGTAAAGGCCGCAGGCTGGCATTGAAGGATCACACGCCGAACATGCTGACCAATGGGAGAGCCTGACACTGGTCCAGAACAGTTGCACGAGGAGAGGCCTCGGAATCTTCCGAGCCTCGCCGAAACACATCTGGAAAGCAAGCCTTACTATCGTGAGTTTGGCGACGGTTTAAGCCAGTTCGGTGCTCGGCGTAGAGTGGAAGGAGGAGATTTCGTGGGAAAAAAGATGTTGGAAAATTTTAACACCGCGCGAGTTGCTCTTTCCTCGCGCAAATGCAATAAGAACAGCAGAAACAGCAGGAAGCTTACATACTTTGAGAAAAGAATTTGGACCAATCTTCGATCGATGCACCGAATTCTCCAGAGTACCACATTTCTGCCCAATCGCATCACAGAAAGACAGTCCCCGGAACCCTGCTCGGACGAGCAAACAGCCGGATATGATACCGCAAATTTTCCCTCCAACGGGTTGGAGCGCTTGCTGAGAAAAGTGTTCAGTGATTGGGCCGGGATGTGGGCAGCGATTCGTTCAGCTTCACAATTTTACCCGGCTTGGAAGGACGCAGCTTCGTCCATTTCGATGGTGCTTTTCTCGACATCAACTTAACCTGGGACTGGCAACACCACAATGCACTTTTTCTGGGCCTTTCTTTCAGGAGGAATCGCCTCGGCGGCGGTTCTTCCCCGTGTCGATGGCGCCGCCTGCAAGCTAACCCTGACGGATAGCGGAGGCGGTTATCTCCATGAAGGGTTCGGGAAATCTGAGAACTGCGCGCCGAGCCGGGGTTTGCTAAACACATTCATGTTTTTCGTCGACTTCAGCGATACAGCAGCAACTGGTATAGCCAATGATAGTCTCACTAGCCTGCGCGACTTCTTCGCACCGTCAGCAGACTGGTATACCACTGCATCGTATGGAAGACTGAATCTGAGCATCACCAGCGACACGTCTCGCTTCTACCGCATGTCAACTACGGCGGCAGCATACAACTTTCAACGCAACCTGACGGGTGAGCTGCACTCCAGGTACATCCAAGACGCTGTCAACGCATATCTCTCCGGAGGCGGCAAGACGCCATCTACGCCTTGGGATATCATCTACATTGTCCCAACGCGCAATGCCCAACCCATCACCTTGTCGCCCACTTCACGGATTCCGGTCCGCACCTCCCGTGTCAACGGAGCTCCGCTCTTTTCCCGTTTCGGTGCCATCACGATAGGCATGGATGCGTACCGTGTGTGGGGGTCTAAGGTCATCAACCACGAGACAGGTCACAGCATGTGTCTACCGGACTTGTACCCTGAAGGCGGGGCAGTGGGCCAGTTTGTCGGGGGCTGGGATATGATGGGCTACATCCTGGGCACGGGACCCGATTATTTCGCCTGGCATAAGTGGAAGTTGGGGTGGATCGAGGATGGGCAAGTGGATTGCGTGTCTGGACCAGGCTCAACAACGCACACGTTATCTCCCGTCGAGCAGGCTCAAGGAGGGACGAAGGCGGTAGTGTACAAGCGAAATAGCACTACCGCGCTGGTTGCAGAGGTTCGGGCGAAGTTGGGTGTCGACACCAATGCCTGCTCGACTGGCGTCGTGTTGTATACCGTGCAAGTGACGACGGCAAGGCGCTTTGTTAGTGGACCGATCCGGGTTGTTGACACGACGCCACGATCTGGCGGGTGCGGGGGCGAGGAGCTCAACGATGCAACCTTGAATCTGCAAAAGGCCAGGTCGATTGTTGTGCCAGGCTGGAATGTGACGGTGACAGTCACGGGGCAGACGGGGGATATGTACACCATCAAGGTGGATGTGTCTTGACGGGGATACGCTAGGGACGGCTGCCGTGGTAGCGGCAGCGTGGGCAGTGGGGACTAAGATCAGCTGCCCGCGTGACCTAGTTCTTGGACCAACAGCCACCGTCTGTGGTGCTAGACGATCTTGGCCTTTGGAAATTGATATATGGTTTGCAGTTGGCGTCTAGTCGTTGAGATGCCGAGTTTTCGCCGCGTGAACATGAATGATAGTGGGATTCGAGGCTGGTTTACTTGGACTAGAATTTTTTTTTTCGTGTCATTAGTTTTGATGCACGATTCGCTGTGGACGAGACAAGAAGTTTGGTTCGACCACCTATATATCAGCGAAAGCTTTAGCGATAGTCTAACTATAAGGATTGATAACTAGAGATGGTTGGAAACAGGTTTATTTTGTACAAGGGGTGTGACTGTGTCACAGCTCAAGCACTAGCTACCTAGGTATCTATCTACCTCTATAGTCTCACCCGACACTTTTTTCTGGCTGAGTCCGTATTAGTCGCAGATCCTGAGCAAAGGGTGAGCCGCACTGAGGGCCGCCTAAGCCGAAATTTGCCCCGGCTATACTTGCCGTGACCATAAATGGGGCGGTATTTGCAACGAAGCCTGTGCCTAATTCTGGGACACCGGCGCCCCTGCATGTAACGGTGGCTTTCCCTCGCCACGTAACTACCGTTTTCTCCTTCCCATTCGAGAAATCACCGTTACTATTACGAGTTAATTAGAACTTCAAACTGTATGCGGTCTATCGAACTATCTATTACGGGCACTATAAAGGCAAAGCGAACTAGGAAAATAGAGCTCGATGTCACCGACAAGGTGGCCCTCACAAGGGGGGGGGGGGGGGTTTGCGCGGGGGGGC
>Ga0247765_1001407_pt1 | contig 11555 bp, 8 predicted proteins | sample UWRJL106311C6_FD_179949 | JGI IMG/M metagenome (GOLD analysis project Ga0247765, IMG submission 179949) | Plant litter microbial communities from Arlington Agricultural Research Station in Wisconsin, United States - UWRJ-L106-311C-6 | ecosystem: Environmental > Terrestrial > Plant litter >... | reverse complement strand
CGCCGCGGCCGGAACCCTCGCCGAGCAGGCGGCCGCCCTCACCGCCCTGGGCTCCGTGGAGGTGGTGGTCGCCGAGCCGCGCCCGCGCGTCGCCGCCGGGCCGACCCGCGACGTCCAGGCGATCGACGAGGCCCTCTCCAAGCTCTGGCTGGAGAGCGAGGGGCGGGACGACGTCCGTGTCCTCCGTCAGCGCTTCCGGGACGAGAAGGACAATGGCGCCGACCCCGCGGAGCGGGCGTCACAGGGGATGGCGGACGAGGCGCGCCTCGTCCGCCATCAGCAGGACGCCTTCGCCGAGTGGCTGCTGGCCCAGGAGGGGGACGCCCCCCGCGCCGTCTTCCTGGTGAGCGACGGCTTCGACGTCAACCCGGCGAAGTTCTACCGCGGCTCTCTCGCCGAGGGGGATGGCGCGCTGGAGAGGACGGCGCTGGAGACCGCCCGCACCGCCGCCGCCCTGGGCTGGATCGTCTTCCCGCTGCCGGTGGGGGATTCGACCCTGCCGGACCTGCGGAAGGTCCGCCCCCGCTCGACCCCCCAGGTGCCCATCGGCGGCACGATCACCCTCGGCGGGAAGAAGCCGGCGGCGAAGGACCAGCCGCCCCCGCCGCCGGCCCTGCTGGCGCCCCAGGAGCCGCTGAGCTGGATGGCGGAGGCGACCGGCGGCGAGGTCCTCTCCCAGCCCTCGGCCCTGGCCGCCGCCCTCACCCGCCTGCGCTCCCGCTTCGAGCTGCGCTACGAGGCGCCCCGCGCGGTGAATGGCCAGCCGCTTCCGGTGGAGGTGCGCACCTCCCGCTCCGACGTCCGGGTCCGGTCCCGGCGATGGGACGTCGCCGGCACCCCTGAGTTCGTGGCCGCCGAGCGCGCCCTCCGTCTGCTGGAAGGGGAGGACGAGGGGATCGGCCTGGAGATCTCCTCGCGCGTCCAGGCGGCCGGGACTCTCGATCTGCGTCTCGAATCGGCGGAGATCCCCGCCGGTCCCCTGCGCGTCACCGTCGCCGCCCAGGGACAGTCCGCTTTCCATCACATCCTGAGCGCCGCCGATCGGCCCGGCCCGGAGCCCAACGTCTACCATCTGCCGGTGACGCTGCCGGTTGGTGCCGAGACCGTGGCCGTGCTGGTGGAGCCGCTGGCCGGAGGCGGTTGGGGAGGGCAGGTGGTGACCCTGGGCGGCGGAGAGCCGGCCGAGCCCGCCGCGATCTCGGTGGCCCGCCCCGGCATCCGGCTGGTGGCGCCGGCCGGGGCCTCGCTCGCCGGCAAGATCCGGCTGCGGGTGAACGGGGACGGCAAGGGGATCGCCCGCGTCGACGTCAAGCTCGGCGACCGCACGGCCGCGAGCTGCGCCCAGGTCCCCTGCGAGGCCGAGGTGGATCTCGGCCGCCGCGTCCGCCCCCAGATCGTCCAGGGGGTCGCCTACGACGCCGCCGGCCGGGAGCTGGCCCGCGACTGGGTGCGCCTGAACGATCCCGACGAGAGCTTCGGCGTGCGCATCGTCGAGCCCGCCGTCCGCCAGGCCGTGGGCCCGGTCGACGTCGAGGCCGACGTGCGGGCGCCGTCCGGCCGGCGGATCGAGAGGGTGGAGATCTACTGGAACGACGAGCTGGCCGCCACCCTCTACGCGCCGCCGTTCCGGCATCGCATCACCGTGCCGCGCAACCGTCCGCTGGGCTACCTGCGGGTCGCCGCCCGGCTCGACGACGGCTCCACGGCCGAGGACGCCATGCCCCTCAACGCCTCCGACCTGGGCTCGCGGATCGACGTCCGCCTGGTCCAGCTCGCCGTGGTGGTGACCGACGCCAACGGCCGGCCGGTCCCCGGGCTGCCGAAAGAGCTCTTCCGCGTCCGCCAGGACGGCCAGCCGCAGGAGATCTCGGCCTTCGAAAACGCCGGCGAGCTGCCGCTGACCCTGGCGCTCGCCATCGACAGCTCGGCCAGCATGTTCCTGAAGCTGCCGGACGTGCGCAAGGCGGTCGCCTCCCTCCTCGCGACCGGCCTCACCGACCGCGACCGGGCGATGCTGATCGATTTCGATTCCAAGCCGCGGCTGGTGCGGCCGGTGACCCGCGACCTCAACGCGGTCTCCGCCGCCCTGGACCAGCTCCAGCCCGACGGCGGCACGTCGCTCTGGGAGGCGATCTCCTTCTCGCTCGGGCAGTTGCGGGGGATCTCGGGGCGCAAGGCGCTGGTGGTCTACTCGGACGGCATCGACGAGGCGGAGCGCGCCACCTTCTCGATCTGCCTGAAGGCGGCCCGCGAGAGCGGCGTCCCGATTTATCTGATCGTCTCCAACCCCCGCGCCGAGCGCGGCGAGGACGGCGGCTTCCTCGCCGAGCCCGCCGCGGTGAAGTTCCAGAAGCTGGCCGATGCCGGGGGAGGGCAGGTCTACTTCATCCACCCCAACGAGGACCTCGCCGGCGTCTACGGCCAGATCCTCTCTGAGCTGCGCAGCCAGTACACCGTCGCCTTCTACCCGAAGGACACCGCGCCCCCCGCCGCCTGGACCAAGATCGAGGTCGAGGTGACGGGCAGGAAGGGATTGACCGCGCGGACGGTGAGCGGCGTGCCGTCGCGGCCGTAAAAAAGCGGGCGACGCCCCCCTCAGGGCCTCGATCCTGGCCCGGAAAACCGGGTTTCCGTCCTGGAAGCTGAGACTCCGCGCCGGAAACCCGGGATTGCGCTTCCCAAACTCAAGATTCTACTTCCGAAACCCGAGATTCTCCGCCGGAACCCGGGGTTCCAGGACAAAATTGCCGCATTCTCGGACAGAAGCCCGAGATTCTGGCGCTAAATTCATACATTCCCGGACAGAAGCGAAGCAATCTCGGACAGAAATCACTCCATTGGCGGTGGAAAAGCGAGATTCTCACCTGGAGCAGGAGATTCTGGCCCGGAATTCATACAATCCCGGACAGAAGTCACACCCCCTCGGACAGAAAGTCGAGTTTCTGCGCCGGAAATCCGGGTTTCCGGCGTCGATCCGGAGCCTGCGCGCGGATCAGCGGAGAACTCGGCTTCGGAGGCCAGGGGATCAGGCCCGCTTTGGCTGTCACGGTCCTGAGCCGGATCTTGCTGGGGCTTATGGCTGGAGCAGGAGCCGGCGCCGCTCCCTCTCGAACGGCGCGAGGTCGCCGGCGCGGCGCATCACATAGAGCTCGAACTCGTCACAGAGGTCCGGATCGGCGCAGAAGACCCGCTCGCCGCGGATGATGTCGAGCGCAAGGAAGGCGCTGGCCTTCCCGGCGTCCACCAGATCGACCGGCAGGCCGAGCCGCCGTTCGAGAGCGTCTTCGAGCAGCAGGACCTCGCGCAAAGACTCTTCTTCCCGGAAGAGGACGCCGACGTCGACGTCGGATTGCTCGGTCTCCTCGCGCCTCCCGCGGGAGCCGAACAGATAGGCCGCCAGGATCCGGGGATCGCTCGCCGCGAAGGCGCGGATCTCGCCTTCGATTTCGGCGTTGGAGCGATTTCTGGCCGCAGCGCCCGCCATGGCGGCAAGCCTACCATTACGGCGCTCCAGCGGGCTCCGCCTCCGTCCCCGCATCACCACCCTCTCCTGTGCCATGGCCTGCCCCGAGGGGATGGCCCTCGAGCGCGAGGGGTGAATCTCTCGCGAGGAACCCCGGTTTGGGTTGCCAACGGCGGCTCTCCGTCCCGGGATGGCGCGTCTCCGTCTCGATCCGGCGTCCCGCGTTGGTCAGCCTCCCGAGGCGGAGCGACCGCCGCTCAGCCCACCGATTGTCCGCTACACCTTATCTGTCCCCTGGCAAGCGGATAAGACTCCCGCCCTTCGGAAGTCGCTTTCCGGCAACTCCCTGATTGGACGGAATGTTGGCTCCCCAGTCGCCCAAGCCGAGCCCTGCATATCGGCACGTATAAACATCCTTGCACCTCGATCTCCCTGGAGTCTTATACGCTTCGAGAGATGGGTAAACCTCCCTGGTCAGTGATAGATAGCTCTTTCTCGATGCGGGCTGGATAAGGCAGGGGAGCAGGAGGAGTCTACGGTTTTGCCGGCATCAAACCCGTCTTCGCCTTGTGGCATTGACGATCCTGATGAAGAGGTATAGTATGCAAGTAACCTGGAGTCAGTAACATACTTTCCGTCGCGCCACCCTTCTGTGTATTCAGCAAGTAGCAAGAAGGATTCTGGGGTGGTGCGGTGAAACGTTAATTCATAGGTTGGGTAACTTACACATCTCAACATGTTACTTGATGTCCTCACTAATCTAATCGCCGCCGCTATAGGCGCTTTTGCAGCCTACTTATGGGTTTCGCACATTTATCCTGCCATTATCGAGGGCTTCTTCGAACCTACCAAGCTTGCTCCGGAGTATCGTGGCACGCTCGACTTCGGCAAGGGACCTTATCACTCGATAGCTCTTAAACTCCGAAAGAGAGGTTATCGCGTCCGTGGTATGCTGACGTTCCTAGAGGGCCGTCACAAGGGAAAGCAGTATCCCATCAAGGGGCGCTATTCGCACTCGCTGCTCACTTTCCACTACTTCCCATCAGATAAGATCAGCACTAGCCAAGGAACCGCGACATTTCAACGCCTTCGAGACGGCGCATTATTTTTAGGTTATTTCGCCTATTACAGCCAGGAGTCTGATTCCGTTTCCATCGTTCAATGCGAGATCAAACCGCTATGATGTTGGGATACCTTCTGCTCAGAGAACGTCGCCTAACCAGGAGCCTCAAGCGGACGGCTGACGCCGCCGCTTAGGCCCGCAGCCTTTGGCCGTCCTGATAAACCATGTTGCCCAAGATCGAGATCCCATTCGAGTTGAAGCTGCCCGCTAAACGGACGGACGCCCTCTGCGATCTCGACATCCGCATCTGTCAGGCTCTAGACTTATGCGGAGGAATACTCTACTTGTTCGGACACGCTTCGCCGGAAGTGTTCGTTCCGGGCCAGATCAGAGTGAAGTGGCGCTCTCTTATAGGAAAGAAGGTGCCTCTCGCGCAGGTTCAGGTTAACAAAAGCGATAATCTGAACCTACTTCGTTCGCTTCCGGAGCGGCTATTTGCCTCGGGAGTGATTCAGCTTGCGGCTGCCTTCGAGGCGTATTTAGGAGACGTCCTTGCTGACGTCCACTTCAACAACGACAGCCTCCTCGGAGCAAACGGTAAACAGCTTCCTGCTAGCAAGGTGCTAGCCATGGAATCGTTAGAAGATGTTAGGCAACTCTTGATTGAAGAAGAAGTTGCAGGCTATCTGTCGGCATCTTATCTTAGCCTCGTTGATCGCTTGGAGCGGGGCCTTCACGTCGGCTTGCACTCAAAGAAGTCTCCCGTCAAGAAGCGTGAGGCTCATCACTTCTTCGAAGTTAGAAACATCATAGTCCACCATAAGGGGCGGGCTAGCAGCCAGTACTTAGAGCGACTAGCCCCCTATGCGGGAGATCCACCCGAAGCACAACTGCGGAAGAAGGGTGAATCTTTTCCGGTAGACTTCGGCTGGCTGTTCTCCCAAGGGAGAATGCTCTTTGATCTCGCGAGCTTCTTGGACAAGGAGCTTTCCGAGAAGTGGACGACCACCGCCGCACTTGATGGTCGTCCGGCCATGTTCTGGTACGGCTCATCTGTGTAATGAGCCCCTGCTCATAGCCAGCCGGTTAGAGCCGAGGGCCTTCCGTCGAGCGATAAGCGTGTTAGCTGCTTGGCACCTCCGCTACCAAACAGCTTGGAGCCTCGCCTATGTCCAAATCGCACGTGGTACAACCCGAGCCAGATTGGTGCCTCCGCTACGCTCGGCGCCAAACTGGCACTTGCGTATAGCAGAAACATCTAGTCATAACGAGGTGCTCGGGGTAGAATTGGAGCAGTAGCTGTAGAGGAGAAGCTGCATACAAATATCGCAACGTATCGGAGATCCGGCCAACCCCAGCGGTCGAGCGGACGGAAACCGCAAACTGCGCGGTTCCCGCTCGCTCACCTTCCAAGGCGTTCGGCGGCAGGATGGCAATCAGTGGACGAAAGGTGGAGACAACTCGATCAACTGTTCCGTCAAGCCATGGGCTGCAGGTTGTGCTTTCAGGAGGGTATTGTTAGCAGCCCAGCTATAGATATGGCTCAGCCCAGGTGGGTTGGACCGAGATACTTCGAGACCAGTCCCCGCATTCTTGCGGTTTTACTGAACCCTGGAAGTGGTGGAGGCTACGACGAAATACTGATCAGTACCTACTTGGACCACCTTCGTCATTATCAACAGGGTAGGATAGGTCTAGACGAGCTCTTTGCAAGGCAACGGAATGATATGGCAAACTGGGGTAGACCTTCGGGTCGGTTTCTCAGCTTCTTCGAGGAGGGCCTCGGCCTAAACCTGGACGAGATAGCCTTCGTCAATATGGCTTGGTGCGCCTCTGCATCGAACCGTTACCCGGGCCGAATGTTAACCAACTGTTTCAACAAACATACCCTTGGCTTGATGAAGATTTTGAAGCCCCACGGGGTGCTTCTCTCGGGAAAGCGTGTACATAACTTCGGTGCAGAGATCCGAGAACTCATCGGCCGAGATATACGAGTCGTACCTTTGCCGCATTATGCTCATCGGAAAGGGCGCCAGTGGGAAGCTGAGGAGTTAAAGCGAATAAGGGGTCGCGAGTGGTAGAAAGCGCCGAACCCAGCCCCTGCACCGGACAGCCGGCTTCGCCGTCCGCCGGTGAGGGGCAAATCGGTATGCGAGGAACTCGGAAAGAACGTACTAATGCCCCAGCTCCAGAATACAGTTCCGTTGTGCTTCATAAATCGTCCAACAGGAACGGCGATCTCTACTGGGAACAATGCTGCTTGGCTGTGTCCTTGTGGACGAATGTCTCCTCTCGTCGGACGATCAGGGCTATTTCGAGGTGTTACTGACCGCTGGCGAGTTAATTGCGACTGTGGCCGGAGCTACTACATTGTTCCTAACGGTTACAACTATGCAGCCGTGCTTGAAGTGAGAGAAGTTGCCCCCCCAGTTAGGAGGTAAAGTAAGTGGCTCGAGTACCAGCAATAAATCAAAAATCTGATGACGAGATGCTCGAACTCGTTAAGCAGAATGTGACGCTAAGTGTCCGTTATGAAACAGATGAATGGTCTGTTTCACTATGACACAATGCGTGCTCTCGAACTCTGCGTTGAAAAAGAGGCAGCGTTCAACAAGGGCGATATAAGCTACGAAGAATACATGTTCTGGCTTCGAGGCCTAATACGTACTAGCTTTGCGCAAATTGAAGGTGTCGCCTACATCATGCGCCAAGTTGCTTTGTGGGCCTGGGAAAGGTCGGATTTCTCGCTTACAGAAGGCGAGGCTGCAAAGCTTGCAGAGGAGGAAGTGGTAGAAAAAGATGGGGAGAAAACCAGGAAGCGCCGGTTCAATTCGTTCCGAGAAAATCTGGAGCTTGCCTTCAAATACTTTCCCCAGGTATTTGGTGCCAGCTTTAGGCTGAACAAGGGTGATACAGGTTGGACAAGCTTCCTGGGCGCAATTCAAACTAGGAATGCTGTTACTCATCCCAAGAAGCCTAGCGAGTTCATGCTGTCAGGCAATGCTGTCAAAGAACTCCGGGATACAGTAATCTGGTTCGGAGAAATGATGTCGGGCATGCTAACGGCATGCGAAACGGCTGCGAGGAAAAACGCATAACACAGGCCTCAACTGGACGGATACCGCGCTATCGCGCGGCCCCCCGGTTAGGCCTGAAGCGGCTGGGGCTTCTAGGTCAGGATCCATGACACGTACAGATCAAAGAGACTGGGAGCAATTCTATTTGGAGCTTTTTGGTCGCCTACAAACTGATGGGCTCCAAGAGGTTCCGGTTCTAGCAGATCCACCGGCGCCCGACGCCTTATTGTTTCTAGCTGGTAAAACGCTAGGGATCGAACTCACAATGTTTCTTTGGGATGCCGTTGGCCCTGGCGGCTCACCGGCCCGGGCGCTCCATTCGATGCGTAAGCGAGTCATGGAACGTGCAAAGGAGCTATGGGATTTGCAGCAGCGACCCGCCGTTGATGTGGGTCTTATATGGAACGACCACAAATGCCTCTTGGGTTCAGAGATCACTGCTGTGGCAGAGCAACTGGTCAGTTTGGTTGCTCGCTACGTACCCGAGGTCGATGCTCACCTTACAATTGCCCATCCGGCGCCGATGTGGAAGGAACTCCCTGGCCATGTAGCTGCGGTATTTGTATCGCGACCTGCTTGGCTTACGCATTCAATCTGGGACTTTTCTGACGGTGGTTCGGTGCCGCACCTACGGGACTCTTTTGGCCTTCTGCAAAAAATTTTAAATGAGAAGGAGCCGAAAATCTCAGGATACCGAATGAGATGCGACGAGGTGTGGCTTCTTATCGTTGCTGATGGTAGTACCATGCAGTCATTTGTGGTCATTGATGAGGATATACCTGATCATCTCCTTGTTAGCTCGTTTGATGCGGTCTACTTACTGTCGGCTATCTATCAGCGCGTAGTCAGGCTATCCGTTTCGAGGCCGACATGAGGGGAGAGCGGCTAACACAGGCGATCGAGCGGACGGATACCGCGCTATCGCGCGGCCTCGCCGCTTATCGCCATCCCGTTGTGCGTAGCAGTAAATTTAAGCTTTACACTGGAGAATAGATTTGAGCAAGGAAGAGCAGGGGCAGTCTCTCGCGCTCCATCGTGAAGACTTCCTCGCGATACTGGTTAAAGGTTTGTCTGGGGCAGTACCGTTTGTCGGCAACCTGCTCGCTGAAGTTTTTGGCGCAGTTATTCCGCGCCAGCGGCTGGACAGGCTTGTAGAGTTTGTCCAAACCTTCGAGCAGAGGGTTGTGCAACTTGAACTGAGCCAACATGTCTTTGAGGAGCGCTTTTCGCGGCCTGAGTTCGTAGATATATTTGAGGATGGTGCATCGCAGGCGGCGCGGGCTTTGTCACAAGAGCGCCGCAGGTATCTAGCGAACTTACTTGCAAAGGGTCTTTCAGAAGAGGAACTGAATCACGCCAGAGCCAAGAAGCTTTTGAGACTATTAGAGTCACTAACGGACCAAGAAATAATATGGCTGAAGTATTTTTCTCTTGCCGATCGGGGTGAGGAAGATGAGTTTTACGAGCAGCACGAGGCTCTTCTTGAGCCAAGGGATAGTTCATGGGGTGCATCCACTGAAGAGATGGATCAGGCTACATTACAGGAAGCGTATGAGCAAGCCTTAGTTCGCTTTGGGCTCGTCCAGCCAGGAGAGCGATCTGCAACCTGGCTGGGCCGGTTGCTTCTCCGGTATATAGATAGCGACTTTGTGGAAGACACAGAAGAGGAGATCGAGTAGCGAACAACCCCCGGGGCCTCAAGCGGACGGATACCGAGTTGTCGCACAGTACCGCCGCTCAGTCCCAAGCGTTAAGCCTCACAACGAACGCCAAACGCGCAACCGGAGAACCGAGCAGTGACGAAGTTTCTGATCTCCTTCCCTGCTCCGGCGATGAACGTACCCGAGAAGGACTTGGCAGATGTCGGCGAAGCGGCCCATGCGGTCATCCGCGAGGCCAAGAGTGCTGGCGTCTACGTGTTCGGTGGCGGTATCAATGAGGGCGTCCTGCCACTGTTGGTCGCCGCCGACGGAACCTTCACGAACGAGACGTACCCGCAGACCAAAGAGTTCAACGGGGGCTTTTGCATCTTAGAGCTTCCGTCTCGTGAGGTCGCCATTGCCTGGGCTGCCAGAATTGCCAAGGCCTGCCGCTGCTCGCAGGAACTCCGTGAGTTCCAGTACGACGCCGAAAGTTGAGCGCCGGAATTTGAATAGCCTGGGTTTTAACCCCAGATATCCGGGTTCTCATCAATATCCGCCCCGAGGGGGCGGTGCCTTTCAGCGACGCCCCTCAGTCCAGGAAAAGTTGGGTTCCGCCCCTTCAGGGCGGGTGGGGGTTGGGGGGACTGCCCACCTGGGGTTGAAACCTCAGGCTATTCAAATGCCGCCCCTTCGGGGCGGTCTACGGCAATCACAAGATGTGTGCGTACCTGATGTGGCGGGATCTCGGCAGGAGCGACCGCGAAGGGCCCTCCCTCTCCACTTCGTGGAGAGGGACCGAGGGTGAGGATTCGAAGGGCAGGCCGTACCGCCGGGCAGGGTGTTTTGAGCCTCGCCCCTATGTTTCCGCTCCGGTGGGCTCCTGCTTGGGATGGACGTGCGCCGAGCCCTTCTTTCTGAACCTCCCCCGGATCTTCTCCCGCGTCTCGACCATGATCTCGTAGACGGTGGGGATCACCAGCAGGGTGAGCAGGGTGGAGGTGATGGTGCCGCCGATCACCGCGCGGCCGAGGGGGGCGCGGAAGTCGGCCCCCTCGCCGGCGCCGAGGGCGACCGGGATCATGCCGGCGATCAGCGCCACCGTGGTCATCATGATCGGGCGCAGGCGCACCCGGCCGGCCTCGATCAGGGCGTCGCGCAGCGGCATCCCTTTCTCGTGGTTCCACTTGGCGAAATCGATCAGCAGGATGGCGTTCTTGGCCACGATGCCCATCAGCAGGATGACGCCGATCAGGCTCATGATGTTCAGCGTGTCGCCGGTGATCAGCAGCATCAGCACCACCCCCACCAGCGACAGCGGCAGCGAGAGCAGGATCGCCAGGGGATCGAGGAACGAGCCGAACTGGACCACCAGGATCAGGTACATCAGCAGCACCGCGAGCCCGAGGGCCGCGAAGACCTTTCCGAAGACGTCGTTCTGGCTCTCCACCTCGCCCCCCTGGGAGAGCGTCACCCCCGGAGGGAGCCGCAGCTTGGCGACCCGCCGGTTGAGATCGCGCGTCACCTCGGAGAGCGAGCGACCCTGCGTGTTGGCCTCCACCGAGACCACCTTGTCGCGGTCGAGGTGATCGATCTGGGCCGGCCCGACGCCGCGGGAGATGGTGGCCACCTGCCCCAGAGGGATCAGGACCGGCGCGCCGCCGGCCGCCGCGCCGGTCACCCCCGGCACCGCACCGCCTGCCGCCGCTCCCTGCGCCGCGCCGCCGCCGCTCACCAGCAGGGGGAGCCGTTCGAGGTCGGTGAGGTTCGCCCGCGCCTCGGGGGCGAGGCGGACGGTGACGTCCCGGGTCTTGCCCAGCGGGTCGACCCAGTCTCCCGCGTCGATGCCGGCGAAGGCGGGGCGGAGCGACTGGGCGACCTGGGCGACGGTGAGGCCGAGGGTCCCCGCGAGCCCGCGGTTGAGCTGTACCTCTAGCTCCGGCCGGTTGCCGCGGGTGGAGAGGCCGATGTCGGTCGCCCCGGGGACCTTGCGCATCTCGTTCTCGATCGCCAGCGCCGCGCTGCTGAGGGGGCCGATGTCCTGACCGCGGAGCTGCACCTGGATCTGCCGCTGGCCGCCCCCCGGTCCGCCCTGCGACAGGTAGGCCGTCGCGCCGCCGATCCGCTGCGCCTCCTGGCGGATCTGCCGGGCGAGCTCCTGCTGGGAGACGTCGCGCTCCTTCTTGGGCACCAGCTTGATGTAGATGTTGCCGGTGTCGACGTCCCCCGAGCCGGTGCTGCTGCCGAGGCTGGTATAGGTGTAGGCGACCTCCTTGTGCGAGCGGGCGAGGTTCGAGAGCTGGCGCGCCTTG
>Ga0247765_1001406_pt1 | contig 11581 bp, 7 predicted proteins | sample UWRJL106311C6_FD_179949 | JGI IMG/M metagenome (GOLD analysis project Ga0247765, IMG submission 179949) | Plant litter microbial communities from Arlington Agricultural Research Station in Wisconsin, United States - UWRJ-L106-311C-6 | ecosystem: Environmental > Terrestrial > Plant litter >... | reverse complement strand
GTGCTCGCCGGCTTCCTGACCGGGATCGGCGCCGGCAGCCTGCTGATGGCGCGCTGGATCGACCGCATCCGCGATCCGTTCGCCGCCGTCGCCTATCTCTACGGCGCGATCGCCCTCTGCGGCATGCTGGTGTTCCGCTCGGAGGACCTGTTCACCCGCGCCTACTTCGCGCTCTTCCACGGCACCGGCGGCTACTACTCCTTCCAGCTCGCCGTCGGCCTGGTGATCATCGTCATCGTCTTTCTGGCCACTCTCGCCATGGGCGCCAACTTCCCTCTCGTCGCCCGCATCGCGACCCGGGTGGCGGCGGAACGGGGGGCCTCGGCCGGCCGGGTCTTCTTCGCCAACACCCTGGGCGCGGTGCTCGGGGCGTTCCTCGCCGAGTTCTTCCTGCTGCCGGCCTGGGGCTTCTCGGGGCTGATGCTGACGACGCTCGCGATCTACGTCGTGGCGGCGGCCGTCTTCCTCGCGCTCTCCCCCGGCCCGCGGCGCTGGGCGCATGCGGCGGTCTGCGCCGTCCTGCTCGGCGCGGCCGCCCTGCTCTCGCCGGTGGCGATGCCTTTCCAGATGCCCTCTCTGGCCCTCTACTACCACGGGCTGCGGGACGGCAGCCTCGCGGCCTACCGGCAGGAGCTGCGGAGCCTGGAGAGGATCGATCAGAAGCAGGGCTTCTACGGTCAGGTCGCGGTCGTCCGCTCCGGCCCGAACCTGCTGCTCAAGAGCAACGGCAGGACGGACGCCAGCACCTCCCTGGAGGACAACCGCGCCCAGCTCCTGCTCGGCCATATCCCGATGCTCTACCACCCCCACCCGCGGCGGGTGCTGGCGATCGGCCTGGGGGGCGCCTTCACGTTGCGCGCGGTGGTCCATCATCCCGAGCCGGAGCGCATCACGGTCGCCGAGATCGATCCGCTGGTGGTGGACGCGGCGCGCCTGCGGTTCGCCCCCTACAACGAGAGCGCGCTCGAGGATCCGCGCGTGCGGGTGGTGACCAACGACGGCCGCAACTACATCGACGGCACGAGCGAGAAGTTCGACGTCATCACCTCGGAGCCGCCGAGCATCTGGGTCGCCGGCGTGTCGGGCCTGTTCACCCAGGAGTTCTACCGCTCGGCCGCCGCGCACCTCACCGCCGACGGCGTCCTCTGCCAGTGGGTGCCTCTCTACGAGATGAAGCGGCAGGACTTCCGGACCATGCTGGCCACCATCAGCAGCGTCTTTCCGAACGTCGCCTTCTGGCAGGTGGGGACGGATGTGATCCTGCTCGCCTCGCCGCAGCCGTTCCGGCTGGAGCTCAAGCCGACGGTGGAGCGGCTGCGCAACGCCGCCCTCGCCCGCGACTTCTCGGCCCTCGGCCTCACCATGCGGTCGGTGGTCGACTTCCTGACCACCCCCGAGGTGCGCCCCGACCAGGTGCCGGGCATCCTAGGCAGCGAGAAGGCGGTCCTCAACGTGGACGACAAGCCGGTGCTGGAGTTCTCGACGGCGCGGAATCTGTACGAGCTGGCGAAGAGCAGAAGGTAGGAGCGGCCCGATCGGGCCGCTCCCTCTCACGAGGTACTAATACAGGTCGTTGATGGCCGCCTTGTCGTCCGCCTTGATGACGGCCGGGCCGTTGTTGCAGGCCGAGACGGACGGGTACATCGTGGCGCCGGAGACGTTGCTGTGGCCCAGGCCCAGCACGTGGCCGACCTCGTGGACCATGATCCCCTCGACGTAGTACTCACCCGAGCAGCCGTCCGCCTCGCGGGTCGAGGTCAGCGGATTGCGGGTGTTGGTCACGATGTCGGCGTCGGTGATCCGCGTCGTGCCGTCGCCGCGCGCGGAGTAGTAGCCGGTGAAGGTGGCGGCCAGGCAGGTTCCCTTGCAGGCGTGCTCCGGGTCGCTGAAGTTGAGCATCACGACGCCGTCGCCCAGTTTCCAGTTCGCGACCGATCCCCGCTGAGCCGTGACGCGAGTGCCGGTGCCGGCGCCGTTCCAGGCCGAGTTGGAGGTGAGGGCGCTGACGACCGCGGTGCCGCCGCCGTCGCTGTCGGTGATCGTCGAGTTGCCGCGGCTGTCGACGGTGATGTTGACCGCGCTGTCCCAGGTGCGGCGGGGGCTGAGCAGAACATAGGCGGAAGCCGAGCTCACCACCACCGCAGCGAGGACAAAGAAGGCCGTGATCGAAGGCTTGCGATTCATCATGGTTCTATTACCTCTCTCCGGAAGAGCTAGTTAGCGGTGCGGCCGGGACGCTCCACGTCGGCCCGGATCATGGTCTTGAAGGTGTCGAGGCGCACGGCTTTCCGCGCCGGCGCCGGACGGCCATCCCGTCCCAGGAGAGTCGCGCCGCCGTCGACCGTCGGCACCGCCATGTCGACGCCCTTCTCATTGACGATCCGCCACTGGCCCTGCTGATAGCCGGTCACCTCGGCAGTTTCATTGGCGTTCTGGAGGAAGAGGACGAGCCGCTCGTTCACCGCGAACTTCGGGAATCCCTGCGCCTCGACCGTGTAGCCGCCGACGGTTCCGCCGAAGGTCCGGACCTTTACCACGGTCGGAGCATTACCGCGAACCTTCTCCTCGATCTGGACCAGAGCCTCGGTCATGATCACGCGGCCCGACGGGCTCCAGAACGAGCTCACCTTGAGCACTCGTCCCTGGACCACCGCGTCCGACTGAGACACCAGCTCGTGGTGGCTCATGGCGATGAATGTCGACGCACCAGCCGGCATGACGGTGACCAGAACGAGTGCCGCTACTCCAAGCCAATGAAAACGCTTCATGCAACCTCCTTTGTCTCCCACTTGGGACTTTGGGTTCACCAGATATAGTGCTTTCTTTTACCGTAGCGTGACCTTTTTTCAACTTTTTTACAGTCGGTCTGATTGAGCATCTACTGCCGCTGCGTCTCCCTCGCTTCCCGCTCGGCCCGCGCGGCGTCCAGATCCAGGCGCTTGGCGGTCTCGAGGAGCTGCGGCCTCTCGAAGGAGGTCTCGCGCATCTGCCCCATGCGGTAGGGGCGGGTAACGTAGGCGTCCTCCACGAGGTCGTTGAGGGCGTTCGGCATGCGGGTAGTGGTCGAGAGGGCCAGGGTGCCCAGACGGTAGGGGCCGGCGGCCTGGCGCTCGTGGAACATCAGCCCGTAGAAGGAGAGCTCGAGCCAGTGGCGGCCGGGCTCCAGGTTGGCCGCGGCCTGCGCGAAGCCGATCGGCTCCCCCGACGTCGCGTAGAGCGTGCCGCCGAGATGGAAACGGCCGGTCTCGGCGACCTCGACCTCGGCGGAGATTACGAGATTGCCGTCGCGCAGGGTGTCGCGGTAGCGGCCGGTCAGGTGGGCGGACGGATCGCTGTAGAGGAAGCCGCCGGCGGCCTCGCGCAGGTCGCCGTTGGCGAGCCGCGCCCGCACGCGCACCATGTAGCTCGCCGCCGGAGCCGCCTCGATCCCGGTGGGCGTCCAGCGGGCCGAGTAGACACCGTCGCCCGCCTTGCGGTCGGCCCCCTGGCCGTCGTCCCGGTACGCCACCAGGGCGTTGATGCTGCCGGAGTCGTCCACGATCTCGCCGGTGACCTGGGCGGCGGCGACCGCTTTGCCGCGGCTCTCCAGCGTCGCGTAGAGGTCCACCGGCTGCCCCTTCTCGAAGCTCACCTTGGCGGCCCAGACGGAGATCGCGGGCTCGGCGTCATCCGGCCCGCGCCGCGTCTGCCGGGTGGGGATCCGCTTCGCCTGGATGGGATCCGCCTCCCCCTTCTTGAGGGCGCGGGAGCTCTCCGGGTAGCGCGCCTGCTCCCGGTACTCTTTCGCCGTCTCGCGGGCCAGCTGGCCGGCCTCCACCTGCGCCGCGGCGGGCCGGCCGCCGAGCGCCGGAGCCGCGAGCATCACCATCGCGATGGCGATCTTTTTTTTCGCGTCGATGATCATGTCGGGCCTCCTAGTAGAGAAGAGTGATGTATTGCGCCGTGGTCATGGTGGCGACGGTGGTGTTGGGGGCACAGGGAGCGCCGCTGCAGGTCCAGTTGCCGCCCGGGATCGCCTTGCGGGTGTCGGAATCGCTGGCGTCGCGCTCGTCGCTGTGGTTCTCGTGCGCCGCGTCGAGGTTGCGGAAGCCGCTCGCCTCCTGCTTGTTCGAGTTGTTGCAGACGTTGGTGTTGTCGTAGCTCGCCGTCGCGCTGCCGTTGCAGGCGAAGATCGAGGCATATTGCACGACGCCGTCGTCCTCGCCGTTGAGGCAGGCGCTGGAGCCGAAGATCGCCTCGTAGCCGCCGGTCAGGTAGATGGTCTTGGCCGGGGCGTTGGCGAAGGTGCGCACCTGGACGTCGTCGGAGGAGCGCAGCCAGTAGGTGGCGTCGTCGCAGCTCTGGATGAAGATGGCGATGAAGCTGCAGAGCGGGTTCGACTGCAGGCAGACGGCGTCCGCCCCCTGCGAGCCGCGGTGGGCGCCGCCGGTGGTGACCGCCAGGCTGATGCGCTGCGCCACCTGGTCGTAGGGACCGTTGGCGTTGAAGTTGGGATCGGAAGAATCGTTGTTGCCGAGGATGTAGTCGATCACCGTGCCGCCCATGCTGTGGGCGATCACCCAGAAGGTGCCCCCCTGCGCGTAGGAGAGGCGGCAGCGGTTGCCGCCGGCGTCGGCGCCGCCGTTGGTGGCATTGACGATCTCATTGGCCACCTCGCCGGCCGCGGCCGCGTCCCAGTAGGGCCGGGTGCCGTTGTAGCCCACCACGTAGTAGGAGGTCGCGAAGTTCTTCGTCGCCGTGCGGATGAAGTCGTTCGTGCCGTTCACCCAGTAATTCCGGGCGGAGGCGTAGCTGGTGTACGTATTGGTGTTGGTCTGCTTGCCGTGAACGAAGATCAGGCAGGGCTGGGCTCCCGCCTCCGCCGCGACGGCGGCGAACGCCAGCGTCGCGAGGAGCGGGACGATCAGACGACGGAACCTCATCGGGCGACCTCCTCCGTTGAAAAGTCCATGTTGAGCCAGGGGCTTCAAAAGAGAAGGTGCGCGCGGGGAGGCGAAGCGCGCCTCCCTGAGCCTACTCGAACCGGCCGAAGAACAGGCCGCCGTTGAGGGCGACGGCGTAGACGATCCCGGGCTGGTCGCGATCGGTGACGAGGAGCGCGACCGCGCGCCTCGACCCCTCGAAAGCGCCGCCGACCGGCTTCAGGGTCGCGCCGCCGTCCTGGCTGCGCAGAACCCCCTGCTGGAAGGTCCCGACGTAGAGCGTATCGGGATCGGTCGCGTCCACCGCCAGAGCCGCGTAGGAATCCGGATACGGGGATTGCCGGCGGGCGATCCGCCAGCTCTCGCCGCCGTCCCGGCTGCGCAGGATCTGACCGGTCGGGAAGTCGACGGCGTAGAGGGTGCGGAAATCGCTCGGGGCCACGGCGGCAACGGAAGGGGAGACGCCCAGATCCTTCCAGGTGGCTCCGCCATCGGTGCTCCGGACGAGGAAGCGGGCGTTGCCGCTCGCCCCGTTGGTCGCCATCATCAGCGCGTAGAGGCTCCGCGGGTCCTCCGGATCGACCCACAGATTGGCCGTGAAGACAGTGAGATCGTCGTTCGAGGGGAGGGCGCAGGGGATCACCGTCTTCCAGGTGTGGCCGTCGTCCGTGCTGCGGCTGAGGCCGCAGTCCCTGCCGGCGAGGAGGGTGCCGGGGGTGGAGACGGCGATCCGGTAGAAACGCGAGGAATCGAGCCGCTCCCAGGCTTCTCCACCGTCGCGGCTCTTCCACAGCCCCTGATCATTGCCCGCGTAGAGGGTATCGGGATCGGCGGGGTCGAACGCCAGGTCGAACAGGCCGTCGACGGTGACCCGGCGGGCGAAGCCCTTCCAGGTCCGGCCGCCGTCCGTGCTGCGGAACGCCCGGTCCCCGCGGGTGGCAAGGCCGACGTAGACCGTATCCGGACGGCTGGGATGGATCTTGAATAGGGCGACCCGCCCCTTGCTCAGGCCCGGCTCGACGCCGATGTGCCAGCTCTCGCCGCCGTTCTGGCTCTTGGCGACCCCGTGCTCGTAGGTGCCGGCGTAGAGGAAGCCCGGCCGCGAGGGGTCGGCGGCGAGCGAAAAGAAGGAAAGGGTCTCGTTGAGCGGGAGCCGCGGCAGGCCGCCATCGAGCCGCTCCCAGGTGGCACCGCCGTCCGTGCTCCCGAAGATCCCGCTCAGGCCCGCCAGGTAGAGCTTCGCCGGCGATCCCGGGTCCACCAGGAAGGCCTTGTCGAGGGATTCGTTCGCGGGGGCCGTCCCGGTCCGCCGCCAGCTCCGGGCGCCGTCGTCGCTGCGGAAGATGCCGCTGAACGTGTTCACGTAGATCACCCCGCGGGCCAGGGCGATGCGGCCGAACGGCGCCGGCTGGCCGTTCACGGTGGGCCCGGAGAAGCTCCAGGTCTTCCCCGCGTCCGTGCTCTTGAAGAGCCCCAACTCGTCCGTGTAATAGGCCGCGCGCGAGGCGGGATCCGCCGCGACCGATCCGACCTGGGTGTTGACGAACCTCGCCGTCCAGGTGCGCCCGCCGTCGGCGCTGCGCAGAAGCTGGGGGCCCGACGCGGCGAGGACGGTGGACGGCTTGCCCGGCACCACGGCCAGGGCGGAGACGTCGACCGTCGCGGGGTAGGTGGTCTGCCAGGTGCGGCCGGCGTCGAGGCTGCGCGCGATCTGCCGGCCGCCGGCGTAGATCGCCTTGGGATTGACGGGGTCGACGGCCACGGCGGTGAATGCCGGGCCGACGAGGCCCGTCCAGGTCTCGCCGCGGTCGGCGCTCCGGTAAAGGACACCGGCCGCCGCGTAGACCACGGAGGGATTGCGGGGATCGACCGCCAGCCCTTCGGGGGTGCCGCCGCCGGGGCCGAATGGCGCCCAGCGGTTCCGCGGCGCCTGCGCGAGGGCCGCCGCGGCCAGGGAGAGGGAGAGGAGGAGGACGGCGGAAATCCTGGTTCGGTACATCATCACGATCTCCTACTCGAAATGGCCCACGAACAGGCCGCCGCTGGCCGCGGCGGCGTAGACGCGCCCGGGGCTCGCAAGGTAGGTCCAGAGCCGGACCACTCCCAGCTTCCCGGCTTCCAACGGGGTGGTGATCGCCTCGAAGCTGGCGCCGCCGTCGTGGCTGACCACCAGCGGGTTCGCCGCGATGTAGAGCGTGTCCGGATCGGCCGCGTCCACGGCCATGGAGCCGGAGAAGTACGACACGTTCGCCGGCAGATTCCGGTTGACCACCTGCCAGCTCCCCCCGCCGTCCACGCTGCGTAGCAGGCGGACGCCGTGGAGGAATTCGTCCACCGCATAGAGGACGCGGAAATCGCCCGGCGCGACGGCGAACAGGGTCGGATATTTGAGTGCCCGCGGTTTCGTCCAGGTGATGCCGCCGTCCCGGCTCTCGAAGACCTCGAAATTGAAGTAGTGCGTGCCGCCCGATACGGCGAAATGGACGTAGATGTTACGGGCGTCCCGCGGATCGACCTGGAGGGACAGCGGGGTCCGCGGGTAGCCGGCCACGTCGTTGCAAGGGAGCACCTGCTTCCAGGTCCGCCCCTCGTCCGTGCTCCGGCGGATCCCGCAGCGGGAGGCGAGCAGGGTCCGCCGGCCGAGGGCGGCGAGCCGGGTGGGACCCTCGGCGGAGATCCGCGCCCAGTTCTCTCCGCCGTCGGCACTCTTCCAGGTCCCGACGCCGTTGACCGCGTACAGGAGGTCGGGATCGTCCGGATCGAAGGCGAGGTCCTTCCACCCCTTCCGGGTGACCGAGCGGGCGAAGACCTGCCAGGTCCGGCCGCCGTCCGTGCTGCGGAAGGAGCGCGTCCCGGCGGCATCCAGGCCGAGATAGACGGTGTCCGGACGCAGCGGGTGGAACTTCAGCAGCGCGATCACGGAAGCGTTCAGGCCGGTCTGCAGGCCGAGCTGCCAGTGGGCCCCGGCGTCCACGCTGCGGGCGACTCCCGCCTCTTCCAGGCCGGCATAGAGGGTGTCGGACCGCCCGGGAGCCGCCACGAGGGCGGTCACCGCCGGCGGCTGGTCCAGGGTACGGGGGAGGCCGGCGCCGATCTCCCGCCAGGTGATCCCGCCGTCGTCGCTGATGAAGATCCCCGCCGAGCTCGCCGCGTAGACCTTGTCGGCCGAGCGCGGGTCCACCAGGAGAGTCACCTTGCCGACGGTGCCGCGGGGAACCTCCCCCACGAAGGGCCAGGTCACGCCGCCGTCGTCGCTGCGATAGACGCGGTTCTGGTAGGAGCCGAGAAAGTAGAGCCTGCGGGGGGCCGATGGCGCCAGGGCGAGGCCGGCGTTGCCCGTGAAGCCGGGGAGCAGCGCCGCGGGCATCCAGTGCACCCCGCCATCCTCGCTCTTGTAGAGGGTGTTCTGGCTGGGGTGATAGACCCGCCGCGGATCGGCCGGATCGACCAGAATCGACCGGACCGCGTCGCTGCCCCGCAGGACGATCGTCCAGCTGCGGCCGCCGTCCGCGCTCCGCAGCAGCTGTGTCCCATTGCCCGCGAGCACGACGCCGCCGGGCGCCACCGCCAGAGCTCCGATCGAGGCCGCTCCGCCGTTCGGGGATGCGCTGCTCCAGGTGCGCCCGCCATCCGTGCTGCGCAGGAAGGAGAAGCCCCCGGCGTAGACCGTCTCCGGATGCTCCGGATCGAGGACCACGGTCTCCAGGCCGGAGCCCGCGGCGAGCGTCCTCCAGGTCGCGCCGCCGTCCGTGCTCTTGTAGAGCGTGCCGGGCCCGCCGAACCGCGTCCCCGCGATCGCATAGACCACATCGGGGTTCCGGGGCTCGACCGCCAGGGAGTAGACGGAGCCGCCGCCCGGGCCGAACGGCTTCCAGGGAGGAGCGGCCTGAGCGAAGGGCGCGCGGGCCAGGATCAGGGTCGCGACGAGGAGGATCTTCGATCGGAACGCGAGCCTCACTCGAATCTCCCTTCGAACAGTCCGCCCGTGGCCGGCATGGCATAGAGGCGTCCGGGGCGGTTGCGGTCGGTCCAGAGCCGGTTGGCGTCCCGCTTCTCCACCTCGTAGGGGGAATCGACCGGCGCGAAGGTGGCGCCGCGGTCGTGGCTGACGTAGAGGTCCAGGAATCCGCCGAGATAGACCGTGTCCGGATCGTTCGCGTCGACCGCCATCGGCGCGAACAGGGTGCCGACCCCGTCCGGCAGCGGGCCGGCGTTGTTCCAGTGATCCCCGCCGTCCGCGCTGCGCAGCAGGCGCCCGTGGATGGGATCGATCGCGTACAGGATCCTGAAATCCGCGGGGGCCACCGCGAAGGAGCTCAAGGTGACCGGCAGCGTCTTCCAGGTGAGCCCGGCGTCCCGGCTCCGGTAGACGGCGAAGCCGAAATGGCTGCTGCCGTTGCTCACCTCGGCGTACGCGTAGAGGGTTCTGGGGTTCTTGGGATCGACCCGCAGATCCTGGATCTGGGCAATATCCTCGTCGTTGACCTCGCAGCGCAGCACCTTGCGCCAGGTCTCGCCGCCGTTGCCGCTCCGGAACAGCCCACAGCCGACGTCGGCGACCAGGGTCGAGCCGTCGAGAACGGCCAGGTGCCCCCCGCTGCTGGCGGAGACCCGCTTCCAGGAGTCCCCGCCGTCGGGGCTGCGCCAGAGCCCGGTGCCGTTGAAGGCGTACAGGGTCTCGGGATGGCCGGGCTCCCAGGCGATGTCGTAAAGGCCGTCCCGGCTCAGGCCCCGGGCGAACTGCTGCCAGGTGCGGCCGCCGTCCGTGCTGCGGAACGAGCGCGCCCCCTGGCCGCCGAGAGCGAGCAGGGCGGTCTCCGGCCGCGGGAACTTCAGCAGTCGGACCGTGCCGGCGTTCAGGCCGTTCTCGAGACCGATCTGCCAGCGCTCCCCGGCGCTCTGGCTGCGGGCGACGCCCCATTCGAAGGGGCCGGCGTAGAGGACGTCCGGCTTAGAGGGGGCGGCGGCGAGGGAGAGGATCGGGAGCGATTCGCCCAGCGGCCGCGGCAGGCCGGCTTCGCTCCGCTTCCAGGTCCGGCCGCCGTCCGCGCTCTTGAACAGCCCGTAGCTGGTTCCAACGTAGACCCGGGCCGGGTTCCGGGGGTCCGCCAGGAGGACCTCGCTGCCTCCGGGGAAGCCGATCGGCAGCGTGCCGGCCAATCTCCAACTCGCCGCCCGGTCGTCGCTGCGGAAGACTCTGCCGTCTCCGGCGAGCATCGCGTAGAAAGTGCCCGGGATCGAGGGGGAGAGGGGGCCGACGTCCTCCTGATTGGGTCCCTCAGAGGGCGGGCGGGCCGCGAGCTTGAAGTTCAAACCGCCGTCGGCGCTGACGTAGATCGCTCTCCGGCTCGCGTAGACGACATGTCCCGGATCGGCCGGAGCCGCCAGGACCGTCAAGGGCGTGAAGTTGACGTCCTCGGAAGCCACGGCCGCCCAGGTCCGGCCGCTGTCGGCGCTGCGCAACACTGCCGGCCCATCGGTCGCGAACAGCACGCCTCCCGGCAGCACGGCCAGGGAGCTGATGCGATGGCGCTGGGCGGCCGGCGGCGGGGTACGGTCGGTCCAGGTGAGGCCGCCGTCCATGCTGCGCAGCAGCCGGTCACCGCCGGCGTAGACGGTCCCGGGGCGGTCCGGCGCGGCCGCCGCCACCTGGAACCCCGGCCCCAGCAGGGCTTTCCAGGTGTCGCCGCCGTCCGCGCTCCGGTAGAGCGTGCCCGGGGTCGAGTACGGCACGCCCGCGACCGCGTAGACCAGCCCGGGGTTGCCGGCGTCGACCGCCAGGGAGAGCACCGAGCCGCCGCCCGGGCCGAAAGCGGTCCACGGGGGGGCCGCTCCCGCGGAGCCCGCGAGAGCCAGGAAAGCCAGGATCGCGCGGAGTGCGATTCTCATTCGAAACGGCCCTCGAACAGGCCTCCTTCATCAATGGGCGTCGCATAGACGCGCCCGGGACGGTAGCGGTCGGTCCAGAGCCGTCGGGCGCCCCGCTTCTCCGCTTCGTAGGGTGCATCGACCGGCGTGAAGGTGGCGCCGCCATCGTGACTGACCTGGACGCTCGCGGACGTACCCAGATAGAGCGTGTCTGGATCGGCCCCGTCGACCGCCATCGGCGCGAACGGGTTGCCGATCCCGTCCGGCAGATGGGAGTTGACGACGTTCCAATGGTCCCCGCCGTCCGCGCTGCGCAGCAGGCGTGCCTGGACGGGATCGATCGCGTACAGGATCCTGAAATCCGAGGGTGCCACCGCGAAGAAGCCCAGCGCGGGCTGCAGCCGCTTCCAGGTGAGCCCGCCGTCCCGGCTCCGGTGGGCGATGTAGCCGAAACGGTTTTCACGGCTCACCGCGGTGAAAGCGTAGAAGGTTTTGGGGTTCCTGGGATCGACCTGGAGATCGTCGATGCGGGCGATATCCCCGCTGGCGGCCGCGCAACGCAGCACCCTCCGCCAGGTCTTGCCGCCGTCGGCGGTCCGGAACAGATCGCAGTCGAAGTTGACCAGAAACGTCGTGGGGTTGAGAACGGCCAGGCGGCTCCCTCGGGTGGTCGCGATCCGCTTCCAGGTCTCCCCGTCGTTGGAGCTGCGCCAGAGCGCTATCCCGTTGAGGGCGTACAGGGTCTCGGGATGGCCGGGCGCCCAGGCGATGTCGGTCAGGCCGTTCTGGCT
>Ga0247765_1001405_pt1 | contig 11585 bp, 13 predicted proteins | sample UWRJL106311C6_FD_179949 | JGI IMG/M metagenome (GOLD analysis project Ga0247765, IMG submission 179949) | Plant litter microbial communities from Arlington Agricultural Research Station in Wisconsin, United States - UWRJ-L106-311C-6 | ecosystem: Environmental > Terrestrial > Plant litter >... | reverse complement strand
AGATAAACGCCCGAAACCACCACGCTGCTGTACCCCCTCCTCTACATACTGAACCGCCAGGTCCTGAAACATCGCCACCCCAAGCCCCAATAGAGGCTCCACTTTCTCTGCGATGGCGCACCAGCACGCCACCTCCGTCAGATCTCCCTCTTCTTCGGAAACGTCAAAGGCTACGCAGACGAGAAGCCCCCCTCTCGATGCTGTGGGCACTCGCTCGCAACGTACAACAACTGGAGCGACTCAATATCTTCTTCCGCTACTGGCCCCAGTTCATAATCGGCATAAAAGGCCTGGAGATCAATCCGCCCTACTCCCGGATGGACCCCGTCGTGCTGCTGCCCGAGTACGAGCTCGACCCCAAAAGTCCTGAGCCTAAGGAACTGGTGCTGATAGTGGAGTTCCTGGCGCCGGGAGGTGGGGTGCTGCTGGCGAGTATTAGGAAGAACCTCTGGAGTGGGCGACATCGGCTTGGCAGATTCTGGGAAAACATGAGAATCCATCTGTCGATGTTGGACAGCGAGAAGACCTTCTGGGAGGAGGTCGTCATGAAGCCCCCCAGGGCTTCGAGTCCGACCGTGAAGGAGATTCATTTTACTGAGAGAGTGGACAGGAAGTGAATGGAGGCCGTGGTCGAGGTGAGGAATGCGAGGGTGCGGGCGAGGGGCAACCTTGATAAGGAAGGGGTCTGGGTTACCGTTGACCCGGCTGATTGTCGCCATTCGATCACCCCGGTTGGTGTTATTGGTCTATCTTCCCCTCTTGTGAGGATGGATCAACAACAATCCAGTCCTTCAGCCCATCAACCAAACGTGAACGCACCCTGACGTTCAACAAGTCCGCCACAGCCACCATCCATTGCTCGTCCACAACCCCAACACGATCCACGGTACGCAGCGTGGGGCTTAGGCTGCCGAGAGCCTCCATCATCCTATGTCCCCAAAACACCTTTTGAGCCTCGACCGCACGGAGCTCCCGCCTAACCAGGGTCCAGAAAGCGCGATGGCTAGGTCGTACAAAGTTGATCATCATGTGTCTCAGGGCAGACTGCTTCTCGCCATCTCCAGGAGCCATGTACTCCAGCACAGTAACCAGCTGCTCCTCGGTGTAATTCTGCGGAATCTCCCCTGGCGCAAGCCCTGGGAGACATAGCGGAGGCTCCATGTAGGAGTACTCTGGAAAATCGATCAGAACGCCAAACCGCGCCAAGATCAAGACTTTGGGTAGGGGCACGCGATATTTTGCCTCGGTCTGGATTTCGAGATGCTCCAGTTTACGCGCCCGTGCGGCGAGAGCCCAAATGACGCGCTCCTCGTACGTCAGAGAATCCGAGTGTTCTACTCCGTCTTCGGTTGAGTTGACGGGCGTCTGGTGGATGGCTCTGAATTGCAGAACCACTGATCGTAAATGGCGGCCTGGGCCGTTGAGAAGAAAACTCAGGTTCGCGTGTGCCGTTTGGGGGCTGAGTCGGAATTTTAGGCGGTGGTACAGATATGCGGAAGCCTCCTTGTAGATGGCTGCAAGACGAAGGAGATAAATATCAGCGCGGGTGGAGATGAATCGGGGAGATTATCGCTGATTGTTCACCTCGGCAAGTCCGCATCAGAGTCACCAGGCCGCTGCACGTCATGCCTCGCTTGTGTGTCCCATCCCCAAAGATTCGCCAAGTGTCGACAAGACCTTCTTCCTCACCGTCTCGGAGCTGACCGTTATCGATAAGATTGCTGTATATCTGGTTTCTCGTTTCTCCAGGCAGTTGAAGGAAGGGGAAGGGGAATGAGTTGGCCATTTTGTTTGCGAAATGGTGGAAACGATGCATGGGAAGTGAACAGGCGGAGGGTGCGGTGGTTTTTGTTGGTTTTGTGAGAGAAGCGGCAAGAGCAACCAGACCTAAAATATTTGTGGTGGGATGGCGGATGGCTCCTGATTGGTGCATCAGCCCCAGGCAGCGACGTCTTTCCAAGTGTGGGTCCAGCTTCTTCAACTCCGAGTCCAAGGCCTCCGAGTCGTCGCATCACAGAGCCACCTGCAGTGTTTCGGGTTTCCTCTTTTCTTTCCCTACTATGACCTTGCTCTAGGTGGCAGGGTTCTTTTATGGCAGCTATTCCTTCGCTTGTGAGCCCTGCTTCTGGCAGTCGTCGAAAGGCCACTTCCAATAGCTTGGACCCTTCAACCCTTCCAGCACTGTACACCTGTCAGATCTAGAAAATTCATCCTCAAAACCCTAACTTGAGGACCAGATCAAATAGAAGATAGAAACAACCAGTTCTTACCCTCCAATTTTGGACCGTTCAGTGCATTGTTCTCAGGGCCCCTCTCGGAGTCACCCCACGAGGTCTCCCTTGGTCAAATCGGCGACAATCAAACCCTTTGAGAATCTAGCTGCCCGCACTGTCTACCTAGGTACCTAGGGAGATGGCCCAAACTCTAGCTGTGGCCTGGCGGGGTTGGTGGGGTTCTGATGGCGTCGTGACTATTCCGTAGCTCGTTCCTGTCCTGTGTGCGGACACCACCTGGCTTGGGAAAAGTCAAAATCCCAGTCGAGCGAATATAACTACCCCTGAACTGATGCAAAATGGTAAACCTTTCCTTCTCTTGTTCACAGCCACCCATGCCACCCATCTTGCCGACACCAACCCGTCCATTCACAATGCATATTCCAGCCGAGATTCTCGAGAAAATATTTTCACATCTAGTTCTACCTGGATTTTATGAAGGCGGGGTTTACCGACCTCACCCCGAGGGGGCCATTTCTCGAGGCACGCTTACGGCCTTGGCGAGAAGCGACAAGAGATTCAACAAAGTGGCCACGGATTGCCTCTACGGCCAGACGGTTGTGCTCAACAGCCCACGCACCTTTTTTCTCTTCCTTCGCACCATTGTTGGAGACGATGAGCTCGCCGAAGTGGTTCGCGTCCTCTGGATTCCGTCATGTCCCTGGCGCAAATCACGAGGTGGCGACGCGATTTCGATAGCCAAGTCCGAGTCCATCATTGCGGCTATCACGAGCGATCAACAGGCCCACAGGTACTTGGTCCGATGTTTTGGCGACCCCGCAGAAGCCGCCAATTTCACACCTCGCAACCGCCAAGCCCAGTTTGGCCAAAGCGCGTGCTGCTTGCTGTTTTGTTTGACCAGCAACGTGGAGACACTCTCGATGGCGCTGGCGTGGGATTCGAGGGCTTACCTGGACGGGCAGCAGGGCATTTGTGCCTTCTTCAACGCTTGCGACTCTCAACAAGAAGAGCCCTTCCTACTGCTCCCGTCGCTTCGCAGTCTCTCGCTGTTTGCCCAGGGTGACGAGGATAATTGCACGTACAGCCTTTGTTGCCTTGCAGCCAAATGGTATGCAGCCTTCCTGGGATCCGGAACGATTAAGCACCTCGAGCTAGATGAACCGGACATGGGTTGCAATGGCTTCCGGCGAGAGAAATTGGGCGCCGTCGAGAGTCTTCGGTGTACCAGCTCTTTATGGCTACTCGGGGACTCGCTGTTGGCTGTATACCAGGCTGCGCGGCCCCCCCTCAGGATACTTGATGTCACATGCAGCGTCTATGGCTTTTTTATGGGTCCCCGTCGTACTTTACTCGGTGAGTCTCTCGAGCGTTTCGGCCGCACGCTCGAGAAGCTGAGGCTCAGGATCCAGGACTGCGAGAGATGCTTGGTCTTCGATACCGGACTAGTTCCCCGCCTCGCGCGTTTTGAACATGTCCGGGAACTCGTCATATCCGTCGCACTTTTATTTTCATCTTCGCAGGCCATGGAGTCTACCGACATTTGTACCGTCCTTCCTACGTCTCTGGAGAAGGTACGATTTGACGAGATCTACTACAAGCACTGTGGGTTCTGGGGCTGTGAGCAGGAGCCCAGCCCGAACCATGGTGATGACGATACCGTTCGGAATCGCCACGGCTACAGACCTCGCCAAGTCATTATGAACGAAAGAGCCCGGGTTCTTGCCATCTATCGATTACTCTTGAAGAGAGATTTCCTTCGCCTCTTGTCGGACAGCCGAGACAGCCTGCCCAGGTTACATACCGTCGAAGTTGCCATGATAAAAGATGAAAGCAGCTGGAGCTTTGGCGAAGAAGTAGAGGAGTGGCTGAAGCTGCTGCCTGCAGGTGGTTCGTGTCTTGGTACCACCGCCATTACTACAGCTCTCGGGGCTGGCAGATATAACCCGGATAGGGGCCGGATGGTGGAGGTGGAGACTGTGTGTTACACTACCATGCAGGCATCGAAGTCGAATTAGCGTTTTTTCTTGTTGGGTTTGCTTTTCTATGCAGTGGAAGATGAGTTGTCTCTAGAGGGAGGCGGCGTGGCATTTCACCAGATGTTATCTTGGAATTGGGGGTTGTATTACTGGTACTGTCTTGGCAAACCAGCGGCCATTCTGTTTTTTGCGTTTTTGTATGGGGATTGATATCTGGCAGTAAAGATAGATAGGCAGGCAATGTTTAGCTTTTCTCGCTCGAACCGAGTCCCTCGGTTCGTTTATGTTTATCTTTCTCTTTAAGTCTGCTAAAAAGTAAACAAAAACCCAACCGAGGCAGTCACACACGCATAATACATGGACATAATGCACGCATAATACCGCCGCCGACGTTGTGTCACCGTTGCACCCAACCCACCCAAACCACATGAACTCACATGATATCCACATGATATCCTGAATGGTACCCCACATGATACCCTAAATGGTAGAAGCGTAACCGGGTACGAAGGAGGATGATATGATGACATGACATATCCACTTACAGTCCAACCCCTGAAACATGGTTTGCGCGGTACTCTGTATTTTATTGCTTGTACGAAGTAATTTATGGCTTGGCAACGGCCTGTTTGCGTCAAGACACGTTAACGTCAACTTCAATGTCAAACCTATTCGGGCATTTATCTGCTCTCTTTATTTTTATTTTTATTTTTTGTTCCGCTACCAACGGGGCTTGATGGTGGGAATTTAACTACCTACCTACCTACCTATCTAAGCATTTAAAAGTTTAAAACTATTGAAGCTTCTAGACTAGACTAGACCTGACTAGACTAGATAGATGAGCAGACAGAGACAGATGGGGTTGGATTGTACATGCCCACTTCCACTTCAATACCTTTCTTTGCATGGCTCTTCCGGATCTGCATGGCGTCTTACCCGCTGCACTGCACTGCTGGACCAACTCCAAGCTGGAATGGAATGCTGCTTGCATGGTGGAACGGAACGGAATGTCATGGCATCTGAAAACTGGCAGCTGGAATCGCATATGGCTAAGGCAGGTAGGTAGGTGGGCAGATGGAAAAGTGGCAACTGGCAACTGTCCAAAGGGGCATCAATTTTCTCCCTATAGAAGAAAGTAGAGGAGCCCGTGCATGTGATTCTGGTTTTGGTTCAGGTTACGGCCCAGTTCGGATTATTTTTCCCGTATTGTAAAGCTAGAGACCGGATCCGGGTCCGGAATAGGCGCCGGTTCCAGAAAAGAAAAAAGAATGGTTCAGATTTGCTTTTGCCTTCTAGAATACGATAGGTAAGGGGGTAGGATTGCGGCGTGGTCATCAATGTCATTCCCTCCATTCATGTCATGTATGTATGTATGTACGGTCACTGCCAGGTTTTTCAATTTCCCAAGGTTTGGATCAGCGAATAGCCTTTGCAAGCTGCTTGTCAGATTCTGTGGGATTTGTGGGTTGGGTTTCTTCCTTGGCAAGTAAGCAAGCCTTCTCCAAATCCAAACCAAATCATTTTAGCGGGTGGTAAAAGTTTCCTTGTTTGCAACCTCCTGCGCGGCGAATGGAACGCGTGCGGCGAATCAAAGAGGTCGTGTCAGCGCTGACTGCCTGCACATCTGGCGGTGAACCAGAACCAGAACCCGACCCAGAACCCGACCCGGGAACCGGGCTTCAAGTTCATTGAGGAGGTGCATTCTATCCCGTTCCGGTCACGAGCCCACAGTACAATCTTTGGATCTCGGATGGAGTGGGTGTAGGTGGTACTACCCCTTTTGTTTACTTGCATGTGCGTATTTTGCTCATGAGTTTCCGTACTATCCGAATGTCACTCAAGGCAGTAAGTGTTGTAGAGGTGATGCAGATTGAAAAAGAGAGAAGCTCGAACACCCACTGCTGAGATCCCTCATCATTACCCATTAGATAGGATCATCAATGCATTACAAAACTTGCCACTTGCAAGACTGGTTCTCTCCCCAGAAAATCAGCATTCGCCAATTCCCGTCGGAGAGCCTTGTAGATCAATCGACTAAATGCGGCCCGAAATCTCACAACATCCGAGGAGCAAAAGTTGTCATGCCGCGTGGCGCTCACCGTACTGTGCCGGACTGGTCTCACGAATACCTAGGCTGAGGGGGCACAATCAGATCTTGAAGCGCACGAATCCGGTTCTTTGCCTTACTTGACAGAGAAAACTACAAACTTTGGAAACCACTTAAATGTCATATGTTGAGTTTTTGTGTTCGTAATGTGCCTCGGACAACCAGGGGTAGAACGACTCTGGTTGACGAGTTGCGTATAGGATTTGACATTGTCGGCGTATACGCATGCCACAGCACAGCTGACGTTACGTATGCAGTTGAGGACAGGTGAGGTGCCAATGGAGTCGTCAGCGTTGAATGAGGAAGGAGACTTTGGTCCAGAGCAGGGAGTTGGAGTTTCTGAGACAGACAACATGGGGCAGAGTGGGCCACAGCAGCATGACAGCAGGACAGCAGGGACAATATGGGCCACAGAGACAACAGGGGCTCAGAGATGGCTGGTCGAGGCCACAGAAACCACAGAGGCTACAGGGAGAGCGGAGGGCGCAGACACGAAAAGAAAATGTATAAAAACCCTCAACACCTCCTCTCTCCTTTCGAATATTTTCTCATCATCAACTCACATTCTCAACTCTTCAACACCACTCAATCCAAAACTTTCCACTTCAGTCTTTTAGACTTCAACCCATCCATCAAAATGGCCAAGTTCTCCACCATCATTGTCGCCATCGCGGCTGCTTTCACCGGCGTCCAGGCTGCCTGCCCGGCTAGCGGAACTTTCTGCGGCTCTGAGCTGGTTGATGTCTATCGGTGTATGTTTTTCTCTTCTCTCTCTCTCTCTCTTCTCCTTTCTTTCTATATTACACTTCCCCTTCTTCACCTTTTCAGATCTCAAATATATCAAACGCCCTCCAACACGAAACCTCGTAAAAGTGAAGCGGAAGCGGAACTAACATATAATAATAGGCATCACTGAGGCCCAACTCGTCGCTCTCCAGGTCGACGTCTGGCGCACCGATCTGTTCCCCACCAACGCCCAAGGTGTGGTCGGCAAGGCTACCCGCAGCTGCAAGGCTCGTGGATGCCGCAACAGCAACGGAAACCAGCAGACTCCCCCGACGGTTTTCGCTACCTGCAACTAGATTTCCTCCTCGCTGCGAATAAACTAGAACGGGCGACCGGATGGAGTGGTGGACTTGTGTCGGCAAGAGACCTTCAATCTGGTTCATTCAAGGGGATCATGGGGATGAGAATGGGTCAGCAAGACATGAGCTGCACTGAAGTAGACAGGATTGGAGAGAGAGTGGGTTGAAAAGGGGAGATTTTTACTTCTTCTTTAGATAGACTTTTGGTTGGCCAACCAGACGTTCGTTTCCATTTTACTTTGTTTTCACAAGAGCGTGACTTACAGTGATGACATGCTTGAATATCTGACTTACCTCGCATACCTATAACAAAGCCTACTACATACTTAACGAAGCAGTCCATTAGTCCAACCCTTTGCTGTACTCTCCTACCCTTACACCTCCCTGACACATCAGTCTGACAGTCTTAGCCCCCAGCCCCGCCGTTCTCCCAATACCCAGTCCGGAAGCGGAGGATAGTCGTTGGCCCCCAAAAGGGGCGGTTAGCGACAAAATACCGGTGGTGGGATCCGTGGTGATTAAGTCAGTGGTTTGGATGCGGTCGGTGCCTTCGGTTTTTCATTGTTGTTCTTTACCGAAACGCCAAATAATACAAATGGTAGAGAGGATGAAGGCGAGAAGAAGGGTGAACCAGGCGCCTTCGGGCACTTTGGTGAGGGCAGTCAAGAGAAAAATGCCGTGGAGAGCGGCAAAGACATGGAAGAAAAAGAGAACGATGAGAAAATGAAGACGCCAGATGATGAGGGCGCCATGCACGTGGTGAGAAAGGTGACCATGATGACGTAGATGCCGTATGCATTGCCCAGGCTGGTTGTCTGTTTCTGTTAGCACCATTCCCCCCCGACGAAAGACAGAAAGGAGAGGGAGAGGACTTGCATTGTTATACACCACTGTAACCACCACGCGACCAATCATCAACAGCCAATTCGCCAACAGCATGTACACCTGCTCGTGGAATTTGCTGCTCGTATGCACCATCTTGATATGCCGAAGTACGACAACCGCATGGCCTGGGTCAGCAACTGAAAGCTCGACGTGATCATGGCCTGCGACGCCACAATGGTCGTCAAGACCGAGATGACCATGGCAAAGTAAAACCCTCCCGGGGGGAACCGTGTTGAAGAAGGGATTCGTATAGCTCGCTCCCCGCGCATCCACCGAGATATACGCCACCTATCCGATATACGTCATCAATAACACGGGTGCGCCAACACCAACCACGACAGCTGAATCGCTCGCCGACTAAACGCCCCTAAATCCGCAAACATGGCTTCCACGCCTGTAAACGCCAGAAGAATTCCTCCAAGAGATCGGCACCCTTTTGCAGGCCTAGTCCGTAGAATCGGTAAAGGGGGTAAATGGGGTACATGTCTCGGCTTGGTCTAGACGTGAAATACGTCTCGGAGGCAACATCAGACCGGATCCGACCGCGCCGTGTTGAGCGGGATTCGCAATGAAACGGATTATCATCAAGTCAGCCGGAGAAAGCAATCCACCGCATCAGGTGGAGGCTGCGTTGGCAAGTCTGTCCGGAGATAGCTGAGGCGTGCGTAGTTGCTTTTTTGATGGAGCGTTCCGAAGGTGATGCAATGCTTCTGGTCGAAGCGCGTATTTTGTGTCTCCAGTGAAGCATCGTGCTATGTCTGGACCGAAAGTGGTGAGGGGGAGTCCAACAAACCCTGTATTGGAATCACGAAGGCCGGCCTCGATTACGAAGAGGTTAAATTGGCTGTTGAACTGAGCACGAGGTTTTTTTTTTGCAGCGTGAGGAATCGCAAAAGACTGCGCAGGTCACCTGATCTTTAACTCCGCTCCTGGGAAGGAGCAACCAGCACGACGAAGCCATCCGCCGAGCTGCGCGGGGTCAAAACCGGAGATTGAAGCGAACCACAGCACTGGAGCTACATTCCATTGCAGGCAGATGCAGTTTCCAAAGACAATTGCTGAGCAACATCAGCCATGTACTGATGAGCATGCCAGCACAGCACCAATCGCCCTATTCAAGAAACTGACCCTTCGTTAACCCTTCAGCCTCCAAATATCCAGTCTAACCCCTCTCAACCCGATCCCTACACGTATTCGATATACAAAATGCCTCCTCAGGGATATCAGATTCCAAATCCGAGCCCATCAAAACCTCCCGACTCGCCAAAAACTTTTTATTACCAATAACATCGTGTGCCTTCATCATCGGGTTTCTGGACGCGGGATTCGATAAAGAGAAGCAAATCGACTTTAGGCGCAAATCCGACAAACCACAGAGTTTCCTCTTCAATTTCCCGTTGATGTCTGTCTTTGGTGCAGCAAGGAACATACCAATTCCCACCGAGATGACAAGGAGAAGACTGGCTGACAATTTGCATAGGGTGGCCGCAGCCATCACAGGCAAAGACGTCCTGAGCTCCATGTTGACTACGATAACCTCGAGGTTCTTTAGCGCTCCCGAAGGCAACGGCTCCGGGATGTGAAATAACTGTGGACAGATATAGTCGAGCCTGAAGATGGATTGCAGAGTGGGCGAGTTGACAAGGAGTTCGTTGATGGCGGCGCACGGGTGCACACCCGGAACGTGGGTCCGCTGGGAGGGTGAACCAGCCATGTCCAAGTAAAGGTTGGTGAGATTGCGCAGGTCGAGAAGACCAAGAACGGCATCTGCACCGAGATATGTGTCCAGGCCTGGTCTGCAAGTGAACTCGAGCCGGCGGAGAGCACGCGAGTCTTTCAGTGCTGAAGACAATGTTAGCAAGGCCCGTCGTGCTCAGCATTCCATTCCTGGTTCGCGTCATCATCTTTCAAGTCAGGGCCCGAAAATGCGGGCATCAAGGTAGATGGCGACTGATTTGATGGCGGATTTGTGTTGTGCGAGGGCTCTCGTATCCTTTGCGAGATCAACAAGCGATTAAGGGGAATCGATCCACAAACGACTAAAAAGTACGCGCTAAGCGGGCCCGAGCCATCTCCGAGAGATTGTGAGACGTCCCAATGTCCTCGGTGAAGAAGTCTGGACCCAAGAGCTCGAGGATCTGAGTGAGGGTTTCCAGGGATAAGCGATCAAGGGATGGTCTCATTTTCGGTGATAAGATGTCGAGGGAGAAGCTGAACGGGGGTGTTTCTTCCTCAGGTTGCGGGGATGGCCAGGTTATTAAGCCCGACAGCGAACGGGAAGCCGACAAGAAGAAGAAATATCGACTGCAGTCATGATGCACTAACCACCGGCTTCCAGGCTACGGGCTTACCCCAGAGCTGAGCGGTTGAGTTGGCAGTTTTTTCATTTCGCCAACGCTTTTTCTGGCCATTTCTGACGGTACCGGTGTTTTCTTCACCAAGTCCCGCTAAACTTACCTCGATGGCCTCTTTTCACTGTCGATAGATTAGACTGTTTTGTAACTTTTTGCGCTCTCACAACCTTCATCACCTCACACCGGAGTCCGAACGACACTCGCGACGCGTCGCGCGTCCTCCGAATTGATTGAGATTTCCATCCCAGATTTCCATCCCAGATTTCCATAATGGCCACCACAAGACCTCGCCCCCGCGCGGGCTGCGACTCCTCCCTCGATATCGACTCCCCGCCCACCCTCATGGGCATGATGATGTCGTCCACCGACCTCCCTTCCACCCTCGCATCCACTCGGCGCAAATTCACCCGGACACCACTCCCCGTCCCCGTCACACCCCCGCGCAATGTTAACCGCACTACAATCAACCCCCCCGTCACCACCACCACCCCCTACCACAGCGACCTCGACGCCGACTAGGAAGACACCACCGACTCTATCGCCAGCACTGCTGTCGACGCCCCTGCTACACGCACCACATCCCTCCCCGCCCTGGAACTCGCACCCCTCCCAGGTCTTAAAACCCTTGCCTGCAGGAGCAACTTTAAGGAGCACTTCACCTTCAAAGAGGAAATCACAGCCGAGCATTCCGAAACCGAAGAATTCATCACCGTCACGCATCCGAGTCCCAGTCCTAATCCGCACGGGCGGCTGCGTGATTATGATCGTAGCCCCGAGGGGTCGCCGCCCCAGGCGCATCAGCGGCGGGGGAGGCTGGGGCATATTGTGTCCATTTCGGGGATCAAGAGGAGTGTGCCGCAGACGGATTCGAGGGGGGTGAGGAGGCCGAGTCGGATTAAGGCGGCGGTGTCGAGGTTGAGTAGGAATTTGGGGGAGGGAGAAGG
>Ga0247765_1001404_pt1 | contig 11615 bp, 8 predicted proteins | sample UWRJL106311C6_FD_179949 | JGI IMG/M metagenome (GOLD analysis project Ga0247765, IMG submission 179949) | Plant litter microbial communities from Arlington Agricultural Research Station in Wisconsin, United States - UWRJ-L106-311C-6 | ecosystem: Environmental > Terrestrial > Plant litter >... | reverse complement strand
CGTTGCGAGGTATCCAGTCAACCGGTGCTACGTACAAAAACCTCCCTAGTCCTGATCAGACCTAAGCCCCCCTCCCCTACGGGGAGGGGGGGTCCAGTCATCGGCCTTCTATTTGGATACGTCTGTTCTGCCAATTGGTGAGGTCCCCCTGCGAGGGCGGTACGCCCTCGCTAGTATTTATTTCTGAGGGCTAGTCGTCATCCAGAACCATCGTGTTGTCGGCCGACTGGCTAGTGTTAATGTAAGAAATGAGTATTGGTGCTAATAAAGAGAGACTAGTGTGATGTGAGAAAAGGAAATCGGGCGTTGATGAGAAAGAAAAACTAGTGTTCGATGCGAGAAGGAGACCGATGTTGATGCAAGGAAATAAATGCAAAGAAACGTCTGCCGAGATGGAAATTTTGAGAACAAAAGTCTACCGAGAAGAAAATGTTGAGAGCAAAGTTTGTCGAGAAGGAAATGTCCGCCAAGGATATGTGTCGGCCAAGAAGGAAATGTCGAGAAGGACGGCTGCCGAAAAGGAAATTGTCAAGAAGGTCTGCCGAGAAAGAAATGTCGAGAAGAATGTCTGTTGAGAAAGGACATGGCAAAGCAGCCAATCTGCTGAGAAGGGAAATGTCCATCAAAAACAAAAATGTCTGTTAAGAAATGTCGGATGGGTAGCAAGCCTATTGAGAGAAAATATGTTGTCGAGAAGGAAATAAAATACAGAATCAGACCTTCCTGCTGCTTTTCCAGCACCCCATTGCCCACTTGATCAAAAAGTCCTCGGTGAGAACAATGTCGGTCTCGTTGCCATGTAAGGGCCGTAAGAGCACGTCCTGAAATGAAATGGCCATTGGCGTCGTCCCCTGGACAACCCAATGGCTGCTGTTGTGCAGCGAAAAGGTCTTTTGTGGGTGCGGTTTGATTTCAACGCGGGTGGTAGGAGATTGGTAGAAGGAACGGTGCCATTGCTCAACAACAATGCGCCTTGTTCGCTCGAATACCTTGATAAGAAGAACCATCTTAACGTCACCTCGAGGCTGACCAGGAGGCGATGCATCGAACCACCAATCTCTGTCCTTGTAGAGCTGTAGGAGCGACTCGGAGTTGCCTGCTTCGATGACTAAAGTGGGATAGTGATTGCCGGCCCAGCGAGGGGGATCAGGGCGGATACCACTGTCCCCTTGTTTTTGTTTTGTACCGGCGTCATAGGTTATTTTACCAGTGCAGAAGAAGCTGTCTTCCAAACCCATCCGTTAAAGAAGGAGAGGGAGAGCGACGAAAACGAGAACGAGGCATGATGGGCTGCTAGGCTTCTAGGATGCTGGCTGAGGAACGAAGGAGGAAGAAAATAGGAGCAGTCATTTATGATAACGCACCTGCCATGGCGTTTGACACAATCAAAGCATCCGGCGGATGAAAGACTTGTGTCAAAGGTGGATGAAAGGCTTGTGTCAAAGGATCTGTTTGCGAGTCGGGTGGATGAAAGAAAGTTTGTGTCAAAGCATTCTGGGATATAGCGTTATGATTGCGGTGGCTCCAGGCGGCCGTCACGTGGCACGAATTAGGGTAGTTATATTATAATACGTATCTTAAGTAACCTACTATTTATATCGAATTCACCTTTTTACCAATTTTGTTTTTTTTTTAAAAAAAAAATTATTAACCCCTAAGATTTATTAGTTTCGGGCGCCAAAGGCGCCCGCCAATAATATTATTCCTCATTAGCTTCTTTATAATTAGAATAACAATTTAGTTAATTATTTAATTTTATTATATATTTAGGTACAGCCCTTCTTTATTAGATTCCGCATAGTTTGGTTGGATGGCCAGCCGCGGCACCACTCATACTGGGCTACACAACTTTGGTAGCTGGGGTGGTGTGGCTGGGTTTTGTTTTTCTCCTTCACCAATTCTTCTGCTGAACAGACCGTTACTACGACCAAGAAAGATGCTTACAACAGCCTGCCGCCTGCATGCCCCGTAGGTGTAGGTATCTCACAGCTAGACTTTACTTGTTCACCACCCCCCCACTGACCCTTTTTTCTGGACACCCTTTGGTATCAACACGATAATACTCTCCAAAAACCTTTTTCACAATCTCAAACTGATTCTCCACGTCTTTCCACTCTGGTGTTTTCTCTTTCCATTTTCCGGAGGAGGCAACGTCCGCGGCCACAGCCATGCCTATTTCGGCGAACGCTTCGACGATATTTGTCCGGGAGTATTTGGTGAGGACTTTCTTATCGAGGGCTATGGCGTTGCGAAAGGTGGGGTTGTGGACCGTCCAGTAGTAATTCTGTGTCTCATGGTCGCTGTCTGAGTCTGCGTCTGTTTCTGTGTTGCTGTTGGTCTCGGATGTGTTGGCGTTGGTGTTGTTGGCCTCAGTGTTGGTCTCAGCCTCGGTGTTTGTGTTGTCGTTGACGTCAGTGTCGGCATGGAGTTTAAATTTCAAATTATCCATCGAATGCACAAGTTCATGCACCATCGTCGAAGGGACCAGCGAAGTGTGATTAGGCAAGGACCTTTCGGAAAAGATTATCGCTGTCCCGAATTGTGCTCCCGCAAAACGCGTGTGGTTGTGAGAATTGGGACGCTGAAGAGAGGAAGGGATTATGAGGGTTACTCTGTATTTTTCCATGTTAACTCGGTTGTGTTCTGTTGATGAGGGGATCTGACTTGAATGGCGAGGGAAGGACATGGATTCGATGTGGAGGACTCACCCCGACCATTGACGAAGCCCAATCGGGACACGACCAAATCTCTACACACGGCATATGGTATTAGTTTTTTTCCCCCTCTCTGAATACCTCTCTATCATGAGTGAATTAGATAAGAAACAAAAGTTACCCGCGCCGCCAACTCAAAATATTTCCCCACCGCCTTATGCCAACAAAACAGAAACGCTTGCCGACAATCATCATACCGGACCTCGTACACGTCAAAATCACTTGCGGGAATCGGTCGCGGCAGGCCCCAGGACTGGAAGTCGCTGGTGCATTCGTAGGGAATTTTCTCAGCAAGGCGCGGGTCGTGGTTCCATGACTTGATGCTCGCTATGTTATTGGTGTCAGACCAGTGGGCGTTGCAGAGCTCGTTGACGGTTCTGTCAATGGACAGGGCTAGGTACGGCTTGTTGTCTATGGGCGCGTGGGGATCTCTTAGGCTCAAACTCGAGTTCGGCGTCGGGGTAGTGGTGGTGGTGGTATTGAGAAGCCCAGATTCAGGTCCAAACTCAGACCCAGATCCAAACTCAACAGAAGTTTGATGACCAGTTGAGTATTCCGCAACGAGTTCCACGAGTAGAATTGCAAAAAAGCTTGTGAAAAAAGTAATGAGCAAGGCGAGGCAGAGTTTCGGACACATTTCTTTGGTCTTGTCAAAAACAGACTTGATCTTTGTGATATTGCTAGGCAAGGCAAGGCAGGTAAGGTGGGTACCTAGGGATTCTTGACTGGATGTGGATAGTCTCTGAGAGACTAATTCCTATGTGGAAATCAGTCGATCTTATATCCTCCATCCGGGTTTGCTGGAGTCCATAATACCCCATATGTGCAGTTCGACTTGCAAGACTAAAGGGAAACAGAAGAATGATTGTTTCTTAGGTAGGTACTTTGTTCACTGGGAATTTGCCTTTGGTGTTTTTTGTTTTCCCAGTATATCTGCTTCCTGTGGCCCTGGCTTTGCTAGAGAACTTGCAGAGTAAATCTTTTTGGCTTGGTGATGCTATATGTGTTTTTGGCGTATGGCGTTCACCCCTTGCTCTTTGTTGTTATCGGGCTCTTATGTTTGCTCTTGACAGAGTTGCCTCTCCCTGCTCCTTTTTGTGCGATACGGGGAACCAAAATTCATAGGCAGATACCTTGAACCTTTGATACATAGGTACTTAACATGTCTACCTCTATCTGGATCTCATCCGCACATCTGATAGCGTGATGCGTCTGAATAATGCAAGAAATTTAGAGTATATTCAAAGCGTAAGCTCTCTCAATCATGCCTGAGCGGGGCCCCCTTTGAGGGAAGGATGATACGACGCGGAGCACCTATGATAGGAGTCCTCGAACTACTACCGACCCGCGTCACCTGAATGACCCTAAAAGATTTCGTGTTAACAAAGTCAGTCTTGCAAAACTGAACAAAACTTACGAATTTCCGAAGCCAGGAGGAAAAGAATCACCCTGTCCGATACGATTGAGCTCCTGTAAGAGTGCTTTTCCGTTGTTGCTGTCACCAAACCAGACAAAGGTTAAGGATAAATAATCCCCATCTAGCCCTCGACGCCGCATTTCCCAAACCAGTCTCTGCAACTGCCGCCTGACCCACGTTGTGTCATATTTCGCGGTTGGCCGGTGAGGCCAATTTCCATCAGTAAAAATATGAACCCTTGTATTCTTCCCCGTCCACAGTTTGGTGTTCAGTCCGGCGACTTTGCGGGGTAAAGGTTCAATGAGAATGCAGTCGACAAAGATTCCAATATTGCCTGGCGTCAATGTTCCATCGGCTCTGAATTCGTGCCTGTTCACTCGTCGAGCAAGATCTCCCTTGAGCTCGATACGGCGGAGACCCATAGGCTCAGATGCGAAGACCAACTCGACTCGATTTGAAAGATACTCAAATTCGTGACGCAGGAGGGGGAAGGCCTCAGCAATGGCCTCCTTGTTGTCGCGCATACTTTCCGAGTCATCGATGAGAAAGAGTTGATCGCGGACGCCGATATCGATACTACGCTCAATGTAATCTCCCAATGTGACAACCGCTTCATGAACGTTGCTTGCAGAAAGTGGGTCGATGTCTATGCCAAAGCCACCTTGCCCTTGTTTCGTAGGGGAAGGGATGGTAGCGGGCAGCGGATCAGATGAGCCAGCTTTAAGAGCAAGGCGAGACGGATAAGAGCCTCGCCAGATCTGGCTCGATGACTCTGGCCTCTTCGCCGCATTGGTGGACGGGATCGGTACTTGACCAAGCCGGGAAAGGAACAGCTCAGATCTTTCTAAAATATCCCTGGCTCGTTTTCGGTCGCTACCCGACTTGAGAAGCATATGGTTCTCGACCAAGTTCAGTATCCAGGGGGTGAAAACGTCAAATGTTTGGCATTTCTGCCTGAACTTGTTGTGTTGCTGGACAAATATATGATAAATGGCTAAACCGGCCTCGAGCCCCTCTTTCAAGTCAGAACAGAACAAACGGATACGAGTATAAGATTTTGTAAACTGCCCTGGACACTTCAGAAATTGCCCGGTGTATACTCGTCATAATCCCCCTACAGCTAGCCAACCTCCCCACTCCCACGACCATGCCCATGACCGTATACGTCACCGCCTTCATAACTCGCGCTTGTACCTTTCTTCCCATGAAGTTTGGCCCTTTCCAAAAAACCAAATAGTTATCATGAGCCCAGGATACTGCAAATACCGAAAGTACTGTAATCACCGTTCCCCAGAGCGTGTCTCTCCCATCTTTAACCAAGCTAAATAAATTCCGGAAAAAAATCACCTTATCTCCATCTGCAGGGTCAGACCACACTCTCGCTACTAATTCCATCTCTGTGTAGGGTTCCCCTTCAGGGATGCCATCGGCACGCATGAACTGGTGGATTATAAACGGAGGGATGGTAACAACTCCGTCTTCCTCGGTGAATATCCCGGTGCGATCACCAATCGTGAGTAGCGCTGCGCCTTGGAGGATTTGGATATGTTCAGTGTGCTTCTCATGCCAATGTAGCCCCGAGCTGGGGATTTCTGGGCCGGTTTTTAGGGTGAGGATCACGCTTTGGGGAAGGGGAGGCGTTGCTGTTGGCGTTGAGGCGGAAGAGGGGGAAGGAGAGACGGAAGGGGAAAAGTCCATTTGGCCCCAGGGGACGGCGATGATCTTGTCGTTGCGGGTGATGGTGCGTTTCATTTTGACCAGTTTAGAAAATGTAGGCTATGATACGAATAGCTCCAAAAGAGAGAGAGAGAGAGAGAGAGATTGTGCAAATACGAGAGATCTATGAGCAATAAAAAGTGAGGGATTATACCCTCATATCAAGAAAAAGGCCCTACCTATCCATGTCCATTGCGCTTCCCAAGTCCGAGACGAGTCCGAATTATCTGCACCACTCGCAGCCAACGACAAGGCTATTCCGAAGCCAACAGCAGGACATGAAAGCAGGATTTTAGCTTGTTTTATCCAAACCTATCAGCTTTTAAGCCAGGCCTCCAAGTTTCCTATCTCGGTAGTGTATCACTGATATACCCACACCCAAGGCGGGTCGCATTCACTCGATACTTACGTACCACCTCTTCATGATCAGCACGAGCTAGTTGAGAGATCTCATCACGTAGACCATCGTATATCCTGTCATTAAGCACCTGTCATTAGACTATATCAGATATGGATCTGCTCTGCTACTTGATAAAACCGGGGTATCAAACTTTAACTATATAAACTTCTCCCTTGTAAACACTATCACACTACACAGCCCAAGTGCCATTAGCAAACCATGTGCTCGCCTTGGTATAGTCAAGCGTAACGCCATCTCTAATAAATGCAAACCGAAAATACTCCGCCATCCCCTGTGTCGCTGTCGATCTCGTCCAGTTAAACGCCCTCTCTATCGCCACGTTTTCACCAGAGAAGAACCTCCGCAGACGCTCCACGTCGTTAACGAGAATGCTAATCCCATTCATATTCGCCGACGCTGGCGGAAGATCCCATGCCAGGGAAAGTGTCATGTTCGACCCTGACCCCGTCGCAGGGGTAGCAGATGCAGAGATATTTGGCACCAGAGAGCCAAACGCGCCGTCTTCGCGAAGCGCATCCGCAGTCTGAAGAATCGAGTCGAATCCCCATCTTGCGACGCCGTTGATAAACAGACCAACAAGTAAACCCTGGTAAAGTAACGACGGACGAGTTTGCAGACTCGTTCCGGGGAGGAAAAGTAAAGCGATAATGTAATGGTGGATCCGCAGGCTGAGAGTGGGTATCGCCAGACAGAAGAGAATGGCCACGAGAAATAGGGCATAGAGACCAAGATATCGGATGAGGCGGTCTTCTTGCCAAAAGACATAGCATTGTTGGATGACAATAGCGATAAGAACGATGATAATGAGGGCGAGACTCAGTTTCGCGCCGGGTTGTTGTTCGAGATCGTGAGGAGTAAGCCGTTGGATCGGTAGCCAACTGAATGTAATGTTGGAGAGTGCTCCAAACCAAAAACCACCAAGCCAGAGGGCAGTCTTCTCAATGGGGGCGTCGAGGCCGAGGAGCGTCCGCTTGATACACGTTTGGAACAGGACGACAGCGCAAAAGAGGGCAGGGAGAAGTCGTTTGGCAAAGAGGGAAATATGATCCGGCAGGACAGAAGTATTGTGGAACGAAGCGTCGGGAGGGTCGGAGACGAACGCAACGTGCATAAAACCGGCGATGAAGATGGGGAAGAAAAACCACGCCGGCGATGTCGTGCACAATGCTAGGATTCCCGTAGCAAGCATTGACAGGAGGAGCAGTGTCTGACGAGACTGTGGCGGACACACGGTCCCCTCATCGCGCGAGACAGTGAAGGAAAGGGGGAAGTATGAGTCGAACGGGGCCGACTGAATTCCATTCTGCGCCGAACCGAGAAAATTCTGGTGCTGCCCGATGAGGGTGACCCTGCCGCAGCCTCCATCTCGGTCGTTGATGATGCCAGCATGCAGTGCCGATGCGCAGGTGAATGAATCCCCCCGGTAAACATCCGTCCCCACCACAAGTGGCTGATAGTTGAGTTCCAGCGGTCCAACGGAGCGAGGGTTCAGAACTTGAACTCCTGCACAGCTAGCTGGACAGCGGAAAGCGAACGACACATTGGTGAATGGCTCGCAGTTGACCCCGTCTGGGCCACACTTGTTGTTCCTGGCCCAAAATGTGTCGATGCAGTCAAGATTGACAACATCTCGTCCCCGGCTGTCCACGATCGGTTGTCGGCCAAACCACACTGAAGTTGCAAATATGCAAAACCAGAAAACAGACAGCACAGTGAATGCAAGGGCTTTTGATGTGGTTGTTGGAGACAAGGAGTGGAAGGCCCGGGCGGGAAGCTTCTGGATGCTGGGAAACCATGGTCGGACCGTGTGACGTCTTGCAGGTTTCGGCCCGCTCAGCCAGCGCAACCATCTCAACCGAAGCAGCCCATACTCTGATATAATAGCCGTATCTTCATCGTCGAAGAGATGGTCATCGTCGGCCAGGTCGTCAAACGGCTCGAGAGGTGCCCGTTCATGCGGGGGTTCCCGACTGTCCCAGTTCGCATGCAGTGGGCCTGCGAGTGCTGTGTAACGCGTTGTCATGGACGTCGGCGGCGTCGATCGCGCAAACTCGGAATTCCTAAGATGGTTGCGGAGTTAGTACGGTATGCAGGCGCTAGCAATGGAAAATTCGCTGGGGAGCTGGCCTACCAAGGGCGCTGCGACGCGACGCGATTGAGAGACAATCTCGAAAGAAGCCTTTGACAGTCGCAGCGGGTTGCGACGCCAAGTTGAACCAAGTGTTCTAGGTTGGACGCCGTGGCGACTTAGGTAATCAGGGAGGGCTCTCTACCGAGGGCCAGCAACGGTGAGCCCCGGCGCTAAAAACCCAGCTTCCAAAGTGGAGCCTGCCGTCTGGACAGCCAATAAGACGCCCAGCTTGTAAACCAACATGCACTGCGGGAATTCTGTCACCGTAAGGCACGAAATCTGAGTCGCTGCCTCGCCCTCCTCTGCAAGTGACCGGCTCTCCGGGCACGGCTTGCAGGAGACCCCAACAGGCAGCCAATGCAACCGAAGCCCAAAGATGGGGGCCGCCCATGGAACCTTACCCTCTACTGGTCATGGCAGAATTTATGCGCAGAGCATCCAATTGCACCTTCCTCTTCCAACTTGTGTCATCTATGATATGTCTTGAACGGCAACCTCTTTTCTCCGCTGTCGAGTTTTAGGGTCCCAACCCGCTCACTGAAAGACCTTGGGAGCTTATTCCCCTTCGGCGCTTTGATGCAACATGGCACGGCCATTCCCAGCCGAGCCCTCTCGTGGCTATCGAACGGCGCGACTCAGCAACAACCCATTGCTCAGATCGATTGGATTGCAAATATTGGGAAAAATACCATGGTTCCGACGCGATAGAGACAATAAAAGGGAGGAACCAAAACTCGTCATCAAGTCCTCCTTAGCCACGGCGTTGGCACGCTCGAGCGTCCACTTCCTCCCAGCCATGACCTCGGTGACCATTATCGCGCTGAACCTCGGCAACCTCTACCTCGGGAGAACCATTCCAGGGCCAGTTCTCGACAACAACATCACCATTGCCATCCTGCAGGTCCTCGCCAAAATGCAAGAGCTTCTCATCATTGCTAGCCTTGCCACCATTGTGTTCGCCAACATCCGCGACCAGGTCTTGTCGGGCGACGGAGTCCCTCTGGGTTTTCTCTGCTCGGGTTTCATGTTCTCCCAACTCAGTTATTTTTGGTCTCCAGAGTTCTGGGGCGGCCTCACCTCCCATGTTAGTCGACGATCCAAGATCCTCACGGCTACTTTACTTCTTGTTGCTGGAGCCATCGCGGCAACGGCCGGTCCGTCGGCGGCAATTCTTCTTGTTCCTCGAATGCAAGAATGGGACGCTGGCGGGAGCGAGTTCTATCTTGAAGGGGGTCCCGAAACCTTATACCCGGATGTGCTGGGTGCGTCTTCATTTCCAGCCGGCTCGCGGTGCATCGGACACGATGGCACACAGCACGCCTTTTGTCCCAGCGGAGGCTTCACTCCACTGTCGGCGTATGCATCCCAGCTCGGTACCATCAAGAACGGGGACAACATAGGGCCTCTGCCGATCATGATAATGTCCCAGTTCGGTGAGCAGAGTGTTGCGGTCCCCAGCACCACTCCAGGAGTGCCTGCCACAGCACTGCGAGGCAGTATTCGTGGTGTAACGTGTCAGACATCGGTTATCGCTCCATTTTTGCCCATCGTTGTATATCAGAACCTGCTCAGAGACGATTGGACTAAGGTCATAGCAAACATCCCTTGGGATCCCTCGCGACTCCTGGAGCAGTCAACGGCCGAGTACCGCTACAACTATGGCTCCTTCTTGGCCACATCAACGCCGGTCCCGGCTGTACGTACGGCGTGTTCAGAGGCCCAGAATATCTCGGCTGGTGTCTCCACAATGCGATTCCCCGTCATGCCACGATACTCGTGCCAGGGGGGTGAACACACTCTTTCGACGCCGCTTTTGACCCGAGAGCCCTCAGACACTGTTCGTGCTACTTGGATACCCCTTCCATCCGAATTCGGGTCTGTTAGTACCGGTCTAATATTCGAATCCCCGTGGGTTCAAAATGGGTCCTCCAGGGTTGTTATTGGGTGCTCAGTTGACGCCAGGTGGGCTGACGGGACGGTGGACGGATTTGCGGGTGGCGTCAACACAACAGCACCTGCGGAGTTTTGGGAACATCGATCCGAGCCAACTTATTGGATCACCCGGTTTCGGCCTACCTCCGATGCACCAGATGCATGGAGACAAATCAATCTTTCCACCAGCTGGTTAACCCAGCTGACACCCACCCTACCCGATGTCAAGGGGAATTTCACAACGTTCGAAACCATGCTCGATCGCTCTGCCTTCATCAGCGGCATTCTGACCAGCAGCAGAGACGCGACGTCAGAATGGAACTTTCAGCAACAGGGGTCCTCGAACCGGACGCTGTTCCTGGAGTGGATGACTTCTCTCCTTGTCGCCGACGGGATATCTCGCCATAGCACCGAGCGAGAGTTGCGCCTGGCAGAAAACAAAATGGACTGGGAATTGCGAAACTACAGATTGCGGCCCGATTACCAACGCCACCTACTCCGGGGTGGTCAGGCACTCTTTCCCCCGCCATCTGAAAAGTACTCCCCCTTCTTCATGAGCATCACGATCAATGGCCTATCCTACAGAGCCCATTCTGTGACGGACTACCTGGCGATCGCGGTCCTGTTGGCCCACATACTTTTAGCCTTGGGACACTCGGTGCACTTGATCTGGCGACGCAAGTCCTCGGCCGCATGGGATTCGACCGCGGAAATCCTAGCGCTGGCACATAACTCACGACCATCAAATCGTGCTCTGCAACACACATCAGCCGGGATCCAGTGTCTACAAACCTATGGGAAAATTGCTGTTATTCGGGCTGTCAGCAGCGAAGAAGGAGAAGATGGTACTACGTCAAGATCAAGGGAACGGGGAAGGTACATGGATGTGCCCCCCCGGCCCGAACTTGTCTTTACGGAGGATGACGAATCTGCTGTCGATGGAAATGAGGTATCGGACTCTGATGACGTAAACTGGAAGAGAAATTTTCCCAAGAAGAAAAGCTCTGGTGCAGCCACTTGGCCGCTCAGCCAGTTCCATGCCAATAGTCACCATTCAAGAGCGAGCTCTGGACAGAGTTTGCTTCTCGCTTCAACGGGGGAGCGCCAGGATGGGAGTTGTGGTGATCAGGTATCTGAGAATACCAACCTCGGGGTGAGACGCCGCAGACAACTAGAAAGGGTGAGGCCAGATCTGCTCTACGGGTGAGTTTTGTTGTGCTGTTAATTTTCAACAACGGTTCTGTCTCTAGGGTTTTTTTTTTTTTTTTTTTTTTTTTTTATAAA
>Ga0247765_1001402_pt1 | contig 11628 bp, 10 predicted proteins | sample UWRJL106311C6_FD_179949 | JGI IMG/M metagenome (GOLD analysis project Ga0247765, IMG submission 179949) | Plant litter microbial communities from Arlington Agricultural Research Station in Wisconsin, United States - UWRJ-L106-311C-6 | ecosystem: Environmental > Terrestrial > Plant litter >... | reverse complement strand
CCCCCCTCCATCCCTACGGCGATCACAATAGGAAGTACTAAAGCTCCACGCAGTCTGGTGCCAAGACTTGGAAACTGCGTGCGAGCTCACGGGTGCTCCTTGTAATCCGACGACGCCGACAAAGCGCTTAACACGATCGAAAAACCCGTTTTCTCCCCGGTCGATTCCTCCAGTCCTCCATCACCAATGCTTGGCTGGAATAACCATGGCGGCCCCGGTTAACAACCCCCCCGGGCCGCAGGCGGCATTCAGTCCATTCGGAAACCCGTTTGGATCGGCTTCACAGTCGTCAGCCACATCTTCGATCAATCCATTCGGCGCGCCGTCCTCCACAACACCACCTACAGGGCCCCGAAACTCGCCCGCGAATAGTCCCTTTGGGAATCTTGCTCAAGCAAGCGTCAGTCCCTTTGGCAACCCTACCACTTCTGCTACTGTGTCGCTGTTCACTCCGAACAGAACAGCACCGTCGATGTCGCCCGTCAGCAATAACCCATTCGGCGCGCCTCCCACACAGCAATCACAATCAAAGTCAGCAGTAGGTAGCATACGCGTCGATTATACCCTCTGACCTCCGGGTTCAAATCTAACTAGGCGATTCATGGTTTTTCAGATAGAACACCCTTTCGGCGTACCGTCACAGCCAGCCCCATCCGGGCCGAGGCAGAGTTCCCCCCTCCCTCCCGCTGGTCTTGCGGTATCTTCCAGCATGGTGAATCCCTTCGGCACATCTTCTGTCGCGAATGGATCTCCGAAAGTGGGTGGCGCATCAGGTGGACTCAACACGACGGCGAATATCAGCAAGATTGCGCCCGGGACCAGCAAGGGATTTGGGGTATCGGTACAACAGAACGGCAACACGCAAAATGGGCCGTTCAAACGAGGGGGCGGCAAAACGTCCATTGAGGAGCAGTTTAATGGTTCCACGGTTTTCCAAGGCGGCCGAAATCGCAAAGATGGACGACGGGAACGAAAAGCACCTCACATTCCTAGCCAATGGGTTGGCAAAAGCGCGCCGACTAGGCAGCCTACGGAACGGACGAAGGAGTTGTCACCATTTGCCTACAACTATGCAACTACTCTCTACGACCGTCTCAATAAGGACCACATCAAGGCGCCGAACTGGCCTTCCGACTTAGGAAACCCAGACAAACGAGGTGTGGTGGAGGGCCTCAAGGAGACGTACAAAAAGTACCGCACCCGTGTATATGATTCATTGCGGAAAGCAGAGATCATCGATGACCCAGAAAAGAGGAGGAGACTTGTTGACGCACTTCCCTTCAAGGGGATTTGCGAGGATATGTGCCCCGAGTTCGAGCGGATATCCCGTATTGCGGAGCACGATGTCAAGATGGAAGAAAAGGAAGCTGCTCCGGACGGTTACACCATGTGGGCTAACCCGGCCAAGATGGTCAAGAAATTCGGGCGGTCTGCTGCTGGCCAGGACGCGCCACTTCCACAGGACGTCCGTTCAGTAGATGCCTTGCGAAGGACTACGGATTACCTCTTCAACGACCTCCTTCAGTCGGACAACAACTTGCCATCGATGCACAATTTCTTGTGGGACCGCACAAGGGCAGTTCGGAGAGACTTCACCTTTCACTCTCAGAAGTCAGCCGAGGAGATGAAGGACCTGGTCTACTGTTTTGAGACAATCACCCGTTTCCACGCTACCGCTCTCCACCTCCTGTCTCGGAAAGGATTTTCTCAAGAAGATTTCGACTTCAAGCAGGAGATTGAGCAATTGGGAAGAACAATCTTGTCCCTGATGGAGGCTTACGACACATGCCGGGAAATGAAAGTACGCTGCGAGAACGAGGCAGAGTTCAGGGCGTATTATCTCCTCCTCAACGTGCATGATCCATCAATAGCAAAGAGGATTCCGGCCTGGGGCAAGGAATACTGGTTTGAATCCGAGGAGATTCAAATCGCTCTGTCCCTGGTACAAGCGATGGAAGATGTCCGGGAAGCAAAGGGCCCTATCAGGCCAAAACGCTGGACGACGCTTTCCGATGCGGCCTTTACCACTTATTTCTCCATCGTCGAGGACCCAAAAGTATCCTACACTATGGCATGCATTGCCGAAATCCACTTCACAACAGTCCGCCAAAACATACTCAGAAACTTGGTCAGGGGGTATTCCCGCTATCGAGATGCGCCGCGAACCATCTCAGCACCCGACCTGAACAAACTGCTCAGATTTGACACGCCTGAGGAAGCTGTCGAATTTGCTGAATCGCATAACTTCGAGTTTTCAAGCGAATATCCACAGGGCAAAGCAGCACCACCCGCACCGTATCTGGTGCTCAACGACAAAAAAAAATCCGTTCCGTCTCCTCGAATCACCCAGTCCTTCTCAGGCCAGCTTGTGGAACGGAAACGGGGTTCACAGCTGTTGCCTTATATAATCTACAACACCATCTACGAACAAGTCGGCGAGAAACCGAATGAAAATCGCAGCCAAGATGAGGCCCCAGACAGTCTGTTTATGCCTCAGTCGGTGCAACCTGACGAGGCCACATCTGGAGTGAACAACGAAGAGTTGGTTGCATCTGATGACGCCCTTTCTCCGCCAATCTCCCAGCGGCCCCCGCCCAGTGCACAACCTCCTTTGGGGATCTTGGACTCCTCAAAGCAGGTGCAAACACCAGATCCTTTTTCTTTGCCAGCCACATATTCACCTGCTCCGACGCAGCCAACCCCTTTAGCTGCCTTCACACCCAGTAATGCTGCGGCAACGGGGCCTGGGACGACTACAGGATTTCCGGCGACGCCTGAACCTACCTTTTTCCTTGGGTCAGGAATTTCCCCGGCAACTAAACCTGGGGAGACACCCAGTCCATTCTCAACCTTCGGGAAAGATGTTAGTACTCCCAAGAACATGCCATCCCAGCCAATACAGAGCCAAGCACCATCTCCCCCAACCGCTGCTCCACTAAGCGAAACTCCGCCGATGTCAAAATCATCATCCATGTCTATCGGAAATTCGTTCCCTGGGTTGGGTGCTTTGGGCTCGGCCCCTGCACACCCCAGTCCCCTTTCCAAAGTGGTCAGCCCTTCTCCTGAGGCAAGCCAGCTTGGCGCCCCGGTGTCGGCTCCTAGTGTCCCATCGATCATGGTCACCAAGCCTGCCTTCCCGGCCGGCCCCAGATTGGTAGGACTAGACCAGAAAAGAGGCCCCTCCCTTCCGTCTACGGCTCCAGCTGGTGCCGTACCGGCTGTCAACCCCCCCTTTTCGACTCAAGCAACTCCAGCTGCTCAATTTGGCTCGGCACTTAAACCCCTGCCGCAGTCCCGGCCCGTTGTTGCCCCTCCGGTCCTCAGTAGCTCTTTACTTCCTCCAGGCCCCCCGCAGGATCCCATGGACAGCTTCACAAAGTGGTATGTCTTGGGTGATGATGGATTGCTGGAGCAGTTCACCGAGTTCATGGTTCAGGAGATCGTGACCAGGGCGTTTCGGCAGTTCGAGGAGGAGGAAGAGAACAAGAGGCGTCGGGCTGAGGACCAAAAATCTTGGAGAGAGGCAAGAAAGTTCAGAATACGCAGCCTGGGCACCCGATACCTCTATAAATGGCAAGAGAATGCCCGTGCCCGTGCCACCCAGCGCATCCTGGCAGAGGGCAAAGAGAAGATGCGGCTATACCGTGAACAAGAGCGAATAGCCAAAGAAAAGGCCCGGGAAGAAGCAATCAAGGCGGAGCGGCAAGCGAGAAAAAACGCAAGGAGACAGATTGAAGCCGATGGTCAAGAGCTCAGTCTGCTAGCTTCGACAGCAAGATTGAGACGATCGGGCGCTGAAGAACAGCTTTTAGCCAGCGGCGTGTTCTCCGGCCTGCGCGACGAGCGAGCCGCAGCAAGACGTGCAACCCAAGACACCGAATCCGACAGCTACGCGGAGTCCGACCTAGTCCTCGAGCCTAGAAGGCAGTCCGTGTCAACCCAGAGATATGCACAAACACCGGAAAGTAGCATCGGCAAGCGTGAAGGGTGGAAGACGCGGTCCTTGCGCGAGAAATTCGGTCTGGAACACCGGCGGAGTGTTTCTGCTGGGAGCTCCGTCAACGGCTCGTCCAGCCTTCGCCAATCACTCCCTGCTCCTAAGAGGACCAACTTCTCACGGAAACAAGCCTCTGATAAGTCGTCGGATGATGAGAGAGGGCCGAGGCGGAAACTGAACAATAAGACGAATGGATTCAGGACAAGCCATTGGGATTTACGAGCGCGTGGCTTTATCCCCACTCCGGACGGCCTTTGGGCTGCCGAGCAACCCGCCAGCACTACACAGATTATAAAATGTTTTAATACTAGCGGCATCAATGGGCTCATATCGGAGAAGCGCACTCACGACACCTCTCTGGATGGTGCTACCGTCAACGATGGCTCGCCCACTAGCCTTCAACAACGCCTTGAGGGGCTCAGGAGGCCGACGATGCGAATCGACCCAGGACAAATGTACCGGTCACGGAGCAGATCAGTCAGTTATATCCTGTCCCCTCCACCACTACCGGAACAGCAAGAAGCCAGCCCCAACAAGAGAAAACGACAAACAGAGGAGGAAGACTGGGAAGAGGGTTCCTCCCTTTCGGTAACCAAACGGTCACACATCAGTAGGGAAGAATCCAAGGCCATGGTAGCCAATGTGCAGAAGATGGTGCGTGAGCTGAAACAGGCCATGGACAAGCTTGACGAGGATAAAGTCATGTTTAGGGAACAAAGCGGCGTGCTGCGGGACCATTCATTGGGGTTCTGATCCGATGATTTGGCTCCCGCACTGATTATCCAAGGGAAAACAAGAAGAACATGAAAAGGATTAACTCAACACGAGCGGGATGGAAGGAAGGCAAAAAGGGAGAGACGGTGCAACAGTCAAGGGAATCTCTGAATCTAAATCTGCGGGTGTTTGTTTTCTTGCCCCCCTCCCTGCCTGAGTGAGGGGATAAGGTTGCTTTTGGTTAGTTCGAACAAACCACTCTTGCGTGCGAAGCATGGGTCAAACAGGATCGTGGCGTTTAGGTTTTGTGATGTGGACTCCGGGAAACTTGCATGAGGTGTTCGGAGTACTTGGAAAGGTCAGGTCAGGTCGAAGCAAAAGACTTGGGAGTAGGGTCGGCATTTGAATCAGTTATTTTGTTCTTTTTCCTTCACCTTTTTCTTTTTCGATCTTGCTTCCGAGTGAATGCTAGGAAGAACTTAACTAATACCCAACTTTCCGGTTTCTGTCTCACAGGTTGCAATTCCGGTGCGCTTTGCTTGCTGGTTTGGCGTGATTATGATGTTGTGGTGGTTTATTTCTCCTCAAACATGACCATACGTTTCCCCAATCAGTCACGTACAAGATGGAGCCAGTCTTGGGGAGTCTTGTTGGGCATAAACAGCTTTTTTTTTCTTCTACATCAGCCAAAGCATCCTAACCAAGGATATCTCCCACCCAGGCAAAATCCCGAACTCCAATGTACCCTAGCAGAGTGTCAACGCCGGGCCATTCCTTCCTGACGCTCTCCAGCGTAGATATATACCACTAAGTATAGTACAGACAAGAAAGGAAGTTGTGCGTCATGATGAGAGTTGTGGGTATATACATCAATGACCGAGAAAAGAAAACATTAGTCGTAGATAATGGTAATATGTAGTTGGTTCATCACCTCTTGGGAGGAGGGGGGGGTACAAACGTTGTCTGTACCTCCCATGACTCGGCGGGCTCTCCAGTCCGCGGAGTATTATTTTTCTTTGTGGTCTTCTTCGGGGTTTTAATAAACGGGACTGGTGGCGGTGGGACTGAAATAGCAATGCCGATACCCGTTGCGTTGTTGGCATTGCTCAGTTGGCTCCGCGGCCGCCCAGGTTGCCTAGGTTCTGGCCAGCCCTGGCTTTTGAGCAACGGACTCGCCGTAGTACCCGAAATTGGGCTGCTGAAGTTGCTCATCGAAGGCGGCGCAGGGTTTCCGTGGACTCCGTGCTCTGCCGGCACGTAGGGCTTGATTCCAGGCAGTAAAGCTGTGGTGCTTCTTGTCGACTCAGCTGACATGGGAGTTGTGATATCGGACGGGCTGTTGTAAGCCATAGCCGATCCAGGAGATGGGCGAGCGTACCGCGGCATGGTTGAAACGTTGGTCTTGATGTTGTGCAGCTGCAACGGGACTGCAATACCAATCTTGTCATTGTAAGCGGACTGGGCGCCATCGCTGTGGTCTTGGTGCGGGGGCTCCCATGTCTTCTCGATTCCAAATTCGAGCGAATTCTCGTAGGATGACATGGAATTATGCGGTTTCCACAACGAGGACCGGTGGGACAGGTCGCCTGGATGCTGTGTTGGCCTCTGACCATCTGCCATGTCATGTTGGACTGACCTGGCTTCATTGCCACCAGGCCAGAAGCGCGGTGACATGGCATGCGTTTGGCACTGGAAAGACATTGACGACTGGTGGCGGTGGCGGATCCGATCTTGACGTTTAGACTCGAATTCGGCGCGGGCCCGGCGGTTCTTGCGCTTGCGGTAGCAAACAAAGAAAATAGCAGAAAGTATCAGGAGTAAGGCGAGGGCTCCGCCGACAATGCCGGCAATGGTGGTCCCTGGCAGACCCTTGCCCTGATCGGGTGCCTTGATTAGGGTCACGGGGTCAACAACGCTGATGGCAGTCGGGGCATAGACAGTGTCGTTCAAGCCGAGAATCTGGCCGACAGCTGGTTGCTGTAGGCAGCCAGCTTCGAGGGCAACAATATCTGAGCCTCGATCAGTAACGTGAGGTCCCTATCTGAGCATTCGTGAACTTACAGTTGGCTTGAAATTCGGTTCTCCCCTCGGCGCTGACGCAGGATATGCACCTCTCATAGGTGATCTTGTCTTTGCCATTACCACCGTCGGCAGAGCAGTACGAGAAAGCGGTCGTACTCCTGGGGTCCAAAATGCCGTGTTTAAAGTTGTCCTCTAACGGCCCACAGGCCATTGAGGTACTGCATGGTGTCGACCCCGCGTCTGTCGCATTGGGGTATGCAAAGATGCAATACGCGAGAGTATAACGCAGGTTGTCTAAGCCACGCTGGTTAGGACAAGGAGAGCGTGTAAGATGGTTGGGGGCGGCCTACAGAGAAACCACATCTGGTCGTTCTCGCTGCCTTGCGAGAAGGTACTCTGCTGCAAGCAGGTCATGCAATCCTTGAACTTCCTCCCCGTTTCCGTTGAAGAGTAGGCGGAGTCGCGGCAAACGATATCGCTGTTTCTAGTGTTGGACGAAGCCGGAGCTGACACATCAAATTGGGGTTGGTCTTGACATATCGACGCGCATGGTGAGTTTGGCGTCACTTGGAGGGCTGAAGCAAGGCCAGAGAGCGCAAAGATGGCTAACAGCACACGTGGTATCCTTGAAGGCGCCATGATGTGCTGTCCTGACTGTGTAATGTTCGAAGGTGGTGAAGGGCAACGAGGCCGTCCGGGTCCAGCCTAGGGCTTCGAGATGGCGAATTAGGAGTAACGTAGACACCGGGTCACCGGGGGGGAGAAAATACAACGGGGGAAGTGTGTGGTTGGGAAAAGGCCGTCTAGGGACCGCAGGGGAGGCGCTGCATCTCCTGGATCAACGTCGTCCCAACGGGTGTGTATTAAGTCGTCGACGGGTCGCACGCAATAGGGGCGATGACAGAAGGGAAGCAGAACCAGAAGCAAAGAACAGAAGATGGGTTGGTGGTATAAGCAGTGATATGGCTGTTTCAAATACCCACGGTTGCACGACATGGAGCAAGTCGTGGGCGAGGACAATCTCGTGCCGCCCACGTCCGCAAGAGCGGATTTTCTCCGATCAGGCCGTACAGTCGACACTATCGACGCGGGATGGCCTGGTAGGCCGGGTAGGGTGGTTGTGCAGGTGTGATTGAGCAGGGGGGTCCGAGCCAAAGGGCCAGTCGGCTGGTCGAGTTGGACGCCGTGTCCCTGTCCAGACCGCTTTGGGGGTGTGACGAATTGACGTGCTGCTGCAGCCGATCCTGGACCAGGGGCGATAAGTGGTAAGTTCGTCGTCGGCGCCAATCAAGTTGGGGTACCACACGACTTCGCGGACGGACGGCAGATGCGCCGTCGCTCGGCCCCCCGCCTGCCCCAGCCCTTTGCGGTGAAGAAGGAGGAGGTGCTCGAAGAAAGGTGGAGGCTGACAAAGAGGGGTTCCTCCCAGTTCATCGTGGTTTTGGTAGTCCACTGTGTAGTGTAGATACAGGTCGTTCCTTCCCACTAATAACCACACCACACTTAAAATGGGTTGCATGTCGCCCCTTCTCCACCATGCCATCGCGTTCCCTCGTGCGTACCTGCTTCGTGCTCAGCTGCGTCCCGAAATGAGGCCATCGCGGGGAGCCAAAGGCCAGGCTAGGCAGGCCGAGGGGAAATGAGGAGGCATTAATGGGTCAGTCTCACAGGCCGGACTGGGAGAAGACGTTCGGTTCCAACGGCCTGGAAGACGACCAGAGCAGATGGCCGCAGCGTTTCGCTGGGTTGGCCAGCCATTGCGCTTCGCACAGTGTCGCATTGGATGCTGAGTGGTGGTTAGTGGGCGCTTCGAAGTCGCTCCCACTCCCCAGGCTGCACCGCCAAGGCACAGCCTAAACTCGAAGCGGAAAGCTGATGGGTTACTCTTCCTGCTTATCCTGTTGCAGCATGTCATTCGCCTGTTCTCGCGAGGACAAGACACCAGTAAGATTCCTTTTCTTTCATTATGCTGCGTAGCATCCAGTGTCAGCTTGCAGACAATACTCTACCTACCTGGTCCTCCATGCACAAATTTCTGGGAACCAGGCTCGCTTGGGGCTACCCCTCTTCGCCTCGAAGCCGTTTGTGGCTGACTGTCGCGAGGGGCACAGACGTTGATCAGCACCCGCATTTTAGCGTCAGATTTCTGAGATCGTCACAATCACAGATCGCCAGCAGCATGATAAGCAAGATCACAAGCGCACGCGCAAAACAAACACACACATCGTGACACCATCTCCAAACCTTGCAAGCTCCAACCAAAAAAGATAAAAGAAAAAGAAAAAAACAATCCGTTGATCAATAACCATGTGCAAGCCACGAGGAGACTAAATTTATCGTGCACTCTGCAATCAATCGGCGGGTTTGATTTGACGATGGATGTGCGCGCTGCATCCAGATAAGGCTCGAATCCTTCCTGTGTTACCTCTAGTTTTATCCCCTTGGACCGCTTCAACATTCGACCTTTATTCGACTCCTGACTCCCGGGACTTTTTGGACCCTTGGCTGCCCTATCAATGTTCTTCGAATGAGTTTGTCGGCAGGTCCCGCTTCCAAATCCAGCCTCTGCTACTGGGGCAAGGTGTATGAACGCCTAGCCTGGGTGAATCCGACCTCGTCAAGACTTGCAGCTGGATTTTTGTCATGCATCCAAATTCAGATTCCCCACTGGGACCTACGCCGCACAACGTCCCAATTGGGAAGTCTACCAAGAAATCTGGGGCAGACAGCTATGTGACTGCGCCCAGTAGAAGCAGAATGTATTGTCGGTCGTGCTGAGGCAGCATGGACTTTTGACGACCTCTTTGGTCCTGCCAAGCAAGACCTCATCCCCAGGTCCTATTTTGAGGCCCGTAGTCCCCAGTCTGTAGGACAAGCGTTCGTGGGCCGGGGGGAGAAAACTGGGACCGGACGTCTCAAATTACAGCATGCCCAAGGCGCAGCGTTTTTCAGGTTCAGATCATGTTTTTTGTTTGCATGAGATTGTTTGCACAAGCAGCCAGGGCCTGGATCTATTCACCCTGATTCTATCTAGAGCTCTAACAAACAAATTGTCAATATCATCACCAGCTGGAGCCCCTGCATCCACGCCCTTGACAGCCGTGGTCCACCGCCCGTGTCTAACCCCCTACTCGACAATGACAGTAGTCCCGGCTACCCCGAACTTTGCTCCAAACATGCACCGACCTCGTAAACAGTTTGCATGGAAAACCATCCAGCCCTCCCGTTCCACGACAGTCGCCCCACCTGGCGCCGTGAGATTCCAGTCCCCGGTCCCGATCAACGAGTCCCCCGGCTCTCCGGCCTTGGCATACGGCCCATCAATACTCGGGGCCGTAGCGTAACTAACCGTGTAACCCGGCGAGTCCCAGCAGTGGTTGCTGTACAGCAGTACGAAGGAATCGGACCCATCACCGCCTCCGCCCTGGACCCGGAACAGGTTCGGCGCCTCAACCAGCGGCCCGTCACGATCTTGGTCGCGGTCGAGAATCTGCACTGCATCCCCAATATGGGTTACGCCGTCGTCGGCCGCAACCTCCTGCAACATTATCGGTGTGGCCGCAAACGGGGCAATTCCATTGCCACAGTATCCGCCGTTCCCGACGGCGTTCCCATCAATCTTGTACAGCACATAGCGCTTCCCCGTGGGCTCGTCGTAGAATCCCGCCGGATCGATGGCGCCGCCTTGCTCGACTGGGCAAGCAAATGGAGTCACTTCCGGTTTGTATGGTCCCAGGATGGATCCTGACGCCGCTACGCCCACGCAGTGGAACGCTGTATCGTTACCCAATTCCCCCGAGTAGTACATGACGTAGCGGCCGGGACCGATGACACGCACGTCAGGCGCCCACGAATTTCTCCCAGATGTCCAGGCGCCCGTGTCTGGGAGAAAGTCTTGGTCGAGGTGTGTCCATGGCCCGTCCGGCGATGGAGCCTGGGCTGCTTGGATGTTCGTGCCACCCGAAGCTGTTCCAAAGGCATACCACGTCCCGTCGCTGTCCTGGACAATAGACGGATCTGGAAAGTCGCGGTCCAAGAGGAGGGAAACAGAGACAACGCTGTCCCGCGCCGACACGGGAGATGGCGGAGGTATTGGTGGCGGAGATAGGATGGGAACCGCTCGGCAAGAAGAGACAAGGAGAAGTGCGCCTAAGGGGCCTAGAGGCCATGCGAGCCGCATCTCGGGCTGGGCCGTTTTGCTGTGAGTTAGCTGGCCGGTCCGATACCAAATGCTGGACAGAAGCTAGTTAGCAAGTGGCGAAAACAAAGGACGGCAGCAGGAGCCTGTTGAGAGTTTTCGCTTCGGTGGATCGGTGCGTAATGCAGCAGCAACGGCGGCGACTGTCTATGACACAAGACTCGATATCCAAGGCAACCTCCGCGCCGGCGACCTCTTCTAGCCAGCACAGCGCTCTGAGACTTGATGGTGGGGATACAACGATGATAATGTGGATGACGGTGATGAAGCAATGTAAATCTGGTATCCGCTGGAAAGAGGCTCTGCTCTGCTAGACGAGGGGAAGAGAGAAAGAAACCGAGTGGTATGAGTGAGATCGACCGTAAGAGACGCGTTCACACGGCCAGGAGACTGAGCGTACATGCACAAGATACTTGATCAATGATGCCTTCAGCCCCCACCTTCGGTCTTTGACCTACCAAGCAACCAACGCTCCAGGCCGTGGGTTAACTTGGAATGACCTGGGTCTCGAAAAGATCTTCACTCAAGCTCGATAAGAGAGTTTGAGGGAAATCTTGAGGGTAACCCTTGTGATACTGGGAAACAGCGAAGAAAGGTGTACAGCGCTGCCCTACAGACAGAGAGGACACAACAAAACCAGAATGATGATTGCTTTGGAAATCTACAAAAAAAAAAAAAAAAAAAACACGAGCACCAC
>Ga0247765_1001401_pt1 | contig 11631 bp, 4 predicted proteins | sample UWRJL106311C6_FD_179949 | JGI IMG/M metagenome (GOLD analysis project Ga0247765, IMG submission 179949) | Plant litter microbial communities from Arlington Agricultural Research Station in Wisconsin, United States - UWRJ-L106-311C-6 | ecosystem: Environmental > Terrestrial > Plant litter >... | reverse complement strand
AATCCGAAGCCGCCGAGCGAGCTGTAGCCGGCCGGCATATCGTCCGTGATGAAGTTGGCGAACTCGGTGAGAGTCCCCTTGCCCAGGAGGATCGCGCCGGCCGCGCGCAGCTTGCGGGCGATGAACGCGTCGTCCGGCGGCATCGACCCCGCCAGCGCCACCGAGCCCGCGGTGGTCGGCATGTCCGCGGTGTCGATGTTGTCCTTGAGCAGGACGGGGATGCCGTGGAGCGGGCCCCGCACCCGGCCCGAGCGGCGCTCCGCGTCGAGCCGCCGCGCCTCTTCCACGGCCCTGGCGTTCACGTGCAGAAACGCGTTCACGGCTGGGCCCTTCTTGTCGTAGGCCTCGATGCGCGCGAGATACAGGCGCACGATCTGCTCCGCCGTGAGGCGCTTCGTCTCCATCGCCCGCCGGAGCTCCGGAATGGTGGCCTCGACGAGCTGGAGCGGCTTCACGGGCTTGCCGTGCTTTCGGGCGGCGGCCGCCGGCCGCGAGGGGAATGCCGCGGCGAGAGCGGCGGCTCCCAGGAGGATGAACGGGTGGATCTTCATCAGAGCCTGGCGGCGTCGAGATTGCCGCCGGAAAGGAGCCGCAGGATTCGAATCATGGTGAGCGCAATCACACCACGTCCTCCACTGGGGGGCAAGACCGGCGGCGATGCCCTGCGGGTTGGGCGCTTCGTGAAGAGGGCCGTGCAAGATCTTTAAGTTCTTTGCAGAAATTCTAAGACAAACCTCTGCAGGCTCCCTCGAAAAGACGGTGTCCGTGACCTCCGAGCGTGCCGGCCGCCCTCGGCCGCGGCTGCAAGGGGCGGTGGACCGGGTGCCCAATTGCTTATTTCAGTAATGGCAAACAAATTGCAGTGGCCTGCCGCACCTTCTGCCAATCAAGGCTGCAAGGCGAACTGTAGAAGGAGTTTCCGTGAAGTTCAGGATGACTCTGCTTTTCTCCGTGCTCTGTCTCGCAATGACTCTCATCGGCGCTCGCGCGGGTTTGGCCCAGGCCAAGCCGCAAGAGCCGGCATGGCTGGCCCGGATGTATGGGGAGGGGTGGCAGAAGGTGCAGGAAGGGGTCCTCCAGAAACACGCGGCAGGAGGCCAGGTTGAAACGTTCACCTTTGGGGAGGAAGGTCTCCGCTACACGGTGGAGAATCTCAAGCAGCAGGTCAACTTCCTGCAGCAGGCCCACAATCAGCATCCATCCCCGGAGCTCGGTCAGGCGATCAGCAGTCTGCAGCGCCAGATCGGCGCGGCGAACACGCGCCTCAGCACCCGCCAGGTCGTAGACCCGTCCAGTCAAGAATTGAGTGGTTGTGACATTTCCTATGGAGCTCACGCTTACGCCGATTATTTGCGGGACGCGCAGGCTCCCGGCGTCAGCGCCAGCGCCGACGCCTATTTCCACACGAACTGCGGATTCATCGGCAATACCTACGCTTACGCCTACGTTCAGGCCTCCACTGGTAGCGTCTTCTCGACCAAGACCCAGGAGGATCCGAAGTACGGCGGCTCCTGGCTGGACAGCGCCGCCCAGTGGAGTCTCAGCGGCAGCACGAGCTGCTCGTCCAGCAGCTATGCGCGCTCCTGGAGCGACAGCCTCGGGATCAGCTACGAGACCTCGGCCCAGAACTCCATCTGCCCTCTCCCCCCTCCCCCTCCGGTCTCGGTTTCGGTCAGCGGCGCCTCCAACGGTTATACCGACAACTACTCGCCGTGCGTGGACATCACCTGGACCGCCTCCGCGTCCGGAGGAACCCCGGGCTACACCTATTACTGGTACATCGGCAGCTCGTACGAAGGCTCCGGGTATCAACTGACCAAGCAGTACTGCTATACCAACACCACGGTCACACCCACCGTGGTGGTCTATGACAGCGGCTCTCCGCAGCAGAGCGCCCAGGGGTCGTATACGACGAGCATCTATTACAACCAATACTACGATCCCTGCACAGAGAATCCTTACAGTTGCGAGTGCAACCCGAACTACTGCTGCAATCCCAGAAGGCCGCCGTACCAAGAGATTTGTCCTATCGAACCCTACCCAAACAACTGATAGCACCTGGCATCGTGAACACAAGGGGGTGGAGCCGGGCTCCCGGCTCCACTCCCCACACCGCTGACGCCGTAACCCGAACGAGCCGCCTCTTTCGCAGGCTTGAGGCTCGTTCTGTATCTGGAAGATCGATGCGACCTTCCGCCAATCAAGGCCGAAGGAACATGATGTGGAAGGAGTTTCTGTGAAGTTCAGGATGTCTCTGCTTTTCTCCGTGCTCTGTCTCGCAATGACTCTCATCGGCGCTCACGCCGGTTTGGCCCAGGCCAAGCCGCAAGAGCCGGCATGGCTGACCCGGATGTATGCGGAGGGGTGGCAGAAGGTGCAGGAAGGGGTCCTCCAGAAACACGCGGCAGGAGGCCAGATTGAAACGTTCACGTTTGGGGAGGAAGGTCTCCGCTACACGGTGGAGAATCTCAAGCAGCAGGTCAACTTCCTGCAGCAGGCCCAGAACCAGCATCCATCCCCGGAACTCGGCCAGGCGATCAGCAGTCTGCAGCGCCAGATCGGCGCGGCGAACACGCGCCTCAGCACCCGTCAGGTCGTAGACCCCTCCACTGAAGAATTGAGTGGCTGTGATATCGCCTATGGGGCTCACGCTTACGCCGATTACTTGCGAAACTCGCAGGCTCCCGGCGTCACCGCCAGCGCCGACGCCTATTTCCACACGAACTGTGGATTCATCGGAAACACCTACGCTTACGCCTACGTTCAGGCCTCCACTGGTAGCGTCTTCTCGACCAAGACCCAGGAGGATCCGAAGTATGGCGGCTCCTGGCTGGACAGCGCTGCCCAGTGGACTCTCAGCGGCAGCTCGAGCTGCTCGTCCAGCAGCTATGCGCGCGCGTGGAGCGACAGCCTCGGGATCAGTTATGAGACCTCGGCCCAGAACTCCATCTGCCCCATACCTCCTCCACCTCCTGTCTCGGTTTCGATCAGCGGCACCCCCAACGTCTATACCGACAATTACTCGCCGTGCGCGAACGTCACCTGGACCGCCTCCGTCTCCGGAGGAACCCCGGGCTACACCTATTACTGGTACATCGGCAGCTCGTACGAAGGCTCCGGGTATCAACTGACCAAGCAGTACTGCTACACCAATGCCACGGTCACACCCACCGTGGTGGTATACGACAGCGGCTCTCCGCAGCAGAGCGGCCAGGCGTCCTACACGACGAACATCTACTACACCCAATACTACGATCCCTGCACAGAGAATCCTTACAGTTGCGAGTGCAATCAGTACTACTGCTGCGGAAACACCGGAAGGCCTCCCTTTTATGACTGCCCGTAAACCTTAAACTGAGAGCACCCGTCTGACATCGTGAACGAAATTAAGGAGCCGGGCTCCCGGCTCCGCTTCCCACACCGCTGACGCCGTAACCGTTCCGTATCTGGAGGAGCGATGCTCAGAATGTCTTCTATCCCGCGGCGCTTCCTGCAACCCGCGCCGCTGCTGTTCCTTCTCACCGCCATCCTCGCCCTGCCACCGACCGCACGGGCCCAGACCTGCGCCCGCACGATCACGGCGGACGTCGTCGCCTTCGATCAGGTTTTCTTCTGGAACCGCCTCGGCTCCTTCCAGCCGCAGGGCCTGATGTATGCCCTGCGGCGCGACGTGGTGCCGATCAGCGGCTCCAGCCTCTCGGCCGGCAACGTTCAGCTGCGGCCGGACAAGCGGCCGCGGCCGATGGTGCTGCGGATGAACGTGGGCGACTGCCTGCGGATCAGCTTTCAGAACCTGCTGAGCCCGACCCGGCGCGACGGCGATCAATCCAACACCCGCCTGGTGTCGATCAACGCCGTGGGCATGCAGTTGACCACCTCGAACCTCGACGGCGGCACCTATGTCGGCGCCAATCCGAGCGGGCTCGTCGACGTCGGCCAGTCGATCGTCTACAACCTCTACGCCGACCGCGAGGGGGAGCACGTGATCCACAGCGCCGGCGCGGTGGCCGGCGGCGAGGGGGACGGCGGCCATACCAACTCCGGCCTGTTCGGCGCCATCGTCGTCGAGCCCACGGGCGCGCGCTGGTACCGCAGCCAGGTCACCCGCCAGGACCTCGACTACGCCACCACGGGCGCGACCCCTTACGGGCAGCCGACCCTCAACTACGAGGCCGTCTACCCGGGGGGCCATCCACGGGCCGGGACGCCGGTCCTCAATATGCTGAGCGGCACCGAGATCGTCCATACCGACCTCAACGCCGTCATCACCGGTTCGGCGCCGGACAACCCGAGCGCCGCGCGCACGGCCGGCTGGTTCCCGGCCGGGACGTTCCCGCTGAACCGGTATACGCACCCGGAGCGCGAGCAGCCGTTCCGCGAGTTCACCGTGATCTATCACGATGAGATCGGCGCCGTGCAGGCGTTCCCCGAGTTCGAGCAGGCCCAGCTCGCGTTCACCCTGCACAGCGGCCGCGATGCCTTCGCCATCAACTACGGCTCCGCCGGCATTGGGGCCGAGGTGCTCGCCAACCGCTTCGGGGTCGGTCCGATGGGGAACTGCACGGAGTGCAAATTCGAGGAGTTCTTCCTCAGCTCCTGGAGCGTCGGCGATCCGGCCATGGTGGTGGACCGCCCGGCGAACGTGGGGTGCGGTCCACAGACCGCGAGCCCGAACACGATCGGCCAGGACCCCAATCTTTCCGCCTACGCCAACCAGCTCCGCACCGGCGCCCCCTGCGTGCCGCTGCCCGGCGCCAAGGCCACCAAGGCCTTCTTTCCGGATGATCCATCCAACGTTCATCACGGCTATCTGAACGATCACACGCGCTTCCGGGTGCTCCACGCCGGCACCAAGGAGCACCATATCCACCACCTCCACGCGCACCAGTGGCTCCACACGGCCGACAGCGACAAGTCGACGTATCTCGACAGCCAGGCGATCGGCCCCGGCGCGTCGTTCACCGCCGAGATCACGTACGACGGCGGCGGCAATGTGAACCATACGGTGGGGGATTCGATCTTCCACTGCCACTTCTACCCCCACTTCGCGCAGGGGATGTGGGAGCTCTGGCGGGTCCACGACGTCTTCGAGCGCGGGACGCTGCTCGACGCGAGCGGCCGGCCCGCGGCGGGAGCCAACCGCGCCCTGCCGGACGGCGAGATCGCCGCCGGCACGCCGATTCCGGCCCTGGTGCCGCTGCCCGGCAAGCCGATGCCGCCCGCTCCGGGCGCCACGGTGCAGATCGCTCAGGGTCAGGCGCAGATCACGGGCGGCGGGAATCCGGGATATCCCTTCTTCGTCCCCGCCCTCGCCGGGCACCGTCCGCCCAAGCCGCCGCTCGATACTCTGGACGACGGCGGCCTGCCGCGGCACCGGATCAACGGCGGCACCTTCAACGAGGCTCACACCCGGCTCGACTTCCACAAGGAGCTGCTGACCGCTAACGCCGAGCTGATCCCGGAGGACGGCACGGCCGTGGAGAAGGCCGCGATGAGCTTCCACGAGCAGGCCAACCAGAACAGTTGCGAGCCCAACGGCTACTGCAGCCTGCAGACGCAGTTCCCGACCAACGGCCGGCCGCGCGTCGCCGGCGCGCCCTATGCCGAGCCCTGCCTCGACGCGGCGGCCGCGGCCAATCCGCGGATCATCAAGGCCGCCGACATCGAGGACGACGTCAAGCTCAACAAGGCCGGCTGGCACTTTCCGCAGCAGCGCTTCAGCGCCCTGTGGGCGGACGTGAACGATTATCTGGGCCTCGCCGGCGGCCCGAAGAGAGCGCCGGAGCCGCTCTTCTTCCGCGCCAACAGCGGCACCTGCATCAATTACTGGCTCACCAACCTGGCGCCCAAGGAGTACCAGCTCGACGACTTCCAGGTGCGCACCCCGACCGACGTCCTGGGCCAGCACATCCACCTGGTGAAGTTCGACGTCCTCGCCTCCGACGGCGCCGGCAACGGCTTCAACTACGAGGACGGCTCGTTCAGCCCCGGCGAGGTGCGGGAGCGCATCCAGGCCATCCGCGCCGCCAACGGCTGCTCCGCCGTCGACGCGCGGGACGGCACCTTCACCTGCCCGGTCGCCAAGGCCCACCCCTTCTTCGGCGCCGGTCCGGACAAGGACGGCGATGGCCGGGGGGACTGGATCGGCGCCCAGACCACCATCCAGCGCTGGTGGGCCGATCCGGTGCGCGACAACAACGGCAACGACCGCACGCTGCGCACCGTCTTCACCCACGATCACTTCAGCCCCTCGACCCACCAGCAGGCGGGTCTCTACGCCGGGCTGGTCATCGAGCCCACGGGCTCGAGCTGGTATCACAACGAGACCGGGGCCCTGCTCGGCGGCCGGCACGACGGCGGCCCCACCACCTGGCAGGCGGTGATCACTCCTCCCAACGAGCCCGATTATCGCGAGTTCCTGCTGGAGTTCGCCGATTATCAGCTCGCCTACGAGGCGGGCAACCGCGGCATCCCCGACCCGGCGAAGGCGATCAATCCGCCGGGGCGTGAAGAGGCCGGCCTGCCCGATCTGCTGCAACGCCCCCGGAGCTGCCCGATCAGCGGCGCCCCGCCGCCGTGCCCGGAGCTGCTGTCGGCGGACGATCCGGGCACCATGTCGATCAACTACCGCAACGAGCCTCTCGCCCTGCGGGTGCGCGATCCGCTGTCCAACTCGCAGGCCGCGGGCCAGGCGGGGGACCTCTCCTTCGCCTTCTCCTCGATCCCGCGCAGCGATCCCGCTTTCAACAGCCAGCCCGGCTTCTATCCGCCATTGACCGGCGACCTGGATGCCTATGATCCCTACACGCCCCTGCTGCGCGCCTATGAGAACGATCGGGTGCAGATCCGCGTGCTCGTCGGCGCCCACGAGGAGGGGCACAACTTCAGCATTCACGGCGTCAAGTGGCTGTTCGAGCCGTCGGAGCCCAACTCCGGCTACCGCGGCAGCCAGATGATGGGCATCTCGGAGCACTTCGAGTTCATCCTCCCGCAGGTGATCAAGAACCCGAACGGCTCGTTCGCCGACCGCCTCTGGTCGGCCGGCTCCTCGACCGACGACTACTGGAACGGCCTCTGGGGCTTCCTGCGGGCCTACAACAACCACCAGCAGGATCTCTTCGAGCTGCCGGACAATCAACCGGGCTCCCGGTCGCCGCTCGACCCGGGCACCAACGGGGCCTACGACTTCTCCTGCCCCAAGAACGCTCCGGTCCGCAATCTCGACGTCACCGCCGTCACCGCGGCCGCCGCGCTGACCGGCGGCAAGCTGGTCTATAACAGCAACAGCACGTTCGGGCCGCTGTGGGACCCGACCGCTATCCTTTATGTCCGCTCGTCGGACCTCGACGTTTCCGGCCGGCTCAAGCCCGGACCGGCCATCCGGCCCGAGCCGCTGGTCCTGCGCGCGCTGGCCGGCGAGTGCATCAAGCTCACCCTGCGCAACAAGCTGCCGGCCACGCTCGGCGACGTGGACGGCTACAACACCCTGCCGATGATCGTCGAGGGCTTCAACGCCAATGACATCCGGCCGTCGAGCTACGTGGGCCTGCACCCGCAGCTCCTCTATTACGACGTCAGCCGCTTCGACGGCGCCAACGTCGGCCGCAACAGGAACCAGCTCGCGGCGCCCGGGCAGTTCGTGACCTATGAGTGGTACGCCGGCGACATCACGGTCAACCCCGGCACCACGGCGGTCAGCCCGACGCCGATCGAGTTCGGCGCCGTCAACCTGATCTCCTCCGATCGCATCGAGCACGCGAGCAAGGGGGCGATCGGGGCGCTGATCATCGAGCCGCAGGGGGCCTTCATCAACGAATACAACCCCAACCGGCGCGCCGAGGCCAGCATCAGCGGCGGCTCCGAGGGTGGGTTCCGCGAGTTCGTCATGCTCTATCAGAACGACGTCAACATGCGGAGCGATCAATCCCTCGGCCAGCTCTGCAACCCCGGCTACGCTCCGCCCGCGGGCCAGGGCTGGCCGGTGGAGAACCTCGCCTGCGAGGAGGATGCGGAAGATTCAGGACAGGCGGCCATCAACTACACCACCGAGCCGCTCTGGAAACGGATGCAGTATCCGCCCGGCAAGCCGTTCCCGGAGACCGACGACTTCGCCAACTGGTTCGACGTACTCTCCAATACCAAGGTGGGCGGCGCCAATCCCCAGACGCCGGTCTTCCAGGCGGCCCCGGGCGCCAAGGTCCGCTTCCGCCTGCTGATGCCCGGCGGCCATTCGCGCAACATCGTCTTCGCCCTCGACGGCCACCTCTGGGACCGGGAGCCGTACATCAACAACTCGACCCAGCTCGGCCGCAACGGCTTCTCCTTCTGGGAAGGGGCGCACATGGGGCACGGACCGAGCAACCACTTCGACGTCCTCCTGCGCAGCGGCGCCGGCGGCAAGTTCCTGATGCCCGGCGACTATCTGTACCGCGATTTCGTCTCCCCAGGCCTCGACGAGGGCATGTGGGGGATCTTCAAGGTGCAGTAGCCGGACCGGCTCTTTCCCCTTCGATGTTGATCGGCGCGCGGCCTCCGGGCCGCGCGCTTTTTTTCAGGGCATGCGGCCGTCCAGGATGGCACAGAGCCTGGCGAAGTCGAGGTTGCCGCCGGAGATGACGCAGACGGTCTTGCGGGCTCCCGGGACGCCCGCCAGGGCCGCGGCCACGGACGCGGCTCCGGCCCCCTCGGCGATCACGCGGTGGCGCTCGGCGAGGAGTCGCACAGCGGCGGCCACAGCTTCGAGGGGGACGACGCGGGAGCCGGCGAGCAGCGCGCTCGCCAGCGGCCAGATCTCGGGGAGGAGGCTCTTGCCGCCGATGCCGTCGACGAAGCTCGGCGTGTAGTCCACGGTCTGCGGCGAGCCGGCGGCGAGGGAGGTGGCGAGCGGCGTGGCGGTCTCCACCTCGCAGCCGAAGACGCGGGCCTCCGGGCGCAGGGCGGCGAGCGCCACCGCCGAAGGGGACGAGGACGGTGTCGACGTCCGGAAGGTCCTCGAGGATCTCCAGGGCGACGGTGCCGTTGCCCGCGATCACCGCCCGGTCGGCCACCGGATGGATGAAGAGGCCGTCGAGCCCCGGGAAGGAGTGCTCGACGAGCACCTGCCACCAGCGGTCGAAGGGCACCTTGATGATCCGGCCGCCCAGGCGCTCGATGGCCGCCAGCTTGGTGGCCGGCGCGTGGTCGGGCACCACCACCACCGCCGGAATCCCGAGCTCGCGGGCGCTCCAGGCCACTCCCTGGGCCATGTTGCCGGCGCTCGCCGTGTAGACCCCATCGCGCAGCCCCTCGGGCCCGGCGAGCCGCATGGCGTTGGCGGCGCCCCGCAGCTTGAAGGAGCCGATGGGCTGCAGGTTCTCCAGCTTGATCCAGATCTCCCCCGGCGCGCCCTCGGCGTTCAGGCGGATCAGGGGCGTGCGCAGGGTGACCCCCGCCAGCCGTTCGCGGGCGGCGCGGATCTCGTCGAGAGTGGGAGCGGTCAGGGATCGCATCTCGGCTGGAGCTTACCGCAACCGAAACCGCATTGCGGCGGAGCCGGCGCGGGAGCTGAGCCCCGCGCCGGCTTTTCCTGCTACTTCTGGAGCGACCGCAGATACGCGGACAGGGCCTCGATGTCCCGGGCGGACAGTTGCGAGGTCTTGCCGTGGGTATCCTTGATCACCCGGATGTTGTTAGCCGCGAGGGCCGGGTTGATCTGCCGCTGGCCGTTCACCGTCACCACGAGCGGCGCCAGATTGTTGGTCCCCAGCCGGTCGAGCTCCAGCCGCCCCTCGGGATAGGCGGCGTCCGGCGGTGAGACGCGGACCGGCCGGTCGAGGCTGACGTAGAGCGGCCCCTTGCCGTCTCCGGCGAGGCCGCCGCGGCTGTCGCCGAAGGTGATCGGCACCTCCGTCGGCAGCACGACGCGCGGGCCGCCCAGGAAGTCGCCGGCCACCGCGCGCTGGTGGTCAGCGCGCACGGTGCGGAAGTTGAAGCCGCGCTCACCCGGCAGCAGCAGCGGCGAGTCGGGGGCCAGCAGGATCTCCCGCAGGCTGTGCGCGCCGCCGTGGTGGAGCCAGCGCGGCACGCTGTCCCAGAACGCCCGCAGGTGCTTGGTGTTGCGGCTGCTGATGTTCTGCCGGCCCCCCTCGTCCTGGGGCGGGCCGAACTTCTGGAAGAAGTAGTCATTGCTCAGGCGGGTGAACGGCCCCTCGTTGTCGACGGTAGTCTCGGCCACCACGCCCGGCTCGTGGATGTTGAAGTCCTGGAAGGTGTCGTCCACCTCGCCGTTGGTGATCTTGTTGCCGTTGTGGTGGCAGCTCGCGCAGCCGCTGCCGCCCTGGGCGACCTCGTTCGTGAACAGGAACTTGCCCCGGGCCACCAGCTCGGCCTCGGACGCCGAGGGGAACTGGGTCAGCGGGTTGGGCATCAGCCGGGTCTCGTTCTGGCTCCACAGGATCTGCAGGTAGGCCATGTCGTAGTAGCCCACCTTGAAGGCCTTGCCGGAGAGGTCGGGCCGGCCGATGGCGCGCGAGCTCTCCTCGGTCTTGCGCAGCACGTAGTCCTCGCGGGCGCGGAAGCGGTCCGCCTGCGTCGCCTGGGGGAAGAGGGCGTTCGGCTTCTCCGCCGCCACCACCTCGCCGTTGCAGGCCGAGGCGTAGGCCATCAGGTCGTTGTTGAGCCCCTCGTACCACTCGGGCCAGTTGTCGGAGATGTCCTTGTTCTGCGGGCAGACCTTGACGCCGCCCACGGCGTTGGCGCCGACGTTCCACTGGCCGCCGTCGGACCGGCTCTGCCAGTGGCAGTGGCCGCAGGACTTCTGGCCGTCGTCGGAGTAGGCGGTGTTGAACAGCCAGCGCAGGCCCTTCTCCTCGTCGGTGGCGAAGAGATTGGCGCCGTTGCTCCCCTTGACCGGGTCCGGCGTGACATTGGTGACGCCGACCGGGACGTACCCCCGCCGGGTGAGCCGCCCCGCGGAGTCCACCTCCAGGAACGAGACGTCCTCCGTCTGCAGGTTGGCCACGTAGACGTTGCGGCCGTCCGGGGAGACGGCGATCCCCTGAGGCGTGATGCCGCCCGTGTACTCGGTGCCCACCCAGGTCAGGATCCGCGCGGGATCGGACGGGTTCTGTTCGATCCGGAAGACCTCCAGCTTGTCGGAGTGCATCTGGGAGACGAACAGCAGATTCCCCTGGATGAAGATCTGCTCGGCGCCGCTGCCGCGGATGATCTTCTGCCCCGGCGCGTGATCACCCAGGTCCGCGACCTGCCCGGGGATGGCGAGCAGCGTGCGGTCGCGCTCGAAGTCCACGTAGCGGTAGACGAACCGGTTGGTGGCGGTGTCGAAGACGTTGAGCTCGGTGCCGATGTCGTCGAAGGTGGTGGCCTTGGTGGCGTCGGTCATCACCGGCGCATAGCCGAGGGGGGAGCCGTTGTTGCGGACGGGGACGCCGTTCACGATCTTGGGCAGGCCGTGCCCGGTCTCCGGCTCGTTGAGCACGGAGTTGGTCTCGTGCCCGGAGACGATCCCCCAGCGCCCGGCGACCTTGACGTCGGTGGCGAGGCCGCCCACCGGCAGGGTCTGGACGAGGCGGTCGGCATCGCCGGCGACGTCGATCACCGCGATCGTGTGGCCGAGGGTGTTGGCGACGTAGA
>Ga0247765_1001400_pt1 | contig 11634 bp, 14 predicted proteins | sample UWRJL106311C6_FD_179949 | JGI IMG/M metagenome (GOLD analysis project Ga0247765, IMG submission 179949) | Plant litter microbial communities from Arlington Agricultural Research Station in Wisconsin, United States - UWRJ-L106-311C-6 | ecosystem: Environmental > Terrestrial > Plant litter >... | reverse complement strand
AGCCCAACCCCAAAAGAGTCCAAAAAAAAAAAAAATAGAAAAAAAGACCCCTCCTAGTCCCCGGAAGTCCGTCGCTTGAGGGGGGGATTTTAGTGTCTGTTCAGGGGTTCAGAAATCAGAATTGGCTAGGTAAGGTACTTGGCGGGGTGGACACTGGTGATCGACTCCGCCTGCCGACTCGGTCATCATTGCCGCACACCGACAGAAAGCCATGCTGTCTTCTCTCGCCTTCGACTCTTCTCGCTTTGCATCGGTGAAGGGGCAAGGTCTCCTGGCATAATAAAACTTGTACCTCCGACGGGGATGCAAGCGTGGTCAGGCGTCCCAAAGGACCAATCCCAGCGAGATCATGACCTAAATCCCACAGCCCACCTCCTAGGATAGCTAGCTGCATGTAACACACGGACGGCGGTGCAAAGGGTAAAGACAGTCAGACTCGGCCTTGCTGACAAGAGTAGAATATGTCGAATATATCACAAATGACTCTTGAAACCAGCTTCAGACCCAGCTCAAGTTGTGACCCAGTTTGTGCTCTCACGCGATCCCAATGCTCACGCAACGCTAACAAGACTCCCGCGCTCTTAGTGTGCTATCTATATGCGAAGCATTTCTCCGCACCGACAACCAAGATGGGTTTCCCCCCTCACTGGCTGTCGTGTCATCACTCCTAGTCAAACCTTCATACCATTCTCTTCAATCTTCCTCCCACGCTCATCATAGACAATGACACTAAAAGCTTCGTAGTCACCATCATCGACCAGGTGCTCAGCATCTTCATCATCCGGTGGCAGGGTGCTATACAATCCCTTTCCGGGTTTCGGCCACAGCAGTGCAAGTGGATCAGACTCTTCTTCATCCTCGCCCTCTGCCCGCTCTTGACTGTCTTCCTTGTCCTTCTGGCCCTTTCCGCCCTTTCCTTTGGTTGGGCCCGAAGAAACCGACCGAGCGCTTCCGCTTGCTGCCTTGCGAACAAAGTTCATCTGGCCCGTCGGGTTCGCGTCCGCCCTAGGGAAAAGGCCCTCGACCGTCGACCCGGCAAAGAGTGACCGCGGCAGCCCGTGGCTGACTAGCTCCGGGGAATTGGGGAAGATAGGAAGATCTGGATGGATTTCGAGAGCATGCATGACCATACCTACCAGCGCCGGGCTGGAGAGGGTCATCAAGTAAGCTCGGCGCTGCTGAGGCGTCTTGGACGCCCAACTCTCAAATGGCGGTGGTGCCGATATCATTTTGGGCTCTACCTTCTGCCGTTTTGCCGTGTGTCCGCGGTCGCGCTTCTCAACGCAGCTGGAGCAAAACCAAGCACGCTGGGCGTCATTCACGACATCATTGTCGATCCACGGATCGTGGCACATTTGGTGCCAAGTGCCGTTACAATCATCGCAAAAGACCATCTGGTTGGAAGCCGGGCTGTGCATTCGGGTACACTTTTTACATAGGGCCTGCTCGGCGGTTCGCTTGCCGTAATGGCCCCGTTTGCGCGAATTGGCGTCAGCAGCGGCCGGATTGTACGTCGAGGGCTTCTGGACCTGACGACCTGATTTCGTTGTTGTCAGAAGAACTGACGAGTCGGCCACGCTGCTGCTTGCCTCGGCCTCGGAAGCTTCGGGCATGTCAGATGAGTTACTTGCGCCGTCATCTTCGCCCTTGACACGCTTGCGCCGGGAAGACGCTGCCTTTGTGACAGCTGTCGTCTTGAGTTTCTTCACCTTGCTCTCGCTCGAGAGGGCCCTGGCCGGTTGGGGTTTGGGCGGCGGGACAGGCTTTCCTGAGACGGTAAGGCCACTCGAGATGCGACGAATGACGCTCATTCCCGCTGCAGGCTTGGGTGTTGGTCCGGTCCGCGGAGCATTCGGAGCCACGAGGCTCGGAGGTGGCGATGGAGCGAGTGGCAGCTGCATTGTCATTGATGTAGATGTGTTCATTCCCATGACCAAACGCCTCTTAACGTCTTCAAAAGTCGAAGGTTTGATGTTCCCTGCCACAACCGATGCTGCTGAAAGCGCAGAGCTAAGACTGCTAGGTTCGCCCTTCATCCGCTTCAGAATTAATTGCGTCGCAGCTGTGAACTGGGGGATATATGGCGGTCGAGTGGCCGGCGGAGAGTCCGTTGCTGGAGTTGTGGTTGTGGTAGTGGTAAAGGCAGGAGTAGCGGCAGGGGCTGGACTTGGTGTGGGTGCAGAAGAATTGGTCCCGGTGGCCCCTTCCTCGCGTGACTTGCCATCGGGCTGGCTATCTGCACTATCCGTATCCATTGTCAAAGAATTTGTCGAAGATGTACCTGAGAACTTAAGCCAGCCTATAACAGACGTTAGCTCGTGGCCTATAGATCAGAACCGATGCATTCTTAGAGCCTCACCAAAGTAGAGCACATGCGCAAGTCTGAACTATACCCAGCTGTTCATGCTATTTACGTTGATTGGTTTGTCGTCAATATCCTGCTTCAATGAGTGCTCGGCGTGAGCATTTGGCATATTACGCTTTGTCAGTGCCGTCGTGGATTTGAGTAAACAAGGTCAAAGAGGCGACTTGACGTTCCGAGTTTCGGTCAAGGCCCTTGATTCACGTGATAGTCAGGTGATTCACAACTGTTACATTCTACCCTAACCCTAGGCTACCACGCCGCTTTCTCGGAGTTCTTCTATTTCCTTTTTGCCCAAGCCAATCCCTTTTAATACCTCATCGGTGTGCTGTCCGAGTGTGGGTGGTGGACTGCGGATCCTGGGTTTGGTGTCAGAGTACTTAACAGGCGAGTTAACCAACTTGATTGGTCCACACTCGCTGTGATCAACCTCAACCACCATATTCCTGGCCTGTGTGTGTTCGTGTGTTAATGTTGTGAGGACATCATTCACCGCAGCGTATGGCATTCCCCTTCCTTCAAAAATATCCAGCCATTCCTGTGTTGTCATGGTCACTGTGACCTCCTCAATCATCCTCTCGAGTTCGTCCCGATGGGCTACCCGGCTCGCATTGGCCTTGAACCTGGCATCGTCCTTCCATTCTGGCCGCCCAAGCCCATCACAGAGAATCCCAAAGAGACGCTCGTTTCCTCCGCCGAAGAGGATATCGCCATCCTTGGTCTTGAAGGAACGGTATGGGACAATCGACGCTGTGATTCACTGTGTTATTGGTTGGGCCACCCTGGCCGGACAAGAGATATTCCACTTACGGTGAGCTGTACCCCAGCGCCCAGTATCCTTCCCTCCGCTGATCAAGCAGCTGCTAGCAATATTTGTCAGTGTAGCAGTCTGACAATCGCTGAGAGCTGCATCAATGTGCTGCCCTCTCCCAGTCTTTGCCCGCGAGAGCAGCGCTGCCATAATGGCATTGCTCGTGTAAAGCCCAGTCGTCAGATCAGTCACAGCAACCCCGACTTTAACGGGAGGGCCATCTCTGCTTCCGGTGATGTGCATGAGCCCAAACTCAGCCTCCACCATAACATCGTACCCGGGGCGACTTGAGTATGGGCCTGTCTGTCCATAGCCTGTGATGGAAGCGTATATCAACGCCGGATTGATCGTTTTTAGCGTGTCATAGTCCATCTTGTACTTCTTGAGGGAACCCGGCAGGTAGTTCTCAACAAGAATGTCGCAGCTGGCTGCTAATTTGTGCAGGATGTCAACACCTACGGGATCTTGAAAAGAGAGGCCAAGTGACTTCTTGTTGCGGTTCACCGCCAGAAAATATGCTGACTCGCCAGGTCCTTTGCACGACGACTCGTCCTTGTATTTGGCATATGGCGGTCCCCATGCTCTCGTGTCGTCTCCACGGATGGGATGCTCAATCTTGATAACTTCAGCCCTCGGTGATTGTTAGCCAGCCGTCTGATCAGCTGTTACCTCAGAAAGCCCTCACCCGAGATCCCCCAGAATTTGCGTGCAGTACGGCTGCAAAATATCAGCTTACCTGTTACAGTTTTCTACAACAATATCAACTTACTCCAGCGAGAACTCTGGTCATGTCAAGCACACGATATCCCTCGAGAGGAAGTGACGAATTCGCCGAGGTCGCCGCGGACGAAAAACACCACCGACCTAGAGTAACACGAGCCCCAAAACTCCACGTTGCACCGACGATGCGGTTCATCGCGAATTTGCAACACTCCGGATAGGGGACACTGTGGTTGGTGAATCCAAATGATGGCGAGGCGCAATGGAACAGTGCGACTTTGGTGAGAAGCGTCCCTGGCGATCGTGCTCCGAGTTCATGCACGTTCAGCGCTCCTCCCACTGGAAGACCAGAAACCCGCAGAACACCACAATCCAATTGAGAACTAAAAGAACAATGGCAAGCTAAAAACGACCGTCACTGTTATTTCTATAGTAAATGGGAGGTTTTGTGCCTATCCCAAGTTAACTCTCCCTGAAAGCAACTGGTGGCGCCCAATAGAACTGTGTGGCCAGGCATCCCGATAAGACCCCGAACCGCATGGCAAAAAGTGGGACCTGCCTCCCATCAAGCCATTGAATTTACCTTTTCCAACATCACCGCCGCGCGAACCTTTCAACCTTCACTGCACCAACTCCTCCCCCTCCGACAAATCCCCCCACCAACCTCACCGCAATGGATTACCAAAACCGAGCTGGTTCTAAATTCGGCGGCGGTGGCGTCGCCTCCAGCAGCGCTACCAACGCCGACCGTCGCGAACGACTACGCAAACTCGCCCTCGAGACGATAGACCTCGACAAGGACCCCTACATCTTCCGCAACCACCTCGGCTCCTTTGAATGCCGCCTTTGTCTAACCGTGCACCAAAACGACGGTTCCTACCTCGCCCATACCCAAGGCAAGAAACACCAAACCAACCTCGCCCGACGCGCCGCCCGCGAGCAAAAAGAAGGCAAAGGCGAGGTCGACCCCCAAACCGGCCTCCCTCTCGGCGTCGTCGGTGCCGGTTTTGCCGCTCTTGGCCTCGGCGGTGGTGCTCCCCGACGCAATGTCGTCAAGATCGGTCGGCCCGGCTACAAGATCACCAAAGTCCGCGACCCACTCACGCGTCAGCAAGGCCTGCTCTTCCAGCTACAATACCCGGATATTGGCGTGGGCGTAACGCCCAAATGGCAGGTGGTGAGCGCGTTTTCACAGCGCATCGAGGAGCCCGATCGGAACTTCCAGTACCTGCTTGTAGCGGCGGAGCCATACGAGACGTGCGGGTTCAAGATTCCGGCGCGAGAGCTGGATAAGCGCGAGGATCGGCAGTTTCAGTTTTGGGATCCAGACTCGAAGGAGTATTGGATTCAGATTATGTTCATGACGGAGCGTGAGGAGCGGTTTAATGCTGCTCCAGGGTTGACAGGGCGGAGATGATTTTATTTTTGGGCCGCCCAGCCCAGTTCGACCGCACATATATATGGATGAGGTGAAATGAGATTCGATTACTACACACTGGTATCAACATGGTAGGGAAGATGGGGTGCTACTTGGTGCCCTAGGTACGTGGCAGTATGGCGGGCATATGGGGAAAAGGGTCATGATAGGTGCCAGGATGAACATCGAATAGAAGGTAACTGGAATAACCGGGTGATCACAAAGGTCGAGTCTGCGACTACACTCAAGATGGCGACACAACTCATACGGGACATCTGGCTCTCTCTCTTTCTTGGGCAGAAACACTGTCTTTGCTCCGGCCATGATCGTGGACACACATCCATCGAATACATAAGTCAAACAGAACAAGATAGAAGTGGTCTCAGAGAGGGTAAGGATATCCAGAACGAGAGTCGGGCCTTCACGCTGACCATGGCTCAATAGCCAGCGAATAACAGGACCAGCACTACGGGCCACGCCTCAGTCATTAGTACCGCTGTGATACATATTGTAATTTTTCATGAGCGTTTCTCAGATATCCCCACATCACTGTAAAATATTTCCATGCGTGATGCAAATGCTCTATTGTCCCTTTCCCAACCCGAGGCAGACTGTATGTCTCACCGGTCTAACCATAAACCAAGCTTCCCGCTATCGTCAGAAAGAGACAAAACTCGCCCAGACAAGTTCGACATGTAGAAATGGAAACAAAACAAGACTTCACCAGGGCCTCGGCCGCTCCAGCATATCCATTCCTCAACATGTGGTAGGTCCCCATGACAGGCTAGTCTCTATCACCGCTGTCCACTTCTGATCGAGATATCGCTTCACGACGCGTTCGCTATGAGACATGTTCGTTATGAGACATGTTCACTATGAGACATGTTGAGGTGACCAAGAGCAAGGGAATGAGGCAGGCAACGCTTTTTTGAGATTGTGACATCTGGATAAATGTGACAGGGACAAGCCCTCACGCGCGAAGGAGCCAAAGTTGAAGATGGTCATGTCCGCCGACAAAATATGCAACTGTCAAGATTCTTCACCGGAAGTTATTATCAAACCGCTTGAACGTATAGCCAAGGAACGGCAGGCTCATCTCAGGGCTCTCGTCCTGTTGTGCCGGCACTGTAGACTGTCCCCTAGCAGCCTGAGCAGCCCGCAGCAGCGTAGCGTTGTCGGTCTGGTCGATCTCGTCAGTGGGGAAGTAGGTTGTGTCGATGTTCGATGTCAATCTCGGCTCGAACGGTGCCCGAATCCGACGGAGGCTATCAAACTCGACACCACGGAAGAAAGAATGGCTCTTGATTTCATGAGCACCGCCCCGACCAAGACGATTCTCCGAGTTGCAGATGAGACTAAAAGACTGTTAGCGCATAGTCAAAACCAAACACGAGCGTACCAACCTCCGGATCAAGGTCTCGGCCTCCACGCCCAGCTGGATGTCGTCGGGGAAGTAGAGAGACTGCCGCCAGTTCACAATTTTGCGGTACGTGTCATGACTATCCTCAGCACAGAAGGGAGGCCATCCAACCAGACATTCGAACATAATTGTCCCGAGTGACCACCAATCGCAGTCGAAGGTATAGCCGTGGCCCGTGAAGATCTCCGGTGCAATGTAGTCGGGAGTTCCCACCGTCGAATAGGCCATAAGTCTGCGGGAACGCCTCCAGTCGTTAATCTGGGATCGGTTGCTGACAGTCAAGTTAATCTGGTCAATAGCGACGGAATTTCTATTGTCCCGCGGCCGATTCGATCTTCCAAGGAGGAGCTGCTGGTAGTAGTTGTTGTCATGAAGCTTGTGGAATCCGGTCGACAGACCAAAATCCGTTAGCTTGACATGCCCGCCCCGATCGAGAAGAATATTATCTGGTTTGATATCTCTGTAGGCTGTTAGTGAAGCTCACAAATATAGCTAGGGTAAGATTTACCGATGAATGAAGCCTAGCTTGTGAACTGCCTCGATAGCCAAGACGATTTCGGCAATGTAGAAGCGTGTGATGTCTTCCGAGAAGATTTCGTATTTGATGAGCATGGTCATCAAGTCTCCACCTGGGAGGAATTCCATCAACATATAGAGGAAGTTGGCGTCCTGAAATGTTGTATAAAGCTTGACGACCCAGGGGCTGTCCGACTCGGCAAGAATATCTCTCTCGGCACGCACGTGAGCCAGCTGGTCCTTCTTGAACATTTCCGTTTTGATGAGCGACTTCATGGCGTAGACCTTCCCATCCGCCCTCTTTTGCACTAGCTTGACCTCGCCGAAGGCGCCCTTTCCAATGATCTTGACCGTTGTGTAGTTCTCGGGCTTGTCCTTAGTTCTCAGGAAACGCAGGTATGATCCCTCTTTTCTGCCGCCTGTGGCCCAGACCGACTCTCGGCGGCGGGGGTCGGTCGTCTCGGAAAGCTTTTGTTCCATCTCACTCTGTCTGAAGCATACGAAAGTTAGCCTGGGTCATAGATACTCGTACAGTCACAGGACAACTCACCGCTGGTTGCGCTCCCTGGCCCGCTTGACGCTATCCTTGAAGAAGTCGGATGCCAGCTGGGAGCACTTTTTCTGGTTGTTGTTGGCATTGGGGCCATACTTGTCAGGATTCCGCTCAGGCGCCGGAGCAAACTCCAGCTGAGGACTTGGAGTAGGCAAAGGCGCATTCAGGTAGTTTCCGTATCCAGCCTGCTGGTTGGTGGCGCCAGCTGTGCGGGGCCGTTGGGCTGGGGAAGGCCCGCGAGAGCCATAGGGGGCGGGCCTAGCAGCACCACCGCCCAGGTTCTGGTGTGAGAACTGATGGGCGAGGCCGGTATTGGGATCGTTACTGGTGCCGGGCGTGTTCGCACGAGCCTGCGAGTAACCTTGATTGGCGGATGGGTATTCGCCTGCTTGAGCGGACAGCTGCGATGAATACTGTTGCGGGTACTGGTTCTGCCCGTAGTAGTTGGCCGAAGTGTACCCGCCTTGGGAATACGGCTGGGCTTGCGGCTGGGCACCGGGATTCACGGTCTGGGGCTGCGCAGAGGATCCCGACTGGAAGACGGGTTGAGGGAAAGTCGAGGGCGTGGTGGGATAGGTACGGTCGGTCGGAGCAAGTCGCTCGTTGTTATCCCCAAAGTTCAGGTACAGACGGTTGCCACTGTTGTCCATCTTGGTCGCGTGGGGAGGTGCACAATGTGCACAGGGAACGCGCAATTGCGACTGGTGCGGCTTGAGTTTGACGTTGGTTGCAGCTCAAGCAGGTTGGCTCGCGAGATGATCACAAAGTAATATTGACAAGACTCGGCGAGTCGGCGACGGTGTTGCGCAGAAAGGGGCTCCAGATTGAAGGGGGGTCTTTTCTTGGGACAGGGGTCTGGGCAATGGTTGGTCTGAGCCGGGTGGCACCGCTGTGAGAGGGAGGACTCGATCACCGTCCGCTTATCATTTCAGGTGGGGCTCCACGACGTCGCTCCAAGAAGCCGGGCTTGTCCTGGCTTTACGAAATGGTGACACAGTAAATCGACAGCAGGAGGCACGAAGACACAAGGCGATGAAAGGACGGTCAGTTGACGTTGGACAGACACAAACAAAATATTTGTGCGGCCAGTGTGACAAAAAAGCAAGAGAGGGGTTGGAGGGGGCCTGACCGACAATTCAGTGCCCCCAGACCGCCCACTGACCGCTGTCTGCTATCCGCTGCCTACCCGCTAGGTATACAGGAAGTTCCAGAGAGCGGCAACTGGCCGTATTGGTCCTCCAGGCGCTGTTTCTTGGGCTTTTTGGGTTACTGCTGGGCTTCATTGGAGGAAAACGGGGACCTATCGATGTGGGGTAATAGTTTCGAGCGCCGAGACTCAGTTGTTCGACCAGTGCTCCAGTACCCCTCCATCACGGACCCTTCGTCCGCCTGCAGAAGGGACGAAGTTTCAAAAAAAAACACAGCCACCATCGGTTGACCAAAAAAAAAAAAAAGGGTTTTCATGTGCCCTCACGCCAGAAACCACGAAATGAACCGGTGAGAGGTTCAGTTTTGGTAGTTTGTGGCATCAACAGAACAGCACATATTGTCAAGAGCACCTATTCGTAGCTGGCTGTTCGTTGGGGGCAGCCACGTATTTCCAGGAAACAGCACTACAACGGTGAGCCCAGACGCCGTCTGCAACGTAGATCCGCTAGAGACCGGCTAGTCAAACAACTCTCTCGTCTTGTCAAGGCGGTAGCCCCGGTTTCTTCGTAATTCCAAGGAGGACTGCTGCTGATCACAGCGGCGGATCCATCAAGGAACCCTGCAGTTTCAACCTAAAGCGGCGGTTCCCGTTCTCCTCGGTTGAGTAGAAATCCTCATCCAACAGGACATGGAGAGCAGCTTCTGCAGCCCAGCGCAACACGAGGAACATATGTACCATCATAATGTCGTCTGTAGATTCCAGTTAGTCTGGGGGTGTAGAGATTCTGAGAAGTAGTACGAAAGTCGTGCCAGCTAGCTGATGAAGTCCGTGCGTCGCTGTGGTCGAAACCCAGCATCTTTATCGCGATAAGAACTTTTAGAAATTTGCAATAGCTTCTTGTATCATGACCTCGCCAGCGTTTCCCAGCCAGAAACGATAATCGACGGGCCAGGTCAGCTTTGCCGCGATGGTCGAGCCGACACCCACCCCCGCGTCCGCGCCGGCGGTATGACAGACCATTTGCAGTAGATCTGTGACTGAAAGACGCTGACATTTTCATGCAGGCACCAAAACCCGCTCCACCGCGGAATCAAGCCCTGCGAATGCTCGGCCTCCCAGCCCTTCCGCGCAAGCTTCCCTCTCGAAACTGGATGATCTTTTGGACCATCACAGCAACCGTGTCGGCGGCCATTATCTACGATAAGCGGGAAAAGAAGCGTGCCACGGCAAGATGGGCACATGCTGTCGAGCATCTCGCGAAGGAACCTCTGAATAATGCTGTCGGCAACGTTCGGAAGCTCACTATATTTCTTTCGAGCCCCCCTGGTGATGGGCTGCGCATTGCCCAGGACCACTATACCGACTATGTTAAACCCATCCTTGCTGCCAGCGGTCTCGATTGGGAGTTTGTCCAGGGGCGCCGAGAAGGAGACGTACGAGCAGTGGTTGCCGAGAAGGTACGCAAGATTCGACGGGATTGGGAGGGCGATGGAGAGGAGCCAGCAGACCACGAGCCGACAAAAGAGGAGCTGGTTGAGAGGTATCGCAAGTTGCGGGGGATCGAAGATTACTCGGGCGTCCGGGGCGACGTGGTCGTTGGACGGCACACCTGGAAGGAGTATGTGAGAGGCTTACACGAAGGTTGGCTCGGCCCTCTTGCACCACCGCCCGAGCCTGAGCCTCTTCCCGAGATTTCTTCCGAATCGTCATCTGAGGAGAAGCCGGCTGAAGAGGAATCCAAGCCCAAGAGACCACCGCCTCAGCCAAAACCTCACAATACTCCGAATGATTACCCCACCGAATCGCTCCCCCTTCTCGCCCCGGACGAGTTTTCCCCGGTCGCTCCGATTCGAGAGCCACACATCTTGGGCTTCCTCAACACTCCGACACGTATGTACCGCTTTTTCAACCGCCGCAAACTCGCCGACGACATCGGGCGAGAGGTAGCAGCAGTGTGTCTCTGTACCTACCGCGAGTTCAAGCAATCTTCCAACCTGGAGTCAGAGAGTGCTATGATGGATGAGCAGGTATATGAGCAACAAAAGGAGCTTGCCTGGGAGGAGAAGGACTGGCTCAAGTCTGTCTGGAAGGAAGATGATGCCAAAGATGTGGCAAAGTCCGAGGTAACAGAGAAGATTCTAGCCCGTCCCATAGCCATAGACTCGCGCATCGCCCACCGCATGCGCCGGTTTGAACTATCGCCAGAGGATGAGGCGCGGGCAAGGCAAATTGTGGTACCGGAAGAAGAACTCGAGGGCTGGACAAAGAGCAAGCTACGCAAGCTCTACCGCTGGGGCACGTCCAAGTTTGACAAGCCCAAGACGGTGCCCCTGACCGATGAAGACGCCGAGTAGCTAGCGGTGACGAGGGTGCGTTGCCGCTTGGATCGGAAATTACCAGCGGCTGCACTTGTACAACAATGTCATATAGGTGGACGCGTTGCAATACTAGGTGGTGAAACGGGTTAGAAGGTTGCCATGTTATATAGACTTGTACCATAATGAGACCCTCTTCGATACACCATAATAATAACCAATTCGTTCCAGATACATATCTCGTTATCAAGTGAGCTCTCTAGTATCTCACCCAGCAGCTTAGAGGGAGGATTAATTAAATCCTGTGCGGTTCTGAAGAGTCCCTCGCAGAACAAAGTAAAGCGGTATCGTGTCTGGCAGGGTTTTTTTT
>Ga0247765_1001399_pt1 | contig 11638 bp, 9 predicted proteins | sample UWRJL106311C6_FD_179949 | JGI IMG/M metagenome (GOLD analysis project Ga0247765, IMG submission 179949) | Plant litter microbial communities from Arlington Agricultural Research Station in Wisconsin, United States - UWRJ-L106-311C-6 | ecosystem: Environmental > Terrestrial > Plant litter >... | reverse complement strand
GTGGCAGGTCTTCCGCGGGGAGCCCGAGGATCTTCCCGGAGAGTACGGCCCCTCGGTCGAGCATCACTTCCAGGTTTGACACGGGCTCGCCGGCGACCGCGAGCGTCCCCGGGCGCTCCGTATCGGTGAACCCGTCGGCTCCAGCCTTCAAGCGGTACCGGCCGGCGCGCACCTCGGAGAGGCGGAACCGGCCGTCCTCGCCGGTGCCGTCGCGATAGAGGTTCAGCTCGAAGCTGTTCGCGGGGGCGAGCTCCACCCGGGCACCTGACACGGGCTTGCCGTCTTCGTCGACGACGCGGCCCGCGACTTCGACTCCCGGCGCGAAAACCATGTCCAGTCCATTGACCCCTGGCTGGATCTCGAACGGTTTCGCCACCTGGCCCTGGCTTGGATGAAAAAAGAGCACCTTCTGCCGGCCGACGGCCACTCCTTCAAGCCAGTACAGGCCGTCGTCGTCCGTGGAAGCCGCAGCTCCGCTGACACCGACGCGGACCGCCGGTACCGGCTCGCCGGCCGCGGTGGTGACGCGACCCTGGAGGACCGCCCCCCGTTCGAGCACCAGCCGGAGCTCTCCCGCGGTCGACGGTCGGGGCAGATCGACCTTGATATCTTTCAAGGGAACGAAGGCCGATGCGGCCACGCTGACCCGCGCAGTTGTTCCGGCAGGGAGGGCGGGGAGGCCCCGGAGCTCGAAGCGCCCCTCGCCATTCGCTCGCGTGTTCCGGAGGATCGGATCTCCTCGCGGGAGCTCCGGCTCCTCCGGCAGGAAGGCTTGCCACTCCAGATTGACGCGCGCCCCGGGTACAGGGCCGCCGGCCTCGTCCACCACCCGGCCCACCAGGGCAGTCTCGGGCTCCAGGCGAATCAAGACCGGCTTGGCGTTGGGAGGGCGGACCGCGCGGACCTGGGCAATCAGATACCCAGGCGCCCGGACGGCCATAGAGACCGGAGTGCCTTGGGCCAGGTCCTCGATGGAGAAGCGTCCGTCCGCGGCGACCGCGGCAGTGGGCTTCCGGCCCTTGAGCGCGCGCTCCATCTCGTTGGGATCGGCTGGCCGGTCCAGGAGGAAGATCTCGCCTCCGGGAACCGCCAAGCCGCGGTGGTCGGTGACACGGCCGGTCAGGGTGGCGCCGGGGTGCAAGGTCACGACGCCGAGATCCGCGGGTCCGGTCCCGGCCGGACCCGTTCCAGAAGAAATCCGGAGCGCCGGGAAGACTGCGCGGGCGTACCCCTTCCGGCGTACCGAGAGCTCCACCTCGGAGGCCGGCAGCTCGGTGAGCGAAAAGACTCCTCGAGCGTCGGTTTGGACGGAAGGTGTGTCGGTTTCCTCCGCCGGCGCAGTCTTCGGAGAGCCTGGACGGAGCGCCGGGCTTACGGCGACCTCGGCCCCTGCGATGGGCCGGCCGGCGGGATCCTGGACCTTGCCGCGGGCGGGCCTGGCCGGAGCCAGCACGAGCGTCAGGTCGCGGGGCCGCGCCGCGGAATCGCCCACCGTGGTGCGCTCTGCTGCCGGAAAGGTTCCGGGCCGGGAGGCTCGAATCTCGTAGCTCTGCTCGGGCCGCAGGCGACGGAGCTCGAAGCGGCCCTGCGAATCGGTCAAGCCCCGGTCCGCCACGAGATCGGACGGAGAGAAGGCTCGCTCTCCGAGAGCCCCCTGGTGGACAGCCAGGACCATGGCGCCGGCCACGTGGAGGCCTCGCAGATCCACCACCTTGCCGCGGAGCTTTCCGGCCCGTGCCAGGGCAAGCGTCCCTGCCCTGCCGCTCGCGAGTTGTGGAGGAGCGACGACGGCTTTCTTGAGCAGATGGCCCGGGGCAAGAATCTCGAAGCTGAAACGCCGGTTTCCGGGTGCCGCCAGATGAAATTTCCCTGCGGCGTCCGTGCGCACGAAGGCGCCTGGATCTGCCGACGCCCAGACGAGCGCACCCGGAACCGGCTTGCGGTCGATCGCATCGATCACCTGGCCGGAGAGCACCAGCGGCTCGATGGGAGGATGCTGTGGGCGCGTCGCCGGCGATTCCGGCGGGACCGCATCTCTTGCGCCGGCCAGCGAGACTGGCGGGAGCTCCAGAGGCTCGACCAGCGGCAGGGGAGGGGACGGGAGAGGTGAGATGCCTTTGCTCCGCACCTTCACCTTCCAGAGACCGGTCGACGGAGCCGCGAGCTCGAAGCGGCCGGCAGCATCGGTCGTGGTCACTGCCACCGGGGCCGGATCGGCCGCCGCTCCCGAGCTGCGGGCCTGGGCAAGGACCGGCAGGAGCTCGGCGCGGGCTCCGGAAAGCGGCCGATTGTCCAGCCCGAGAACCGTGCCGGTCACCGAAGGCTGGGCCAGCCCTGTACCGGCCGAGACCAACGAGAGGAGAGCGAGGCAGCAGGCCCCATGCAGAGAAAGACGGCTCATCTTTAGAACCTCGCGGAAGGACCCCCCGGAGAGCGCAGGGCGATCGCACTCTCCGGCCGGGTCGGCCAGCAGCCGGAGATCAGAGCTCGCAGTCGATTTCAACCTCGCCGTAGCACGTATCCGTACCTGCACCGCCGTCGAGGTAGTCAAAGCGGTCGTCGCCGTTGAGCCAGTCGTCGCCGCTCCCTCCGGATAAAGTGTCCTCGTCCGCTGTCGGGTTCACGCCATAACAGCCGCACCCGCCGATAAAGTCGTTGCCATCGCCGCCATAGATGCGGTCGTTCCCGGTGAAGCCGTTGAGGCCGTCGTCGCCGCCGTTGCCAATGATGAGGTCGTTGCCGGGATTCCCGTCGAGACAGTCCGCACCGGACGTCCCCGTCATCGTGTCGTCTCCGAACGTCCCGAAGGTGCAGACCGCCCAGGCGGCCGGGGTCGACAGCACAGCGACGAGACAGGACGTGAGCAACGATAGCCGGATGGTTTTCATGGTCGGGTTCCTCCTTCGTCTGGTTCCGACTTTGCTTCAACAGACTCCCTCTATGGGAGCCCGCGGTCGGTCTCGCGGTCATCCCCGGTGTAACCGTTGAGGCTGTCTTCGCCGCCGTAGCCAATGATGGAAATCCTCGCGGTCATCTGCCTCAGCACCAAATTAACCAACCGGGAAGGGAGGGGTCTAGCGCGAATTTCGCCGGATGCGCCGATTGCGTGAAATTCGTGAGATTCGTGGAAGATTTGAGAGCTCCTGATCGAGCTAGCTGCGTCGCTTGGCCGCTTGAATCTTCAAATGGGATCTCAGCGAATCAAGGACAACCCTGTATTTCCTGCCAATGACGATTGCCCGCACCGCTCCGCTTTCTATCCACAGTTGGATGGTGCGTATCGATACTCCCGTGATCTGTGCGGCCTGCAAGGTCGTGACGAATTTCTCGCCACGCAGAGAGGGGGGCAACGAAAGATAGATGTCCAGTAACTCTGTATCGGTGAGATGGCTGACCTGTCCAGGCGAGATGGCTTGAGTCATGATTGACCTTCCCCAGGGGCCTTGGACGCTCAATACCCCGAGATTGACGGCGGCTCTGAGATCTCCAACCTTGAGTGGCCTGGAAGGCAGAAGTATTTCAGCGATTCAACTGGAGGGGTAGGAGCTCGATGCGGCGTGTCCGCTATGCGTGGCGCAGTCACTGCATCGCGCTTGCAACCGGGTTCGGAGGGGACGAGGGTGAGGCTCTTTTCCCCTCTCGGGAACACAGACCTCTTCCGCCGCGTTTACAATCAGGCGATGCCAGATTTCGAGCTCATCTCCAAATTCTCTCCCCAGGGGGATCAACCCGCCGCCATCGAGCAGCTCGCCGAGGGGGTGCTGCGCGGTGACAAGGAGCAGGTGCTGCTCGGGGTCACCGGGTCGGGGAAGACCTACACGATCGCCAAGGTGATCGAGGCGGTCAACCGGCCGACGTTGATCCTCTCCCATAACAAGACGCTCGCGGCGCAGCTCTTCCAGGAGTTCCGCAGCTTCTTCCCGAACAACGCGGTCGAGTATTTCGTCTCCTACTACGACTACTACCAGCCGGAGGCGTACGTCCCCGCCACCGACACGTACATCGAGAAGGAGACCAGCATCAACGAGGAGATCGACCGCCTCCGCCTGCGCGCCACCAAGGCGCTGTTCGAGCGGCGGGATGTGGTCATCGTCGCCTCGGTTTCCTGTATCTACGGCCTCGGCTCGCCGGAGGCGTTCTTCGGCATGCTCCAGTTCTTCAACAAGGGCGATGTCGAGGGGATGGATCCGGTCCTCAAGCGGCTGGTAGACATGCAGTACCAGCGCACCCAGCTCGACCTCCACCACGGCAGCTTCCGGGTGCGCGGCGATGTGCTGGAGATCCTGCCGGCGTATGAAGAGGTCGGCATCCGGGTCGAGTACTTCGGCGACGAGGTCGAGCGGATCACCCGCTTCGATCCGCTGCGCGGCAACGTGCTCCAGGAGATCGACCGTATCGCGGTCTATCCGAAGACGCACTACGTGACGCCGAAGGAGAGGATGGAGAAGGCCATCGTGGGGATCCGGGCCGAGCTCGAAGAGCGCCTGCCGCTCCTTGAGGCGGAGGGGAAGTATCTGGAGCGCCAGCGGCTGGAGCAGCGGACGCGCTTCGATCTCGAGATGCTCAAGGAGATCGGCTACTGCCACGGCATCGAGAACTACTCCCGCCACCTCTCCGGCCGCGCGCCGGGGCAGCCGCCGCCGACGCTCTTCGACTACTTCCCGAAAGACTTCCTGCTGGTCATGGACGAGAGCCACCAGACCATCCCGCAGGTGCGCGGCATGTACCACGGCGACCGCTCGCGCAAGACGACCCTGGTCGACTTCGGCTTCCGGCTCCCTTCGGCGCTCGACAACCGGCCGCTCACCTTCGAGGAGTTCGACGCCCGCATGGGCCAGAGGATCTACGTCTCGGCCACCCCGGCGCCCTGGGAGCTGCAACGCACCGGCGGCGTCGTCGTGGAGCAGGTCATCCGTCCGACCGGCCTCCTCGATCCCGTCATCGAGCTGCGCCCGGCCAAGGGGCAGGTGGACGACCTGGTCGGTGAGGTGCGCAAGATCCTGGCGCGCAAGGAGCGGGTGCTGGTCACCACCCTCACCAAAAGGATGGCGGAGGAGCTGACGCAGTATCTCCAGGAGCTGGGGATGAAGGTGCGCTACATGCACAGCGACGTCGAGACCCTGGAGCGCGTGGAGATCATCACCGCCCTCCGCCGCGGCGAGTTCGACATCCTGGTCGGCATCAACCTCCTGCGCGAGGGTCTCGACCTGCCCGAGGTCTCCCTGGTCGCCGTGCTCGACGCGGACAAGGAAGGCTTCCTGCGCAGCGGGACGTCCTTGATCCAGACCTCCGGGCGGGCCGCGCGCAACCTGAACGGCCGGGTCATCTTCTACGCCGACCAGATGACCGATTCCATGAGGCGCGCGATCGACGAAACCGAGCGCCGCCGCCTCAAGCAGCACACCTACAACCAGGAGCACGGCATCGAGCCGACGACGATCCTCAAGGACATCCACAACCCTCTGGTGCAGATGCAGAACCTCGATATGTGGTCCGCCGGCCCGGCCCGCCTCTCCGACGAAGCCGAGGGGACCGACCTCCCTCTCTCCGAGCGCATCAGCCGCCTGGAGAAAGAGATGAGAGCCGCCGCCAAGCGCCTGGAGTTCGAGGAAGCGGCGGGGCTGCGGGACAAGATCAAGGAGCTGCGGGAGCTGCAGATCTACGCGCCGTAGGGCGCCCTGGGACCGCCGGCGTCCCGCCGGCTTGGGCTTCTGCGTGTAGAATCGGAGGAGAGGAGAGATGTGCGATGAGCCAGATCATGCTCGATATCCCTGAGGATTCCCTCCTGGCGCTCCGTGTCTCGGCGGAGGAGCTGGGCGGGGAGCTGCGAATGGCGGCTGCCGTGAAGCTCTTCGAGATGCACAAGCTCTCCTCGGGCGCCGCGGCGGAGCTCGCCGGCATCCCGAAGCCGCTTTTCCTTGCCCGGTTGGGCGACTACGGTGTCCCCACATTCTCGATGACGGAGGACGAGCTGCGCCGAGACCTCGAGAATGCCTGAGGTCGTCGTCAACACCTCGCCTCTTCAGTACCTTTTCCAACTTGGGCTCCTCGACCTCCTGCCTGCGCTCTACGGCCAGGTCTTTATACCCGAAGCGGTGGTCCGGGAGCTGTCTGCCGGCCGGACGAGAGGCGTCTCTCTCCCGGATCTCAGCTCTACGCCCTGGCTTACGGTTCATCCGCTGACGAGCCGTGCCGTGCTTCCGCTCGCGGCAGGTCTCGGAAGAGGCGAGAGGGAAGTCCTCGCCCTGGCATTGGAGCTCGCCGAGCCTCTTGTGATTCTTGACGACTCCTTGGCCCGCCGTTTTGCTCTGCGCCTCAATCTCCCACTGACCGGGACCCTCGGCCTGCTCCTCAAGGCCAAGCAAGTTGGCCGTATCGACCAGCTCGGGTCCACCTTACGGCGATTGCAGGACCTTGGATTTCGACTGGACGAGGGGACACGGAAGAGCATCCTGAAGCTGGCCCAGGAATCCTGATCGCGCCGTAGGAAAGCGCCCTCCTCCGAATTTCCCGCCCCGCTTCCGCTGTTAAGATCCCTGCACGCGCTTCCTTGGCGCGTGCTGTCTGATCCGACTTGATGAGCCACATGAGCCACCACGAGCATCTCGCCGAGCGCGTCCGGCAGCTTCCCGACCGGCCGGGGATCTATATCTTCAAAGATCCCGAGGGGAAGGTCCTGTACATCGGCAAGGCGACGTCGCTGCGCAAGCGGGCGGGGTCGTATCTGACGCGGGCTCTCGAGCCGCGCCTGGCGACGATGGTGGCGGAGGCGACGGATCTCGAGTTCGTGGTCACCGATTCGGCGACCGAGGCACTGCTTCTCGAGAACAACTGGATCAAGACGAAGCGGCCGCGTTACAACATCCTGCTGCGGGACGACAAGACCTACCCCTACCTCAAGCTGACGATGCGGGACGACTTTCCGCGCATCGCGTTTACGCGGCGGGTGCGGGACGACGGCAGCGAGTACTTCGGGCCGTTCTTGCCCGGCGGCCTGGCGCGCAAGGCGATCAAGTTGGTCCAGAAGCTGTTCCAGGTGCGGGTCTGCCGGATCGAGATCGACGGCGGGCTGGTGCGCCCTTGTCTCTATCACGACATGCACCGCTGCCTCGGGCCCTGCGTCGCCGCGTTGACGACGAAGGCGGCCTATGACGAGGCGATCCAGCAGGCGCGGCTGTTTCTGGCCGGGCGCAACGAGCAGCTCGTGCGGCGGCTCAAGAAGGAGATGTGGGAGGCCGCGGAGAGCATGGACTACGAGCGGGCGGCGCAGCTCCGCGACACGATGGCGGAGATCGAGGCGATCAGCCAGCGGCGCAAGCTGTCGTCGGTGGAGGAGGAGGACCTCGACGTCTATGGCGTCCACATGGCCGGCGGCAACGCCGCGGTGGCGATCCTGGTGATGCGCGGCGGCCAGGTGCTCGACCGCCGCGAGCTGTTCTGGGAGGGCGTCGGCGCGGTCTCGCCGGAGAGCCTGCTCACCGAGGTGCTGCCGCAGATCTACGACCGCACGACGTTCATCCCCAAGGAGATCCATCTGCCGGTGCCGATCGAGGACGAGGAGGCTCTCCTCGAATGGCTGGCGGAGAAGAAGGGGGAGAAGGTCTACATCCGCATGCCGTCCCGCGGTCCGAAGGCCGAGCGGGTGGCGCTCGCCATGCACAACGCCGATCTCGCGCACAAGCGCCGCTTCCGCGCCGGCGGCGAGGAGCACCCCGGCGCGCTGGCCCTGGAGAAGCACATCGAGCTCACCGAGCCGCCGCGGCGCATCGAGGGGTTCGACATCTCGCACTTCCAGGGCGGCGAGACGGTCGCGTCGATGGTGGTCTGGGAGGAGGGCAAGATGCGGAAGGGCGAGTACCGCAGCTTCAACATCCGCGACCTCACCCTGCCGGACGACTTCGCCTCCATCCGCCAGGCGGTCCTGCGCCGCTACCGCCGCCGCCTCGAAGAGGTCGGCGCCATGCCCGATCTGATCCTCATCGACGGCGGGCGCGGCCAGCTCAACGCCGCTCTCGATGCCCTGGCGGAGCTGGGCGTCGAGGATACGCCGATCTGCTCGCTGGCCAAGCGGGAGGAGGAGATCTATCTCCCCGACCTGCCCGAGCCGTTCGCGCTGCCCAAGAGCGATCCGGGCCTGCGCCTGTTGCAGCAGATCCGGGACGAGTCCCACCGCTTCGCGGTGTCGAAGCACCGCGCCCGGCGCTCGGCGCGCACCCTGCACAGCCACCTCGATGATCTGGCCGGCATCGGTCCGCGCCGGCGCAAGATGCTGATCCAGCGCTTCGGCAGCGTGCAGGGCGTCCGCGAGGCGACTCTCGAGGATCTCCAGGGCGCGCTCGGCCAGGTGATGGGGCGCAAGATCTTCGGCCAGCTCCATGCCGAGCCGCTGGTGGAGCCGGCTCCGTCTGTCGGCGTTTAGACGCCGTAATCTGGTTTGTAACGTTCCTCCCTTTAGACTGTCTTTGCGACGAGGAAATCTCCAGGCAATCCTCCTCAGGGGGGGCCCTCAGGGTTGATGATTGCGGAGATTTCCCGCCCCTCCAAACGGCGGTGCCTTTCAGGACCGCCTCTTTTTTTGTCTTCATGGCAGTCCTCTTGCAATAAGCTGATTCAACTCCGGGGTGTTGGTGCAGGTCCGAAGAGTGCCCCGGCAAACCGTTGAGCAGTCCGTTCAGATAAAAGGAGATGACCTATGGGTCTCATCGATTTCGCGAAGAGTGTGGGCCGTAAGCTGGGGTTGGGCGACGACGACGAGCCTGCAAAGGGTCACGCCACCGCTCCGGCGGGACAGGCGACTCCCTCGGCCGGGCCGAGCCCGCAGCAGGTGAAGGACGTGATGGACCGCCGCCGGGCTTCGGCTCTGGTGAAGCTGGTCACCGACATGGGCTTCCACGTCGACGAGCTCGGCATCCGCGCCGACGGCGAGAAGGTGACGGTCACCGGCAACGTCGACACCCAGGCGAACCGCGAGAAGATCGTCCTGCTGGTGGGCAACGTCGAAGGCGTCGGCAGCGTGGACGACCAGCTCAAGGTGGCGACTCCTGAAGCGGAAGCGACCTTCTACGAGGTCAAGTCGGGCGACAGCCTGTCGAAGATCGCCAAGCACTTCTACGGGGACGCCAACAAGTACCCGCAGATCTTCGAGGCCAACAAGCCGATGCTCAAGGACCCGGACGAGATCTATCCCGGCCAGCGCCTGCGCATCCCCGGCGCGACGCATTCCTGAGCTTCCATGAGAGCCGCTGCGCGGGCGAAATGATCCGCGCAGCGCTCCCCTTCCGGCACGTTCCCTGCATTCGCCCTCCTCGCCAGTCAAGATGTAGAAGTTTTTGTCTTCTCAACGAGGAGTCAGTACGTGGACAGAGCATCACACCGCAAGTCCATCGGGAAGAGTCTTTTGGCGGGCTGCCTGCTCGCGGCTCTTCTCGTGCAGGCGTCGGGCTGCACCATGGTTTCGCTCGACAAGCGTGTCTCTTATCAGTACGACCGTCCGTACGCCGTGGAGGACGATGCCTTCCCCCGTTCCCTGCGCGCGTTCGGCAATGGGATGGTCGGCGGGAATCACGCTGAGATCCTGAACAACGGCGATGCGATCTTCGCCGGGATGACAAAGGCCATCCGCGAGGCGAAAAAGACAGTCAACTTCGAGACCTACATCTATAAGAACGACAAGGCCGGGGAGATCTTCACCCAGGCTCTGGTCGAAGCGGCACAGCGCGGCGTCGAGGTGCGCGTGCTGGTGGACGGCACGGGCAGCAAGTTCGCCGGCTCGCACCTCGAGCGCATGCGGAAGGCGGGGGCAAAGGCCGAGGTCTTCCATCCCATCCGTCTGTGGAGCCTGTACAAGATCGGCCGGCGGACGCACCGCAAGATCATGGTCGTCGACGGCACCGTCAGCTTTACCGGCGGCTTCTGCGTCGCCGACTCCTGGCTGGGCGACGCCCGCAACCCGAAGGAGTGGCGGGACATGATGGTGCGGGTCACCGGCCCCGCCACGGCGCAGATGCAGGCGATCTTCGGCGAGAACTGGACCTATACGACCGGCGAGCTGCTGGCCGGAGACAAGTTCTATCCGCCCATCGAGCCGGCGGGCGAGGTGAGGGCGCAGGCCATCAAGATGTCGCGCGGCGACTCCTCCTCTCTCTCGGCGATGCTCTACTTCGTCGCCATCCGGTCGGCCCGGAAGTCGATCCACATCCAGAACGCCTACTTCCTGCCGAGCCCGCAGATCCGCAAAGCGCTGATCGAGGCGGCACAGCGCGGTGTGGACGTGCGGGTCATGGTCCCCGGCCGGCACATCGACCAGCCGGTCGTGCGCATGGCCTCGCGCCTCCACTACGGCGAGCTCCTCACCGCGGGCGTCCGCATCCTCGAATACAACCGCACGATGATGCACAACAAGAACGCCGTGATCGACGGCCTCTTCAGCACCGTCGGCTCGATCAATTTCGACGCGCGGTCGGTGAGCCAGAACGCGGAGGACAGCTTCGCCTTCTACGACCGCGACTTCGCGGCGCGGATGGAGGCGACGTTCGCCGAGGACGAGAAGCACTGCCGCGAGGTGACCTACCAGAGCTGGAAGAAGCGCGGCCTCGAGCAGCGCCTCGCCGAGGTGGTCTCGTCGCTCTTCGAGCCGATCTATTGAGACGACCTACTGGGAGACGGTGAAGGGCACGAAGCGCGGCGGCGAGATCTCCTTGCCGTTGAAGTGCCGCAGCACGAGCCCCGAGCCGCCCGCCGTGGCGGCGCAGCCCGAGAGGAGGATCCAGGCGTTCCCTTTGGGGACCAGCACCTGGGTGACCGGCATCGCTTCGCCGTTCTTCGACTTCACGTCGCTGAGCGATTCGGCGACGCGGAGCCAGCCGGTGCGGGTCAGCTCGGTGAGCAGGACGTGCTCCTCGGAGGGGCGGCGGCGGTCGAACCAGACGAGGCGCAGCGCTCCCTGGTGGTCGCCGAAGGGGAGGTCGACCCAGTAGTCGTTCCCCTGGCGCCAATTTCCCACGACCTCCATCGAGCCCCACGGGGTCCAGGTCGAGCGCCGCCATTTCTTCCCTGCGTCGTCCGAGAGATAGACCACGCCGTCGGAGGAGAGGTAGGCGGCGGAGGTGCCGCTCAGCGCCACGACCTCGCCGCGGCGCGCCGCCGGCAGGTCGGGCAGGCCGGCCACCCAGGCTTCAGGGCGGCCGGAAGAGGAGAAGAGGGCGGTGCCGCTGAGCACGCCGTCCTTGCGCTGCGGCGCCGGCAATGACGAGGGCTGCCCGACGCCGGTGGCGTTCATCGCTCCGCGGCTCTTCCACTCCCGCCCTTCGAGATGGTAGGCCCACGTCCTCACCAGGCCATCCTGGGCGGTCGGTCCCTGAAGAAGAAGCCAGGGCGTGCCGCTGGGATCATAGGTCGTCGACAGGTTGGCGGCGACCGGCGTGGTCAGCGCTTCACCCGCCGGCGACCACGTCCCGCCCTTCCAGCGCATGGGCTGGAGGCAGCCGCTGCCGCAGGGGACGGCGGCGATCACCGGTCCGGGTCCGACCGAGCCGGAGAAGAGGCCCCGCGGCGGATCGGGATAGGCGCGCGCTGTTGTGGCGTCGGCGTCGAGCTCGACCACCCACGGCCGGTCCTTGGGCCCGAGAGCCGGGACGGA
>Ga0247765_1001398_pt1 | contig 11653 bp, 10 predicted proteins | sample UWRJL106311C6_FD_179949 | JGI IMG/M metagenome (GOLD analysis project Ga0247765, IMG submission 179949) | Plant litter microbial communities from Arlington Agricultural Research Station in Wisconsin, United States - UWRJ-L106-311C-6 | ecosystem: Environmental > Terrestrial > Plant litter >... | reverse complement strand
CATACTGGTCAACAACCACCCCCGCCCGCTCGTCAATCCTCGCCTTGAATTCCCTCTCCACACGCTCAATAACCCCCCTCGCCTTTTCGATCCGCGTATAAAACTCCGCAAACGTCTTCTCCGAATCTTCCCACGCTGCAAACTCTTCGCCGGTCAACCGCGCCAGGACGACACGCACGTGTTTCGTCAGGTTTTGGATTTGAAATGAAAGGGGACGCATATCCTCGATTAGTCGCGCAGAAAGATATTCCGTGTTGGGATCAATATTGTTGGCTTGCGCGTGGGATTCGGCGACATGGAGAATGTGAGAGAGGGTGTCGAGGCCTTTGGAAAACGTGGTGAGGACGAGGGTAGACAGGGGGATGCTGGATGGGTCTGCCATTGCAGTATGTTGTCGGCAAATACCCTATGGAGTAAACAGTGTGGTGGTGTGTTGGATCGTGACTGTGTTATTCCTGTTCTGCAATTTCAATTTGATAGCTAGGATGGATGGGTCGTCTCTTTATACGGCATCACATCCGGAACAAGTCTTCCTCTTCCGCCTCCCACAGCGCAATCACAACATTTATCAGCAACACCACACAATCCCGCTGCGGCTCCGAAAGCGGGGACAAGACAACAAGGCGGGGAATACACCCCCCCAAACCATAGGCTGATTGCCGCCCCGCATCCCCGTAGCATGATCCGGCCCCGGCATTTCGTCATCTGCCGCGCCGATGGCACACCTGCTGATAGTTAACTCCGACGCTCTCAAGGCTTTTTACTGATACAATGACATACAGGCATTATAGGTTACACGTATGGCATCTATCCAGGCAGTATTGTTGGTACATGAGTTGTAAATAGATACATCAAAATGGTGACATATTAGGAATTACTTGTTCAAGATTATCCTCCCCTCTAAGCCGGGATGGAGGGGCCGAGGGATTTATAAAAGTCGCAGCGTGCGCCACGACCACCCTCCCAGATGTCAGCCGGGGCAACAGCAATCGAGTTCCTCAAGCTCGGTCCCTGATACTGCGTAACAGGGGCACCCCACTGCGTAATAAACTCGTACGGATCACCGCCCGTCTGGTTAAGATTCAACAGCTTGGGCGACGAGGGGTTCCAGGTCGGCCACGACGAGGCGCCATTGGGAGCGCTAGGGTTAGCCGAGCTAGCACCATTGGCAACCGTGTTGCTGATGGACGGGTTGCCCGTCTTGACAAAGTTGCCCCAGATTTGACGGAAAGCGAGTGTAAAATCAGGTCCCAGGTTAGGGGGCGCAGGGCCGAAATAAGCGGCAACGTCGGCGCCGTGGGACGCGAAAGGAACAGAGTACTGGTACTGATAAGCATCCTTGAACATGCCAGTGTAAGCTGTCGCCATCCAGTACGCAGGGCAGATGAAGGTGGCCTCGGCGTAGATGTTGTTGCCGCGCTGCTGCTGGCCATTGGCAACTCCCGAGATGTTGACAGCGTTGACACCTCCACCGCTCAAACCGTCAGTCTCAAACCGGGGGCCGTTGGGGTCCGTGGGGTTGCTGTTAGGGTTGGCGGCCAGGATAGAGTTGATCTGAGCCGGCGAGAGATTTGGGAATTGACCCATCAGCCATCCGGTGAGATCAGCTTCCGTGGTGATGGCGGGAGGAACGAAGAGAGGTCCCTCATTGGCATTGCCGCCTACGAGAAGCTTTCTGCCATTGACTCGCTTCTCAGTCAGCTGCTGGATGGCCCGTTTCATGATGTAGGCACCATCAGTAACAGGATAGAATGCCCTGAAACGCATGTCAGTACCAGACGTCTATGTCCGCTGAAGGATGGAAAAAAGCTCACCAGTAGCCGTAGGTCGATTGTTGCGTGACAGCAAAGTTGGCTTGCTGCAGCGTGTTGCTATCCTTGCCAACCAGACACAAGAAGACGTCGCCACTGCCCGGGCAGCCAGCAGCCACAGCAAAGCCATAGTATTTGCCGGTGGGGACAGCATCATTGTACTTGTACTGAAAGGGAAGATACGGTGATGCGGCGATGGACTTGTCGAAAAGGAGCGAGCCCAGGTTGCCATTGACAGCAAGATCATGGTACATGACAGAGCCTCCGCCCGCTGACTCGCCCGAGATGGTGACGTCCAGGGGGTTTCCGCCAAACTGGCAGATGAACAACTTGATCCACGACAGAGCAAAGGCTTGATCGAGGATACCAGCGTTGACTACACCCTTGCTTCTCACTTCATTGGAAGCTAGGAAACCGAAGGCGCCGAGCTATCATTTCAGTTGTCAGTTTCAAGTGTTTGACCAAATAACACGGTGTTGCATACACGATACTGGATAGAAACAACAACAAAGCCGTTGTTGTTGGCGTTAATGATCTCGGTCATGTCCTGTTGGCCGTCGCCCAAGCCATAGCCACCACCGTGGATCCACACCAAGACGGGAAGATTCTCGGCATTGGCAGGGGCATAGACGTTCAGGAAGAGACAGTCCTCGTCTCCGGGGGCGAACTCTGCGAAGGGAACAGCGGGGAGAGTCTGGGGGCAAATGGGTCCAAAGCTGTTGGCCTGGTTGATGGGAAGCCCGCTCTGGACTGGGGGCAAACGGGGAGGCTTCCACCGAAGGTTTCCGATTGGAGCCGCGGCATAGCGGATTCTGTGCTCCTGGGTCAGTAAGATATTCTAGAAGAAAAAAACGGGCGGTTCTTACCCCTTCCAGATGTTCAGTCCAGACGCCGAATAACCTTGATACTTTGCGTATCCGAGGTTGACGACCAAGGATGACCGGGCGCCGCAGCTCAGACCGCGCTTCTTGGAAGAGGTCAGATATTCCTCCTCGGCCTGAGTGGCATTGCTGATGAGCTGAGCAACGAACTCGGCGGCAAGGTCAACTTCGGGACTGGCTTCGGGGACCGGGGTAGAAGTCGCGCTCGGGAGAGCGGACGCTTGCGGCGCGGGAGCGGCAATTGCACCAGTCACGAGCACTCCCACAACAAGCTGCGAGAGGATCCACTTGATTCCGGCCATCGCAATGGTTATACCCTACCAAAAGGAGTGATTGGTGAGGGAAAGAAAAACTCCGTAATGGGATCGACGAAGCCGTGATTGCTTCTGGTGCAAAAGACTCGGGACATCCATGGTTTTAATCTCAGAATACGGCCACTTCCGGGTCGCGAAGCTCTAATTAACGGACCCCAAATTAGAATCCCCATCATGAAAAGCATCATGGATGTGCGTGGTATTTGCAGGGAACAGAGTTACGTTTTGGGGCTCGGCAGTAGCAATATGGAATAATAACCGCATATGCTCAGGGGCTGACCCGCTCTCTTGGGTAACACTCACCGGGCACTCGGGAATCTGCCACTGTTTTTGCTGCTGCGGTTCTGTGCAAGGAAAGCTGCTAAGGAGATTGGCTGTGGGTTGTTCCCGACCGGCGCGTGGCATCCCCAGGTTATAAGTGTCGGAACCACGCGACCGTGGATACTGCTAACAAGAGGCGATGGAGCAATGTCGTTTAAAGATCAGCAAACATGCTGCTAGCTCCAGCACGGTGGCCCGATGTCATCCTCCACTCGCCGAGTGGGCACCGGCTACTTGACCTCTGGGCAGAGACCATCGCGTGGATCAAGTGCTTGGGCCGTCTCTCTTTGCGTGCGACAGCGGGGACACGGGGGAGTCTGCAATAGTGTAAAAAGGCTGCCTGGAGTTCTGGACATTTCGTTTCGACAGCTGTAGGCCTGGTGGCGGGATAGTCGCGAATGCATCTTATCCAATGCCTACACTAGACGTTTGCACCAAGGATGCGCGGTCCGAGTGCTTGACGGTGCTGTTCTAGTGTACCGATACGACCGTGTCGAAGTGGCGTCTTCCATTCTTCTTGGTGGTTTCTTTGCATGACGGGTAAAACATGACGCAGGAGGATTTGTTTTTCTTTCGGCTGTTGAAGCCGAGCGAGGGGTGGAGGATTCCGCTGAGGGTGAGGGGTGAGGGGTAGGTTCAGGCCACGGAGACAACCGAATGGATCCCAGCAAGACTCATGGGAGCACTGAATGCCTGTCGGCAACAAGCTCAACGGGGCGATGGGACGAGAGCCCACAAAATGATGCAAGAAACAATTTCCTGGATGCCGCAAGCTGCAGCACATGTGGCGGGTAAATGAAGTGCTTTCCTCAGCAGGAAGTGGAAAAACTCGACGCGTGCACGGGCGCGTCAACTAACCAGGTTTCACCTCGCTTCATGTCAACCCCACCTCACCATTGAGCCCCACCACCGACTCGCAATTGCCAAAGTAGCAAAGGAGAACGAACTCGTTTTTCTCCTGTCCCTGCAGAAGGTGCGCGTGACGAGCCCGCATATTTACTACATGTCTTCAATCCACCGATATTTACCGCTTCCCGGGCGGCCCCAGCATCCTGCAGATTCGCGAATCGGGGAATTGGCAACCTCTGATGGACCCACCCTCCATGATTGAAACCAAGCTCGCGCCCAGCCAGTCTCCGCCAAATCTGGATCAGACTCTGGAGTCCAGACCGACCGACGACGTCCCTTTTTGCAACACAGCTGACAAATGCGTGTCGGTCTGTGCACCATCACCCGGTGGACACTAGAGTAGTGGACGTTCGACGGTGAGAACGTGAGAAACCAGCCTCGTGTGCAGGTTGGACTCAACTACACTACTGCAGTGCGGCAACCAAAGTGAGGATAGCGGCATGAGGTGTTGTCAACGAGACGTGATGAGCGTGTAGAGCAACATTCAGGGCTGAGGGCAGGACCGTAGGTTTGCCAGGGGCGACCCAGCTTATTGCCGATTCGCGCGCTACCCCTTGCCCCTGGCCTTCTCACCTTGGACCTACCATCGCTGATATCCCCAATGCTCGCTAGGTAGCGTTGTTCGGTGAGACGAGCTTCGGCTTGCCATCGGCGTGAAAAATGCGGAAGATACCCGCAGCGCAATAATTCCCTGGTCAGGCGACCTCGCGTTATCTATGTACACGCGCATCACATTTCCCCTTGGGCGGGGTTTCAACGCGGAAACATGCCATGAGTCGGCGCAGATGGGGTAGGAATGGAGTTGGATATGCAAACAAAGGCCCCTGCGTTTCTCACAAGCTGACCACTCGTGAGCCAAGTTCGTCCCAACTTCCTGTGACGGACCCGATGCCAAGCTCCAAGCACTCCGTCACTCACAGACACTAGTGAGGCGAACTCAACCAGGCCTCGGTTCTGTCGCGAAGGGACCTCGACTGCCCCTCCTCACTCGGACTTTGCACTAAAAGAGACTTTTTTTTTTCGCTGGCCCTCCGGGAATGCAAATCAACCGCATCGGCCGAGAGCTAGGGACCGGGCGTTGCTATCACGACGCTACGGTACGGTGGGTGCTGGGTGGCTTTGACATCTAGGAGGCGAGACCTCCCCCCATTCTCGATCCCCTCCCCCCGCAAGCCGGCCGACGATTGAAGTGTTGTTAAAAGCCCCAACCCCGTGGATCCCAGCTCTTAGGTTGCGGCCCGTCTCCTCTGGTTCGACCCAGCACTGCGGCTCAGGTTCAGCCCCCATCCACCCCGACCTCGCCCTGCCGTCACCATGTCGTCTCCTGCAGTGCCTCAACTGCCACCAGGTTCCTTCGACGACAGGAGCGGAACCGTCATCGGTGTTACTGTCTTCTGCCTGCTGTTTTCGACATGCATGGTCGGTCTCAGGTTCTGGACCCGCAGGGTCATCATCAACCAGATTGGTATCGATGACTGGACCATGCTCCTAGGCCTGGTAGGTTGCCCAGGCTCGACGATGCTACGGCTCAAGACGCTAACACATTATTCAGGTTATCATCTACGCCGATGGCATCAGCATCATGCACATGACCAAGTATGGTCTGGGCAAGCACACTTGGGTCCTAAACCCAGCTGAAATCCCGCTTTATTTCAAGGTATGGTGATAGTTGCCAACTTCATCATGTAGCTAATGATCATGACAGGACTTTTACTTATCCATCGTTTTCTACTGCGCGGCGCTACTGGTCATCAAGATGGGTTTCCTTTTCCAGTACTACCGCGTGTTGGCCGTGCAGCACATGCGTATGGTGTACATTGTGGCCATGTTTATTGTTGGTGGCTGGGCGCTTTCGCAAACCTTTGTTGGCATCTTCACATGCACGCCCATCAAGGGTTTCTGGGACAAGTCGATCGAGTCCACGTGCATCCCCAACCTTCCTCAGTGGTACATCAATGCCGCTGGCAACATCATCACCGATATTGCTGTCTTTTGTCTTCCGCTCCCGGCTATTTGGAAACTGAACTTGGCCAAGCCGCAGAAGCTTCTCTTGCTTGGCATCTTCTGTCTCGGGTTCTTGTAAGTTGTCTTGTCCCTGCCGGACTTTGGTCTCAATTCTCTAACACTCCATAGCACTGTGATCCTCTCGGTCATCCGCATCCGTTATCTTCAGATGTTTGAGGATTTCTCCTGGGAGAACGTCGAGCCGTCCCTCTGGTCGGTCGGTGAGCTGACTTCGGCCATGACATGCGCTTGTCTGCCGACGTTTCGGCCCTTTATCAATCGTTACTTCCCTAGCCTTCGGGACATGGTCGGTCGCAGCAAAGCTACATCTAATAGCGGCGGGGGCTATGGCGGCAAGACGGACGCTGAGTCGACTCTCCGCCCCGGCGGTACGCACATGAAACTCTCCAGCGGCAACGGCAGCCAGGTTGAGCTTTCGTCACCGATCAGTGACAAGCCCAGGATGCATCCTTATGAGGCTCAGTACAATCGACAAGCAGCTGACGACAATGCCAGCGAAACCAGTGATAACACGGACCTAGTTCTTGCCCCGCGGAGGCCGGGCGTTGGCGTGCATACGTCGATTGGCCCAGCCCAGGGAGATGGGCGTGAGCATAACGAGTTCAACAATGGCGTGCAAGTGCAGCGAGAAATGTACCAGACCCGTTCGTGATCTCGGTATGACTTGTATGGCTGGATGAGTTTTGCATGAGGTTTGGGCAGAGAATACCCGGGATGCTGTTGGATATGTTAGGTTTTTGTCTCAATACATATTATATCCCAGCATGTTTGACGTTGTTTGCATTTTTCTAGTGCCCCTTTTCGATGGCTGTGCGTCTGCACGCTACTGCGCCAAGTTCTGCAGGTTCTCTCGTGGGCGTCCTGTAAGGCTCCCAAAGAGGCTCACTCCCGACCTAGCCTAGGAACTTGCCCACATCCAGAAGCTGGGGAAAATTCTTTCACCCAACGTCAACACCACATCCCATCTAGTATCAGTATCGAGTCTCTTTCACTTCGGTCCATGGATACCTTGGAACAGCGCGACTACGCAAAGGCCCAGACAGTGGCAACACTGAAACCGCTCAGTCAAACCCTCGTCACTCTGTCTGTCGCGGACCGGGAGGCACTTTTGCTCAAAGCCAGCCAGGAAGTCTACGGCCGCAAGGATGAAGCGGCTGCGATATTGGACCGACTCCAACAACTCAACCCCCAGGTTGCCAGCCACTTTTCTCCCAAGAGCAATGCTATTTCCGAGCTTCCTCTCCGCATGATTTGTTCGCAGAAACCCGAGCCGTCGTCGTCGTCGTCGTCGTCGTCGGGGTCAATCAAGTCCTTCATCGTCGTCAGCTATTCGTGGCATTACCCATCATGGAAACTGGCTCCAGCGGCAAAACCCATCGTTCCGGGCTGGGAAATCTCACAACCCATGGTAGATGCCATTATGGGGCTCCGAGAGGACAGTGATGAAGGAGTGTGGTTGGACAGGCTTTGTATCGACCAGAATGACGACAGGGACAAAGACGTGCATATTGGAGCCATGGGTATCATCTACCGCTCTGCTCGCCGCCTGATTATTCTGTTTGAGGATATCCAGCTGACCAAAGACGAGAGCGAAGCGGGGGTTATCTATGCAGGGTTTTATGAAGAAATGTGTGGTGAAATAAGCGATCGAAAGCTGGAAGGAAGAGAGAAAAGCGAGTTTATCCACTCCTACTTGCCGCTACGCGAAAAAACGCAACAAGAGGAGGGCAAGGGTTACTTGTCGCAGGCTTTTCGACCGTTCCTCATGAAGATGCTCTCATCACGATGGTACTCGCGAGCTTGGTGTGCTCATGAAAGCCGCGTGGTTGCTCACGAATCTGTCAACAATCCGCTGATTCTCTGTTTCGGACACGACGGACAAGTCTTGGCATTTGAGTTTCGCTTCCTGTTTATGCTCTCCAACATTTATGAGAGACAGGATCTCGTATCAGCTAACAACCGGTCTTTTCTGGATATTCTGGATTTGGACAACGGGACTTTGTCGGCGGCGAAACTCCGAATGCAGCGGACAGTTCCCTATGGCGACGCGGATACTTGTCTCATGGAACACCTCGCGAGCATTCTGCAGTTTGGCTGTTTCCACAAGGGCGATTTGGTGTCTATTGCGTTGAACACGTCGGGAATTCCGCTCTGCTTTCACGGACAGGACCAGATAAAAACAGAAGAGGATATCATCTGGGTGTTTTCAATCTTGACTCTCGCGGCGGGCGATGTTTTGCCGCTTGTTACCGATGACGACAGATTGAAATTTGTGGACGGTGATGGAGAAATTTCAATTTCCTGGGCAACTCGTCCGGGACCTTTTTTCCACGGAAAGAAACTGGCTACTCCTCTGGTCAACTCCATCACGGCGGCAACCCGCGAGTACCTTGAGCTTGACCTCCTGGTATTCCCGACGGTACCTTCCGAACCATCAATCACTTCGTGGATCACGGCATTGGATATTATCGAGAAATATAACCTCGTTGACCTCGCTACCGAACTAACCTTGACACCGTCCTCGGACTTGGTTGGAGAAAACGAATTAACCCGCAACCTCCAAGCTCAGCTCAACTATCACCGCAGCCACGGAGCTGATCCAAGTCGCCTGCTGAAGAAACTATGTTCCTGGCTAGCCTGCGGTCTTGACAACGGACTCGCGTGGATGGTGCGATTCTCCGAGAATATGCGAAGAAGCACCGAGACGGAGGAACAGCTTTGGAATACAGGAACGTTGGGGGCTGATGCGGATGCAAGGGCAGTGGATGCGGCGGTGGCGCTGTTTTGGCTTTTTCACCCTACTACTACCACCGGTGACACTCAGACTCACGCTCACACCGCTGGTACGGGCACCGCTCTGATGAAAAGTAACCCTCAGGAGGACAAAGGTGAGAGTGAACGTATCTGCGACATAATCATCCAGCTTACGCAGTTCCTCACCATTCTCATCGACCCTCGTCTCAGCGATTTTTCATCTCTTGATTCGCCCTGCCGTCTCCCGTTTTTAGTGCGCAGCAGCAGTGGCAGTAATGGGGACTTATTACCATCCGATATTGATGGTCGGGATGATCCCAACGCCGAACCCCAACCTACTACAAACTCAAAGCAGCACAAGAACAAGATGCAGCCGGACTGGGTCAGAGACTGTACAATAACCCCCTCCACCAACTCTCACACTTTCATCGCCGTCCCTGCTGCGCTAGCCCACCTCCCCGCGTGGCGGAAGCGCGCCTGGCTAGTGGAGCCGTTTGATCTTTCCAAGGGAGACCCGGCAGGGCGAGAGGGGGGGTTAGATCGAGTGTTCGAGGAGGGGGAGACATGTTGGGGTGCTTATCCTTTCTTTTTTCCCACTAGCGAGGAAGAGGAAAATAAAATATGGGCCTGGAGGGTATGGAGAACCCAAGGAATCTGTGGCGGTGGAGATCTAGGGCTCTATTGCGAAACCCTGAACAACAGCGACTCAGAGTTTGGGAGACCAAAGACGGAAGAGGTGGTCTTGTTGAGGAAACAGAGGGTATATACAGCCGAGGGATCAGACATGGAGAGGACCCTGAAGAATTTGAAGAAACAAAGAGAGCGGGAGGAGCTGGAAAACGAGAAAGGAGTGTTGAGGAATTTGGAGGAGGAAAATAAGCGGTTGAAGAAGCTAAAGAAGAGACTACAGGCGAGACTGCGGAAGCAGGACTAGACAAAGGACAGGACAGGACAGGACAGGACATTGTTGGGTTGCTTGTAGGGAAACTTAGTAACACTTGCATTGTCGTCTCAGTCTAACATGTCAAAGCTATATAGTAGTAGTCTTGGTCAAATTGTCCAGCAGATCATAGCAAACCCTGATCAGCACTCCCAGACCAAACACCGACCCAATACTAACCCAGACCAACAACTACCCAACGCTAAATCCAGAACCAACGCAGCCGCTCTTGAATAGTCACACGTCACGCACCGTTGTACGTTCAAACAGTCTCCAACGCCACGGCCTCACGCTCTCGCTCTCTCTTTCTCTCGGCATTTCTCTTGAGCAAGTCTTTCCACCCTTCAACCGAAACAGCGGCATGGATGAATCTGGCAGATGTCAGTTTCTCTCTTTAACCACGAGCTTACACACTGAAGAAGAGAAAAGAAAAAAAGAAAGAAAAAAAAAGGGAGTACTAACACTTGCAGAACCAACCCTCCGAGAATAAACCCTCCCAAAACTCCCGCTCCTTCTGCTGTTCCATCCGCTCTCACAGCATTCACAACCCTCTGGCCCAAAAATCCCGCGGCAACAGCACAGCCTGCGGCGATGACGCCATCGTAGACTGCTCTCGTGGAATAATGGGCTCTGCATTTCCATTTCCAAATCACAAACACATCAACAGCAGAATGAATCAGGGTCGTGAGTGTCGGAGACAAAGTCGGGTCCATCCATCTCTTTTGGCGGTAATATGTCACAGAGGGGATGAGTAGACAGAGATTTAGCGTTGCGAGGCTTATAGAGAGCAGTCGCAGGGTGAGGTATGTTTTGAAGAAGGCGTGTGAAGAGCGAAACGGCGTGGGTTTATGCTTTCTCGGAGAGGACGTAGCGTTGGTGGCGGTGGGAGTGAGAGTGGGGGTATTCGTATGGATGGGCTCGGGTTTTAAAAGGGTGGAGGTGGAGGTGATGCTCGGGGTTGGTGTCATTTTGTCAATCCCTTTTTCAAATGCGGAAAAGTTAAAAAAGGTAGGTGGTTGAGATAAGAATTGACGGGCTTGGGAGAACAGGAATGACCAAAGTCAAGTCAAGAATGTATGTAGATGTCGATGTGAAAGTGAAACCAGAAAAGAGTAAAAAAAAAAAAAAAAGGGAGGGACCAGGGCATTTATCTGCAGCCCTGTCAACGCCCGTTCAGTGTGTGTGTGTGTGGGTGTTGGGGTGCCTTGGGGAAATGCCTGCGTGCATTCATGTCTGCGCCCGGTATCCATAAGAGGGAGAGTAAGAAGGGATGGGTGGTTTATCGACTTGTTATTGGCTAGAACCCGTCACTTCGTGTTGAATCACGCAATGCGATTGGCCAATACAACCGGACCTCCCGACCCAACCCTGCCGGCTTTTCCTGTTTTCCCCCTCACCAAGTCGATCCCGGCAGCTGCCGATGATACGAATTACGGGGCAGGGCAGTGTGTAACACTAACCAACCAAACCCATGGAATGCATGCAAGCGCGACATAATTCCTCATTGGGAAGACATCGGACATGGGATGGGTTTTCCGATTATTTTTCTTTTACTCTTCTAAACGTTTCCGGATGTTTTTCTTTACTATCCTAAAAGGGATGCAACCTATCCGACTCCAACCTATCCAGCCTAGCATTCCATTTTAGGGAAACAAACAAACAAACAAACCAAAAAAAAAAAAAAAAAAAAAAAAAAAG
>Ga0247765_1001397_pt1 | contig 11676 bp, 8 predicted proteins | sample UWRJL106311C6_FD_179949 | JGI IMG/M metagenome (GOLD analysis project Ga0247765, IMG submission 179949) | Plant litter microbial communities from Arlington Agricultural Research Station in Wisconsin, United States - UWRJ-L106-311C-6 | ecosystem: Environmental > Terrestrial > Plant litter >... | reverse complement strand
CGCACGCGCACACCAAAGCAAGGGCCTCGCCGTCCGGCCGAGCCGGTCCTCTCCAAGGTCCCCAGTCAGCCCCAGACTCAAGGGACGCACTCCCTCCTCCAACTGCAGAGCGCCATCGGAAATCGAGCCGTCCAGTCGCTGCTGAACAAGCCGGCCGATGCCGACGTCCGCCTCCATACCGGCGCGCAGGCCGCGGCTTCCGCCGAGGCCCGGGGCGCCGCGGCCTACACCGAAGGGCGCGACATCGTCTTCGGCGCCGGCCGCTATCAGCCCGAATCTCCCGCCGGCCAACGCCTCCTGATGCACGAGCTGGCGCACGTCGCCCAGCAGCAGAACCCCGGCCGGCACGCTTCCAGCGCCGAGCTGGAGCACGAAGCCGACCAGGTGGCGGCCGACGCGATGGCCGGCCGTGAAGCGCGCGCCCACCTCGCCGCGCCTCCCGCTCGTGCGCAAGCCAAGTCGGCCCACTGGATCAGCGGCGACGTTTCAGTCAACCCGGAGGCCATGACCCAGATCACCACCAAGGGCGGCCTGTTTTCCGGCATGGATCAGGGCGCCGTGAGGGTCCATAACGGCAAGCTCGAATACGATCAGAACCACACTGCTCCGGAGGACCCGTTCCGCTGGTCCCGCTTGAAAGACGTCATCGACAACGGTCACCTGAAAATCGCGGGGGTCTCTTCCGGGACGCCGTTCAAGGTTCGGAAGGAGAGCGGGGCCATCATCGACAGCAGCATCGCGGCCATTAAACTGGAAGTCCATGATCTGAGCGTGACAGGGATCACCCTCAACCACGGCGGGATGAGCCCGGATCCCGTCTACGACCAGATTTTCTATGATTCCAGCGTCGGCCTGGAAGCCTTGTCCCACGAGCTCTTCGGCCACGAATGGCTGGCGCTCAAGAACGTGCCGTCAGTCCACCCGATGCCGGGATCTCAGGAGGAGAAGACCAAGGGGACCCTCCTGCCGCAGCATCAGATCACCGATCCCTTCGGCGCTGTGTTTTCGGGAACCGTGCACGACTACATCCTCAAGTACATTGAATCGAAGTCGAAGGTGACGGTGAATTCGCCAGCGGGCCCGTTGACGGTTCCCGCCTCACCGACGCAGAACATCGGAGCCGAAGCGGTGACGGCAGCTTTTTCCGCGCTGCACGTCGAAGCGTCCAAGGGTCTGAAGAAAAACAGCTACAGCGGCGGCGTGGCCCAGGCCTGGCGGACCCTCTGCAACAACTTCGACCTCATGCAGACCCAGGCGGAGGCGCAAAAGGCCGGGAATTGGAACCTGACCTACACCAAAGAAGTCATCCTCATGCTGTCCAAAATGATCTTCGATTCCTGGACCGCCGAGCAGAAAGCGGGATTCCGGATTCTCCTGGCCGACTTCACGGGAAGCCGCAAGATCGGCTGGAGCCCCAACGAGCTCTCCCAGAAGCTGGAGGCCGCCGTCGGCGCCGCGCCTCCCGTGGCGACGTTCTAATCGAAGAGAACGCAGGGGAGTCATCACGAGTCGCACGGCTCGGTATGGACAGGTGCCACGGCTGGCTTCTGCAAAGGCGACATGGCTGCGAGCCGGCGCGCACGTCCGCGCCATTTTGCCGGAGCCAACGTTCCACCGCCCCATGGCAACGTCGACTTGCCCCGTGGCAGATCCATCCGTACCGCTGTCCGCGTCGATTTGCCCGGTGGCAACGTCGACTTGCCACGTGGCAAGTCCATCCGTACCGCTGTCCGCGTCGATCTGCCCGGTGGCAACGTCGATCTGCCACGTGGCAAATCCATCCGTACACCGGTCCGCGCCGACTTGCCGCGGGGCAGATTGAGCCTGCTCGCGGCCCGGGCGATGAAGAGAGGTCGCCGGGCCGTTGCGCGCTGGGGCGGACCGACAGAGCTGTGGGTCAGGGACTAAGTGCCGCGCGTTAGCTCACCCTGCGAGGCCCTGACGCCTGACGCCGAAAAGCGCGAACAATTTGCCAGCTCTTGAAATCCCAGCCGAGAAGCTCGACCTCAATGCCTCGACCGTGGGAGCGTGCAAGCTCTTTCCCACCGTGCGGCGGCGGTCCTGGAAGCAAACGGAGATGAACGGCGTTCGCGCCGCCGCGGGACCGGCTCGCCCGGAGCGGCGTGCGGCACCATGAGTTGAAGAAGGAGAAAGAACATGCAGAAACTATCGTTTGGTCCCGTCCTCGCCGCTTTGGGCGTCCTCATCATCCTGGCAACCGCCATTCCCGCCGCAGCGGGGACGGACGAGGTGGCCCCCCTCTTCGGCGGCGACGGGTTCTTGCGCTCGGTGTCGGCCGCGCCCTGCGGCGGCGCCAAAGCGCTGAATCCACAGGCTACGCCGGAGAACCGCTCGGCTTGGTGGCCGGATCTGTGCGGCGCGTGCAGCTCGTCGGCGGACTGCGTGGGCTTGCTGGTGCTGGATGTCAGATCCTGCGGAACCGAAAACGGCGGACGGGGAATCTGCCGCAGTGACGGATGGGAATCCTGCACAGACACCGACCCCGACGACAACCGGGACGAAGTGAGCTGCTACTGCAGCGATTGGTGACGTCGACGGCCCCGGCGATCGGCACCCTCCGTCAGCCCTTTCCAGCAGACACCCAAGCTCCCCCACCCTGCAACCTTTCTCTTAGAGGCCCCGCCCGCCCGGCCAATAGCGGCCGGGCGGGGGCCTCTCGGAGGTCCCCCTCAGGCCCACCGTCCTCGCAGGGTGATGTCCTCTCTGCTTCTTCTCCCCGTTTCACGATGAAAAACAGGGCACATCTGCTCCAAAAGACTGCATGTATTTCCCTTTGGCCTACATAGACTCTTGACAGATCGTATGCGCCGCTTTATCTTGAGCTTACGACAGCGCCACACGAACACATGAAGCCTTACATGGCAGGACTTAATTTCGCCGCGGCGCTCGGGTCAGCGCGCGGAACAACGAGAAAGGAGACAGTCTCATGGCAAAGAGAGTCAGGACCTTGGAAGACACGGTCGCCAATCTGCGCGGGCTTTCCGCGAGGGTGACAGAGAACGTGGACCTCTTGCCGGATGTTTCGGCGGAGAAGAGCGCGCTCGACAGGGCGTTGGCGTCGTTCGACGAAGCCAGGACGCTGCAGAAGATCTCCGAGGCCGAGAGGCGGAAGGCCACGCAGTACATGGCGACGTCTCTGGGCCGTGGCAAGGAGGCGGCGCGGCAGATCCGGCTCGCGGCGCAGCTCGGCCTCGGTGCGCGCAACGAGAAGCTGGTCCTCTTCAACGTGAAGCCCCTGCGCACCAACGCCGGCCGCAGGGCCGCCATCATCAATCCCCCAGACGAGCCAGGCACCCCGGCCGGTGAGATGGCGCCGGCGCATCCGACGAATCCCTGACCTTCAAACCCCGACATCCAAATCAGGGGCGCACCTGGGGTGCGTCCCGATCACCGATAGAAGATCGGGAACCGCCCCGGAGCCACCTCGTGCATCAGCTCATAGACCGCCTCGAACACCGTCTCCCGGTTCGGCTTCGACCAGTAGTCGCCGTCGGAGCCGTAGGCGGGGCGGTGCTCTTTGGCGGCGAGGGTGCGAGGCTCGGCGTCCAGCCAGTGGTAGCCCCCCTGGCGCTCGAGGACCTGCTGCATCATGTAGGCGGTGCCGCCGCCGGGGACGTCCTCGTCGAGGAAGAGGATGCGGTTCGTCTTCTTGAGCGACTCCACGATGCGGGCGTGGCGGTCGAAGGGGAGAAGGGTCTGCACGTCGAGGATCTCGGTGTCGATCCCCACGCGCGCCAGCCTTTCGGCGGCTTCGAGGGCGATGCGGCAGCAGGCGCCGTAGGTCACCACGGTGACGTCCTTCCCTTCCCGCAGCACCTCCGGCACGCCCAACGGCACGGTGAAATCCGCCAGGTTCGAGGGCAGCTTCTCCTTCAGCCGGTAGCCGTTCAGCACCTCCACGACCAGGGCCGGATCGTCCGATTGCAGGAGGAGGTTGTAGAAGCCGGCGGCCTGCGTCATGTTGCGCGGCACGCAAACGTACATGCCGCGCACCAGATTGAGCAGACCCGCCATCGGCGAGCCGGAGTGCCAGATGCCTTCCAGCCGGTGGCCGCGGGTGCGCACGATGACCGGCGCCTTCTGCTGCCCCTTGGTGCGGTAGCGCAGGCAGGCCAGGTCATCGGAGAGGATCTGGAGCGCGTAGAGGACGTAGTCGAGGTATTGGATCTCGGCGATCGGCCGCAGGCCGCGCAGGGCCATGCCGATCGCCTGGCCCATGATGGTGGCTTCGCGGATGCCGGTGTCCGTAACGCGCAGCGGTCCGTACTTGGCCTGGAGGCCGGCGAAGCCCTGGTTGACGTCGCCGATCTGGCCGACGTCCTCACCGAGGGCGATCAGATGGGGGTAGCGGGCGAGCGCATGATCGAAGCAGAGATTGAGCACCTCGAAGCCGTTCTTCTCCGGCGCGCCGTCGGCGTAGACAGCTTTCACCTCGGGGACGAGGAGGGCCGCCTCGGGCGTGCCGCTGTAGAGGTCCGAGCTGTAGCGGTCGGCGTTGCGCCGGTCTTCTTCCCGCTTCCACTCGATCAGACGGCGGGCGGCGGGGAGAGTTTCACCAGGGGTACCGGCGGTGGCGAGGAGCGCGCTGTGCAGCGCGGCCATCACGTCCCGGCGCTGCGGCGCCTGGATGCGCTGCAGCTCCCGGCGGACCGTCTCCACCTCGTCGCGGCGCTCGGGAGCCACCGCGGCGGCGAGATCCGCGGTGACCGCGAGGACGTGCCGGCGGTCCTCTTCGATGGGCTCCATGAAGGCCTTCCAGGCGCGCTCCTGGCATTCGCGGACGTAGAGGGCGGCGTCTTTCTCCAGGGAGGAGATCTCGGCCTCGGAGGCGATCCCCTGCTCCAGGAGCCAGCGGCGCATCTGGCGCAGGCCGTCGAGCTCCTCTTCCCAGGCGAGCCTTTCGGCCGACTTGTAGCGCTTGTGGCTGCCCGAGGTGGAGTGCCCCTGGGGCTGGGTCAGCTCGGTGACGTGGACGATGGCCGGTACGTGCTCCATGCGCACGATCTGCGCCGCTTCGAGGTAGGTCTCGCAAAGGGCGGCGTAGTCCCAGCCCCGGACCGTATACAGGTCGTATCCCTGGCGGGAGCCCGGCTCGCGGCGGAAGCCCGAGAGGACGGCCGAGAGGTCTCCCTTGGCGATCTGGAGCTCGTTGGGCACCGAGATGCCGTAGTTGTCGTCCCAGATGGAGAGGAGCATCGGCGATTGCAGGACACCCACGGCGTTGACCGCCTCCCAGAACAGCCCTTCGGCGCAGCTCGCGTTGCCGATCGTGCCGAAGGCGATCTCCTGGCCGTTCCGGGAGAAGCCGGCGAAGCGGGCATCCTCCCGCAGCCCGGGCAGCTCGCGGTAGAGGCGCGACGCGTAGGCGAGGCCCACCAGGCGCGGCATCTGCGAGCCGGTGGGCGAGACGTCGGAGGTGGAGCTGACCAGGTCGACCAGGGGGCGGAAGCTGCCGTCCGCCTCGACCAGGCGGGTGCCGAAATGCGCCGTCATCGACCGGCCGGCCGAGCAGGGCTCCAAGGCCACGTCCGGGGTGGCGTAGAGCTGCGCGAAGAGCTCTTCGAGCGACAGCAGCCCGAGAGCGAGCAGGAGAGTCTGGTCCCGGTAGTAGCCGGAGCGGATGTCGCCGGGGCGGAAGGCGCGCGCCAGGGCCACCTGCGGCACCTCTTTGCCGGCGCCGAAGATGCCGAACTTGGCTTTGCCGGTGAACACCTGCTTCTCACCGAGGAGGCTGGCTTCGCGGCTCTCCACCGCGATCCGGTAGTCGCGGAGAATCCTCTGCTTGGACCACGGCTCGGGCCTTTCACCGCTCTTGGCGACATCGACCTCATCGGCGGACAGGGTGGTCATTCTCTCGAACCTCCAATCGACGCCCGATTGACCCCGCGGGCCACCGGAACCTGGGGAAGAATGCTAGCATGCCGCTCGGCCGCTCCCCAGCCGCGAGCCGCGCGCATCGCGGGCTAAGATTGCGCCGTGGACGCCGCTTCCCTCATCTCCTCGGTCGCCGTCACCGCGCACATCGTCTGCGCGCTCCTGCTGGCGTTGACCTTTTCCTATCTGGCCCGCCTCTTCCCGTCGGCCTATCTCAAGCACTGGTCGCGCGGCTGGTGGTCGCTGGTCCTGGCGATCGGCGCGGTCCTGCTGTCGATCTCCCTGGATGCGGAAGCGGCCCACGGCCTGTGGGCGATCTATCTGGCGGCGGAATGGGTCTTCCTCTTCTTTCTCCTCTCCGGCTGCCGTGAGCTGACCACCAGCTATCGCATCCGCCTGCGCCGCTATCTGCCGGCGCTGCCCGGTTCTCTCCTGCTCGGCGCGGCCGTGGCGCCGTTCTTCGACAGCTTCCATCGCCTCTTCGCCTTCCAGTCGATCGTCATGGCGGCCGGTTTTCTCCTCGCCCTGGCCCTCCTCCAGCCGGCCTCCGAGAGCCAGCGCACGGTCGGCTTCCGGATCATGCAGGCGGCGCTCGTCCTGCTTTCCATCCTCTTCATCGCCTACGGCCCCATGTTCTATCTCCACGATCCGCGCAACTATCCGGAGCTCAGCTACTCCTCGCTCGCCGACCTCTTCGGGCAGCTCCTGCTCGGCTTCGGCATGGTCTTCGTCATCTCCGAGGTGGCCCGCCGCGAGCTCACGGAGGCGCTCACGGAGGTGAAACGGGCCCACGACCAGATCGAGCGGCAGGCGCGCCACGATCCGCTGACCGAGGCGCTCAACCGCCACGCCTTCATTTCGATCCTGAAAGGGGAAGGGATGGATCCGACCATGCGGCGGGGGCACGGCACGTTGATCATGGTCGATCTCGATCATCTCAAGTCGATCAACGACACCGCCGGCCACCTCTCGGGCGATGTCGCGATCCAGGAGGCGGCGCGCGCCATCCGCAGCCTGATCCGCGCCGAGGATCTCCTCTTCCGCTGGGGCGGCGACGAGTTCCTGGTCCTCCTCCCCGGCCTCGACAGAGACAGGGCCGAGGAGCGTTTCCGGACCCTCGAACGGGGCATCCCGTTCTCCTCGCTGCAGGAACCGGCCGAGCTGATGCTCTACCTCTCCTGGGGGATCGCCGAGTTCGGCGGCGGCACTTCCATCCAGGAGGCCATGGGCCTCGCCGACGCGGCGATGTACGAGCGCCGCGCCGCGCGGCGCACCTCTCCCGCGTCTTCCGCCCGCCCCGCTCCGTCCCCTCCGATCCCGCGAATCTAGCGTGCTACGATCCTTCGCGGTTTCCGGTTCCCCGACCTGGGAGGTCATGCGATTCCTATGCGGCCGCCTCGACGCTCGACCCGCTCGATCCACGCGATCCAATTCATTCCTGTCCTCTCCCTGCTGGCTCTCGCAGCCTCCGCCTGGACCGCGCAGGCCGCTCCGGCGGCGGCTCCCCCGGCGGACCCGTACGCCTCGACCTACACGCCGCGGCCGTCCGGCCCGGTGCTCATCACCCACGCGACGCTCCTCACCGCCGTCGGCGACCGCATCGAGGACGGCTCGGTGCTGCTGCGCGACGGCAAGATCGCGGCGGTGGGCCGCGATCTCCAGGCGCCGGCCGGCGCGGTGGTGGTGGACGCGCACGGCAAATGGGTGACCCCCGGCCTGATCGACGCCCACTCGCACCTCGGCGTCTACGCCGCGCCGGAGGTCGACGCGCACGCGGACGGCAACGAGATGACCGATCCGGTGACCGCCGATGTCTGGGCCCTGCACTCCATCTGGCCGCAGGACCCCCAGCTCCCCCTGGCCCTCGCCGGCGGCGTCACCTCGCAGCTCATCCTCCCCGGCTCCGGCAACCTGATCGGCGGCCGCGGCGTCACCATCAAGACCGTCCCCGGGCGCTCGGCCATGGACCTGCGCTTTCCTGGCGCCCCGTGGGTGCTCAAGATGGCCTGCGGCGAGAACCCGAAGCGGGTCTACGGCGAGCGCAACCGCGCCCCTTCGACCCGCATGGGCAACATCGCCGTCACCCGCGCGGCGTGGAGCAAGGCGCGCGACTACATGGACGAATGGGATGCCTATCGCAAGAAATCCGAGGCCGGCAGCAAGGACGCCTCCCGGCCCGACCGTGACATCGAGATGGAGACGCTGGCCGGCGTGCTGCGCGGCGAGATCCTGGTGGAGAACCACTGCTACCGCGCCGACGAGATGCTGATCATGATCGACATGGCCAAGGAGTTCGGCTACAAGGTCGCCGCCTTCCACCACGCCGTGGAGGCCTACAAGATCGCCGACGTCCTCGCCGCGAACGGCATCTGCGCCGCCCTCTGGTCCGACTGGTGGGGCTTCAAGATGGAAGCCTGGGACGGCATCCGCGAGAACATCGCCCTCGTCGACCACGCCAAGGGAGGCTGCGCCATCGTGCATTCGGACTCCGCCGAGGGGATTCAGCGCCTCAATCAGGACGCCGCCAAGGCCATGGCCGCGGGGAACCGCATCGGCTTCAAGCTGCGCCCGGAGGACGCCATCCGCTGGGTGACGATCAATCCGGCGAAGGCGATCGGGATCGACAAGATGACCGGCTCGCTCGAGGAGGGGAAGATGGCCGATGTCGTGGTGTGGACCGGGAACCCGTTCAGCGTCTACAGCCGGGCCGAGAAGGTCTATGTCGACGGCGCCCTGCTGCTCGACGAGAAGGACCCGGCGCACCGCTGGCGCACCGACTTCGAGGTCGGGCCGGAGGTGGCGCCGTGAGCCGCCGCCTGCCTGTCTTCGCGGTCCTCGCTCTCCTTGCGGCCCCGGCCGCCTCCCAGACCCCGCAGAGCCCGCAGACCCCACAAATCATCGCCATCACCGGCGGCACCGTCCACACCCTCGGCGCCGCGGGGACGATCGAAGGCGGCACCGTGCTCCTCGAGAACGGCCGCATCCGCGCGGTCGGCAAAGACCTCGCCGTCCCCGCCGGCGCGCGGCGCATCGATGCCGCCGGCAAGGTGGTGACCCCCGGCCTGTTCGACTCCCTGAGCCGCCTCGGCCTCGTCGAGGTCGACGCCGTCGACGGCAGCGACGACACCGAGGTGAAGGACGACCGGATCACCGCCGCCTATGATGTCGTCGACGCGCTCAATCCACGCTCGGCGGTGATTTCCATCAACCGCGTGGAGGGGCTGACGCGGGCCGTCGCGGCGCCGAAGACGGGCAACAGCCTGATCGCCGGCCAGGGCGCGGTGATCCAGTTGGGCTATCTCAGCGGGGAGAGCCCGGATTTCGTCGTGCGTCCGCGCGCCGCCCTCTTCGCCTCCCTGGGCGAGGCCGGAGCGCAGCTCAGCGGCGGCTCGCGGGCCGCCGCCCTGCTCCGCCTCCGCGAAGCCTTCCAGGACGCCCTCGACTACCGCGCCCACCGCGCCGCCTTCGACACCGGAGACCGCCGTCCCTACGCCCTTTCGCGCCTGGACCTCGAAGCGCTGCAGCCGGTGGTGCGCGGCGAGATGCCGCTGGTGCTCTCGGTCAACCGGGCGAGCGACATCGAGGCGGCTCTGCGGCTCGCCCGCGACTTCCACCTGAAGCTGATCCTCGCCGGGGCCGGCGAGGGCTGGGTGGTGGCGCAGCAGATCGCGGCGGCCAAGGTGCCGGTGCTCGTCAACGTCCTCAAAAACCTCCCCGGGAGCTTCGATCTCCTCGGCGCCACCCTGGAAAACGCCGCCCGCCTCCACGCCGCCGGGGTGGAGGTGGCCTTCATGAGCGGCGACGCCCACAACGCCCGCAACATCAAGCAGGCCGCCGGCAACGCCGTCGCCTACGGGATGCCCTGGAAAGCCGCCCTGGAAGCGATGACCACCGTCCCCGCCCACATCTGGGGGCTCTCCGACCGCTACGGCACTCTGGAGACGGGCAAGGACGCCGACGTGGTGATCTGGGACGGCGATCCGCTGGAGGTCACCACCTTCGCGGACCACGTCTTTATCCGTGGTGTGGAGATGCCGGTGGACGACCGGCAGATCCGGCTGCGGGACAAGTATCGGGGGGTGGCGGAGTAGGGCGCCCAGGCATATGGAAAAGGCTGAATCGCTGATCAGGCCCAAGGTATATGTCGAAACAACGATCGTCAGCTATCTGACGGCTCGCTTGAGTCGCGACCTGATCACCGCCGCCCACCAGCAGATCACGCAGCAGTGGTGGACCGACCGCCGACAGGCCTTCGACCTCTTTGCCTCTCAGGCTGTGATCAATGAAGCCGGAGGAGGGGATGAAACCATGGTCAGTCTTCGGTTGAAGGTTTTGGAGGAGCTCCCTCTGCTGGACATCACGGAGGAGGTCTCCAACTTTGCCGAGGAATTGATTCGTGTAGGACCCATGCCCCCCAAGGCTGCGATTGACGCTGTGCACGTCGCTGCCTCGGTCGTTCATCGCGTGGACTACCTGCTGACCTGGAACTGCAAACATCTCGCGAACGCGGCCATTCGGATTAAGATCGACCAGATGTGCAGATCGAGAGATTATTTGCCAGTGGTAATCTGTACTCCAGAAGAGCTCATGGAGGCCTGATATGGACAAATGGGAAGACGAGATCGTGGAAGAGGTCCGGGCGATCCGTGATGCTTACGCCCGACGTTTCGACTATGACGTACGGGCCATCTGTCGAGATCTAAAGCGAAGCCAGGACGAGGGAAACCGGGAGGTCGTACGGCTGCCTGTCAAACCAGCTGAGCCGAAGCGCAGGCACGCGGGCTGAAGCAAGCCCGGTTGACGCGGCTTGGCCTACCCCGCCGCCCGCTCCTCCTCTTCCTTCCGGTCCTCGATCTGCGCCGTCACCAGCTCGTAGTACTTGCCGCCGCGGGCGACGAGCTGGTCGTGGGTCCCCTGCTCCACGATCCTCCCCTGGTCCATCACCAGGATCAGGTCGGCGTCGCGCACCGTGCTCAGGCGGTGGGCGATCACCACGCGGGTGCAGCGCAGGTCGGCGAGGTTCTCCTGAACGGCCTTCTCGGTGACCGCGTCGAGGGCGCTGGTGGCTTCGTCGAGGATGAGGATGCGCGGCCGGCGGACCAGGGCGCGGGCCAGGGCCAGGCGTTGCCGCTGGCCGCCGGAGAGCGAGGCTCCGTTGTCGGCGAGGAAGCTGTCGTAGCGCATCGGCATGGCCAGGATGTCGTCGTGGATGCAGGCGAGCTGCGCCGCCTCGACGACGCGGGCGAGCGGCAGGTTCGGCTCGGTGAGGGCGATGTTGGTGCGGATCGAGGCGCCGAAGAGGTGCGGCTGCTGGGCGACGAAGCCGAGCTGGCGGCGCAGCCACTCGAGGTCCAGATCGCCGAGGTCGATGCCATCGTAGAGGATGCGACCCGACTCCGGACGGTAGAGGCCGGCGAGGAGCGCCGCCAGGGTCGACTTGCCCGAGCCCGAAGAGCCGACGACGGCGACCAGCCGGCCGGGCGGGATCTCCAGCGACACCTCGCGGACCGCCGGCGGCACGCTCAGCGCGTAGCGGAAGGTGACCTCCTCCAGCACGATCCGTCCGGAGAGCGGCACCGCCGGCCGCATCATGTCCTCCTCCTGCTCCTTCGGCGTGTCGAACACGTCGTTGATGCGGTCGAGGTAGCTGCCCATGATCTGGAGCTGGGAGGCGGTGGTGACCAGGGTCGACAGCGGCATCAGGAAGCCGAGGGCGAGGGCGTTCAGCGCCAGCATGGAGCCCAGGCTCAGCTCGCCGTGGATCACCAGCTGGCTGCCGTA
>Ga0247765_1001396_pt1 | contig 11685 bp, 5 predicted proteins | sample UWRJL106311C6_FD_179949 | JGI IMG/M metagenome (GOLD analysis project Ga0247765, IMG submission 179949) | Plant litter microbial communities from Arlington Agricultural Research Station in Wisconsin, United States - UWRJ-L106-311C-6 | ecosystem: Environmental > Terrestrial > Plant litter >... | reverse complement strand
GCCGGCCACCATCTGAAAATCGGTGACCTGGAGGGCTCTGAGATCGAGCGGGCCGAGGAGCCCGGCCCACTTGGCGGTGGTGAAGCGGTCGCTCTGGGCGGTCAGCGCGATGGTGCCGCCGTCGGAGAGGAGCATGCCGTACTTCTGCATCGCCCGCGCGACCACCCGCGCCCCCTCGTTCGGCAGGTTCTGGAGGGGATAGTCCGCCCGTAGCCGGAGGCGGGTCCCATACGGCGGCGCCGTCGCCGGGCCGCTGGTGGGAAAGGTCGAGTGGGTCGCCGGATGGACGTACACCAGCCGCCGCATGCGGCTGTTGGGCAGGATGAACCGGATGGCGTGATCGATCTGCCCGGCCGCCACCTCGTCGGCGTTGAACAGCAGCGGCGCGATGGGATACCCGGCGGCGTCGGCGCTACTGCAATCCTGGCCCCGCCCCGCCGGCGGATAGGTGAGATCCATGTTCCAGACCGCGAGGCAGCCGGCGTAGTACTGCCCGCCGGCGACATTGGCCCGCCACATCTCGTAGAGACGGCGGGTCGGCCGGTGGACCACGATCAGATGGCAGTCGCCGTCGCCGGCGCACTCATAACCGCTCTCCCCCTCCAGCGCGCCGCCGTTCGGCAGGGGGACGGAAGCGAGAGCGGGGCGGTCGCAGTCGGGATCATAGAAATCATCGGTGGCGGTAAAGCCGCGGAGCGGAGCGCTGGCGTCCGCCTCCAGCACCTCGATGGTGAAGTCGATCTGCATCCGGCCCCCGCCCCAGCCGCCCACACTGGAAAGCCAGTTGATCACCGTCGCCGATTCGGGATCGAGCGGCGCGGCGGAGACGTCCTGGTACCAGGGGGAATCGGCGGGAAAGTAGGGCCCATGACCGGCCGCGGGCGGCGTCTGGGCTTCCGCAATACCGGCCGCAACGGCGAACAGCGCGCATCCACAGAGGACCGCGATCCCGGTCGGCATCCGGTTGGTCATTGAAAAGATTCTATACGTTGAAGGCCAGAAAAGAAAAGACCACCCCAGCGGGGTGGTCCTCCAAATCATTCCTTATCCGGAGCGCCTCGCGGCGCGAAGATTACGGTCAGATCTTGCTGACGTTCTCAGCCGCCGGGCCCTTCTGGCCCTGCACGACGTCGAACTCGACACGGTCGCCCTCGGCGAGACTCTTGAATCCGGATCCCTGGATCGCCGAGTGGTGCACGAAGAGGTCCTTGCCCCCATCCTCCGGCGTGATGAAGCCGAAGCCCTTGGTGTCATTGAACCACTTCACTTTTCCTGTGTTGCGCATTGTCGTTGTCTCTCTTTCTTTCTGTTCTGGGGCCAAAAAGACAAAAAGGGACCCTTTGTCGTACCGGGGTCCCTTTCGTAATTTCTGGCTTGGGTACCGTGGAGTCACCCATTGACTCCACAGCAGATAAAAAATCATACCTCGCAGGGTCCTCTGAGTCAAGAAGTAATTTACAAGCCGGATCTCTGCCTCTATCCTCAGGACTCGCATGATGTCCCGTTTCCGGCTCCGGAGCTGCGTTTCACTGACCTGCCTGTTCGGCCTCCTGGCCGGGTGCGGCCGGACCGCGCCTCCGCGCCCCGGCGGGACGGTTCGCGACCTGATCGCCGATCTCGATCTGGCGGAGATCCAGCGCGAGCCCGGGGAGGTCGACCTCGGGACCTCCGAAGCCCGGCCGCTGCTGCGGCAAGGGTGGTCCCAGGACGAGGACGACGGCCGGCACACCTTCGTCTGGAGCGACGGGCCGGAGTCGGAGCTGGAGTTCTTCGTCGCCGCCCCGCGGGACATTCCGCTGACCCTCCGCGGATCGCCATACCCCTCCCCCGGCTCTCCGGAGCAGGAGGTCGCCCTCCTTCTCAACGGCGAGGCGGTGGACCGGATCGTCCTCTCGCCGGACCAGGACAAAGAGGTCCGGGTGGTCCTGCCGCGGCGCGGTCTGCGAGAAGGGGAGAACCGCCTCACCCTGCGCTACGCCTGGACGCGCTCACCCTGGGAGGAGAGCGGCGGGGACCATGGCGACCGCCGCCACCTGGCGGTGGCCTGGGACTTTCTCCGCTTCGAGACGGGAATCGACGAGCAGGACCGGGTGCGCGCGGCCGGCGACCGGCTCGCCCTCCCCTTCGGCCGCCGGATCGACACCTTCCTGCGCCTGCCCGCCGGAGCGGTGCTGGCGATGGACGACCTCCGCTCCCGCGGCGGCCCGTCCGGAGAGCTGCGGGTGACCCTGCAGCCCGAAGGCGGCGCGGAGCGCGAGCTGGCCCGTCTCCGCCCGGACGAGGGACCGGTCGTGGTGAAGCTGGGGGATGCCGGGACCGGGCCGGCACGGATCTCCCTCACCGCCGTGCCCAGGGAGCCGGGCGAGGCGGCGGGGAGCGGCCTCGTGCTGCGGCGGCCGGCCATCGCCGCGCCGCGCTCGGAGACCGGGCCTTCCCGGACGGCGGCCACGGAGAGAACGGAGAGAACGGCTCCGGCCTCCTTCCAGCCGGCTCGCCGGCCGCGCAACGTCATCCTCTATCTGGTGGATGCCCTGCGGGCGGACCATCTCGGCTGCTACGGCTACGCCCGGCCGGTCTCGCCCCGCATCGACGCCTTCGCCCGCGGCGCGGCCCTCTTCCGGCACACCGTGGCCCAGTCCTCCTGGACCCGCCCCGCCGCCACCACCCTCCTCACCGGCCTGCTGCCCCGTACCCACGGCGTCAACGGCCGGCGGGACGTCCTCGCCGGACAGGCCGTCACCCTGGCGGAGAGCCTGCGGGAGCGGGGGTACCGCACCGCCGGATTCGTCACCAACGGCAACGTGGCGCGCAGCTTCGGCCTGGGCCAGGGGTTCGAGACCTACCAGCTCCTCCCGCGGAAACACAGCGCGGCGACCGACGTCAACGCCGAGGCCGCCGACTGGCTGCGGACCCGCTGGCAGGGGGACGCCCCCTTCTTCCTCTATCTCCACACCGTGGAGCCGCACGCCCCCTACACTCCCCCGCTCCCTTTCCGGCAACGCTTCGCCCCCGGCGTGCGGGACGAGGGCCTCCTCCGGATGAACTTCCTCCACCGGGTCGAGGAGGGAAAGATCGCGGCCACGCCGGAGGTGCTCCGGAACTTCCTGGACCTCTACGACGCCGAGATCGCCGCCAACGACGCCGCCTTCGGCGAGCTGCTCGACCTCCTCGGCCAGCGCGGGCTTCTCGAGGACACCGTGATCGTCTTCGTCTCCGATCACGGCGAGGAGTTCCTCGAGCACGGCGGCTGGGAGCATGGCAGGACGCTGCACCAGGAGATGCTGGACGTCCCCCTGATCGTGCGGGTCCCTGGGATGGGGAGCGGCAGGATCGTGCAGCGGCAGGCCCAGCAGATGGACGTGGCGCCGACGATCCTCGATCTCCTGAATCTGCCGGTTCCACCGGGCGTGGACGGCCGGAGCCTCGCTCCCTGGATCTCCGGCGACGGCCCGCCCGGAGATGATCCGGCGGAGCCCATGGCTTTCTCCTGGCTCGACCAGCACGGCTCGCGGGCGGCCGCGGTGACCACTCCCGGCTGGCGGTTCATCGAAGACCGCCTCCCCGACCCCGGGCGCGCTCTTTACGATCGCCAGGCCGATCCCGGAGAGCATCGCGACCTCGCCGCGCGGCGAGCGGTGCGGGCCGGCTACCTCCGCGCCCGGCTCCGGGCCGAGGAGCGCCTCCGCAAGGGGCAGTTGCGGGCCGGCAGGACGACCCCGGACTCCGAGCTCCAGAAACAGCTCGAAGCTCTCGGCTATCTGCGCTGAGCCTTGCTTGCGCTGGGCCCTATTTGAGATACCCGAGCGCCCGCAGGCTCTTCTCGAGCTCGGGATCGATCGGCGGCGCCGCCGAGGCCGCGGCCACCGGCCGCGGATTGAACGCCACCAGATCGCGCAGCAGCGCCCGCGTCGTCCGCGCCCGTTCGCGTGAGAGCTCCTGGATCTGGCCCGGGTCCCGCGACACGTCGTAGAGCTCGATCCGGGTGAGGCGAAGCCCGCGAATCTGGAAAGAGTGGCATTCGAGCTCCGCCTGCTTCTGGCCGTCCACCAGATCGGAGTCGGAACAGCCGTCCGCCTCCAGGAAAAGCCGCCCGGGTTTCGCTGGCGCGACCCGGACCGGCGTCCAGTCCGAGGTCAGGGGGACCTCGGCGATCCTCTCCTCTCCCTGAAGGACGGCCAGGCGCCGGGGCTCGAGGGAGCGGGCCTCGAACGCCAGAGGGCCGCCGGCGGTATTGAAGGCGACCTTGCGCGGCAGCCACTCGCCGGCGGGGGGATCGAAGAGCAGGAGGCTCTCCTGCTTCCGCCGCTCGCCGCGGTAGACCGCCCGCCGCCCGCCCAGGGTCTCGCTCCAGGCGGTGCCGGGGAGCGGCGCCGACGCGCGCCCGACGAGCCCGGCCAGGCTGGCGCCGGACAGCGGGCGGCGCGGTTGCACACGCGCCATCGCGTAGAGCGTGGGCGCCAGGTCGATGAGCTGCACGATGCCGCCGTGGCGCACGGCGGCGCGCTGGTCCGGATGGATCACCAGCAGCGGGACATGCAGGCTCTCGCGGTAGAGCTGTGTGTGATTGAACAGGCCGTGGTCGAGAAACTCCTCGCCATGGTCGGCGGTGATCACCACCGTCACCTCGCCGGCGAGGCCGAGCCGCTCGAGCTCCGCGAAGAACCGCCGCAGGACGTCGTCGGTCTGCCGGATGCCGGCGTCGTAGAGCGCCTGGAGCCACTCGACCGCGGGCCGCGGCAGCCCTTCGCCAGTCATGTTGTACCGGGTGAGCGCCGGGCCCGTGCCGTCGATCGCCCCGGGCGGCGGAGGGCCTGGCCAGAACGGCTGCCGGTAGCGCTCGGGCGCGTCATAGGGAGTGTGCACGGCGTACGTATGGAGAAAGAGGAAGAAGCGGTCTTTCGGCCCGACGCTCTTCAGGAAGTCGACGCCCCGGCCGAAGGTCCCCTCCACCGGCCGGTTGTGGTCGCGGTTGCGGCTGACGAAGACGTCGAAGCCCCGGCGGAAGCCGAAGCGGCCGCTCACATACCCCCCCTCCGTGAAGCCGGCGGTGCGGAAGCCGCCGCGCTGGAACACCTCCGGCAGGATCTCCACCTCCGGAGAGAGCACCGAGTTCGGCGGAAACACCCCGTGCTCCCGCGGGTAGAGGCCGGTCAGCATCGACATGTGGGAGACCAGGGTGCTGGGGAACTGGGCGTACGCCTCCTCGAACAGGGTGGCCCGCCCGGCCAGGGAGTCGAGGAACGGGCTGGTCGGACGGGGGTAGCCATAGCAGCCGAGATGGTCGGCCCGCAGCGTATCGATCGAGATCAGGATGTAGCCGCGCGTCGCCCGCGGCACGGGGGGCTTGTCCGCGCCGGGCCGCGGGTCCGCTCCACCGCCGCAGCCGAGGACCAGGAGAGCGAGAGCGCAACCCAGCAAATCTCTTCGAATCACGCGCTCACGATAGCAAAGTCGAGAGCGGCTCCACCCCGCCGCCGGCACGGCTTGTCCCGCAAAGCCCCACAGAATGTACTACAATATTATTGATAGCGCTTCAATACGAGGCGCCGTCTCCCGGGCCCGGGCTCCTCAACCTTTTGGACAGGCTGCTCTCGCGCAGCCAGGAGACGACTACGCATGTTCACTCTCGTCCGTAAGGCAATCCTCTGGAGCCTGTTCCTCGGCACGGTCCTGTCGGTTCCCGCGACGGTGAACGGTCAGGCCCTGCCGCCGGTGGCCCGTTTCGTCAGCTTCCTCGACGTGCGGTGCTATCAGATCGCCAACCAGCCGCCGCTCGGGGTGACGTTGCGGCTGGATCATCTCAATCCCGTGCTCGTGCAGAAGGGCGTGCCCACCCAGCAGGTCGCCGTGCAGTCGCCCCAGGATCTCTGCGTTCCGGTGCAGAAGAATGATTACGCGCCCAGCCCGGACACCCTGCCGTTCATCCAGTTCATCGACTGGAAGTGCTATGGGATCAGCGGCCCGTCCCTCGATCTGCCGCTCCACCTGGATCACCTCAACCCGGTGATCGCGGGGATGTTCGGGCCGGGCGACGACGTGGTCGTTCGCGAGCCGCAGCAGCTCTGCGTCCCGGTGGCCAAGAACAACAAGATCCCTCCGCCGGAGGTCCTGCGCCTGGTGCAGTATCTCGACGTCGAGTGCTACCGGGTGGACGCCGCCCAGAGGGTCTTCGGCAACCTTCAGCTGAAGCACCTCAACCCGCTGTTCGCGGCCTTGCCGCCGGAGCCGACGACGATCGTCGGCCCCACGGCGAGCCAGCTCTGCCTGCCGGTCGCCAAGAACGGCCAGACGCCGCCGGCGGACGTGCTCCCCTACGTCCAGTACTCCGACGTCCTCTGCTACCCCCTGAGCGGAAACCCGCTCAACGCGCAGCTCAAGCTGACCCATCTCAACCCCGTGCTGGTCGCCATGGGGCTGCCGCCGGAGAACGTCCTGGTGAGCTACACCGACAAGCTCTGCGTCCCGGTCGCCAAGAACGGCACCTTCCCGCCGGGCGGCACGACCACGACGGATCCGCCGACCACCACGACCACGCAGTAAGAAAGCTTCGATCTGAGATCCGTGAGGGGCGCACGCCGGCCGCCCCTCGCGATCAGGATGCGAGCCAATTCCGGATCTGCTCGTAAACCTCGGGCCGGCTGAGCAGATCCATGTGATTCATTCCGTGGCCCACCCACTGGCGGGATTCGGGGATCAGCAAGGACCGCCCGGCGTCCTCATGGCGGCCCAGCGCGCTGCTCACGGAGACGAGGCCGTCGCCCAGGAGCCGGTCGTTGAGGTCGCCCGGTTTCTTCCCCGTCGTCGCGGCCGCCGCGTAACACTCGACGCCTGCCGGCAGGGGCACGGCGCGGCGGTCGTCCCGCGCCGGCTCGAACCGATCACGTTTTTCCCAATCCTCGTCCAGCACGTTGCCGTAGCGCAGGTCGGTGATCCCCGCGCTGCGGATCTTCCCCAGGCGGGCGAACCGGGCGGTGTAGGGGATCGCCTCCAGAATGGCGTCCACCCCATTGCCGCCGCGTTCCAGCGCCGCGCCATGGTGAGGCGTGCCGAGAAAAACGATCTTGCGCAGGAACCGCGGCCACCCATACCCCGCGGCATCGGCGTAATGAAGGGCGCTACGGGAGATCAGCCCCCCCATGCTGTGGCCGACGATCACCAGCTCCTCGACCGGCACCGGCCACTGTTGAATCAGGTCCTCCAGCCGGCCAGCGAACGCGCGCCCGTTGATCGAAGTGTGAAGACCGCTGTTGTAGTGGAGATAGACCGGCGCGTAACCGAGATCGCGGGCCAGGGCCCGGCCGTGGTCGTGCCCCCGGCGACGCCATTGTAGGTCGTTCATGCACAGGCCATGCGCCAGCACCACCACCTTGCCGCCGGCATCCGGGAGTACCGCCTTCAAAGACATCGGGATCGCCAGCGGATTGCCGCCGGCCTCCAGGTGATCCCCTAGCACCCCGTTGAGCGCCGCCACCAGCGCCTCACGCCGGCGCGACGAGCTCCGCCCACCGGGCCGCGCGGCGAGGGGCGCCAGGAGAGCGTCGACACCGCCGCCCACCAGACGGGTCATTCCACGGACGCCGCCGTACACCAGGCCCGCGATCCCCCGCCGCGGCATGCCGAGAGGACCGCCAATGTCCCGGTGCACGGCCTCCACCAGATCCGTCACCCCCAGGGTGGCATCGGTAGCCATGCGGGCGAGCCCACGGAGGTCGGAGAGGTGGACGGAGGCTTTCACGGCGGCAGTATAGCTAACGAAGCTGGCCCAAAGAGTAACGAAACACCATCCTCCATCGCCAACTCTGACAGCCGTCCAACTTCCGGATAGCGAGGAGGCTTCATGAGCCCAGTTCGCAGGATTCTTCCCTTGGTGATAACGGCCGCCGTGGCCGTGGTTTCGATTTTCTCCGTTTCCATCCATCCGGCGGGGGCCGCCATCGAGGGAACGACGTGGTTCCCCATCGGTCCCGCGCCGATCGACGGATTCTTCAAGGGCGGCGCGACCGGCCGGGCTTCGGCGGTGGCCGTCAATCCCGCCAATGTGGACGACATCTGGCTGGGCACGGCGGCTGGCGGGGTGTGGCACTCCCGCGACGCCGGCATGAACTGGGAGCCTGAATCCGACCGACAGCCTGCCCTGGCCATCGGCGCCATCGCGCTCGACGGCTGCTCCGCGGCGGGCTGCGGCGTGATCTATGCCGGCACGGGCGAGAACGCCATCCGGCGCGACACCTACTATGGCGCCGGCCTGCTCATCGGCGGCGAGACCGGCGGCGAGATCTCGCAGTTCATCTGGACTCAGCGGACCGGCTCTCCCTTCGACTTCCGGCTCGGATCGATCAACGACGTCGTGCTCGATCCCACCACTTCGGGAGCCGCCAAGCGAATCTTCGTGACGTTTTCGAGCGGCGCCACCCTGGCCGCGCCCGAGTCGACGGTCACCGCTCCAACGCCATCCGGCGGGTACGGCATCTTCCGTTCCGACGACCAGGGAGCGACCTGGTCCAAGCTCACGGTCTCCGGGTCTAACGACGCCAAGCCCACGGACCTCGAGATGGACGCGACCGATCACAATACGCTCTTCGCGGGATTTCTGGGCCGTGGCGTGTTCCGCTCCACGGACGGCGGCAATACCTGGTGTCCGCTCAACGCCGGCATCCCCAAGCCGGGCGGGTGCCCCAACCAGAGCCTTCCAAACGTGGGCACGACGGTGTTCGATCACGTCGAGATCGCCATCGCGCCCAGCAATCACCAGGTGGTCTATGCCACGTTCGGCATGTGCGCGGACCGGCTGATCCAGAACTGCCGGCCGGCCATCTTCCGGTCCAACAACGGGGGGCAGACCTGGGCCGAGAGGCTCACCGGCGTCGCCACCGACGGCTCGGGCTCCTCGATGGCTGTCGGCTACAGCCACTACACGCACGCGCTGGCCGTCGATCCCACCAATCCGGACGTCGTGCTCCTGGGCGGCGTGGCCCTGTGGCGTTCGACCAACGGCGACACGAACCCCATGACGTTCAGCCTCTCGGACACCAGCCTGGGGGCGGGCTCCGGAAACGGCGTCATCCATTCCGATCACCATGAGATCGTCTTCCATCCCACCTCCACCAGCCGGGTCTATGCGACGGGCGACGGCGGGTTCGCGATCTCCACCAACGGCGGCGTGAGCTGGACGCCCAGGAACGACGACCTGCAGATCACGGGTTTCCAGAGCATCGCGTCGTCACCTCTGACCGGGGCCGTGATCGGGGCCAGCCAGGACAACTCCGGCCAGCTCTGGAACGGCAGCCGGCGCTGGAAGCACCTGCCCTGCTGCGGCGACGGCGGCTATTCCTTCCTCGACTTCGACAGCGCGATGACGATGTACGCCGGCACGAACTTCGGCGATCTGAAGCGCTCTGACAACGGCGGGACGAGCTGGTCCAGCGTCAACAGCGGCATCCCATCCACGGACCCGCGGCTGTTCTACAACCCGGTCGTCCAGGCCCCGGGCGGCGGCCATTCGCTGTTCTACGGGACCAACCGGCTCTTCCGCAGCACGAACGACGGCGGCCTCTGGACGGCGGTGAGCCCCGTGCTCGCCACCGGCGCCGCGCCCGAGCTCGTGACCGCGAGCAGCGAGTCCCTGCATCTCACCACTCCTGGCCAGAACGTGATCACGGCCATCGGAGTGGCGCCCAGCAACTCGGACCGCGTCTACGTGGGCTATTACGGCGGCCAGGTGTTCCGTTCCAATCCGGCCCCCTGCGACACTCCGGGGTGCTGGCTTTCGATCAACACGGGCCTGCCCAACGCACCCGTCAGCCGCATCGCCGTCCACCCCACGCTCCCGGATACCGCATACATCACATTTTCCGGCTTCGGCAGCTTCGCGCGGGTGTGGAAGACCACCAACGGCGGCACGAGTTGGAACGCCGTGACCACGGGACTTCCCGCGGGGGTCCCGGCCACCACGTTGAGCATCGAGCCGAGCGTGCCGCAGCGGGTCTACGTGGGGCTCGACAGCGGCCCGGACGGCGCGAGCCTCTTCCGCAGCACCAACGGCGGCGGCTCGTGGTCGGCCTTCTCCAACGGGCTCCCCAACGCGCCAGTCTACGAGATCTCGATCGACGAGACCCACGGGCGCATGTACGCCGCCACCCACGGCCGCGGCGCTTTCGTTCTGGGCAAGCCATTCATCAGCAACTTCGAGGGCTGCTCGGACGGCGGCATCTGGGACATCCCGGTCTTCGGGCAGAACTTCCTGCCGAACCAGGGGTCGTGCACCATGAGCATCCTCCAGACCAACGGCTCGGTCTGCGCCACGGGCACGGTGGACGTCATGGGCGGCACCATCCGCACGGACAACAACGGCGTGCTGGAGACCAGCCTGGTGAACATGTGGAGCGGCAAGAAGGTCGCCTGGGCCTGCTACAACGGCAACTGCCTGAACAACACGCCCATCTCGCAGTGCAACGACGACGCGGATGGGGACGGCGATGTCGACCCCATCTCGACGGTGACCGTCACCTGCGGCGGCCAGATCGCAATCGCCACCGTGACGGGTTGCCCGCCACTCGACAACCCACCGACCAGCGTGATCGAGCTCGGCCTCTCGGGCTTTGCCGGAAGCGGTGGCGGCGGCGGCGGGCTGGCTGTCGCCACGGCCGAGGTGCCCGCGAATCGTGAAAAAACCGGCGTGCTCCACCTGGTGGTCAGTCTCCAGCGGGTCGTGGGTACCCGGTCCCTGTGCTCCGTGGCCGTACCGTATACCTTGGGCGAAACGGATGAGCAGGTCCTCGCCCGGGCTCGCGATGCGGTGGCCGCCAGCCCCACGTGCGCGGCCAACGGCGTCCAGGCCATCCTCGATCCGGGCCACGCCGGCCCTTCCGAAGACGAGTTCCCGCGGCCGCCACGGCTCCTGCTCCAGGCCCCGAGCTTGAACGGCAGCCAGCTCATTACGGCCGTCCAGACCGATCCCGGCCGGAACACCGGCACCTGCGTACGGCTGGGCGACCTCGGCGTGCCCGTGCTCAACCAGCTCCAGATCATGAAGATCCGCCTGTTGACGCCGCCGGCGGGAGCGGCGGGCGGGAGCATCGACCTGGTCGAGGAGTCTTCGCTCGGCGCCTGCGCCCTGGCCGTGCCCACGACGGCGGGCCAGAGCGGCGCTCAGATCGCGGCGGCCGTGGACGCGGCCGTCCACGCGCCCGGCATCCCCGGCCCGCACCCGCAGTGCCCGGCGGACCGCAACCCCCGCGACATCGTGAGTCTCATGGGCTTCCTGGTCTCCGTGCAGGCCACCTCGCTCGAGCTGTGCAGCCATGACCCCAACGTGGGCTTCGACATACGCACCAAGGACCTTGCCAACGCTCATCCCATCGCCGACGCGGGAGACGACCGCGTGCTGCCGGGAAATCCGGTGGCTCTCGACGGCTCGCGCTCGGCGGACCCGGACTCGACACCCGGCACCAACGACGACGTGGCGAGCTTCGAGTGGTTCGACGTGACCACGGGAACGCCCGTGACCCTGGGCACGGGCGCGGCGCTGAACGTGCCCCTCGGCACGGGCCTGCACCGCCTCCGCCTGCGCGTCACGGATCACGGCGGCCTTGCGGACTTCGACGAGGCCTTGGTGACCGTCGGAGGCTTCAGCGGCGGCGCCGGGAGCCGGCTCCTCGCCAGCTTCCACGTGGGCTCGACCCACCC
>Ga0247765_1001395_pt1 | contig 11706 bp, 1 predicted proteins | sample UWRJL106311C6_FD_179949 | JGI IMG/M metagenome (GOLD analysis project Ga0247765, IMG submission 179949) | Plant litter microbial communities from Arlington Agricultural Research Station in Wisconsin, United States - UWRJ-L106-311C-6 | ecosystem: Environmental > Terrestrial > Plant litter >... | reverse complement strand
AAAAAAAAAAAAAAAAAAAAAAGGGAGATTAATTTATAGGCCCCCGGGAGTTTTTGGTCTTTTAGCGTTTTATTTGGTTTTCTAAATACTATTAACTAGTTTTTTTTTTAAAAAAAACGTTATTAAATTTATATTTTAATTGGGGATTAGGGGAAAATCCGCCTTTGGTTTAGAAAAAAACGCTTTAATAATACTTTAGCTTTTTATTTATATAAGATAGCATTTTATAGGCCTTTTAAGGTGCTTTAAAGGGGGGGAATAGTAAGGGGGTTAGGTTTCCTATAGCTTCGTAATCTAACTTATCTTTTTAGGTTCTAAAGGTTTTAATTATTATTTACTATTACTGATACCTGTACTATAGAAGCACCCACGGTGCCTAAACAGATAGATAGAGGGACCGCTTGCCCACTAGGGCGAGGACTAGAGGTCTGCGGTGTAAGATTAATAATAATAATATTATTTACTATTTTTTTTTTAAAAAAAACGTTACATTAGTACCTTATTTACGCTTTTCTTATTACTTTTTCCTATTTTAATACCGCTACTCTAAAGTGATTAAGAGATACCTTTATACTGTTTTTCCTTTAAGTACGTTTAACCCTTTTTACCTTTACTATAACTAACGTCCTTAACCTTTTTATTTCACTAAATAACCTTGGTTCATTAATTACATTTACGCTTTAAGTATATTATATTCGTAATATAGGTAAGTTCCTTAATTAGGTTAAACGTTACTTCCTTTACTTTTTTAATAGTTTTTAATTTTCCCGGAATAGTAAGGTATACTATAGTTATATTTTTATATATAATTTTGTAAAGTAGTAATTAATTATATCCTTTATTTTCAAAGTTACTTTGTTCCGTAGGCGAATCACTTATAATTATCGCTTATACTATCTAATCTGATCCGGAAAGGTTATCTAATCTATTATACGTTACGTTAAGGTTCTTAAAGGTTTAGGCTAGGCTTATTATATTATTTTTATCCCCTCTTTTCAACCGTTTTGTTACCTTTTTCCATAATATAAGGAACTTTACGGATATCGCTTGTAAAAGTTTTGTCGCCCCGTTTATAGTATAAAAATAAGGACCGTGCACCCTCTACCCCGCATATTATCTTGGGTATTTCGATAGCCCCTCTTTATCTTGCCAAAATACCTTAATTTCTTCATCTTTCAGCTCTTATAGCTTAAAATACTGATATCGCAATACGCATTCTTATTATCACTTTGAAAAGCCCCCTTATAGGATAAAGACAGCTAATATTGCGGAAAAAGTAGGATCTTCAGCTTGTTAGGTCCAACGGATATATACTTATATTATTATTATTAATTTTACGATTACGTAACAGGGGCTTATTAGTTAATTCTTTTAGTAGAGTCTTTTAATTTCTATTATATAATTGTAAATAAATAGATATTACTATTAATACGTTATCTCCTTTTCTAAACGTTACCGCTACCTAGTCCTTACCGTCATTAATCGTTTACGTTATTTTATCGATTTTTTTTACTTACATATAGCGTTATATATCCGTTACTATAAATTATATCGCACTTTTCGAGTTTACTATATTAGAGGGCGTTAATTAACCCGCTACAGGGCGGCTTTTAAATTACTATTATATTGTAAACGGTATTATGTAATACTATTTATAATCTTTTTATTCGCTTCTTATATTCTAATATAATATTTTTAATTATATTACTACGTAAAACGCGGGGAAAGGGGGTAGGAATCGTTATTCTAGCTTTTTACTAATATGTTAAATAGTAGGGGGAGAGAGTCCTTTTCGGAGGCGGTTCGTATAGGGGTTGTATTCGCTCCGGTTACAGCGGTAATAGTAATACTAATAGGTATTACCAGGGTTGTTAAATAAGTCGTAAGTCATAAGTCATAAGTCAAGTCACTTGCAAGTCAAGTCGACTTAAGTCAATAATTTTGTGACTTAGCCAAGTCTAAGTCAAGGCCCTGACTTAACTAGCCTAAGTCTAAGTCAGACTTGACTTACTTATAAGTCGACTTAAATAACTTACAGGTTTAATTATTTAACTATTAAATTCTATGAATAATAATTAAGAAGGTAATAAATAATTTAATAACAGTAATTAAAAAGGTGGCAAATAGGATTAATAATTACAAGGTGGCAAATAGTATTAATAATAATGATTATTAAGGTAGCAAATAGTATTAATAATTACAAAAGTAGCAAATAAAATTCTTAATCCTTACTACCATTTACACTATATAATATCTACCGTTTACCACCTTTTAGTTTTCCAAAAAATTAAAATAATCACATATACACACATATAAAGAGAATTATTACTACTACTTTTGACCCCTTTATTACGTAATATTATTACTAAAAGCCGGAATAGGTTAGATCCGGATACGGTTAAACGTATGGTATTATTAAAGAGTTGGAAAATTAAAAGCCTAAAGGAACTAGAGGATAACTTCCAAAATACTAGAATAGAGGAAGAAGAGGAATTATAATTATTTTCTTATATTTTTTCCTATATTAGTTTTATTTTATTATTATTATTACTTTTATTATTATTTATTATTACTATTATTAAAAAACCCTCCTTTTTTTTTACGTGACTTAAGTCAGACTTAACTTATTGTAAATAATTCAAGTCAAGTCTAAGTCAAGGTCCTGACTTGACTTATGGTAAGCCAAGTCAAAGTCAGTTAAGTTAAGTCAAGTCTAAGTCAAGGCTCTGACTTGACTTGACTTGACTTATTAACAACCCTGGGTATTACCCAATTTATTAGGGTATTATTATTACTTTTAACCGCTTTTCACAAATTAGTTAGTCTTTTTTCCTTTTTTCTCCAATCCTTTAGTTTACGTTTAAAAATTATATATACTTTACTATTAATACTAGTTTAATTATTATAATTACTTATTTAGTAATATTATTCATAAAATTAATTACGTTACTTACTTATAATTTATATACGTACCTGAAGGGTGAGAAGGTAATAGGTCTATTTAGGTATCTCTTTTTAATACGTTATTTCTACTTCTTTACTACACAATAATCTATATTAAACGCTGTATACGTACTATTATAAGGAGGTTACGGAAGTGGTAGTAATGGTTAAAGTTAGAATGTGTTGTATTGTGTGTGTGTGAAGCTTAGTTTCTACAACTAGGTTACAGGGCAGTGAAGCCTTTAATATAGGCCTTATAGTGGCAAAGGCTTACGTACCAGGCTTACGAAGCCTGTGACTCACTAGGTGGCAAGTTTGCCACCTATTTGCCACTTTGTCACCAAGGTGGCAAATTGCCACTGTGGGGCTATTCGCCACCTTGATTGTCTCCACATCTTACATAATATAATAACTTAAAGTTATATAATAGAAACTGAGTAAAATAAACTAATAATGCAAACTAATAATACATAACATTATAATTATAATTCTTCCTCCTCATTATTATTATTCCGAAAATTCTCTTCCAACTCCTTTGACTCCTTTATTTTCCAACTTTTAATAATCGAATCAATTTGAATCAAATAGAATAGAATTGAATCGAGATAATTTAGGTTAAATAAAATCAAACAGAATCAGATCGAATCATATAAAACTAAACATCATAATTTATAAGTTATCTATTATTATATTTATATTATTTCATTATAATAATAAAATTTATTTTAGAAATCTAAGTCATTTTAGTCACTAATAGTCTAGTCACTAGTCTGACTAAGACTAGGCTAGTCTAGTCAGGGCCTTGACTAAGATTAGGCTAGTCTAGTTAAAGCCTTGACTAAGACTAAGATGACTAGAGTGACTAAGACTAATAACCAGGGTTGGCAAAGTAGTCAGTAGTCATTAGTCAGTAGTCACTGACTACAGTAGTCAAGTAGTCAGAATCACGGCCCTGACTAGACTACAGTAGTCAGTAGTCAACGTTGTGACTAGACTATAGTAGTCAGTAGTCTGACTACTCTAGTCAATACAAAATAATATATTAAAATAAGTATAATAAAAGGTTGAAAAAGCCGGTATATAAGTAAAAAAAAGGTATAAAAAATAAAATAAATAATTATTTTTATTCTGTAGGTAGTAAAAGGCCTACTTAACCCTACTTTTTAAGCTTTGCGGCTAAAAATATGGCTTTTTTAAGCCTTCCTACAGTGTTACCTTTAAGCTTTCAGGTACTATATAACACCTTTTAACTATCTATTTTCAACATGTTTTACTTTAAAGTTATAAGCCAATTTGGATTTTTAATCTATGATTCGAAATCTACGTGTTTAAAAAGTTGTAATTGGCTTAAAATAGTAACCTCAATTTCTAACTACTTCGCTTAACTTCAAAGACCGCCCTAAACAAATATAAAAAATACTAATAAGTAATTAATAATATAATATATTCATCATTTTTATTAATAATTATTACCTAATAGGCAAAAATTAAAATTATATATATTTAATTACTGACTACAGTAGTCAGACTACTTGACTACTGTAGTCAAGTAGTCATGACTATAGTCACGGCCTTGACTAGACTACTGTAGTCATAGTCAGGGCCTTGACTAGACTACAGTAGTCGTAGTCAGTAGTCTGACTACAGTAGTCATGACTAATTCCCAACCCTGTATATAGCGTTAATATACTTATTAATATAATAAGTAATATTAAAGGCGAATAGTTGGAGGGTAGCTACTGAAGCTAGGGTAAACTTTTATAAGTACAGGGGTAAAAGGGTTTTAAAACGATTTATAATCCTATTATTTATAATATCAAAGCTTTTAGGTATATCGTTTAATTTACGGGTAAGGGTATTGGGTACTATAACCTTTTTCCCCGAGTAATACGTAATTTAAAAGCGGAAATCTAATAGGAATTCCAATTAACGGACCTATTATTAATTTAATAGTTTTGTAATTGTAAAGTACTTAAGGCTTTTATAATTTATTATTACTTTAGCCGGGTTCCTAATTCCTTATAACTTTAATCTCCACTCCTCGAATACCTTAATAATAGCTAATAATTCCTTATCGTAAATCTTATAATTATATTCTACTAATATATACTTAGTTGAAAAAAAAGTGACTAAATATAATTTACCCGCCTTATTGTATTATAATAGGACTCCCTAAAAGGCCTAATTAAAAGCGTTGATTTTTACTACTATTTTCCGTTTAGGGTCGAAGTAATTAAAAATTAATACTGAAACGAAGGCGTTTTTAAGTTTTTTTTAAAGGTTTAGAGGCTTTTTTTTAAAGAGGTAACCTAATTACTTTTCCTAACTTATTAAAAAGGTAAGGGGTTTAGCGATTTGGGAGAAGCTTTTAATAAACTATTAGTAGAAATTCGCGAAGCCGACGAAACGTTATAAGTCCTTTAACGTTCCGGGGGGTTCCTAGTTTAGGATCGCCTTAATCTTTTCAGGGTTTATTTTAATACTAAAGGTATTAATAATAAAATTAAAATATTTGGTTTTTTTTATATTAAACTCGCTTTTCCTAATATTAATAGTAAACCCAGTGTTTAAAAGTCTTTATATTACTTTACGTACGTATTAATAATATTCCAACCGCGTTTTATTAAAAACGAAAATATTATTGAGGTAAATCGTAACGTATTTATCAAGGATATTAAATAAAGTATAGTTAATATAGTATTAAAATAAGCTTAGGGCGCCCGTTATCCCGAAATTAACTATAAGGTACTTATAGAGGCCGAATCTGGTAATAAACGTAGTTTTTTTACTTATCTTTAGGGGCGATTTTAAGTTGGTTAAACGCTGTAATAATATCGAATTTAGTATAATACTTCACGTAGCATAATATATCCAGGGTTTCGCGGATAAACAGAATTGGGTAGTGGTTTTTAATCGTAATGTTATTAAGGCCGCGGTAATTAACGTAAATCCTAATACTACCACCTAATTTCCTAATAAGTAAGATAGGGGCTGTTGCTGAGAAGGTACTAAGTTGGATAAAGCCTTTATTAAGGTACTTGTTAAGGTATTTTTAAATAGTACGAAGTTTGTTTGGGAATATAGGTTTTACGTAGTAGTTTAGTAACGTTTTGCTAAGGATTAGCTTTATATAGTAATCAAAGGGGCGGTATAATAGGAGGGTCTCGGCCTCCCTGGGCAGGAAGGTTTGGATAAAGTTGTAATATTTACGTAGTAATTTATCTTTAACTTCTTATTCCGTAACCGGTAGCTTCCTATTTAGGTATTTATTAATATCTACCTTCGTTATAGCCTAAAACTATAATATTTTATTAATCCAGCCTTTAAATACCTATAGTTTGGGGCTGATAGGTTTGTTTGGTTCTTTTTCCGAGAAAATATTACGAAGTATAATCGTAGTAGTAGTAAATATAAGGTTATTTATAAAAATAAAATCGGGTTTGGGGCTAATTATAACGTAAAATTAGGCGAGGGGAATAGTAGTAACCTTAGTACTTAATTACCGGGCTAAAAATAAAAAGGAGGCGGTACCCAAAAGTATAATATTACTAGTAACGGGGGGCTTTAGGTCCGGTTCCTTCTCAACCCGTTCCCGTTTGCAGGTTAAGGCGTAATTAATATAAATAGTATAGTTGTAAATTGTTAGGGTACCCGTTGACTAATTTATAACTGGGTTATAGTACCGGAGCTAAAGGAGGCCCAAAATAGTATTTAGGCTATTTAATTACTATACGTATAATATAATTTGTTCCTTAAAACCTATAAACTGGTAGTCTATAAGGTAGTATTCCGTAACTAACCTAATAATTATATTATTGGTAAGGCGGAGGGCTCTTAATATGGTAAGAAAATGGCGGGGGAGGTTGTAAATAGTAGTAAAGTACCAGTTGATGAAGCCTATTGGGAAATATTCTAAATTAATTATAATTTACGTATAAATTCGTAGCGAGAAGTTTGTAGAAAGTATAAAGGGGAGTATAAATATAATATTGGGTTTTATAAAATGTAAATATAGGTCCTCCGTTTTATCCGCTTTTATAAACTGTATAGCCTTTTAACGGTAACTATTGTTAAGGGCTAGGTTTTTCCCTATTCCGGTACCTTTTTAGTCGCCTTACGATTTTTTATTATATAGGCCGAGGTAAAATACCCGGTTTTACCGTAGTATAAGTAAAGGTTATAATTCTATTAATATTATTTTTCTTTAGCTGTAAAGGGTCCCTTAGGTATACTAATTTTATTGAGACTTATAATATTACTAATAGTAACGGATTAGTTATAGGCGGGCGCTGAGGCGGCGTTAATCCGGTTACGGTATTAATTATTTAATATATTTTTATAAATTATACGGAATAATTCAACTTATATATTAAAGGCGTTGGGGGTGGGGAGGTTTATATTACTTATGGTAGTATCCTGGTAAATTTTTAAAATTTTACTATAAAATACGTTAACTAATTTTAATTAGGTCTTTTTAACAAAGTAGCCTAGCTTAATAAAGGTTAATATAAAGTTGGTGAAGGACCAGCCTGCTATTAATAAGTCTTTAAAATTGCAGAGGGTTGTAATATACGTATTATAAGTTATATAAATAGGGTCTAGGGTTGTAATAATATCGTTCTAATTACTATACGTTTATTAGGTAATATAGTATAAATTAGCTGTAATGTAGTTAATTGTATTTTAAATTATTACGTATATTTCGCCGGAAAGGCGTTAGGCGGTGTAGAGGAGGCGGTTGGCGGGGTTAAGGTAAATGGAGCGGTTAATAGTAAGTTTGACGGTAAGGTTGGATTTTTAGTTAACGTATTCCTTTTAGCGGAGTTTTAGATTTTTTGTTAAGTCGTTAAAAACGGTAGGGTTTGTATTCCGGATATATAATAATTCCCTAATAATTACTCTAGTACCCGGGGCGGAAGGTATCGGAGCTAGGGTTTATACCGTAACCTGGAGGGTCTGGATCTCGGTTTCTAGGGCTGTGATTTTAGGTAATTATTCGGTTTATACTTCTTTTAATACCTTATTATATACCGCCCGCGAATTTGCAAACGTTTCGGTAACGGCTTGTGTTTTTTCCAATATTTTATTAGTAGCTTTTTAGGTTTTAAGTTCCCCGTAATGGTTGACTAGGGCGCCCTCGATATATGTAAATATTTGATACAAGTCGTTTTTATTAGCTATAGGAAGTTTTGGGAAAAAGGTAAGGTTTAGGGACCTGGTTGTATTAGGGCCGGGAAAATCCCGGATAAGTTTGGTGATATTGGGAAATTGCTTTATTACCGCAATAAGGCTTTCCTGGGGAACTAGGGTCTCGGTTTTTATTGTTATAGTTAGGGCTAAGGGGGTAAGGCGGTGGTAGGTTAATATTGGGTTAGGGTTAATGTAAAGTTCTAGGGGCTGGTGGGCCCGGCGGGAAAACGGGTTAGGGCGTTCCGGGGTGTGGACGGGGAGGGGGTTAGGACTTCGCTATGGAGCCTGTTAGTAATTACGCGTTAGGTAGTTGCCGCGATAATATTAAGGTTGTTGGGTAATTGGGGGGTTTTTAGGGGTATGGGGGCTTAGTAATTAAGTTTTTTTAGGTAATGTATTTGGGGTATTTTCGTAAGTTTTCGTAGTAAAATCTGGGTTTTTTTGTAATTGTGATTGCGGTGTATTTTAAGGCGGGTTGGTGCCGTTTCGGGGTTTAGTTTGGGTTAGGAGAAGTGCTTCGGGTAAGGTTAGTAACGGTTACTGCTCCTGTAAAGTAGGTGTAATAAATTGTTACGGTGCCGACCTTTGATTAGGGAAAAGGATTTATTATTACACGAAGAGAGGAAGAGGGAGCAGTGTTGCCCTGGGTGGCTATATACTCGGTGTCGGGTGGGCCCCGGGTGGGCGCCGGACCGGTGGTGACCCACCGCTGTCTGGTGCCGTGATACCGACCTTCGGCCCTCAATACATAAAAAGCCCTCGTAGTAAAAAGGTATGGAGCTTAATAGGAATAGTTAACAGGTGTCAGCGACAGTCACAAGTAGTTAAATAGCTATAGGAACGTTAACAGCGCCCTCCTCCGGTCTAGGAACTATTACCAAAAGTTAAAAAAGCCGTAGGGGCCGCACCAATCACTTAACGCCGAGACAGCCAAATCGCGGCATCGCCAGACAATCGGCTAGTAGCGGCAGCCGCTAGGTAAGCAGCCAGATAGCAAGCCAATTAGCCAGCCAGGTTAAGGAACTGGAAGCTGGCCGTCAGAGCAGTACGGAGGCGCTGGAGTAATCCAGCCAATCACAAGGCGCGTAGGCAGGTTACGTAGGTATAAGAAACAGGTTTATAAGTTTGGATTTAACTACAAAAATAGAAGAACCAGTAAGGAACGTCGAGGCCGAGGCGTGGTGCCCACCACTGGATCTATATCTTATAAAGTGGATATAGTAAAAGCGGAATAAAGACTCCAAAGAACCGGTATGACGGAGCTACTGCGTATTGCGTACGAAGTGGTGGCTAGCCGACTCAGAAGGAGATGATTGCGTAGAGGGGAAGGAAGGATTAAGTAACTAAATAGCGGAATCTTAAAGGCGGAATGGGCTAAATAGTGGCTATAACTACTAAGGGGGGTCCAGAATTTAGGGGGGGAAGTCGACTGGATAAAACTCGACCCTAATAAAAGGCTAAAGGCAAAATGGAGGGTACGCCGATTGGAGTAATAAATAATAGTATTACGAAGAAGAACTGGTTGAGGTATAAAACCGGCCGACTTATTCAACCTTTAGGGGAAACTACTTAAATATTTCTTACTTAACCTATATAGTAGGTTTATTAAGGCAAAAAACTCACTTTTTACCCAATTACGTACCGGGGTAATAAGGCTAAATGCGTTTTTGTTTAAAATAAAGGTAAAAAACGTAAATACTTTATTATATCGATACGTAGGAGTATTAGAAATAACGGTATATATTTTCCTAAATTACTTAAAATACGCGTAAAGCCGAGAATAAATAGAATTACTAAAAGTACGAGATGGAAGTACCTTTAAAAAGGCTTTATTTTATATTGTAATTGTAGCGAAATTAATAACGTGGTTTTACAATATAGGTAGAATCAAGATATATAATTTGGTAAGGGAGATAAAGAGATTTAATAGCGAGGAAAAGGTAATTAGGGAAAGGAAAAAAGTAATTGCTACAAGGGAAAAAAGAAAATACGAAGAAAAGGAACGATTAATAAAAGGTAAAAGGAGAGGATAGATAGTACCGGAATTGTAATATATTATAGCGAAATTACAATAAGGGTATTATAAATATTAATAAAACCTATAAACGGGTAATAAATTACCTATAATCTACAAAAACTATTAATTCCTTTTTAAAAAATACCTACGAATTTATAGTAAAGTAGTATTATATAAAAGCAACGCAAATCCCCCTATATATTACAATTAATATGCCTTCGTATCCTCATTTAGTATAAATTAATAGGAATTATTAGTAAAAAATCGGGAATATAGTAAAAATATGGTAAAAACGTAATAGGGAATAATATATATCTTACTAAGCCTACTTTTTAAGTACCTTAGCTGGAATTTTACTAATTTCACCCAAGACTCTAAAGCGCTTTTAAATAATAATGAGACGGTACTTAAGACGATACGCTTAGTAGGGTATTCTACTAAAAGTAATCTAAGCCGTAATAGCGGTATGAAAAAGCTGCGTAATTATACCGCGAGAAGGGGTTACTAGAATAAACGAAATAAGCTTTATAGTAACTTAACCCTACTAAGTACGAATTATTTAATTAATAAAAATAAAATAGTATTAAGATTTATACAAATATTATAATTAATACGCGGAAGGTATAAGGAACTTATAGAATAATTAACGATAATAGAAGTTAGCTTACGGGTAATGTAAATAATAAATATAGTAATAGCTTATTACTTAGGATTGGTAAGCTGAGAAGAGTTAGTAAGTACTAAAGCTGTAGTAAATATATAAAAAGGTATATATAAAGATGTATATTTAATTAAAATCCGTATAATGTTAGTAGCGGTGAGAGCCCGGAGCTGCAAGAAGTAAGTAAAAATCCCGAAGGAGTAGTAAAAGTACGTAGAAAAAGTATTATTAGGTTATAGATACTTATAAAGCTTTTAATAACTGCTAATATAAATACCGCTAATATAGGAACGGTAGGGGCTATAAGGATGAAGATTAGTAAGATTGCGAGAATTAGTAAAGGAGATAAGTAATAACGGAGTATTTATGCGGCAATTACGCGATTTTACGTAGCAGTTTCGATTCTCGAGAGCGAGGCATTGGTATTAGAGCTGGAAGCTATAATATGTAAAGTAATGGATAATAATAAAAAGAAGAAGAAAACGAGGGTAAAAACCCCCCTATTTATAAGTAAGAAAGGGCGAAAATTTGCGTTTACGTACCGTACTCGCTTAGCAGGTAACGAGATTGTCCCGGTTAAATAAAAATGGAATATTAAATAAAAACATACCCTTATAACCTTTTATTCGGAATTTAACGAAGGTAAACTAATAACGATGTTACTACAAAGAAAGGTATAACCCCCCCCTCCTTCCTCTTTCCATCCAAATATACTACCAATGCTACGATAGTACCGTTACTACGATAGCCTCCTTCTTGCAATATAAATAAAAGCGAATTAAAAGTAAGGTAAATTGTAGAAAGAAAAAGAAGCAAATTACCTGTAGAAGAAGGCTATTATCCAAATTGCGGGCGAACCAAAAGCGAGGTAATAAATATAAAGGAAAAAGCCCCC
>Ga0247765_1001393_pt1 | contig 11750 bp, 10 predicted proteins | sample UWRJL106311C6_FD_179949 | JGI IMG/M metagenome (GOLD analysis project Ga0247765, IMG submission 179949) | Plant litter microbial communities from Arlington Agricultural Research Station in Wisconsin, United States - UWRJ-L106-311C-6 | ecosystem: Environmental > Terrestrial > Plant litter >... | reverse complement strand
CCGCTGCCTTGGAACGCCGTCCACCTCACGGATCGCCGTGCGGAGCGACTCGTGCCGGGACAGGAGCAGCTCCGCGGAGCGCCGCAGGGCGCCGGTGTCCAGATCCCCGTTCAGCTCGTAGACGCTCGCCACCGCGTAGGCCGGATGCGGCACGCCGGCCTGTTCGACCAGCCACAGAGCGAGCTGGCCGGAGGACAAGGGATAGTCGTCCGCCGGCGGCGCGGGCTCGATCGCCGGCGCGCCTCCGGCGGAGTCGGAGTCGAGGCGGAGACGCGCCGTCAACTCGACGATGGATTCGTTGCGGAGCAGCGTCTCGACATCGAGATCCCGTTCGAGCCTGCGCCGCACGAGCAGCGCGATCCGCGCCGCCTTGAGGCTGTCGCCGCCGAGGTCCAGGAACCGCTCGTCGAGGCCGACGCGGCGCAGCCCCAGGACCTCCTCGAAGATCGCGCAGAGGCCGCCGCCGAAAGCGTCGAGCGGCCCCAGGGACGAAGCGTCGGAGCCGTCTCCGAGATCCGGCGCGGGCAGAGCCGAACGTTGCAGCTTGCCGTTGGCGCTCATCGGAAAGGCATCCAGCCGCAGGAAGCGCCAAGGCAGCATGTAGGCGGGCAGCGTCCGGCGCAGCCCTTCACGCAGGGCGGCGGCGGTCGCGCGCTCGTCACCGGTCCAATAGGCCACGAGCTCGCTCTGGCCGTCGATCTCCACGGCGATCACGGCCGCGTCCTCGACGCCGTCGAGGCGCGAGAGCGCGTTCTCGATCTCGCCCAGCTCGATCCGATAGCCGCGGATCTTGACCTGATGATCCCGGCGGCCCAGATACTCCACCTCGCCGCTGTCGAGCCAGAGGCCGAGATCGCCTGTCCGGTACATCCGCTCCCCCGGCGCGAAAGGATCGGCGACGAATTTCTCCCGGCTCTGCTCGGGACGGTTCAGATAGCCGCGGGCGACGGCGATGCCCGCGATGCAGATCTCCCCGGGCGCGCCGACCGGGCAGAGCCGATCCTCCGCGTCCAGGATGTGCAGCCGGATCTCTGCGATCGGTTTTCCGATCGTCACCGGACCGTCGCCGCGCTCGACGAGGCAGCCGGTGGCATAAATGGAGGCCTCCGTCGGGCCGTACAGGTTGTACAGCGCGCACCGTCCTCCCGTCGCCCTGTGAAAGGCCGTCCGCAGGCCCGGCCGGAGCGGCTCTCCCGCGCAGATGCAGCGCTGTACGCCGGGGAGCGGATCTCCCTCCAGGGATGCGAGATAGGCGGTGAGCGCCGAGGGGACGAACTGCACAATCGTGATGTCCTGCGCGAGGAGAGTGTCGCGGATCGCCGCCGGAGAGCGCTCCGCGCCGCGCGGCAGCAGCACCAGCCGGGCACCCGCCATCAGCGGGACGAACAGCTCCAGGACCGACACATCGAACGTATAGGTCGACTTCTGGAGAACCCTGTCCTCGCAATCGATCGCCAGGAAATCGCGGGCCCATTGCAGCACGTTGAGCACGCCCCCATGCTCGACGAGAACACCTTTGGGCTCGCCGGACGAGCCGGAGGTGTACAGGCAATAGATCAGGCTGTCGCGGCCGCCATCCCGCGGCGGCGCCGCGCTCGGCGGCGGCCCGGTCTCAACATGCCTCAGATCAATCAAGTCAATCTTGAGATCGGTGAGATCGAGACCGGGGTCAACATCGACATTCGTGAGCAGAAGGCCGGAGCGGCAATCCTGAAGGATGAAACGGATCCGGGCGACCGGGAGCGACGGATCGATCGGGACATAGGCTCCCCCGGCCTCCAGGATCGCGAGCATCCCGATGACCATCTCCAGGGAACGCTCCGTCAGCAGGGCGACCAGCATGTCACGCCCCACGCCCTGCTCCCGGCGCAGGCGCCACGCCAGGGCGTGAACCCGGCCGGCGAGCTCTACGTAGCTGATCGCCGCATCGCCGGAGACGATCGCCACCCTGTCCGGATGCGTGTTCGCCTGCTCCGCGATCAGCTCATGGATCAGCCTGGCGGAGGGAGAGCCGCCCCGGATTCCGTCGAGATCCACCAGAGTCATCGAAGAACGGTCCAGTCGATTCACGGCCTCAGCTCCCTCGATTTCTTTCTCTACAGCTCGGCCCGGCCGATCACGATCCAGCCCGCATCCGTACAGCAAACGAAATCCAGGCGCCGGTACCCTCGCCAGTCCGGCAGGCCCTTCCGGACGACGTCCGCCACGTCGCGCAGAAAGCGGGAGGCCGGGTACTCGGCCGCCGCCGCATCGGTCTCCTCGAGAGCCACACAGCCGGCCGGCTTGGCGGCGAGATCGGCGATCGCGACCTGGCGGACCACCTTCGCGTACTGCGACCAGCGGACGAGCTTCACGCCCGGCTGCCCGCTCAGCAGATCGAACAGGGGGAGCGGCCCTCGATCCGATCGATCCTCGCGGGGAACGATCCAGATATCCTCCCCGATCTCGGACGACACCCAGGCCCGCTTCCACGCCTTGACGTCGCCGCCGCCGGCGCGCTGAGCGCGGATCTTCAGCTCCTCGCGGGTCAGGAGCCGCTCGGCATCGGGGGGCGCCCCGTTCGAATACATCGGCACGCTCGTCACCGGCCAGGCCTCCGACTGCCGCGTCAGGCTTGCGATCAGCCCCAGGCAGACCAGGTACCCGATCCCGGCGAGCACCGCCGCACCGGGACCGCCGGGGTCGCCGACCGCGGACGGAGCGCCGGGCCAGAGCACCAGCAGATAGCACCACATCTGCACCCAATACGCCGGCATCATCACCAGAACGATCCCCACATGGAGGCCGGTCCACGCGAGGACGAGCGCGACACGAAACGGAGTGCCCAGGAGCGCGAGGACCGCGCCGAGCTCGACCGCCATGGTGATCCACGCGAGGCCGCGGATCAGGCCGGGACGAGCGAGGAGAAAGCGGGAGAAGGCGGGCCAGCGGGCGTGCTCGGCCGACTCCTGGATATAGAAATGAAGCGCCTCCCCGCTCAGCCACCGCAGCCCGCCGTAGCGGAGCTTCGAGACGCCGCCGGCGAACATGCAGTAGACCAGGAAGACCAGCAGGAGCCGACGGGCAAAACCGGACTCGAGCACCGAGCCCGGAGGGACCAGCAGGGGCCAATGGGCGTGGGAAGCCAGGTACCGATCGAGCGACCAGGCGTCCTGCGAGACGGAAAAGCACAGGCAGAAGAGCGCGTAGAGCGCCGAGTGCGTCGAGTGGTTCGAGCCGAGCGCGCCGGCGTTGACCGCGTGCAGAAACGCGAAGCCCAGGAACGTCAGGATCGCCGTCAGCGGCTGCGAAAACCCGGCCGCCGCCGCGATCCACACGACCACCGTCAGCCCGGTGACCACCCGCAGAGCTCCCGGCTCCACCCAGCGGATGCCGAGAGCCCGGAGGACACCGACCGGGGTATAGAACAGGCGCTCCGTGCGGCCGACGATTGCCGCCGCATGCAGAGGAGAGGGTCGGTCGAAGACGCACAGCAAAAGCAGCCCGGTGTAGAAGACCGCCCGCAACCCGCCGCTGATCGGCGGCAGGCCGGCGACCCACCATGAGGCTCCAGCGCCCATGTCTCTCGGCTCCGGTACCCTCAGACCACGGCAACGCCACGCAGGCTGAGGTACACCGCCATCCGGTCGAGAACCGCGAATTGACGAGGGTGAGCTCTGGGAAAGACTTCAGTCGGAGACTGTGCCATGTTTCGCGCCCCGCCTCACACCCCAGAATTTTATACGAAACGTCAGGAAGTCAACAAGGAGGGGCCCAGACGCGCGGGGACGAGCTCGAGAGGACCGACGCCCAGACAACGGGCGTCGTACAGGAACGGGGTCTCGCCGCCTACGAGGGGCAAGTGCGAAAGCCGGGCCTTGACTCGGCCCCCATCCCCTGGTAAAACTTCACTCCCTCGGGGTTGCCAGATCCCTTGTGCCCAGGTAGCTCAGTTGGTAGAGCACGTGACTGAAAATCACGGTGTCACTGGTTCGATTCCGGTCCTGGGCACCATAACTTTCCTAAAATCAATAGCTTGAGAGTGCCCTCCAGCGGGCACTCCGTAAGGAGTACTCACCGGGGCAGCATTAGGGCAACACGGGAGAGAGTTGGCTCATGTGGTCTCACCTGCCAGGGCGAGCTCCGTCAACCTCAAAGACCCCACGGACATCGCCAAGCGGCGAAACTCTCGCTGCTCGACGCCTCCGACGCGCACCATCTGGGCACGCTGCCCGTCGGCCGCGGGTGGTCAAACTCCAGGACCGCTGGCACAAGCCATTCCTCGTGGACTTCCCGCACGTGCCGGTCTCCAAGGGGAGCGTGAGTGACGAGCGCCTGCGCACATATCTTGACGGGAAAACCACCTCGGCCTCATGATGAGGCTCGATTCCTCGACGATGTGCGGCGCGTACCCCGATGATGGAGCAGACGCGCGCTACCATCGTCCTGGGCTGAGTGCGGACGCGGGCACACGCCTCAAGAGCCGCCGGCTTGCCTCCTCCACGAGGAGAGGGTCGCGATTGGGCGCAGGCGCCGCACACTCCTGCGCCTCACGCCTCTGCTCCCGAAATCGCCGACCAGGGCGGAGGGCGCGCGGCGCGAGTCCCTCGCGCACGAATATTGGAAACGTTACTATGTGAACCAGTTCCGACAAGCAGACTACGATGTCCAGCTCGAAGCCCCACGGTCGGCCGGCGGGGCCGCTGACGTCCTGGCGACGAGACAGTCCGAGCGCGTTGCCGTCGAAGTCGAAACCGGCAAGAGCGACATGGTGGAGAACGTCCGCAAGGACCTCTTGAGTGTGTATGATCGCGTCGTGGTGGTGGCCACGACCGAGCAGGCATGGGAGGTACTCTGGCAGGCGCTCCAGCGTGCGGGCTTGATCCTCCCCCCAAGTCACGGTCGTGCTCCGCCATGGGAGCAGGACCTCAAGGCAAGCCGACCGGTCCAAGCGCTAGCGTTTATTGAAGCTGCATCCGGTTTGAGTCGTAGAGTATAACGTGTGCATTCAAACCTAAGTTCGTGTAATCCTTTACCAGTCGGACTACCGCCAGTGAAACATTGCTTTGGTTCCCAAGACCGTATTCCGGCATATAGTAAACTTTAATGACGACGTCCGTAAAGATTCGCGCGTTTCCGGTTGCTCTGTTAAGAGCTGTTGTGCGAGCGCGATTGGCCCATTGGGCGTTTTGCTCAAAGGTATCTTTCGCGATGGCGTGACTTTTGATTGTATTTTTCTGTTCTGGCTTAAGCTTGAGACTTCCCTGTTTTTTTGTGAGATGAAGTCCGCTCCAGACCTCATTCAGCACGACGTCGCGAAGCTTTACGCGGAAGATAGAGGAGTTTGCTGGTGGCAGGTCGGTAGGCAAGAATGGAAACGGATTCATTGCATGCTGGATGTAAAGGCTGACTATCCAGCGGTCTTTAGGACGCGGCTTCTCGCCTCCCGAGCTGGCGAGCTGTTGAAGCCCTTTTCTGATGTGGTTAAGGACCGGATCTCTATCGTCAGTGACGATGGACTTAATTTGCATCGTCTTGGAGAAGGGGTCCGCGGCATTGGCAGCAGTAGTGTTGCCGATCAGCAGATCTCCGCCATACTTGTACTGATGGTTCTTCCGAAGCTCCTGCAGCTTTCGAGGGCCGTACACACCACGCAGCTTGTCGCGGTGCTGTTTGTAAATTTTAAACTCCTTCAAATATCCTCCGGCTTGAGCCGCGACCTGGCGCGCCCAATTGCAGCATTCTCTTAGGTCGTCGGCGTCTGGCGCCGCTCCTGCGGGTTGTCGCCTCCGAATCTCAGCCATCAGGTCATCGATACCGGTCCTGAGTTCCTGGAGTTGTCGCAGTTCCTCTGCGCCGGTCTGGAGTAAAGGTCGCGGTTCTGGCATGATTGTCTTCTCAAAATTAAGGTTCGTGCTTCTCCGCCGAAGCCTGACTCCGAGAGGGACTCAAGCCGCCGCTGGCTTTAGCCGGTGTCCCAAGAACCGGCAGAGAAGGGAAGAAAGTATGTCTCTCCTTTCAAAGTGTTCGATAATTTTAATCGTCTTTGTTTTTAGTGTCAACTACTATCTTTTGCCAAATTACATAACCTACTGAATCCAGGGTAGTTGGAAGGAAGCCGCTCGCCTGTGCAGAGTATGGGTTACCTGTGACCCGCGGCGCCTCGCGCAAGCAGGGGAGTGGGAAGAGGGATGCGCTTTGCGCTGGTCTTGCCGTCGGCGAGCACGAGTTCGGCGCGCGTGAAGTTTACGGCACTCCAGGTGAGGGCGAGGATCTCGTTGCTCCCCTGTCAGGGCAAGCAGGCGGATGACGAGGATCGCGCTGGGGTGCTCGCCGCCCTCCTGCTCGACCCTCGCGTAGCGTCTCGCCTAGACGCGTGAGTTCTGCGGCTCAAGTAGCGCTCTTTGGCGCGCTCGGGGCAGCGGTCCACGTGCCGCACTGGGTTTGAGCCGTTTGTGGCGGAAGTTTCCTTCGGGTTCCTGAGGCCAGCGTGCCAGTACTCCAGGACGATTGTGTAGAGCAACTGACCCACAGTCGGGAGGGCGGCGTTCGCCTCTTGTCGAGGAAGTAGGCCAGCGTGGTCTCCCGGAATCCCTCGAAGCGTTTGAAGTCCTCCGAGTCAATGAGGGGGGGAACTGCGGCGGATGACGTTTCGGGGTCGGTGTACACTTCGATGCTAGCTTGGGTATTGGCTGTCTGTCCGGTGGACGTGTTCCCGCACGCCGCCAGGCCGCTTATCCTTCCAGGAAAGTCTTTCTCCCTGTAGCTTAATCGTAGTACCATCTGATGGCGGTCTCATCCGTGTGGTAATCTACCTTTCACTAGAAGAGAGGAGGGCGCTAAAGTAAGCGGCTCTGATCGCGAGATGCCAGCTTCTTAGAGGTGGTACGAGACACGTTATGTGTTTATCTGAAGATCGAAGAGTAACTTGCTGGGGCTAAAGTCGATGACAAGCGGCGGGACAGGAGAAAAACTAATATGGCCGGTAAAGATGAGATCCAGAAAGTTGCCATCGTCGGTGGAGGAATCGCAGGTCTCTTTTGTGCTTACATTCTAGGAAAAAGAGGGATCGATGTTGACCTCTTTGAAGCGACAGATCGGCTTGGTGGGCGGATTCGAACAATCAGGCTTGGGCAGAGACGGGATAATATCAGAACCAACGTTGAAGTGCTCAAGCGCCACGAAAACCAATCACTTAAAGATTTTTTACGCAGCATTGCCGATAGCTTTGAGTTTCATGTTGAATTCGGAGCAATGCGGTTCAATCGGAAAAAACATAAGTTGCTAGATGCCCTCCTGGCAAAGCTAGGCCTAGACGAGCATATGAAAGATTTTTCTTCCTACACGTCTCCGCCTTCCGCTCATGATCCGAAGTATGAACTAAACTCTTCGGAGTTAGGCAAAGACGCCTATCAGTTGCTGCAATTGGCAATTATGCGTATCATCACGAGGGTGGTCTTGGTGCCGGATAAGGGCCAGAAGGAGAAAGTGTTTGCTTTTGAGAAGTGTCGGGAAGCCTTCTTGAGAGAGATTCCTCTTGCGGCAGCAATGGGCGAGGACCCACTGAAGAAGTTTATAGCAATTGTGAAATCCATGCCGGAAGAAGCATTTTGGGAAATCCAGCGCTACGGTCATATTTCTCTGGACCATTGGCCTCCGGGAGAGAAACCTGTTCCGCTCTTCACGCTGGGCTTCTGGAACCTGCTTAGCCCTCACCTAAGTCATGATGGAATGACCAAAGTCAGGGACCTTGGGGCATTTTTTCATTTAATTCCAGATAACCCTAACGCTGCCGAGTGGCTAGCTTGGTGGCTTCGAGGGCTTGCCATTGGAGAGGATCTGCAATGGGTCGATGAGGGGATGGAGACGATCACCGAAGAGCTGGTAACAAAGCTAAGGGAAGGTACCTTGACAGAGCGAGTCAGTATCAATCTTAACGCCAGAGTCATTGAACTCTTGCCTACGGAGTCTTCGGATATTGAAGATGGCATCAAGCTTAAAATTTTGAGAACCTCCGGGAGAAACAGAAGAGAGGAAGTGCAAGGAGTGTCTTACGAGGCAGTAATACTTGCACTTCCCAAATCTCCCTTAAGGAAGGTCGCCTTGAGGAGCGCGGGAATATTTAACATCGAGCAGGATAAGATGGAGGTATATCTTGACTCTTCATACGGATTTCCATTAGCTAAGGCATTCTTTGTCGTTCGAAATCGTTGGTGGGAAGAAGAGGCTCGGGCCAATCAAGATGCCACCAGAGTTCCGACGAGAGAGATTCACTATTGGAAGGGCCGAAGCTCCAAGCAAGGTTTGATTATGATTTACACTGACCGCCCGGCAGCCGCCTTCTGGGGAAATTTTGTCATGAGCGGCCCTCATGAGGATGTAGGATGGACCGAGCTGAATGATATGGCGGATGTTAAAAAACTTTTCTCTGGTAACAAAATACAAGAAGTGGTAGATTATAAACAAAAAGATCATCTAAAAAGCGAGCTGGTGCGCTATTTAAATGAAAATGGCCTGCCCAACTTCAAGAAAGAGGACATCCTCTGGGTAGGAATTCGAGATTGGAATAGGGACCCTTACGGAGGCGGTAATCACGCATGGCGACCAAAAAGACGCTATTGGTATGCTATGCGGAGGCTTGCTCGGCTAGAGGTTAATGTAGGAGAGAAGGGCGAAAGCGCAGTGCCGAGGCCGAGAGCGCAGACTCCTTGTGTCTGTGTTTGTGGAGAGGCTTACTCAGACTATCATGGATTCATCGAAGGTGCCCTTAGGTCGGCGGTCTATGCGTTAAGCGGAATGCTCAATGACCAGGACCTTTCATATCTGGACGACCTTTTGAAGGAACCAGGAGGAGAATACAGAGAAGGCTGCGCTGACTATAAACAGGCATTAAAAGATTGGATCGCTGATTTGTCTGACCTACCTGATAGACCCATGGTCGAGGAGCTCTATTAGAAAATTACAAAAAATAAATTAATAGTAATAGTTGCGCCAGACTTTGGAATCAAAACCTTGGCGCAGCAGGGCTCCTTCCCCTTGTGGAGGTCTACTGCAATGTCTCGAAACGGTTCTCAGACTTCCACGGCGACCGGCCCAATTCCTCGCAGCACTTCGATTCGGGGCGGTACCATGGGTTGCTCGGCCGTGGAGAGCTTCCCTCCCGATCTACAAAGCGCTCGACTGGAGCGATCTCGCGGTGTACCACCTCGACTTCCTGCCCGAGAAGCTTGTGCAGATGGTCGGCTGGGGCAAGCCGTGGCGACGACGCCACTCAGCCAGATGTTCCTCGCTCCGCCGCCGGTGGCCGAGCCTGAGCCCGCGATGGCAATGGCAGCATAGCCCGTAGGGGACTCCCCGCTCCCCCCTCTACCGTCGACTTTTTCGCTTCAGAAAATCGCGCGCAACCGCTCCGGAGATCCCGGGGCGGCTGCGCTCTGCTTTGACGCTCCGAGGTCGCGTAGGATACGAGAGCCTCGCCCATCCAGCGGGAACCGGGAGCCGCGCCTTCAGTCGGCGCTCCCCCGTTTCCCGTCATCCCCGCAGGCCGTTCGGCTCCGATTCCGGGCCTTCCGTGAACGGAGCCGAGCCTTCCGTCCCGACTGCTGGATCGTCCGTGAACGTTCCCCGATCGTCCGTCTCCGTTCCCCAACGATCAGGACCGTGGCAACCTTCTCCGTCCAGGTTCCCCGATCGTTCGTCCGCGTGGACGGATGACTCGGCTCGAGAGCGAGAACATCGGGCAGCGTGGACAGAAGGCCGGGGAAGGTGGCACGAGGCTCGGTGGACCGGACGGGCCTTCCGGCTCTTTGACTGCAAGACCGTGCAACGCGTCCCCAAGGCCCGGGAACCGGGACGGATCACCGAGATTTCGTGCCGGCGGGCTGATGGGCGGCCGGGATCGCCGGGAACAGCCGGCAGCAGGCGGAGGCGGCTGTCAAAGAGTGAAGCGAGGATCGATCACGACTGTACCATGGTAGACCGGTTGTAGAGACGGGCCAGTGGAGGCCACGGCCCTCTCCGAAACCACCCTCGGTCGGGCCGTCTCAACCTCTGCAGGCCACCACCGGTCCACAGGCCTGACGACGAGCCGGCCACGTTCCACAACCGTTGAAGACGCCTCGACCCGGTCGGACTTCGAGACACCCACGCACAGCGCTGAGGCGTCTCTACGCGCGCGCTTGACCTGAACGGCGGCGGTTTGGATGAGCCCATTCGTGAGTTGGTGACTGAGCTCGTGAGTTGGATGACCGGGTTCGAGAATTGGATGACAGCAGAGGGTGCAAGGCCATGCGATTCGCGGATTGAGCCACGCAATTCGCAAGTTGGATCATCCAATTCGCTTCCCGGATGACAGGTGTTGGCCTCACCGCTTCGGCGTCATGGTCCCCTTCTCCACCAGGGAGCGGATCGTGCCGTCCTCTTCCACCATCTCGACCAGGCGGTGGCCGGCTCTCTCGCACCAGATGGGCATGTCTTCGAGGATGCCGGGGTCGTCTCCGAGGATCTCCAGGAGGTCGCCGGTGCTCAGCTTGCGGATCTCTTTGACGGCGAGGAGGATGGGCAGGGGGCAGAAAGTGCCGGTGACGTCGAGCCGGTGGTGGGACACGGAGCCTCCTGCGCGGCGTATCCGCCGGAGGAATGCCGGTAGAATACGGGGCGAATGCGCAGCCGATTGTATCTCTCTCTCCTGGTGAGCGCTCCGGCGCTGCTCTTCGTTCCCTTCCGGGCTTCTGCCTGGACCCCCGGCGTGCAGACGACGATCGCCCGCGAGGCGGCCCGGCTGTCCCCTCCGGATCTCTCCCGCCAGATCGAGAAGCATCGCCGGGCGTATGAGGCGGGGGTGCTCGAGCCGTTCTCCGATGCGGACCCCGGGCGGCACATGAAGAACCCGGACGGCTCGGGCAGTCTCGACCAGGTGGCTCTCGCCGAGATCCGCGGCGCGGTGGAGGCGATCCGCGGGCACCGGCCGTTCGAGGAGATCGTGCGCAAGCTCGGCCGGGTGTCGCACTACGTGGCGGATGCGGACAATCCTCTCGCGACGGCGGCGGCGGATCCCGGCGAGGGGCGGTATTTCGTCGACTTCCTGCGCTATGCGGAGACGGCGGAGCCGCGGTTCCCGCTGGTCTTCTATGGGGTGATGCCGGGGCTCGAAGGGCGCAAGGACGTCTCGCCTCTGCTCTCCGAGGCGTTGCGGCGCGGCCGGGCGTTCTATCCGATGGTGGGCCGGGAGTATCAGCGGATCGGCTTCGCGTCGGGGATCGGGCGGTTCGACGACCGCTCCAGCGCGTTCGGGGTGGCGTCGCTGGCGTTCAGCCACGCGGTGACGGATGTGACGCTGGCGCTGCGCTGGATCTGGATCACGGCCGGCGGAGCGGACGACCGGTCGGGGATGGTGAACGCGGGGACGCGGTTGCTGGTCGTGTCGCGGGCTCCGAAGGGAGAGAAGGCTAGAATGCCCCGCTGAAAGAGGAGGGGACGACGATGCAGCCGGCACGGCGGGCTTTACTTTCGGTGTTCGACAAGACGGGGCTGGAGCAGTTGGCGCGGGGGCTTACCGATCTCGGCGTCGAGATCGTCTCGACGGGCGGGACGCTCCAGGCGCTCCGCGCGCAGGGGATTCCGGTGGTCGCGGTGGCCGAGGTGACCGGGTTTCCGGAGATCCTGGGAGGACGGGTGAAGACGCTCCACCCGCGCATCCACGGCGGCATTCTGGCCAAGCGGTCGGAGGCCGGGCACGGCGAGGAGCTCGCGGCGCACGGGATCGATCCGAT
>Ga0247765_1001392_pt1 | contig 11765 bp, 9 predicted proteins | sample UWRJL106311C6_FD_179949 | JGI IMG/M metagenome (GOLD analysis project Ga0247765, IMG submission 179949) | Plant litter microbial communities from Arlington Agricultural Research Station in Wisconsin, United States - UWRJ-L106-311C-6 | ecosystem: Environmental > Terrestrial > Plant litter >... | reverse complement strand
GCACTCAGCTCCTGCTCGCGCCGGCCGACTATCTGCGCGCCGTCCGCGGCACCGTGGGAGCGATCGCCAGAGACAAGGAGCTGCCGCCGTAGTATATTTACGGAGTTGCATGAGTCGCTCCATCCGGAGCTCCACGGCCATGTCCACTCTCTCTCCCGCTCCCGCGCTGACCGCCGCCGAGCTGATGCGGCAACTGGGATTCAAGTTCCCGGCCGCCGAGGGTGTGACCGCATCGCGGGGAGCTCGCCAGGACGCTCAGCCGGTGCGCGAGATCCGGCCGGCGCCGGCGCGGCGGATGCTCCACGTCACCAACGGCGACGTCGCGGCCGGGACGATCCGCCTCTCCGGAGCCGCCGGGGAGAGGAGCGAGGTCGCGGTCACCGCCGACCTGCTCCACGAGGGCCCGGCCCCCGGCGGCCTCCCCCCGGAACGGTGGCGGAAGGTGCGCGCCCGCTACCTCGCAGAGAGCGGCTACGACGACTACGATTCCTGCCTCGCCCGGCTCACCCGCTGGGACCGCACCCTCGAGGACTTCCGCTCCTACGACGAGGTCGTCCTCTGGTTCGAGCACGACCTGTTCGATCAGCTCCTGCTGATCCGCGCCCTCGATTTCTTCGCCGACCGCAGCCTCGGAGACACGGAGCTGTCGCTGATCTGCATCGGCGAGTTCCCCGGGATCGAACCGTTCCACGGCCTGGGACAGCTCACGCCCCAGCAGATGGCCACCCTGCTGCCGCGGCGCCAGCGGGTCGACGAGGAGCAGAAGCTCCTGGCGCGCGACGCCTGGCGGGCTTTCCGCGCTCCGGACCCCACCGCCCTGGTGGCGATCTTCGGGCGCGACACCTCCCCGCTCCCCTTCCTCGCCGGGGCGTTGCGCCGTCATCTCGAGGAGTTCCCCGCGGTCGCCAACGGTCTCTCGCGCTCCGAGCGGCAGATCCTGAGCGCGGTCAGCGCGGGGGCCGCGACCTTCGAGGAGGTCTTCCGCGCCACGCAGGCGATGGAGGAGCGGGTCTACATGGGGGACAGCTCCTTCGAGCGCATCCTGCGCGAGCTCGCCGCGCCCCCCCGCCCCCTCCTCCGCCTGGAGCCGGGCGCCCAGGGCTCTCTCCGCTCGCTACGGATCGGTCTCACCGCCAGCGGCCGCGGCGTCCTCGAGGGGCGGGACGACTGGGTGCGCAGCCGCGGCATCGACCGCTGGCTCGGCGGCGTTCACCTCCAGGGCGCCGAGGCGGCCTGGCGGTGGGACACTGAAACGAAACGGCTGTTCCGCACGTAGGGGCCGCGAGAGGGGGGCCTGGAATAGCGGATCGCCCCCGCTCCGTTTTGCTGCTCATACTTCGGAGGCCAAACCCCATGCATGCACACCCGGCGCGATTCTGGACCCGACAAGCTCTCCTGTATCTCGCCTTGCTCCTCGGCATCGCGGCACTGCCTGCCGTCGCTGCCGCCACGAGCCGGCCGCCGTCCATCCTCGACGACGAGCAGTTTCGAACCGACGTCCGGCAGGGGCTCGACCATCTCTACGACATGGACTACGACGGCGCCAACGCCGCTTTCGCCATGATCGAGCAGCACTACCCGGGCCACCCCGTCGGCCCGTTCCTGCGCGCGCTGCACCCCTGGTGGGAGATCCTCGTCGATCCTGACGACAACTCCCAGGACGACGCCTTCTTCAAGGCCATGGACGAGGTGATCAAGCGCTGCGACCGGCGGCTCAAGACCGATCCGCAGGATCTCGACGGCATGTTCTTCAAGGCCGGCGCCCTGGCGTTCCGCGGCCGCTTGAACACCGACCGCAAGAACTGGCTGCGCGCGGCGCTCGACGGCCGCAAGGCGCTCCAGTTGCTCGAGGAGGTCCGCAGGCGCGACCCGGAGAACCCCGATCTTCTGCTGGGGATCGGCCTCTTCGACTACCTGGCGGACGTCGCTCCCACCCAGTACCCGGTGATCAAGCCGTTCACCCGCTTCTTCCCCAAGGGGAGCCGCGAGCGGGGCTTGCGGGAGATCGCCGAGGCGGTCGAGAAGGGGCAGTTCGTGCAGGCCGAGGCGGCCTTCTGCCTGGTGCAGATCCACTACATCTTCGAGCACGATTACGCGACCTCGCTGCACTACGCCCGCTGGCTGCGCGACCGCTACCCGAACAACGCCCTCTTCCACGTCTACGAGGGGCGCACCCTCGCCCGCCTGAATCTCTGGCCGGACGAGCACCAGTCCCTGCTCGACGTGCTGGAGCGGCACTCGGAGGGGAAGCCCGGCTATCGCGGCGACGTGATGACGCAGGCCCTCTACGTGCTCGGCCGGGACGACGTGCGGTGGCGGCAGTTCGGCGAGGCGATCCCCGTCCTCTCGCGGCTCGAAGGGCTCCCCGCGGGCAGCGGCGCGGACTACAAGGCCTACGGCCGCCTCTACCGGGGGATGGCGCTCGACGCTCTGGGGAAGCGCGACGAGGCGGTCTACTGGTACAACCGGGCGATCGCGTCGCGGCCGCCCGGCGAGGTCCGCGACAAGGCGCGGACCTACCTCAGGTCTCCCTATCCGGGATAGGGGCGGCGGGCCGCCGCCGTAGCGCGTAGATCACCCCGCCGGCGACCAGGGCGACGGCGCCGGCGATCAGGTTCTCCTTCTTGGCGCTGGCCGCGAAGACCAGGCAGAGCAGCGCGGCGGCGATCGGGATCAGCGGTCCGCCCGGCAGGCGGACCGCGCCCTGCCGCGGCAGCTTGCGGCGCAGCACCGGCACCGCCAGCGCGGTGCCGAAGTAGGTCGCGAGCCGGGCCACGGCCGAGAGGGTGGCGAGCGCCTCGAAGGAGCCGGTGAAGGCGAGCGGCAGGGCGATCGCGGTCTGCACGAGGATCGCCGCCGCCGGCGTGCGGTAGCGCGGATGGAGGTTCGACAGGAAGCGCGGCCCGAAGCCGTCACGGGCCAGGGCGAAGAGGTAGCGCGGCCCGGAGAGCACCGTGTTGCTGTTGGTGCCGAGGATCGAGATCACCCCGCCGACCGTCATCAGCAGGCCCCCCCAACTGCCCATGAAGCGCGCGGCGGCATCGGCCAGCGGGGTCTGCGCATTCACCACGCCCGGGAGGGTCCCCAGGGCCACCCACTGCACGCCCGAGTAGATCAGGGTGACGATGACGATCTGCACGATGAGGGCGAACGGCACGTCGCGGCGCGGGTTCTTGAACTCGCCGGCCGGGGCCGCCGTGTTCTCGAACCCGGCGTAGGCGAAGAGGAGCAGCAGCACGGCGTCCCCCAGGGTTCCGGATCCCGGCTTGGCGGCGACCGAGGTCGCGAGGCTGGTCGAGACGTAGAAGATCCCCACGAAGACGAAGAGCAGGAGCGGCAGGGTCTTGCTGATCGCCAGGAAGACCGCCGTGCGCACGCCCGACTTGACCCCGATGATGTTGATCCAGGTCAGGGCGAGAACCGGCAGGACGATCGCGAGCCCCCTCCCCAGCCCCACGTTGGCGGCCGGCCAGAGGTAGCCGAGCGCCCGCGCGAAGCCCACGGTCAGCGAGGAGACCGAGGCGACCCGGGCGAGCCAGGTCATCCATCCCACCTCGAAGCCGACCAGCTCGCCGAACGCCTCGCGGGTGTAGACGTAGGCGCTCCCCGGGCGATCGAAGTAGCTCGCCGCCTCGGCGAAGCAGAGCACCAGCAGGAGCACGGCGAAGCCGGCGATCACCACCGCCCCCACGCTCGCCGCCCCCAGGATGGCCGCCGCCGCCGCCGGCAGCAGGTAGACGCCGCTGCCGATGACGTCGTTGACCGAGAAGCCGACGATCTCCCAGCGGGAGACCGCGCGGCGCATGCTCACCGGTTCCATATCGGACCTCGATCCATGCTAGACCTCGATTCTCGCGCCGACCGTCTCGGGCAGCACCCAGACCCACAATCCTGCCAGGGCGGCGAAGCCGGCGGCGAGGGCCACCCCTCCGGCCAGACCCCAGCGGCCGGCGACGCCGGCGATGACCAGCGGCGCCACGAACTGCACGCCGCGGGTGACGTTCATGATGATCGACATCGCCGCGCCCCGCACCCGCGTCGGGAAAATCTCCGAGAAGTACGGGCCGTAGCAGGACCAGGTCCCCGTCCCCACCCCGGCGATGAACATGCAGGCGAGCCCCACGGCCGGGCGCGACGCCAGGACGTCCCAGAACAGGGTCACCATCAGCAGGCCCGCGGCCGTCACCGCGCAGTAGAGCGCGAAGGCGCGCCGCCGGCCGATCGAATCCGAGACCCAGCCGAAGGTGAGATACCCCAGCAGCGAGCCGGCCACGAAGGTCAGCGTCCACCAGCCGGAGCCGAAGATCGAGAGCCCGCGGTCCTTCTGGAGATAGCGCGGCAGCCAGACGATGGCGAACCAGTAGGCGGACATGTTGAGGATGGTGAGGACGAAGGCCCGGGTGAACAGCCCCGCGAGGTCCGCCCCCACGAGCTGCGCCAGGATGGGGCGCCGGTCACGGGCGCCGAGCTCTCCCGCGCCCAGCCGCCGGCGGTGCTCGAGCCAGAGGTCGGACTCCGGGAGGCGCTTCCAGGCGAGCAGCACCAGCACCGGCGTCGCCGAGAGCAGGAAGATCGGGCGCCACCCCAGGTGGGGCGCCAGGAAGGAGCCGACGATGGTGGCGAGGCCGAGCCCGGCCGGCGCGCCGCTCTGGGCGATGGCGCCGTAGCGCCCGCGCAGGGCCGGCGGGAAGGTCTCCCCGAGCATCGCCTGCCCCGCCCCCCAGGTGCCGCCGATGCCAAGGCCGGCGAGCGCCCGGGCGGCGAGCAGCCACCCGAAGCCGGGGGCGAAGGCGCAGGCCGCGTTGCCCAGCGAGAAGGCGGCGATCGAGAGCGCCATCGAGGCGCGGCGGCCGAGCCGGTCACTCATCCAGCCGAAGAGGAGCCCGCCGACGCCGGTCATCCCGACGCCGACCGCGGTGAGGGTCGCGAGGTCCGCCTCCGTCGCCCCCAGCTCCCCCTGGATCTGCGGCAGCAGGAAGGAGAGGAGGGTCAGGGAGTAGAATCCCGTGCACCAGATCCCCCACGCGGCGGCGAGGATCCACCGATGCGCCGCGACCGGGCGGTCGTGGTCGCTGAGGCGGGCTGGAGCGGGCCTTGGTGCCGTGAGCAAAGCCCGGACATCGTACCCGAAAATGCCATGAGATCTCCCCTTCTCCTGCTGCTGCTCTTCTTCCTCGCGATCCCCTCCGCGGCGCAGAGCGATGCGCGCGGCGAGCTCCTGCGGCGGATCAACGCCGAGCGGCAGCGGGCGGGCTCGCCGCCACTCCTGCTCTCCCCCGAGCTCACCCGCGCCGCCCAGGCGCACGCGGCCGAGGTCGCCGCCCGCGGCTCGCTCAAGCTGCGGGCCGGCTCCACCGAGGAGATGCGCGAGCGGCTGAAGCGCGCCGGCTATCAGGCCCACGCCTGGACGGAGAGCCTGGCGGCCACCTCCGGCGGCCTCGAGTCGGTGCTGCGCGACTTCCGGCAGGGGGACCCCGAGACCTGGCGCAAGCTCCTGGATCCCGAGTACCGGGACCTCGGGATCGGCCTCGGCCGGGTCGAGCGGACGCCGCTCTATACCTTCCTCTTCGCCGTGCCGCAGGCCGACTACTTCGCGCGCCGGACGGCGGGGCTCCACGACCTCGCCCGGGTGCGCGCCGAGATGCTGGCGCGGGTCAACGCCGAGCGGAAGAAGGCCGGCGCCCCACCCCTGAGCCCGAACCCCCGCCTCGACCGGGCGGCCCAGCGCCATGCCGACGACATGCTGGCCCGCGCCTACTTCGCCCACCGGAGCCCGGAGGGGAAGAGCGTTCGCGAGCGGTCCCGCGAGGCGGGCTATGAGTGGCGGATGATCGGCGAGAACATCGCCGAGGGGCAGTTCACGGTCGCGGAGGTGATGGACACCTGGATGCACAGCCCCGGCCACCGGCGCAACATCCTCGATCCCGGCTTCCGGGAGCTCGGCACCGGCCTCGCCCTGGGCAGGAGTGGCGACGGCTGGCAGGTCGAGTGGGTGCAGGCGTTCGGGGCTCGCCGCTAGCCCGAGAGCCAGCCGCTAGTGCACGTGCCGGTTCCCGGCCTCCTTGATCAGCCCCTCGATCGCCGCGTGGTCCGGCGCCTCGGGCTCCAAGGCGAGATAGCACTCGAGATCCGCGATCCCCCGCGCCGGGTCCCCCCAGCGCAGCGACAGCAGGCCGCGGTCGCGCCGCGCCCCCACGTCGTCCGGATCGAGCAGCAGGACGCGGTCGAGGGCGCCGATGGTGCGCAGGAACTCGCCGCGATGGAGATAGACCCGCCGCAGGTTGTTGAGCATGCGGATCAGGATGTGGCGCGGGCTCGCCGGCTTCAGCAGGCGCGGATCGAAGGCCAGCGTGCCGCCGCTCAGCCGGTCGAGCATCGCCCGGCAGTCCTCCTCGGTGAGGAGCCGGCCGCCGTCGAAGGGGTCGAAGAGGAGACGCGGGCAGAGCGAATGGCGCAGCAGGAAGTGGCCGGGAAACCCCACGCCGTCGAGCGGCACCCCGGCCCGCCGGCCGACCTCTATATATACGAGCGCGAGGGTGATCGGGATCCCCAGCCCGCGGGCGAGCACCTCGTTGAGCAGGCTGTTGCGGGGATCGTAGTAGTCCTCGGCGTTGCCGCGCAGCCCGACCTCGTCGACCAGGAAGCCGGCGAGCCGTTCCACCCGGCCGAGCTCGTCGGGCACCCTCTCCAGACGCGGACGCAGCCGGGCGGCCATCTCGTCCAGCCGGGCGATCCAGAGGGCCGGATCGAGCCCGGGCTGCTCCTCGGCGGCGATCCAGAGCGCCGCCTCGGCGAGATCGATGTGCTCGTCGGGCAGCTCGGCGATCGCCGCGAAGCGCTCGCGGGGCGAAGAGGAAGGAGGAGGGGTCGTGTGCATGGCCATCCCTGAAAAGGATAGCGGATCGCTTCTGATTCCCGTTCACGGGTCCGATGTATCGTTATCGTGAAGATCGCGCGTGAGGATCTAGAGGACGATCGCGTAAAACGGAGAGGGAGGAGCCATGGACCGCATCCAGGTCGGCATTCTGATTTTCGACGACGTCGAGGTGCTGGACTTCGCGGGACCTTTCGAGGTGTTCTCGCGCACCCGCCTCACCCCAGGCGTCGAGTCCCGCCGCTCCGAGCAGAGCGCGCCGTTCCGCGTGTTCACGATCGCCCGCACCCGGGAGCCGATCACCGCGACCGGCGGCCTCGCCGTCATCCCCCATCACGCCTTCGCCGACAACCCGTGGATCGACCTTCTCCTGGTGCCCGGCGGATTCGGCACCCGCACCCTCCTCCATGACGAGGAGATGCTCGGCTGGATCCGGCGGACCGCCGCGGCGGCGCGCCAGGTCTCCTCGGTCTGTACCGGCGCCCTCCTGCTCGCCCAGGCCGGCCTTCTCAAGGGGCACCGCGCCACCACCCACTGGGCCTCCCTCGACCTCCTCGCCTCCCTCGACGCCGGGATCACGGTCGAGCGCGACGAGCGGGTGGTCGACGACGGCATCATCACCTCGGCCGGCGTCGCCTCCGGGATCGACATGTCCTTCCACATCGTCGAGACGATCTTCGGCCGCGAGGTGGCCGACGAGACGGCGCGATACATGGAATACAGACGGTAGTCTTAGTCACTCACCATCAAGATTCGCGTCTCGCGGCCCATCATGAGTGACTGGCACGCAAGTCTGGAATGGACGCCCCCCTGCCCTGGTTATCCCTGATACGAGACCACGACCCCTCTGAGGCGCCGCGGTCGAGCAAGGAGATCCAGATGAGTGAAAGAATGACCCTTCCCGTTCTGCCGCTGAGGGACTTCGTACTGCTGCCGGGAGTGACGGCGCCGATCAATGCCGGCAAGCCCGCCACCCTGAAGGCGATTGAAGCCGCTCTGAACACGCCTGGGCGGCTGGTGTTCGCAGTGTCTCAGCGTGAGGACGTTCAGCCGGTCACCCCCGAGGTGCTCCACACCATCGGCACCGTGGCCCGCATCGGCCAGCTCCAGCGGGGGCTCGCCGGCATGCAGCTTCTCCTCCATGGTGAAAACCGCGGTATCGCGATGAAGATCGTCGAGAAGGACGGCCACCTGCAGGCCATCGTCCGCGAGGCGGAGGAGATGCAGCCCCTGAACACGCAGGATCCGGCTTTCGTCGCTCTCTCCCGGGAGCTGCGGGAGCGCGCGGCGGAGCTGGGCACCAAGTCCGGCCTGCCCGAGGAAGTCGTCCAGCAGGTGCTCGAAGGAGTGGACGAGCCGAGCCGGCTCGCCGACCTGGTGGCCGGCTACACCGACCTGAGCAAGACGCAGCGCCAGATGCTGCTCGAGACCCTTTCGGTCGAGGAGCGGATGCGGCGCGTCCTGGTGCACGTCCAGCGGCAGCTCAACGTGCTGGAGGCCCAGGAGGACATCAAGACCAAGGTCCAGGAAGAGCTCGGCGACCGCCAGCGCGAGATGCTCCTGCGCGAGCAGCTCAAGGCGATCCAGAAGGAGCTCGGCGAGGGTGAGGGGGGCAACGACATCGACGAGCTGCGCGAGAAGCTCGCCGGCCTGGAGCTGCCGGCCGACGTCCGCAAGGAGGTCGACCGCGAGCTGGGCCGCTTGAGCCGCATGGGCCGCGAGGCGATGGAGAGCCAGGTGATCCGCACCTATCTCGAGACCATCTCCGAGCTGCCGTGGAACACCCGCAGCCCCGAGCATCTGGACATCCCCACGGCGTCCGAGATCCTCGATACGGATCACTACGCCCTGGGCGACGTCAAGGACCGGGTGCTCGAGTTCCTCGCCGTCCGCCAGCTCCGGCAGGCCGAGGAGCAGACCCTCAAGGCCGAGGAGGCCGTCGAGGGGGTCGACGAGATCGGCACCTTCGCCAGCGATGAGGTCGGCGGTTTCGACGAGGTCGGCAGCTTCGGCAAGGACGAGGTCGTGCCGCCCACGACCGCCGAGGAGAAGCGGAAGTCCAAGGGTCCGATCCTCCTCTTCGTCGGCCCTCCGGGCGTCGGCAAGACCTCGGTCGCCAAGTCGATCGCGCGGTCGATGGGGCGCGAGTACGTGCGCATCTCCCTCGGCGGCGTGCGCGACGAGGCGGACATCCGCGGCCACCGGCGCACCTACGTCGGCGCCATGCCCGGCCGCATCATCCAGGGCCTGCGGCAGGCCGGCACCAAGAACCCGGTCTTCCTGCTGGACGAGGTCGACAAGCTCGGCGTCTCCTACCAGGGCGATCCGTCGAGCGCGCTGCTCGAGGTGCTCGATCCGGCGCAGAACGACTCGTTCACCGATCACTACATGGGCGTGCCGTTCGATCTCTCGGAGGTGCTGTTCGTCGCCACGGCGAACTTCATCCAGAACATCCCCGGGCCGCTGCTCGACCGCATGGAGGTGGTGCAGTTCTCCGGCTACACGGAGCGGGAGAAGCTGGCCATCGCCCAGCGCTACCTGGTGCCGCGGCAGCTCCAGGAGAACGGCCTGAAGGCGGAGCAGATCGACATCAGCGACGCCGCTCTGGCCGAGGTGATCACCGGCTACACCCGGGAGTCCGGCGTCCGGCAGCTCGAGCGCGAGCTCGGCAAGCTCGGCCGCAAGGTCGCCCGCAAGATCGCCGCCCGTGAGGTCGAGCGGGTGGACGTCGACGCCGACAAGGTGCACGAGCTCCTCGGCCGGCCGAAGGTCCACCCCGAGCGGGCCGCCCGCGAGGATCAGGTGGGCGTCGCCACCGGCATGTATTACACCCCAATGGGGGGCGACATCATGTTCGTCGAGGTCTCGACCATGAAGGGGAAGGGCGATCTGGTGCTCACCGGCCAGCTCGGCGACGTGATGAAGGAGTCGGCCCGGGCCGCCTGGAGCTACGCCCGGTCGCACGCCGATTCGCTCGGCATCGCGCCCGAGTGCTTCGACCGCGACCTGCACGTCCACGTGCCGGCGGGCGCCATCCCGAAGGATGGTCCCTCCGCGGGTGTCGCGATGGCGACCGCGATGGTCTCCGCCCTCTCCGGCCGCAAGGCGAAGCACGACTTCGCGATGACCGGCGAGATCACCCTCTCCGGCCGGGTGCTGCCGATCGGCGGCGTCAAGGAGAAGGTCCTCGGCGCCGTACGCAGTGGAATCAGCGAGATCCTGCTGCCGAAGGACAACGAGGCCGATCTCGACGATCTGCCCCGCGAGGTGCGGGACACCTTGAAGATCCACCTCGCCGAGGATCTGGGCGACGCCCTCGCCCTGACCCTCCGGGGTGCCAGCTACCGCGAGGGGCGTCTCCGGTTCGAGACGCCGCTCGAGGACGGCACCTTCACCAGCATTCCGCACTGAGCCGTCCCTGATCGTTCGGCTCAGTCTCCACGGCCGCCGCCCCTCCCGGGACGGCGGCATTTTTGTTTTCAGCAGGATCGGATCAGCAGGAGAAGCTGGTCGCCGGCCGCGGGCCGCAATCGGTCCAGCAGGCGCGCTGGACATCCAGGCAGTCGGACAGGCAAGGGTCGCGGACCGTGCAATTGTTCCTGCAGGCGTTGTACTCCACATTGCACTCGTTCCGGCAGGCGTTGTAGGCGTTGATGGCGGCGCAGTCGTGGGTCTGCCCGCAGCAGGTGACGGTGCCGCTGGCGCTCGAACAGGTGCCGGTCGCCACGGTGCAGCTCAGCGTCGAGCCCGAGCAGGTCGCGGTGCAGGTCTGGGTCGCCGAGACCAGCGTCGGCCCGCCCCAGGTGGCCAGGAACACCACCGTCATCAGTCCGATCATCACAAAAGCTCTGCGCATGGACTCTCCTCTCTGATACGAATCTGGTTCGAGCCGTCCGCGGACGTCGACGTAACGAGCCCGCCGGTCCCGGCGCCTAAGCCGTTCGAGGTTTCTTCCCCTCATCTTCTCTGTGCCTGGGAGGACCATATGCGCGCATCGCACGTCATCGCCTTCGCCGCCCTTCTCTTGCTCCCCCTCGCCGCCACCGCGCAACCGAAACCCGAGGTCGTGCTCCACCTGACCGACGAGGCGGGGCGGCCGCTGGCGGTGGCGAGCTCGCTGTCGCTCACTTCGGCCGCCGAACCGGGGCGGCGCTTTCACGCGGAGGCCTCCAGCGGGGTTACCCGCTACGTGCTCGCCGTGCCGCCGGGCGTCTACGAGGTGGAGGCGACGGCGCGCGGGTACCGGACGCGGCAGGCCCGGATCACCGTGCCGGCGGGCCGCGGCGCCGGCCTGTCGCTGGCGCTCCATGCCCGGGAGGCGGAGGAGGATCTGCTCGGCAGGCTCGCGAAAGCGCCCGCCCCCCGGAGCGAAGCGGTCCCGCCAGGCGCCTTGGAGCGCGCTCTGAGGCAGAAGGGGCGGATGCCGCGCCCCGGCCCTCCCCCTCCCCGCCGGCCCGTCTGCCAGTGGACCTCCCTGGGGCCGCGCAACATCAACGGCCGGGTGCGCGCCCTGGCCGCCCATCCGACCCACGGCACGACCGTCTACGCCGGTGCCGCCAACGCCGGTGTCTGGATCACCCGCGACAGCGGCACGACCTGGAGCCCGCTGATGCGCGGTGAGGGTTCGCTCGCCATTGGCTCGCTCGCCATCCACCTCACCGATCCCGACGCGCCGGACGGCGACGTCACGGTCTACGCCGGCACCGGCCAGGTGGAGTTCGCCGACAGCACGATCTTCCCCTCCTACCCGGGCGTGGGCGTTCTACGCTCCACCCAGGATGGCCGGCCGGGAACCTGGACCGCCAGCGGCGACTTCGGTACCCTGGACGTCACGTCGCTCGCCGTCGATTCGACGTCGGTCACCGGCGATCCCGACAAGGTCATCGTCTAC
>Ga0247765_1001391_pt1 | contig 11769 bp, 6 predicted proteins | sample UWRJL106311C6_FD_179949 | JGI IMG/M metagenome (GOLD analysis project Ga0247765, IMG submission 179949) | Plant litter microbial communities from Arlington Agricultural Research Station in Wisconsin, United States - UWRJ-L106-311C-6 | ecosystem: Environmental > Terrestrial > Plant litter >... | reverse complement strand
CCCCCCCAAAAAAAAAGGACCTGATGTTACAGTGCAAGGTATTTACAGCTCAAATTTAAACAGTTCCCAGACCACATCGCGTAAGAGCCACAAATGCTCCACTAAACATGGTCACGTACGCTGCCGAGGTGAGACGCAAGGCGCCCGTTGAGAGATACCATCGCGTCTGGCCATCAGGTACAAAATCGTTTGTGAACGCAGCGGAGCCCTCTACGACCAAGGCATCCACGCCCAGCACCTGGCCCAGCACCAGACAGCCGGCGGCAGCGAGGGCCAGAGCGCTGATAGACAAGCCCCAGGCACGCACAAACACACGCGCTCCCTCGCCCTCGCCCTTGCGGTAGAGCACGCGTCGCGCGGTGCGGCGGAACCTGCTGACGGCGCCCGCGTATTCGGTATCACCACGGGGTTCCCAGAGGGCGACCTCGGTGATGGAGCAGAAAATGGCGGCGGCCATGGCAATACCCCCCAGGATGGCCGCAGCGAGATACAGCTCGGCGGCGGTGACGACCTTTTGGCAGATGCGCGACAGGGGGTTGAAGTTGGTCTGGGCCTCGCAGGCGGCGATGCCGGCGGAGCCGTACGTCGGAAGACGCCTGACGCAAGTCTCGGTGGAGGAAGAGACGCCTTCGCCGTCGGGCGGCGACGAGACCACTGTGCACGTGTGCCAGAGCGACGCGTGCAGGACAGTGTCGGTGATGCGCACGGGGCTGCCCGGGGGAGGCGACGTCAGCTGGTCGGCGCGAACGTAGTCGGGGCTGGAGATGGTGACGAGGGTGAGGACGAAGCCCGAGAGGTAGAGGGCGGGGGGGAGGAGGAGAACTAGGAGGTGGAGGAGGGAGGAGAGGGTGGACCGGGGGCGGGGCCCTTCGTGTCGATGGTTCTCCATGGTGTAGTGTGGGGTGGTGGTCTTGCGAGAACAAGAGAACAAGAGTCGGGTAGTAAGTTTTGAAGTCGAGATCAGACGCGCCTCTGCGCGACAGGGAAAAAAATGTCAATCGACTTAACGAGGCTCAAAACCCACGGCAATGGAATCTTGGCATAGCACCTAGCATTTAACATTTATTTTGTTGTCGGGGTTCTTCTTAGTGCAGGGCTTCCCGGTGGTCTGACCGCGAGCCTGTGGCTAGCTGAAAGGCTCGATTCGGCTGCCAAGTGTGCCGCCCATAATAGTTAACGTTATTGGCGCTGCTGACATCTCTTTAACCGCCAAAAAAAGCCTTTTTTTTTTTTTTAAAAAAAAAAAAAGCGCGCCCCATAATACCACTTCGCTCGCTATTTTTTGGTTGCCCTGGAAGTACCAAAAACGCCAAGCTTTCCTCAGGCGCAGGCTCCTATTGGCTGCATTACCCAAATGGCCCTTTTTGACCGTTCAAAAAGATACCCTGTTGTATGCATCGGGTTGTACACGTGCGTTTGCGGAACACAGACGTTACCCGTCGCGGGCGGGGGCGGGGGCGGCAGTTGACGGTGTGGAGGAATGCAGCGCAATGTAACCCCCCGCCTTTTTCTGGAAAACGCGCCAGCAGGAAACCAGCTGAAAAGCGGCGCATCCCGCTACAAACGCAAAAAATGAACGGCCGGCATATCATATCAGGCAGCTTTGATTCGTTCATCAATTGCCCACATCAAGCAGCTTGATTCGTCCGTCGCTTGACTGAACGGAAGGATGCTACCGCAATGCAGGGAATTTCGAACACCCCCGGGTGAACATAGCAACAAGATGGGACTGCAAGATGCAATTGTCCAACTGGCAGGCACAACCGCAGTCTCTCCCAAAAGGCCCAGCAGCAGAACTTTGAGGAGTCGGCTTGTTGACGCATCACATCCATTCCAGGCTCACATCGCAGCATGGACCAGAACGAATGGGTCGTCCACGTCGTCCACGTCGCCGTGCCCTGCGGCGATGGGGCCATTTACCTCCTCTGCAAGGGCTTCGTGGGGGAAAAGGCCATTGTACACAAGGCCGTGCTCATCGACGGCGGTCGCCCCATGGACGAAGGCGCAAAGGCCCTCTCGGACGCCATTGACAGGATCAATGAGAAGTACGAGTTCAGCCCCACAGGCCTCTTTGAAGACCCCTTCCAGGCCAAGGGTGCGGCAAACCCCAGGCGGTCGCTCCGCTTCGACGCCATCGTCATCACCCACTGGGACGAAGACCACCACCTGGGCGTCCAGGGCATCCTCGCCAAGGGCTACGAGAAGTCGTACCGGACGCTGCTCGCGCCGAGCGTCACCGCGACTGCTCCTTTGGAACCCTTGGACACCTTCCTCACCAGGTTCGGCACTGTCGACTGCCAGGGCAACAAGCAGCCGCCCGGTGTCAACAAGAAGAGGAAAGCCAGCGGTCCAGCGAAGCCGCCGGCTGACGATGACGACGCCGTGGACGATTCCCCGGATCCCGATCCCGGCGACGGCACGCCCAAGGGTGGCGGTGGTGGTACACCACCCAAGACCAATGTGCCCAAGGAAAAGTGGCCCAAGTACGGCGCCGTGTTCCTGCCCTGCTGGTACTGCAAGTACGACATGGCCGCGCTCAAGAAAGTGCCGGCCAAGGGGGACAAGCCCGACACGCTGGCTTTTGATCTCGACGACGCCAACAAGAGGCAAGAGGTCATCAACAAGGTCAAACACACGGACCAAGCCAAGGGGTTCGACTCGCTAAAGACGACGCTCTACGTGCCGTGCTCCGTGTCCAACGACTATGCCGGTCCGTTCCGTCACGGCAGCGGCGACCAGCATCGCTATCTGCGCAACCTCGGGTTCATGACCGACTACCAAAGCAGGAACGACTTTGCTTGTTTCTGGTACAAGTCAGCGCACCCTCCTCTCTCCCTCTTCTACCCCGGCCCTCCCCCCGTGTCTGACATGATGCAGCTACAACAAAAAAGTCAAATTGGAAGGAGCAAAAGCAGTCAAATCGGTCATTGCCAATGACCCGTTCCCGCCGAGCCAATGGTCCAACCACCTGCTGTTCCCGTGGTTCGCCAAGCTGGAGGACAGGTACAGCAGCTACATCGGCACCGATTTATTCAGCGGGACCAAGCTGGCGTCGGGTGAGTGGGCGGCCACCAAGGACCCTGCCCAACTGGTGACGAAACACGGGCTGAACGCGAACAAGCCCATAGGCTTCTTCATCGTGGCCGGCCACCAACGCATCATTGGCGTCACCCCGACGAACGCCACGGGCGGGCAGCAGGGGACGCCCCTACTTGGCTTTGACGGGCTCGACCCCGCCAACGAGACTTTTGTCCTGCCGCCCATTCCCCAGCCCGTCGTCAACTCCCTGCTCGCGTCTGACGAGGACGACGACGCCGTCGTCAACAACACCCTGTCTGTGTTTGACGAGCATGACTTTGGTCCTCCCACCCTCGTCGAGGAATCGAAACCCAAACTGCTCGGCAAGTTTCCTGACGCAACCAAGTATCCCCTTACCGACCCCATCTCCAAAAATGCCGTCTCCATCGTCACCATGGTTATCGGCTGGAAGAATGAGGCGGACCCCAATAACCATGAGATTTTGCATTTTGCCGGAGGCGATGTAAGTCACACTTTTGGTTCTATCCCCCCGGTTTTCCCCTTCCTCAGTGTGTTGCCTCCGGCGGCAGCTTTTGATTGTTATGCAGCTAACTCCCCCAGGTCGACTGGGATGTCGAAGGCGGTCTCGCAGCGTGGATCGCCAGCGGCAGGCGGGCCACGGACACCAGCTGGGTCTGCCGCCCGCGCGTGTGGAAGCTTAACCAGTAGGTCGTTCATCACATACCCCTCCCTCCGTAGACGCTAACGCCCCCAAGCCACGGTTCACGCAAAGAAACGGCCATCAGACTCCTCAATGTCATGTACCCCGACTACTTTGCGTGCTCGTCGAGCGAAGACGGCGAATACGGCCACCCGAGCCCCGAGACGGTCATGATGATCTGGGCACAGATGCGCCACTTCAAGCAGCTCTTCCAGAAGGACACGACGCGCGAGTTCGTCGAGACGCCGTGGCTGTGCACCTCGTACCCAAAGTGGCTCATCAGCATGGACGGGCTCACCAGTGCGACGCTGCCAGCCATCAACGGCTTCCGGACCGACGCCAAGGCGATATCGCAGCCGACCAAAAAGTCGTCGGGCTGGTTCCAAGCCGCCGTCAAGGCACGCATGAAAAATTACCAGGGCCCCGAAAAAGACCCCTTTAAGCAGTTTATGGGTGCCATGGACGACAACCAAAAGACGTGGAAGGTGACCAAGAAGAGACCAAAGGCGCCCGACAAGATCAAGCAGGAAAACTACGACGCCATCTACGCGGCCCAGCCGCTCATGCAGCCCCGGTGGAAGGAGATGGCGGCCGACGGGCTCAAGGAGCACCTCAACTACGCACAGTCCAAGACGTTCTGGATCGAGCTGCGCGTCGGCCAACTTGCCAAGGTGACCACGCAGGGCCATGGCATGCGACTCGTGCTCCTGTCCACACCGGTGACGGCCACGACCGCGATACCCCCAGTAACGACCACGATGCCTCAGCCCGTGATTGACATTATCGCCCCCAAGGATGGACTGACGGGCAGCAAGGAGGAGCAGGACAGACCGCCGCCCTCGGACCAGCCCGGCGTCAAGAAATTCAAGATCGACCACCAGGACACCATGAACCAAGACTATGAGGAAGAGGCGGTAAAGATCCTGGTCCAGCTCAAACACTCGGGCGACGTCCAGGTCGGGCCGGACATGTTGCTGGACTCGGGCGAGGAGTCGGATGATGATCCCGAGGCCCAGTTTGATCCCCTGCAGCTCAGGACGTCGACCGAGGAGCGTACTTCGTCCAAGTCCGTGATGACCTACCAGGAGCTGGACATGGACGTCAACACGGCCGCCGACATGAAGGGAGACGACGACGACGATCCTCATCTACTACTTGAGGAGGACGAGCGTCATCAACTTGGGCCGACGAGGAGGGCCAGCCGGGCATCTCGTACTCTTGCGGCGGCATCTCGTACCGCGGGATCCCGTACTCTTACTCTTGCGGTTCGTACTCTTGCGGGCGCCCCGGCCGAGCCTCCCGGCCCGTACCTGCTCGTGTCCAATGCGTATCGCGGCGCCACGTTCCGCTATGACGCTGACAAGTTTGCCATGCTGACGGACAAGACTGTCTTTGACATGTTTGTGCGGCGGCTTCCTAGCAGCTTCGTCGTGGTGAACCGGCGGCCTAACTCGGGGACTACTACTACTACAACACCTGGGACGCCGCCTGGTACTGGGACAGCCGCAGAGACACTGTCATTGCTGTACGAGGCGGATAAGTGGGCGAGGTGTCTTGTTCCCGGCGCACTCGGCATACAGTCGGTGGATCTGGCCTGTGTCATTGATCCTATCCCGGGAACGGCTCGGTACTCGGCCACGGTCAGCAGCATGACTGCCAAGGCCAAGCTCGGCGGCAAGATTTTGGAGTTCAAGAACACCTCTACAGCCACCAAGTTGGATGCGGTAGACCCAGAGGGAATCCTCAACAGCAAGCTTGCTACTGATCATGCCTATCTCTATCTCCCCGTCGTCATCCCCGCCGGCAGCCCTTTTGCTGCCGGTTTCTCTCTCGGCGACATTGTGGACATTTTCGCGCCCCCGTGGCTCAAGGTGGACCTCGGCTCGAGCTTACCCGGCACGACCAAGTTTGCGCTGTCGCCCAAGAAAGAGGACCGGTCCGGCTTGTATCTGGTAGCCGACAACGAGGCACGCTCGTGCCTGCGGCTCGACTTCAACGCCACCTCGGCGGCCACCGATGTAGTCGCTTGGCTCAAGGAGAAAGGGATCCTGCCGCTCAAGACCGAGATCCAAAATCTTGGTTTTACCGTGTTCCAGCAGGGCACGGGCCTGTGGATGACCGACAGCTGCCACGCGACCAAGAAGGTCTTTTGCCAGTTTACCGGGTCCATCACCATTTCCGGCACCCCCGTGGATTTCCGCGTCCGTCTGCAGCCGGGCCAAGCCACGCTCAGCATCCGGTTCCCCAGGGACATCAAGTTCAGTGGCCTGTTCAGAGCCCTTCGCGACGCCCTGGACTTTGGGAACGAGGCCTCGGACCTGTCCGAGGACTCGGTCAAGGATCTCGCGCCCCCGCGCAAGGACAACACGCCTGTCGACCTGGGTTTGTATCGGCTTGATCTGGCCGTCGGCAAGGGCATCGGGTGGAACCTCGCGGCCACGATGCGTCTCAAGGTGCTCGGCACCATGTGGATGACGACGGTCAGCTTCCCCAACCCCCGCATCCGCGCCGACCTGTGGACCGAGGCCATATCCGACTTTACCACGTCGAGCTACCTGCCTTGGTTCGACGACTGGACCGTCTGCGTGCCCCCGAACCTGACCGACATGACGGGCGAGATCGCGCTCAAGAGCCTAGAGGATGTGCCCGATGGCCCGGACACGAGCTTCATGACGCTCAGAGAGGCGCATTTCGAGGCCGCCAAGCAGCCGGGCGGCGGTGTCTATCTCGACTTGTACGCCCGCATCGACCTCGGTGCCCCGCGCTTCGACTTTCCCATGGTGTGGCCCAAGTTCTTCAGCGTCCATGGTGTCTACGACAAGGCCCTGGGACCGGGTAATTGGAAGATTGATCTCCATTCCCGGCTGTACCTGCCCAAGAAGGCGAGCGATACCAAGCAGCTGCCAGCCGAGCTCGAGCTCACGGCTTCGGTGTCGAATCAAGGCTGGACGTTCCAAGGGACCGCTACCGAGCTGGATTTTATGAGTCTGTACTCGTATTTCGACGACGACGCCAACGACACGGTCATGGATCTGCTCAGCGGCATCGGCATCCCGTGGATCTCGCTCCGCTACGACCATAACAAGGTTGGCCCTTCGACACTCGGCATCGACGGGATCCTGCAGATCAAAAAGTTTGCTCTGGATTTCCACTATCTCTACTCCAAGACCAAGGAAGCAGCGTCCCAGTGGCAGCTTACGGCCGGTCTCCGCGCTGCCAAGGCGAATCCGGACCACTCGGCGTCGCTGCTCGACATAATCGCCGCGTTTATTCCGGGCGACGACCCGACGCTGCTGGATCTCGGCGACATCCCCTTCTTCAAGGATGTCGGCATCAAGCCGGCCGAGACGAGGTCTAACCTGGACCCCATCATGTTTAGCGTATCGGCCTCGCCAAAGGCCGTCATCATGTGGCTGCGCGTCGAGCTGGTGACACCCCTCGTTACCATCTCGGTCCTGTTCGTTCAGTACAAGTACAAGGCGCCGACAGGAAGCGTGTCGGGCACGCGCGACAAGACGGCCAACATGAAGCGGTTCATCCGGGTGCGGTTTGACCAGCTGCCGAGCCTCCAGGGCGTGCCCATCGTCGGCCAGATCCCGTCTCCGGTCGACTCGCTCGACTATGTCTACGTCAAGGACAACACGGTCTCGACACCCGGCGGGACCAACAAGATGCCGGGTCTGACTCGAGACGAGATTGCCGAGATCAACCTGACGCTCGACCCGAGTGTGGCCGTCACCTTTAAGGAGCAGACGTCGGCCGTGCAGGGCGGCAACGCGAGACCTAGCATGGCACTGGCGGTCGCTGGGGGGGTGGGGGATGTCAAGCCTGCCTTGCGTGCTGGTCACCACTTTATGGTCATGAGCGACGGGACCTTGGTTCTCGACCACATTTTTGGTGCCAATGCTAATAATAATAATAAGACCAACGAAGGGGGACGAAGCGTAGTCGGAGGCGGAGGCGGCGGCGGTAGCGGCAGCGGCAGCGGCAGCGGCAGCGGCAGCGGTGGAAGTGGAGGTTCCGCTGGAGCCGCTGCCGTCACCCCCACGCAGGCCGAATCAGGTTCCACGTATGGTGCCCAAAAGAAATCAGCCGGCGGGCTCAGCATTACCGGCGTCGGCATCAAGGTCAAGGACTCGTACGTGTATATCCTCATCGACGGCAGCCTTCGTCTGGGTCCCATCGAGGTCGCGGCCGAAGGTCTGGGCATCGGCCTGCCCCTCAGCAAGATGACCAAGCCAAAAGACTTGCAGCCCGGCGATTTCAAGCTCATGCTCTCGGGCCTGGGCGTCATGTACAACCAACCTCCCATCTTAATTGCCGGCGGCTTCAAGATGGACAAGGGAGCCGGCTACGAGCTGTACATTGGCGGTCTCGTCATCTCCATACCCCCCTACTCGATCACGGCCGTGGGCGCGTACCGCAAATCCACCAGTCCCGACTTCAAGTCTGTCTTTATCTACGGCCGCCTCAACGGCCCGCTCTTCACCGTTGGCTTCGCCGACGTGTCGGGCGTGGCCGTGTCGTTTGGGTACAACTACCGATTGCGCTCGCCGAGCGCCGCCGACGTCGAGAACTTTCCCCTCCTCAGCCGCCAGGGACCCGAGCCGGCGGCCGGTGCGAGCAACCCCCTCGACATGATCATCGGCAGCTCGCCCTCCAGCTTCAGCTCGTGGCTGCAGGCCGAGCAGGACACGTTTTACTTTTCCGTCGGCCTCAAGGCGGACGCGTGCCAGGTGCTGACGGTGGAGGCCGCCCTCGTCTTTGCGCTCGGCGGCTTCGGCCTGAAAGCCAGCGTGGTGGGGCGCGCGACGGCGCAGCTGCCGCCCGCCTCGAGCAAATCGCCCATCACCTTTGTGTACGCCGAGCTCGGCATCGTGGCCACCGTCGACGCGACCTCGTTCGTCGTCGAGGCCCAGCTGAGCAGCAACTCGTTCGTCATGAATCCCTTTTGCCGCATCCGCGGGGGCTTCGCCTTGGCATTCTGGTACGGGGACTCGCCGCACGCGGGCGACTGGGTGTTTTCCGTCGGCGGTTACCACCCGGCCTTTGTGGTGCCCAAGCACTGGCCGAATCCGCCGAGGCTCGGCATCGCGTGGGAGCTCTCGAGCCAGCTGCGCATCGGCGGCGAAGGCTTCTTTGCCGTCACGCCCAAAGCGGTCATGGGCGGCGCCCACATGTTTGCCACGTTCCGCGCCGGACCCATCTACGCCGATTTCGAGGCCTGGGCGTCTTTCCTGCTCAACTACAAGCCGCTGTTCTTCGTCGCCGAGATCGGGCTGCGGATCACGGTCGGCGCCCGCATCAACCTCGGCCTCATCCACATTGACATTAGCGGCTCCGTCGGCGCCGACCTGTACCTGCGCGGCCCGCCGTTTGGCGGCTACGTCGGTGTCGACTTCAAGATTGTCCACTTCAAGATCTACTTTGGTCCGAGGGACCCCAAGCCAGCGGCCCTGTCGTTTGAAGAGTTTGTGGATGCCGTCGCCAAGCCAGGTCTTAGCGGCGGCGCCCCGTCGGGGACGGATGGCGCTGACAAGGCCACGGTCGTGGTTGTGGCGCTGTCGGCCGGCGCGGCGACCGAGGCCCAGAAGGGGTACGATCAGAAAACGGGCCAGAGGTGGTTTGTGCGCGCGGGCGCCTTCCGCTTCCGTGTCGAGTCCAAGTTTGCCGTAGGAGACGCATTCCTTTACAGCGGCGTCGAGGGCGACCCCGAGCACCGCGACGACGCCACCGCGCTCGGTAAGGGGCCCATCTACTCGCGTCTCACGCATAATCCTCTGCCGCTCAAATCCACTCTCACCATCAAAGTGACACGCGGCGGCGGCGGCGTCCAGACCGACGGCAACCCCTGGCGCGTCCTCCCGTTTGACAAGAGCCTGCCCAAGGGCATGTGGGCGCAGTGTAGGTTCCTCCTCCTATCATGTTATCATACCTGTATACAACCTAGGCTTATACCTAGCTCTCACTAAAATGATCAGACTCGGAATCCGATGACCCCACCGCCTCCGACTCGGGCAACAACAACCTGGGTTCGATCCTGTCCCAGACCGAGGTCAAGAACAGCACAGTCTCTCATATCATCGGCTATCACCTTGTGCCACCGGCGCCAACCAAACCGGACCCGGCCGCCACCTTCCCCGCGTTCAACGCAGTGCAGGCCATGTCGGAAGGCGTCTTTAGCGAGGAGGAGATGCCCTCGGCGGCAGCCAAGACCAACAATCCGCTCATCTCGGCCGACAAGGGTGAGAACCGGCCGCACCTCCCGCCCGCTCCGCCCACCGACTCTAGTCCCCGGCCGAGCACGGACGTGGTCATGCCCGACCTTGCCAACAAGGGACGTACCATATGGCACGACGCCAAGGACGACGAGACGCGGCACTTGGCCGACTGGGTGTCTGCGGCCTACGGCTGGACCGGCGCTCCCACGGTCGACACGCAGCGCAAGGCGCTCGACGACACGAACCCGGCATGGGGCGCTTACGAGACAGTTGACGTGCTGCAGGGCGACTCGATTCTGAGCGGCAACAGGCCGGCTGCGCTGCTGGGTGAATTTGACCAGTACTACATGAGTTATCCATGGATCACACAGGTGGCGGCCCATTAGTTTTCTTTTTCCAACCGTGTTTCAGCGGGGATCAAGGGGATGCCCGCCGAGGTGAAGCTTGCGGTATGATGGGGGCAAGGGCGATTAGAGCGAATGTGGCGTTTGATTTTGTTCACGGCAAGGGATAAGGAGCATGCGAATCATGGTGGGGGATTTCGGTGATTCAGCCTATGACTACTTTGGCTACCTAGGCAAATACGTATATATCTAGGTAGGTATTTTGACCCTTTTTGGATATATTCACCACCTCGCGTAGGACCTGGCTCCTCCAACCCGCTCACAGCTACTGCATTTGTAGCTATACCTCAAGTAACAAACCCACAGGTTTCTTGGCCAAAAGACGGCAATCTAGGAAAGCGGGACGCAAAGTCCGCCGCAGTCGGATCCGCCCTTCTTGGGGTCGCAGTCGTCACGTGGGTCGTCGACGCAGATGGCACCCTTCTGCTCACAAGGGATGCCTGCGAAGCCGCCGCAGAAGACGGGGTAGACGCAGACTTGGCGGCAACCCGGGGCGATGACGCACACCTGGCCTTTGGTGCAGGCCATGGTGCACACGCTGCCGCATCTCTCGGTCAGGCCTGGCGAGGCGAGGGCCAGAGAGGCGAAAAAGGTCGAGACGACGATGGTGAGCTGCATTTTTGCTGTTGTGCCGTGATTTGCTTTTGTTTCGGGTGCTTGTCTGTGGGTTGTTGATCTGTTTGCTTCTTTCCTTAAATTTGAGTCGTCTTGGCGAGATATGCCATGACTTTATAGTTGTTGCGTCACTTTAAGAGAATACCTGCTCATAACTCACTCTTAATTCCACCAATCGTTATTTGCCGAGTCGAGAAATACAAAAAAGTCTGGGGCTGAGTCTCTCGACAAAAGCGGTAACCACCGATGAACAGCGAAATAAGGGTTTGAGCGGATGACTCGGATATCAAATCAGATGATATTGCCAAGAACCAATGAGCTTCAAAGTTCCGGGGAGACGTTGCGATCAGTCGTGGCAGAGGGCAGGCCGACCAGTTAGCTGTCAAAGCTGCTGTGCATCGGAGAAGTCATGAAATTCAGCCCACCTTCCCGCCGGTGGTTACACAGACCTTGGTGAGGGGCATAAAGATGATGAAGGTTTTCAACGGATTGATTACTTACTACTGATGTAAGCCCTTACACTTCGCTCTGAGTGGCTGTAGTGTATTCCCAGACCAGAACCCTGTGCATATGGGAGATACGTTTGTTCGTATGTTACATTCAGGATTTGGAATTACTGCAAGAGAACTTTAAAACTAACGGCTCTTACTGTGAGAGATCCGGGGAAGCGGTCCGGGGGTACTTGCCGAACAAGCATAAACTACTACAGTCAGTAGAGCATTCTCCTTCTCTAGATCGGGTCTTGATGCTTCAATCCCTATCCCTTGACCCCCATCATCTTACCAAAACA
>Ga0247765_1001390_pt1 | contig 11784 bp, 5 predicted proteins | sample UWRJL106311C6_FD_179949 | JGI IMG/M metagenome (GOLD analysis project Ga0247765, IMG submission 179949) | Plant litter microbial communities from Arlington Agricultural Research Station in Wisconsin, United States - UWRJ-L106-311C-6 | ecosystem: Environmental > Terrestrial > Plant litter >... | reverse complement strand
GGCCTCGACGCCGACGACAGCTCCCACTGTCTCGCCGGTATCGACGCCGTCATCTGCGCCGGCACCTGTGCCCCTGCCCGAGCCGGAGCCTGTGCCTGACCCCGAGCCCGACCCGGGGGTCACCGTGGTCGAACTGCCCGACCCCGCGGATCTGGCCAACACAGACCTGCCCGTCACAGACCTGCCCGTCACAGACCTGCCCGTCACAGATCTGCCCGTTACAGACCTGCCAGTCACAGCCCCGCCCGTTACAGCCCGGTCCGACTCCGCCGATCGTGTCGCAGGCGTGCGTCCGCCGGAGGAGCCGTCGCAGAACAGCAGTTACGACTACCTCTTCGGCGACACCATGTACCGTGACGTCGCGGGCGCGGCGGTCGTCGACGTGGCAGAGCATGCGGCGGGACAGGCGACCGAGGACGGCAGTGCGGGAGGGGCAGGGGTACCTGAGCCGCAGACATCCGCTGCCCTGGTCGGTGCGGGCGAGTCCGCCGGAGACCACGACGGTCAGACCGTGCTCACCTCGGACATCGCGAAGCTGCGCGCGGAACGCAAGGCGAAGCGCGCCAGTCGCAGCACCGGACCCGCAGCGCCCGCCGCCCCGCCGGCGCCGACCATGGTGCTGACGCTGCCGAACGGCACCCGCGAATCCCTTGCCCAGCCGGTGCTGGTCGGCCGGGCACCCAGCGTGTCGCAGGTCTCTGGCGGCAATATCCCGCGCCTGGTCACCGTGGGCACCGCGGATCAGGACATCTCGCGCACCCACGCGCGGTTCGTGCTCGAGGGCGGCACCGTCGTGGTCACCGACCTGCACTCCCGCAACGGCACCATGATCGTGCTGCCCGGCAAGGAGCCGCAGAAGCTCCGTGCGGGCGAACCGACCGCGGTCATCGTCGGCACGGTCATCGACTTCGGTGGCGGCATCACCCTCACGGTCGAGGAGAACTGATGCGGCGCCCGACCTCGCAGCCACCCGTCCTCCCCGGGTACACCTTCGTGAAAGTGCTCGGCTCCGGCGGCTTCTCGGACGTCTTCCTGTACGAGCAGAAGCTGCCCCGCCGGCGAGTCGCCGTGAAGGTGTTGCTCACCGAGCAGCTGACACCGGCAACGCGGGCGGCGTTCGTGGGCGAAGCCAACCTGATGGCCCAGCTCTCCACCCACCCGTACATCGTGACCATCTACCAGGCCGATGTGGCAAGCGATGACCGCCCCTACTTCGTGATGGAGTACTGCGCCGGCCCGAGCCTCGCCGACCGCTACAAGCAGGGAGTCTTCCCGGTCGCCGACGCTCTGCGCACCGGCGTGCGGCTCTCCAGCGCGGTGGGCACGGCACACTCGGCGGGCATCCTGCACCGCGACATCAAGCCCGGCAATGTGCTCACCAACGACTACGGCTGGCCCGCGCTCACCGACTTCGGCATCTCGTCGGCGGTGGAGGAGGATGTGCTGCCGATGCACACCGGCACCCTCGCCGACGCGCTCGCCGGCACCACAGGCACCACCGGAACGAGCGGCACCGGCGCCTCCATCGGGATGTCCGTGCCCTGGTCGCCGCCGGAGATGTTCGAGGACGATCCCGCGCCCGACGTGCGCTCCGACGTCTTCTCGCTGGCCGCGACCATCTACACGATCCTCGCCGGGCACACGCCGTTCGAGGTGCGCGGCCACTCCAACGGCACCCTCGATCTGATCGGCCGCATCGAGCGGGGAGCGATCACCCCGATGACCCGGGAGGACGTTCCCGCGTCGCTGATCGCCGTGCTGCGGAAGGGCATGGCGACCGACCGCGATGGCCGCTTCGCGACGGCCGTCGACTTCGCGCGGGCCCTGCAGCGGGTCGAGCTCGAGCTCGGCTACTCGCCGACCACGATCGATGTACCGAACCTGCACGTCACCGCGGACGACCGGCCGGTGATCGATGGGTCGGACGACGAGACGCGCGCGCGCTCGGTCACGACCATCGCGGTGCAGCCCGCGGCACCCAGCGCGGGCCTCCCCATCAGCACCCCGCCGACCAATACTCCGCCGACGCCCGCGCCCGAGGCAGCGGAGGCGACGCGACTGCGCGCGCCCGTGGTGGTGCAGCAGCGGCCCGTCGAGGAGACGCAGATGCGTCCGCGACCAGCCCCGGCCGCGACTGCGCCCGTCATGACGGCCGCGCCGGTCGAGCAACGGAGTGCGGAGCCGGAGCAGGAGCCGCAGACATCCCGCCCCCGCCGGCTGGGGGTCATCATCGGCGCGATCGTCGTCGCCGTGCTGGTGGCGGCGGGCATCGTCGCCGCCATTCCGGTGCCCGGCCTGAACGCGCCCGCGCCGGCGAACACTCCGGTGGCCGGCGGTGGGGGAGTGATCGACGTGTCGAGTGTTCCCGCACCGGTGCTGGTGTCGAAGCAGGCCAGCGCCGACGGCAGCGCGGTGACCTTCATCTGGAAGAATCCGAAGCCGAAGAAGGGCGACCAGTACCTGTGGGCGCTCGGCGAGACACCGGACAAGAAGACGCAGACGACCGAACCCCAGGCCGTCGTCACGGGCATCATTCCCGGGTCACGGGTCTGTATCACCGCCTTCGTGCTGCGATCGGGCATCACCTCGGCCAATCCGCTGGCGGTGTGTTACCCGTGACCGCGCTCACCACCCTCAAGGTCGAATTCTGCGGCGAGTGGCACGACGTCGACGAGACCGCGGACTTCTTCATCGGTCGCGAGGGCGATCTCGCCATCGACGACAATCCCTACCTGCACCGGCAGTTTCTGCGCGTGTACCGCGATTTCGGCCTGTGGTGGCTCGGCAATGTCGGCAACCTCCTGTCGGCGACCGTGACCGATCCGAGCGGAACGGTGCAGGCCTGGCTCGCCCCCGGCGCCAAGCTGCCACTCGTCTTCCAGACCATGCACGTCATGTTCAGTGCCGGCTCGACCACCTACGACTTCACCATCCACGCGGCCGAGGACTACTACAACACGTCATCCGTGACGACGCAGAATGTCGGATCGACCACCATCATGCCGGTGAGTCTGACCGTCACCCAGAAGCAGCTCGTGCTGGCGCTCGCCGAAGACGTCCTGCTGCAGACGGTGCCGGGCCGCGGCACGCTGCCCACCTCCGCCGACGCGGCCGCGCGGCTGGGCTGGAGCATGACCACCTTCAACCGCAAACTCGACAACGTGTGCGACAAGCTCGACAAGATCGGCGTCTCGGGTCTTCGCGGCGGCAAGGGCAAACTGGCCAACAATCGTCGAGCAAGACTCGTCGAATATGCGGTGGCCACGCACCTTGTTAGCGTGGAGGATCTTCCGATGCTCGACTGGCGGCGAGATGCGGAAGAGAAGGTCATCGCGGTCGATGACTGAGCACGCGTACCGGGGGAGCACGCAATGAGCGTCATGACGTGGGTCAAGGGTCGCAAGACCGTTGCCACCGCGGTCGCGGTCGCCGTCATCGCCGGTGTTCCGCTGGGATTCGCCGTGCTGCACCAGGGTTTTCCCGTCACCGACGTCAACCTGAAGCCACAGAACGTGTGGGTGACCAACGGCGAGAAGCTGCTCGGCGGCCGACTCAACCACCAGATCGGCGAGCTCGATGCCAAGGTCAACGGCTCGTCGAGCAAGTTGGACGTGCTGCAGGACGGCGGCGCGACGCTGCTCGCCGACACCAGCCAGGGGTCCGTGCAGGTCGTCGACCCCGCCTTCGTCTCGCTCACCGACAAGATCACCGTGCCGGTCGGGTCTTCCCTCTCGTATGGCGAAGACACCCTCTCGATCCTCAGCGAGTCGGGAAAGCTGTGGGTGCTCGACACCGGCCAGCACCTCACCTTCGATGCGACGAAGACCAAACCGGTCGCGAGCCTCGGTACGGATGCCCAGGCCGTCGTCACCAAGACCGGGATGGTCTACGCCGTGTCGACGGCGCAGAAGAAACTCGTCACCATCGAGCGGCCGGGAGCCGCGGCATCCCGAACCGATTTTGCCACCCCGAAAACCTTCCAGCTCTCCGCCGTCGGTGACGAACCTGTCGTGCTCGACCGCACCGCCAACACCCTGCTGAAGAAGGATGGCTCGGTGATCGCCCTGCCCGCCAAGGGAATCCGACTGCAGCAGCCGGGCCCGCAGAGCGACACCGCTCTCGTCGCCACCGGCGACGGCCTGCTGCGCGTGCCGCTCGGCGGCGGCGACGTCGAGACGATCGCAGCGGGCATCAATCAGAAGATCACCAGTGCCGCGGATGTCTCGGCCCCCGTCTTCCTGAACGGCTGTGCCTACGGGGCCTGGGCTGCAGCGCAGCGCTACCTGTACGCCTGTGACGGGCAAGCGCCCCGGGCGCAGGACATCGGCGAGCCCACCACCGGCGCCGACCTGGTGTTCCGTGTGAACCACGGGGTGATCGCGCTCAACAACCTTGAGAACGGCAATGCCTGGGTCGTCTCGTCGAACATGCGCCTGGTCAACAACTGGGCGCAGGTGAACCCCGACGAGATCACCAAGGACGGCGACACCGGCAAGGAACGCCCGGTCAAGCAGTCGTTCACCGAGGCGGTGGCGAATCGCACCGCCACCAACCACGTGCCGATCGCGGTCGACGATACGTTCGGCGCGCGCCCTGAGCGCACCACGGTGCTGCCCGTGCTCGACAACGACAGCGATCAGGACGGTGATGTTCTCACGATCACCAAGGTGGATTCGCTCGATTCCGCCCAGGGCACCGTCGATGTGATCGAGGGCGGGCGCGCACTGCAGTACACGGCGCCCGCTGGCGACATCTCCAGCGCATCCTTCCGCTACACGATCAGTGACGGGCGTCAGGGATTCGCCTCCGCGCAGGTGAGCGTGTCGATCCGGCCGACCTCGGTCAACCTCCCGCCGGTAGCTAAGCGCACCAGTGTCGCCACCGTCGAGGTCGGGCAGTCCATCCCGTACAACGCCCTCGCCGACTGGATCGACCCCGACGGCGACGACATCTACCTCGTCGGCGCGGCACCGACCACGCCCGATCTGGTGCAGTTCACCCCCGACGGCCGCATCACCTTCACCAGCAAGACCGGCCAGACCGGGTCGAAGCAGGTTACCTTCACCGTGTCCGACGGCCGCTCGACCGCGACGGGCAGTCTGCAGGTCGATGTGAAGCCGGTGGACAGCCTCGACCCGACCGCCGTACCCGATTTCGCGACCGGCATCGTGTCCGCGCCGATCGTGGTGCACCCGCTCGACAACGACCTGTCGCCGTCGGGCGCTCCGCTCAGCCTGATCAGCGCCAAGCTCTCCACCGGGTCGGGCGTGACGGTGGACGTCGATCAGGACAAGTCGACGATCACCCTGCAGACGAATGTCGCCGGGGCGTACTACGTCACCTATACGGTCGCGGCTGGCGCGCACAGTACCGAGGGCATCGTGCTGGTCAACGTCAGCGACCCGTCGGTGAGCGAGGCGCCACCGATCGCGGTCAAAGACATCGTGTATGTGCGCCCAGGCGAGCCGTCGACGGTCAGCGTGCTGGATAACGACGTCTCCCCGTCCGGCCGGATTCTCGTGGCGCAGTCGGTAACGCCGGGGCCGGACGCAACCGAGTTGAACGTCGAGGTGCTCGGCAATGCCGTGGTGCGGGTGACCGCTCCCGGGGTGCTGGCAGACCAGGTGCAGCTCAGCTACACGGTCTCCGACGGCGAGAGGTCCGCGACCGCGGGAATCACCGTCGTGCCGATTCCGCCGCTGGTCAACCACCAGCCGCCGACCGCCGTCGATGATTCCGCGACGGTGCGGGCCGGGGATGTCGCTACCGTGCACGTTCTCGACAACGACTACTCCCCAGACAACGAACCCTTCACCCTCGATCCGACCCTCGTCGATGCGACGGGCGCCGGTGCGGGGGCCGCCGCGTTCGTGAGTGGCTCGACCGTGCGCTACCAGGCGCCGGCGGCGGCAGGCACGTACTCCGTGAGCTACGGCGTCTCCGACAAGTTCGGGGGCAAGGCAACCGCTTCGGTCACCTTCCTGGTCACGGCGAAGGCCGATAAGAACCGCGCGCCCGAGCCGACGACACTGGTCGCCCGGGTGTTCGGCGGGTCGAAGGTCGACGTCGTCGTTCCGCTCGACGGCATCGACCCCGACGGTGACTCCGTCTCCTTCGACGGGATCGCCAGCGCACCGGTCAACGGCCGGGTCTCGAAGATCTCGCCGAGCGGGTTCAGCTACGAGGCGTACCCGAATTCCGCGGGCACCGACACCTTCACGTACACGGTGCGGGACACCGCGGGAAAGACCGCGACCGGCACGGCCACCATCGGTGTGGTTCCGCGCCCCTCGACGGTGAAGCCACCGGTGGCGGTCGACGACTACATCGAGGTCAAGCCGGGCAAGACGGCATCCGTTCCCGTTCTCTTGAATGACTCCGACCCGAACGGGTACACGGTGAGTCTGGTGAAGAAGCTCGGTGATGTGCAGGCGCCGCTGGTCGCGCGGGTCAGCGGGGCGAACGTGCTCGTCACCGCACCGAACATGGAGGGCGCCTTCGTGGTGCGCTACCAGATCACCAACGGTCAGGGTGGTCAGGCGAACGCCTTCGTGCAGGTGCTGGTGACGAAGGAGGCGAAGCCGGTGTACCCGGTCGCCGCCGACCACATCATCGACGTGCAGGACCTCACCGACAAGAACACCGTCACCGTCGACGCCCTGGACGGCGCCCAGAACCCGTCCGGACCGGTGGGTGACCTCGGCCTTGCGGTGAAGGGCGAGAACGCGGGGGCTGCGAAGGTGCAACAGGACGACGGCAAGATCGTCGTCACCCCCACCGATCACCGATTGGCGATCACCTACTCGGTGACCGACCCGGAGACGAAGCTGATCGGCGAGGCGTTCATCATCGTTCCGCCGAAGCCCGGCAGCAAAGACGACAGCGCCCGCACCGCGCCGCCCCGAATCAAGCCCGGTCTCGGCCAGCAGATCATCAAGATGAATGGCACGCAGACGTTCACGCTCGAGCAGATCCTCGATGTGCCCTCCGGACGACCGGCGAAGCTCACCGGCGCGGGCGACACCAGCGCCACCAACAGCGCAGGCGGTTCGCCGTACGCCGGCGCGCAGAGCCTCACGTTCACCGGGGCGAAGGACTACCGCGGCCCCGCCGCCATCACCTTCAAGGTCAACGACGGCAAGGATGAGGGTGCCGATGCCGACCGCGTCACACTGCTGACCCTGCCGATCACCATCGGCAACCCCGACCAGACCGATGTGCCGCCCACCTTCACCCCGCCGACCGTCCAGGTCGAGGCCGGCGAGAAGGGGCAGGTCGTCGACCTGAGGGCGTCCACCTTCCATCCGAACCCCACTGTGCTGAGCCAGGCCAGCTACCGTGACTTCAGCGGCGCGACGAAGGATGTCGTGGCCGACCCCAGCGGATCGAACCTCACCGTCTCGGCCCCCCTCGGCACCCAACCGGGCGCGACCGCGATGATCAGGTTCACCGTGGTCTCCGGCGAATTCACGATCCCCGGATCGGTCAACGTCAAGGTCGTCTCCTCGTCTCGTGCCAAGCCGGTGCAGAAGAACTCCCCGCAGACGGATGACTTCAAACGCAACACCGCCGGAGGCAAGACCTTCTCCAATGCGGTCGGCGACGCCTACTGGATCAACCCGTTCCCGGAGAAGCCGCTGGTGATCACCGCGGCGAGCGTCGACAGTGGGCCGAAGGGTGTGACGGTCTCCCATACGGACAATTCGATTACCGTCTCGGCGAGCACCGCCGCATCGACCGGTGCGGTCAACGTCACCTACTCGGTGCAGGACGCCACAAACGACAAGACCCGACTGGTGACGGGTCAGCTGCGGATGACGATCCACGATGTTCCGGATGCGCCTGCGGCCCCGTCGAACGTCAAAGCGACCGACGCACAGGCCACGATGACGATCGTCGCGCCGAACGACAACCACGGGCTCACGGTGACGAGCTATACCGTCACTGCAACGCCGGGTAACAGCACCAAGACCGTGCCCAGCGCCGGGACGGTCACCATGACGGGGCTAACCAACGGCACCGACTACCAGTTCAGCGTGGTTGCGACCAATGCCGACGGCGACAGCGACCCATCGGGCAGGAGTGCCGTGGTAACGCCCTACGGCACCCCCAGCGCGCCGCGGTCGGCCAACCTCAGCAATGCCGGCGATCGTGCACCGACCACACTCAATCTGTCCTGGTCGGCGCCCGCCACGACCGGCGGCGGCAGCGTCGAATACTCCTACAAGTTCACCGGCGACGGCTGGAGCGGCTGGCAGAGCGGCACGACGGCGCGGAAGACGAACGTCGGCGCGGGCAGCTACAACTTCGACGTCAAGGTTCGCAACGTGGGAAGCGGAAAAGAGAGCGGCACCGATACCTCCAACACCGTCACCGTGCGCGACCCCGACCCGCCCGCCAAGGAGGTCACCCTCAAGGCCGATCCGCAGGGTCAGTCTGGCGGAACCTGCAGCGGCAACTGCCACAAGTACGACGTCACGCTGAACAGTTCCTTCGACGACGGTGGTCACACGGTGACGCTGTACTGCAACGGAAACGACGGCGACTACAGCTTCAGCGGTCGTCACTGGCTCAGCTCGCGCTACTGCGGCTGGGGCGGCACCTACGTCGTCGTCGACGGGGTCAAGAGCAACGTCGTCAACTTCAACTTCTAGATCTCCACTCATCCACCCCGAAAGGCACGCAATGCCCGTAACCCAAGAGCAGGCCGACTGGTTCGCGAACGCGTTCTCGCAACTCGTGGCGAACATCGACAAGGCGATCCTCGGCAAGGAACACAGCATCCGGCTGGTGCTGACGGCGATGCTGTCCGACGGCCATGTGCTGCTCGAGGACGTGCCCGGCACCGGCAAGACGGTGCTCGCGAAGGCGCTGGCGAACACGGTCGACGGCACAAACTCGCGCATCCAGTTCACACCCGACCTGCTGCCCTCCGACGTCACCGGCGTCACGATCTACGACCAGAGCAGCGGGCGCTTCGAGTTTCACCCGGGGCCGATCTTCGCCTCCGTGGTGCTCGCGGACGAGATCAACCGCGCCAGCCCCAAGACCCAGTCGGCCCTGCTCGAGGTGATGGAGGAGGGGATCGTGACCGTCGACGGCACACCGCATCCGGTCGGCGCGCCGTTCGTGGTGATCGCCACTCAGAACCCGGTCGAGCAGGCCGGAACCTACTCGCTGCCGGAGGCGCAGCTCGATCGCTTCCTGATCAAGACGTCCCTCGGCTACCCGGACCACGCGACGACCGTCGCGCTGTTCATGGACTCGTCGAACCGGGCGCGCGCATCCCAGATCCAGCCGATCATCGCCTCCGACTCGGTCGTCGCGATGGCGAAGCTCGCCAGCGAGGTCTACGTGGACGAATCGGTGATGGGCTACGTGAGCGAGATCATCACCGCGACCCGGGTCGACAAGGATTCAGCGCTCGGCGTGAGCATCCGCGGCGGCCTGGCGCTCGCCCGCGCGGTGAAGACCTGGGCGATCGCCAACAATCGCACCTTCGTCACCCCCGACGACGTGCGAGAACTCGCCGTGCCCGTGCTCGCGCACCGCATCATCGTCGACCCCGAGTCTGACTTCGCCGGGGTGACCGGCATTCAGATCGTGGAGCGTGCCCTGGCCGGTATCGAGCCGCCCGCCTACCGCGCGGCCTGAGCCCACACCCGACGACCACACCGAATCCACGACCATCGAACCGGATGACACCCGCAGCATGACGCAGACCGCCAGCCCGCCAGTCACTGGGCCTGCCGCGCCGCCGACCGCCGGTCGTCGTGCTGCCGAGCGCGCGCCGCGCAGGCCGTCACAGACCCTGCTTGCGCTCCGCCAGCTGCGGGTTGCGATCCTCGGCGCGTTGCGGCGGCTCGTCGGCCTGGCCGCCCCTGCCGCACGCACGATCTGGCGCTGGATCGGCCCCGGCATCCGTTCGGTCAGCACCGTCGGCTGGATCGTGCTGGGCACCGCGGCCGCGTCGTTCCTCATCAGCGCCGTGCTCGGCTGGGCGGAGTTCACCTTCCTCGGTGCGACCCTGCTCGCCGGCTTCCTCATCGCGGTCTGCTTCGTCTTCGGCCGCGCCACCTACAGTGTGCTCATCGAGCTCAACCCTCGCCGTGTGGTCGCGGGCAACCGCGCGCTCGGGCGGATGCTCGTCGCCAACTCGGGGAGGAAGCCGCTGCTGCCGACCCGCATGGAGCTCCCCGTCGGCACCGGTGTCGCCGAGTTCATGGTGCCGCGGCTCGCGCCGGGAGCCGAGAGCGAAGAGCTGTTCGCCATGCCGACCCATCGGCGAGCGCTGATCCTCGCCGGCCCTGCCATCTCGGTGCGGGGCGACCAGCTCGGACTCGTACGGCGCACGGTCAGCTGGACCGACCAGGTCGAGCTGTTCGTGCACCCGCAGACCACGCGGCTGCTCGCGACCGCTCGCGGACTGGTTCGTGACCTCGAGGGTCAGTCCAGCGCCGTGATCACCAACAGCGATCTGGCATTCCACGCACTCCGGCAGTACGAGCCGGGCGACGACATCCGTAATGTGCACTGGCGCACGTCCGCCCGCACCGGTCAGCTGATGGTGCGGCAGTACACCGAGACCCGGCGCTCGCAGCTGCTGCTGGCGCAGAGCGCCGAGACCAGTCACTACGCCTCCGAGGACGAGTTCGAACTCGCGATCTCGGTGATGGCGTCGATCGGCTGCCAGGTTATCCGCGAGAAGACGAACCTCGACGTGCTGTGGGAGAAGGCGGCGCTGCGCAACCGCTCCGTCACGGCGCTGCTCGACGACTCCTGCCGCATCGAGCCGGTCAGCGCTGAATTCCCCACGCTCCGCGACTTCATCCGCACCAGCACGCGCAAGCTTCCGATCCCATCGCTCGCGATCATCGTCGTCGGCTCGCAGGTCTCCGCGCACGAGATCCGTTCGGTCTCGACGCTGTACAACCAAGACACCGTGCTCATCGCCGTGCGCGTGCAGCTCGGCAGTCCTGCCTCGCTCGCCAAGGTCGGCGGCACGATGATGGCCACCGTCGGCAGCTTGCGCGACCTGCCCGCGATCCTCGATCGGACCGGCCGATGAGCGCGACGGCAGCAACAACCACCCGGGTCGGGGCGAACCGGCTCGGCGCGATCACGCGCACGCAGTGGACGGATGTCGGCGTGCTGGTGCTCCTCAGCCTGATCGCCATCGCGGGCTTCGAGCCGGCCTTCGGGCCCTACAACTACCTGCTGGCGGGTCTCGGCGGCATCGTCGTCGGCACCGCGGCCGCGATCGCCTGCGTGCTGCTGCGGCTTAGCATCCTGCCGACCATTCTCGCGGCGGTCGCCGCCTACCTGGTGTTCGGGTCCGCGCTCACCATGCCCTCCCACGCCCTGTTCGGGGTGCTGCCCACCGGCGTCACCCTCGCCGGACTCCTCCAGGGCGCGGTCTTCGGGTGGTCGGACATCGTCACGCTGCAGACCCCGGTCGAGGCGCCGGCCTACATCGCGGTCGTGCCGTACTTCGCCACCTGGCTGGTGACGCTGGTCTGTGTCTCGCTCGCACTGCGCTGGCTGCCGCGCGCCAAGCGCACGCCGCTGCGGGCGGCAGTGCTGCTGATCGCCCCCGTCCTGCTCTATCTGGCCGGCATCCTGCTCGGCACCGACCAGCCGTATTTCGCGGGCATCCGCGGCGTGGCCTTCGCCGCCGTCGCGCTCGTCTGGCTCGGCTGGCGCCGCCGCGCTGCCGGCGTGCAGGCCATCACCGTCGAGGGCGCCGTGCGCAGGCGCAAGCTGGTCGGCGTGGCGATCGTGGTG
>Ga0247765_1001389_pt1 | contig 11813 bp, 10 predicted proteins | sample UWRJL106311C6_FD_179949 | JGI IMG/M metagenome (GOLD analysis project Ga0247765, IMG submission 179949) | Plant litter microbial communities from Arlington Agricultural Research Station in Wisconsin, United States - UWRJ-L106-311C-6 | ecosystem: Environmental > Terrestrial > Plant litter >... | reverse complement strand
CATCCGACGGGCTACGCCGGACTCCCGTGTATCAGACGGTTGCGGCACCTCGCCGCTTCGTCCTCCACACCTCTAAGTCCAGGGCGATGAAAGTTCTCCCCCCGTTGACGTAGAAATTAACTCAAAGTACTCTCTGGCCACGTGTATCAGGCGGTTCGGGGGTAGCTCCCCCGCACGAAAAAGACCCGCTCCGGCGGGTCTTCGTGATTCAGGGGATCTTCGCTGGCTCATCGTGTTTGTGGCTGCGCCCCCTCTGTCTTTGTGGTCTTTCCAGGGTGTGCAGGGGCGGGTCCGGTCCTAGAAATGGACAGACCAACCATTCGGTACGCCTTGTTCCACCGCCGGGCGCCCGACGACAGGGGAGGATCCCATGAAGATCAAAGCCACCATCTCCGTGCTGGCGGCCGCCGTTGCTCTTGCCTTTGCCGCTCCGCCGGCCACGGCAGGCGACAAGGATTGCTCGGACTTCAACAGCTGGCGCGAAGCGCAGCACTTCTACAAGAAGCACGGCGGTCCCAAGCGCGATCCGCACCGCCTCGACGCCGACCACGACGGCATCGCCTGCGAGGACTTGCGCTAAGTGTTGCGATCAAGCTGATGGGCGGGCTGAAGATCAGATGGGAGCTACCCACCGGCCGCGTGATGATGGCGACCTCTCCAGTCGATCCCGCCCATCGGCAAGTCGTGAGGAGGACGGGGGACTCGAACCCCATCCGGAGTGCTACTCCGAACTCACGGTTATCGGCCGGTCGCGGCACCTCGCCGCTTCGTCCTCCGCCTCCTTAAGGCGTGGGCGATAGGAAGTTCTCCCCCTGTTGTCACGTGAAGTACGCTCTGTCTACGGTTATCAGCCGGTCCGGGGGTAGCTCCCCCGCACGAAAAAGACCCGCTTCGGCGGGTCTTCGTGATTCAGGGGCGGGAGAGGGCGGCTAGCTGAGCTCGGTGCCGTCGTAGAGCTTCTTGACGTGCACGGTGCCGGCGGGGGCGGCTTCGATGCAGAGGCGGCAGAGGACGCACTCGTCGACGTTGTCATCGACGATCTCGACGGTGCCATCGGCGTTCTTGAAGATGTCGACGGGGCAGACTTCTTCGAGCTTGGCGGCGATCGCGGCGTCGTTGCGGATCGAGTCCTCTACCTCGACGTCGATGAAGACCTTGTTCAGCTGCTCGGGCATCAGGCGGTTGCTCCCAGCTTTTCCTTGACGACGTCGGGGATCTCGTCGATGCGCTCGACGACGCGGATGCCGGCGGCTTCGAGGCGGGCGATCTTCTCGGTCGCGGTGTCCTCTTTGCCCTCGACGATCGTGCCGGCGTGGCCGAAGCTCATCCCTTTCATCTCCTCGTCGTCCATGAATTTGCCGGCCATGAAGGCGACGATGGGCAGGCGGCTGTTGTTGTCCTTGACCCATTCGGCGAGCTGGGCCTCCATGCGGCCGCCGGGCTCGGTGTAGATGACGATCGCCTCGGTCTGCTCGTCGGCCTCGAAATAGGGCATCAGCTCGGCGTAGGTGGAGCCGATGATCGCGTCGCCGCCGATCGAGACGGCGGTGGAGACGCCGAGGCCGGCCTGGGTCAACGAGGAGGAGATCTCAGTGGTCATTCCGCCGGAGCGGCTCATCACGCCGACGCGGCCGGGCTGGTAGGCCTTGGCGGCGTCTTTGGCGGGGCCGCCGATGCCGCCCATCTTGCAGACCTCGGGGACGATCAGGCCGAGGCAGTTGGGGCCGATGATGCGAGCGCCGCGCATCTCGGCGAGCTCGACCATCTGGGCGACGTCGCCGCGCGGGATCCGCTCGGTGACGATGACGATCAGCTTGATCCCGTTCTCGATCGCCTCGAGGACGGCGTCCTTGGTGAAGGCGGGGGGGACGGTGACGACGGAGCCGTCGATCGGGCCGCCGTGGTGCTCGACCGCCTGGGCGACGGTGTCGAAGACCGGGACGCCGTGGACCTCGCGGCCCTTGCGGCCCGGGGTAACGCCGCCGACGATCTTGGAGCCGTAATCGAGGCACTCTTTCGTCAGGTTGACCGCCTCGCGGCCGGTGATCCCCTGGACGATGAAGGTGGTCTCTTTGCTGAGCAGGATCGACATCAGGCCGCTGCCCCCTGGATCTTGGAAACGGCGCGGCCGGCGGCCTCCCACATCGAGACCGAACGGTCGCAGTACTCGACCCCGTACTTCTCGAGGATCTTGAAGCCCTCGTCCTCCCAGGCGCCGGGGATGCGGAAGATCGCGATCGTCTCGCCCGGGTCCTTGCCGAGCTCGAGGCAGGCCTTGATCACGCCGCGGGCGACGATGTCGACGCGGGTGTTGGAGACGATCGACATCATCACCGCGATCTTCTCGACGCCGTCCTTTTCGAGGACCTCCTTGGCCAGGCCGCAGGCCTTGGCGACCGACGGGTTGCCGCCGATCTCCGAGTAGTTGGCCGGCTGGCCGCCCTGGTTGCGGACCGCGTCGGTCAGCGTCAGCGAGCCGCCGCCGGCGCCGATCACGAGGCCGAGGTTGCCGGTGAAGCCGTGGTCCTTGCCCTGGATCACACCGCGGTGATCAGCGGCGTCGATCGCGCTGACGTTCTTCTCGAAGTCGGAGGGCTCGTAGGTCTCGCGGGTGTCGTCCTCGGCGATCGCGAGCTCCTTGCGAAGCAGCTTTTTCTGTCGGCCAACCGCCTCGTTCTCCATCTCCATGTGGGCGTCGAGGGCGACGAAGCTGCCGTCGGTCAGCTCGGCCAGCGGGTTGATCTCGGCCAGCGTCATGTCGTTGTCGCGGAAGAGACGGGCGAGGCGGGCGAGGATCGGCGTCGCTCGGTTGAGCTGCGAGCCGGTGACGCCGGTGGCGGCGACGACCTGCTTGGCCTCGAAGTCGGCGATGGGGAGGAGGTTGGAGACGTGGCCTTTGCCGACGTGGTCGGGATGGGTCTCGGCGACCTCCTCGATGTCGATTCCGCCCATGTCGCTGAACAGCATCAGCGGCTTCTTCGCGGTGCCGTCCCAGACGACGCTCGCGTAGTACTCCTGCTTGACCTCGGCTTTCGGGTCAACCAGCACCCCGCGCGGCATGTGACCGTTGATCTCGAGCTTGAGGATCTCCTCGGCGTGCTGGGCGGCCTCCTCGGGCGTGTCGGCGAACTTGACGCCGCCGGCCTTCATCCGGCCCCCGGTCAGCACCTGGGACTTGATCACGACCGGCCCACCGATTTCCTCGGCAACCTTGCGTGCCTCGTCCGCAGACGTGCAGAAGCCGTACTTGGTGACGGGAATCCCCGCCAGCTCGACGATCTTGCGTGCCTCGTACTCGTAGAACCTCATCGCGGCGCGGAACCCTACATAAGACGCGAAGGAGCCCGTCGCGCCACCCCTAGCAAAGCGGGGGATGGTAAGTCAGATTTACTTGCGCGCTCAGGGACTGGTTGGCAGGGTGGCGGCATGCGGAAACTTCCAGTCGTCTTCACTGCTCTCTGTCTCATTGCGCTCGTCGCGCTGCCCGGTATCGCCCAGGCCCGGCAGCTCCACTTCGGCATCAGCGCCAACAGCCGCAGCGGGGAAACCGCGGAAGACATCGGCGACATCCAGGACCAGGCTGCCGAAACCGGGGTCCAGTGGCTGCGTGAGGACATCGAATGGGACCAGATCGAGCCTGTTAAAGGTGAACGCGACTGGACCCACACCGACAGCCTCTTCCAAGAGGCCGCCGAACGCGGGATGACGATCCTGCCGCTGGTCGACAGCTCGCCCTGCTGGGCGGTGCCGAAAGAAACCGCAGAAGAAGACTGCTGGCGCACCTTCCCCACCTCCAACGCCGACTTCGCCTTCTTCGTCGGCAAAGCGGTCGAACGCTACGGCCCCGGTGGCGACTTCTGGGAAGCCCACCCAGGCCTCGACAGCGAACTCGCGCCGCGCTACTGGGAGATCTGGAACGAGCCGTACCTCGCCTTCACCTCCGGCGGGCAAGTGGAACCGGCGCGTTACGCCGCCCTCTACAAGGCAGCGGTGATCGCCGGCCGGGAAGCGAGCGCGAGCACCCGCTACCTGATCGAGTCGACGGTCGACGCGAAGATCGAAGAAGGCGTCTGGGTGAACTGGGCCAAAGCCCTGAAGGAAGCGGAACCCTCGCTCGGCAGCTACATCGACGGCATCGCCGTCCACCCCTATCCGGCGAGCCACGACCCGGACTACGAACCGGAAAACGGCACCGACGCCTCCTTCAAGAACACCGACGTCAACTACGAACGCTGGCGCGCCCAGGGCATCAACAAGCCGGTCTGGATCACCGAGGTCGGCTACTCGGCCTGCGATGACGAAGCGGACGAGTGCGTGCCGGGGGCGACGGTAGCGGCGCGGGAGGAACAGAAGGCCGAATGGCTGAGCGACCTCTTCGACGAGCTCGGCGAAAACCGCTACTCCTTCGTCCACGCCGTCTTCCTCTACAACCTGCAGGAGACGGGCGACCCGGAAGCCCCGGATGACAACAAGGAGAAGTGGTTCGGCATCCTCGGCAACGAAGGCGAACACCTTCCAGCCTGGACCTCCTTCGCGACCGCGATCGAAGAATTCGACGGGGTCCCAGTCCCCAACTCGACGATCATCGCCTACTCGGTCAAAGGCTCCAACGCGAGCTTCAGCTTTATCGCCGACGACGGGACCGCGACGTTCGAATGCCAACGCGACGGGGGCACCTGGGCCAGTTGCACGAGCCCGAAGGAATACACCGGGCTGACCACCGGCAGCCACGAATTCGTTGTCCGGGCGAGTAACGATGAGGCGACCGAGGGCGTCCCCGCCGACATGGGCTGGGCCAGGCGGGCGCCGGGCACCGTCGCCGACGACGCCGGCACCGGGACGCTGACCTGGAGCAACGTCGGCAATGCGAAATCCTCCGACAACTTCTACTCGAGTGTCGAAGTGCCGAAAAGCACGACGGCGACGGCCCATTACCTGAAGGCGACCAACTTCGGCTACACGGTGCCGAGCTTCGAAACGATCGTCGGGATCCAGGCTTCGATCGAGCGCAGCGAATCGAGCGTCGGCACCGGCGAAGTCGTCGATTCGCGGATCCGGATCGTCAAGGGGGGCACGATCCAGGCGACGGGCGACAAGTCAACCGGGGCGAAATGGCCGACGGTCGACACCGTCAGCCATTTCGGCGGCGCAGGGGACCTCTGGGGGAATACTTGGACCCCCACCGACATCAACAACAGCGGCTTCGGCGTCGCCCTTTCGCCGACGCTCAAAGGCATCGGCGGGTCCAGGAAAGCGATGGTCGACGAGATCGAGCTGGTCGTCTTCTGGGATTAGCGGCGGCTACGGCAACCGGATCCGGCCGTCTTTCCTAAGCGTCGGCGAGGCTTGGGATACTCCCGCGGGTGTTCCCCGCCCCGTTCGGGCCGAAGACCCGCTTTCGGCCCCGCCTTTTCCTCGTCTTGGTGCTGCTCTGCGCCCTTGTGGCGCTGTACGGATGCGGCACCGTCGTCGACCGCGAAAAGCTCCAGGACACGATCCAAGCCAGCCTGGAAAGGTCGATTCATGAGAAGATCAAGGCGGTCGATTGCCCTTCTGACCAGTCTGTTGAGCCGGGCGCGACCTTCACCTGCGACGTGATTTTTGCCGATGACAGGCGGGAAGAAGCCATCTTGAAGATCCGCAACAAGGACGCCGACATCTCCATGGTCGGCCTCAAACCAAAAAATTAGAGAGAGGCGAATGAGCGACCTGACGACTGCCCCTGACGAGCTGACGACCCACGCCAAACTTCTCAGCTGGGTGGACGAAATCGCCTCGCTCACCGAACCGGACTCCGTCCACTGGTGCGATGGCTCCGCCGAGGAGTACGACCGCCTCGCCCAGGTCCTGATCGACGCCGGCACCTTCGAGCGCCTCGACGAAGCTAAGCGGCCGAACTCCTACCTCGCCCTCTCCGACCCCGCCGACGTCGCCCGCGTCGAAGACCGCACCTTCATCTGCTCCGAGCAGGAGGGGGACGCTGGCCCGACCAACAACTGGCGCGACCCGGCTGAGATGCGCGCCACCCTGAACGACCTCTTCAAGGGCTCGATGAAGGGCCGCACGATGTACGTCGTCCCCTTCTCGATGGGCCCGCTCGGCTCCGACATCTCCGAAATCGGCGTCCAGCTCACTGACTCCGCCTACGTCGCCACCAACATGCGGATCATGACCCGGATGGGCAAGGGCGCGCTCGACGTGCTCGGTTCCGACGGCGACTTCGTCCCCTGCGTCCACTCGGTCGGGATGCCCCTGGCCGAGGGCGCCGAAGACGTCTCCTGGCCCTGCAACGAGGCCAACAAGTACATCGTCCACTACCCCGAGACGCGCGAAATCTGGTCCTTCGGCTCGGGCTATGGCGGCAACGCCCTGCTCGGCAAGAAGTGCTTCGCGCTGCGGATCGCTTCGGCGATGGCCCGCGACGAGGGCTGGCTCGCTGAGCACATGCTGATCCTCAAACTCACCTCGCCCGACGGCAGGGTCAAGTACATCACCGGTGCCTTCCCCTCGGCCTGCGGCAAGACCAACCTGGCGATGCTGGTCCCGACCCTGCCCGACTGGAAGGTGGAGACGGTCGGCGACGACATCGCCTGGATGAAGTTCGGCGAGGACGGCCGCCTCTACGCCGTCAACCCCGAGGCGGGTTTCTTCGGCGTGGCCCCGAACACGAGCCACAAGACGAACCCGAACGCGATGGACACGATCGAGCGCAACACCATCTTCACCAACTGCGCCAAAACCGACGACGGCGACATCTGGTGGGAGGGGATGACCGGCGATTCGCCGGCGCACGCGATCGACTGGCACGGCAACGACTGGACCCCCGAGTCCGATACGCCGGCCGCCCACCCGAACGCGCGCTTTACGACGCCCGCCGCCCAGTGCCCCTCGATTGCGCCCGAGTGGGAGGACCCCGCCGGCGTGCCGATTGACGCCTTCCTCTTCGGCGGCCGCCGCGCCACCGTGGTGCCGCTGGTCCAGGAGGCCTTCGACTGGGAGCACGCCGTCTTCATGGGGGCGACGATGTCCTCGGAGACGACCGCCGCTGCGGCCGGCGCCGTCGGCCAGCTGCGCTTCGACCCGATGGCGATGCTGCCGTTCTGCGGCTACAACATGGGCGACTACTTCGCCCACTGGCTGAAGATGGGCCAGCGCGAGGGCGCCAAGCTGCCGCGCGTCTTCTACGTCAACTGGTTCCGCAAAGACGACGAGGGCAAGTTCCTCTGGCCGGGTTTCGGCGAGAACAGCCGCGTGCTCGAGTGGGTCTTCCGCCGCTGCGAGGGCGAAGCCGAGGCGGTTGAGACCCCGGTCGGGTTGCTGCCGGCTGAGGGCGAAATCAACACCGAGGGGCTCGAGATCTCCGACGAGGCGATGCGGGAGCTGCTCAGCGTCAACCTCGACCTGGTCAAGGAGCAGTTGCCCCAGGTGAAAGAGCACCTCGCCAAATTCGGCGACAAGCTCCCGGCCGAGGTCTCGGCCCAGCTCGAGGCGCTCGAACAGCGCCTAGGGTAAGCGCCTGACCCACCGCAGTCCCAGGATTGGCTTGGTCAACCAGGGCTCGCCCGAGGGCGGGTCCTGGTCCGGCATCCCGGCTGGGCTCACCGCAGGAATGGAGAGCGAGGGCGCGGAGGTCGTCCATATCGACGCCTCAGTGCCGCGGGAAGGCCGGCTCGAAGCGATGCTGCGGATGTCTTGGACCGACCGCGCGGCCAGCCGCGGCTTTGCCGTCGCCGGCAGCTACCTCGCTCGCCGCGGGGTGCGGCAGGCGATGCCGCTCGACGGCATCGTCATGATCGGCAGCGGTTACGCGCTCGGCAGCGCCGTGCCTTACGTGACCTTCGACGACGGCACGGTCGCTCAGGCCCTGGATCTGCTCGGTCTGGGGGACGTGCTTAGCGAGAGGGTCGCAACCGCCTGGCGCCGCCGCCAGGCAGAGGTCTACCGCGACGCCTTCGGTTGCTGCCTGGCAAGCGAGTGGGCCGCCGCCTCGGTCCGCGACGACTACGGCATCGACCCGGCGAAGGTCCACGTCGTCGGCTTCGGGGTCAACCTGGCGGAGGTGCCGGAGGTCGAGCGCGACTGGGGCAAGCCACGGTTTCTCTTCGCCGGGTTCGACTGGGAGCGAAAGCGGGGGCCGGCGGTGGTCAACGCCTTCGCCGAGGTCCGCAAGCAATACCCGGAGGCGACCCTCGACCTGGTCGGCGGACACCCCCCGATCGAGGCCGAGGGCGTGACCACGCACGGCCCCCTCCCGCTCAGCTCAGAGGACGGCCGCCGCCGCTACGCGGAGCTCCTCGCCAGGGCTACGTGCCTGACGATGCCCTCCACCATCGAGCCCTTCGGAATCGCCTACCTAGACGCCGCCCAAGCCGGCATCCCCAGCATCGGCACGACGATCGGCGGCGCCGCCGACGCAATCGGCAACGGCGGCCGCCTGGTAGACCCCACCGACCCCCACGCCCTCGTCGATGCGATGTTGGAGCTCTCCCAACCCGAGCTAGCCCACCAGCTCGGCAACTGCGCACGCCAGCGAGCCCAGGACTTCACCTGGCAAGCCGTCGCCCGGCGGGTTCTCAAGGTGCTGCTTCCTGACTCGCCATCCCCGCTCCTCGCGCGGGTGGCACGGTAGGGGGGACCATCCCTGCGTAGTTGCAGGGATGGTGGGTCCCCTGCCGTGACAGGACCCGCGCGCCAAAAACCCTGGTCCCGCGCCCGAACCGGGACCTACGAGGAGTAAGCCTCCGCGAGCTCGGGATCCTTCTCGGCCAGCATCTCAGCCAGCTCAACCATCACCTTGCACTGCTTCCAAGTCGCGTCATCCTGCATCTTGCCGTCGATCATGTGGACGCCGCGACCGTCGGGGATCGCCTCGATCACTTTCTTGGCGAACTTGACCTCGTCCGGCGGCGGGCTGAAGACCTTCTTCGCGATCCCGATCTGCACCGGGTGCAGCGACCAGGCGCCGACGCAGCCCATCAAGAAGGCAGCGCGGAACTGGGTCTCGCATCCGGCCGTGTCTTTGATGTCGCCGAACGGCCCGTAGAAGGGGAGGATGCCGGCGGAGGTGCAGGCATCGACCATGCGGGCGATCGAGTAGTGCCAGAGGTCCTGCTGGGCGCTGACGCGGTCGGCCTCGGGGTTCTCCGGGTCGGCCGGGTCTTCCATCACGCGGTAGCCGGGGTGGCCGCCGCCGACGCGGGTCGTCTTCATCCGACGGGCCGCAGCGAGGTCGGCCGGGCCGAAGCTCATCCCCTGCATGCGCGGGCTGGCGTTGGCGATCTCCTCCAGGTTGACGACGCCCTGTGGCGTCTCGAGGATCGCGTGGACGAGGATCGGGCGCGAGAGCCCGGCCTTCGCTTCGAGCTGGGCGAGCAGGCGGTCGACGTAGTGGATGTCGTGCGCGCCCTCGACCTTCGGCACCATGATCACCTCGAGCTGATCGCCGATCTCGGTGACGAGTTGGGTGAAGTCGTCGAGGACCCAGGGGCTCTCCAGCGCGTTGACCCGGGTCCAGAGCGAGGTCTGGCCGAAGTCGTTCTCCTTAGCGGCCTGGATCAGCCCGGCGCGGGCCGCCTCCTTGCGGTCGACCGGCACCGCGTCCTCGAGGTTGCCGAGGAGGATGTCGGTTTTTTCGGCGATGGCGCCGGCCTTGGCGACCATCTTCTCGTTCGAGAAGTCGAGGAAGTGGATCATCCGCGACGGCTTGACGGGGATCTCGCGGAGCGGCTCCGGCGCGCCGATCGCCTGCGGCAGGAAGAAGTCTCGTGGGTGTCTCAAGCTTGGTCCTCTGGTCGTGGTCGGGGAATGGAAGAGCGGGCGTAAATCTAGTCAGAGGCTCGCTTTGCCGCCTCCAGCGTCCCTAAATTGCCGGTTTATCGAGGGATCGCAGCGGGACAACACGCAGGATTGGGTCGTGCCGCGGCGCGATGTGCCGACGCTTGGGCAGCTTGAAGCGCGGATTGACGAGGCGTTGGTGATTGCTCGGGCTTCTGAGGAAGGGGTCCGTGAGGTGGGTGAGATGGCCCTTGATGCTGCGCGGCAGGCTCGGCGGGCGGCTGAGGCGGCGGAGAAGAGCGCACAGGCTGCGGCTCGGGCGCCGGGGCCGGCGGGTCCTGTCACGGCAGGGGACCCACCACCCCCTGCAACTGCGCAGGGGGTGGTCCCCCCTACCGTGCCACCCGCCGGAGTAGACGCTGAGAAGGACTCTGTAGCGCCGGCGGGTGGGGAGAAAGCTGATTTACCTCGGGCGCCTCGGTTTGAGACTCGGTTTCGCAGCTTTACGGAGAGAGCTGACCGAGTTTCGGCTCGGTTGCAGCGGCTGGGGGCTCATTCGAGTCGTCGGGGAGGTTCCAGCGTCTCCGCAGTGCGGCGGCGAGGCGATGGGTGAGGGGGCCGGAACCCGCTAGAGGCTGATCGTCCAGCTCTAGGGCTGGCTCGATGCCTCGGATCGAGCCGGTTAGGAAGACCTCGTCGGCGGAGTGGAGATCGGCGGGGGTGAGGGGGTGTTCTTGGGTCTTGATCGCTTCTTCGGTGGCGCTGGCCCGTAGGGAGGCGCGGGTGGTGCCGGGGAGGATGCGGCCGTCTAGGGGGGGTGTGAAGAGGGTGCCTCCGCGGACGGCGAAGACGTTGGCCCAGCCGGCCTCCAACACCGCTCCGGAGTCGACCAGCAGGGCTCCTGGGCCGCCCGCCGGAGGGTGCTCGATCTCGGCGGGGCGATCGGCGAGCTTGTGGGGGCCGAGGCCGCCGGGGCAGGGGTGGCTTGCGAGTCGGACGCCGCTGGAGGGGAAGACGAGCGCCGGATCGACTTCCCCTGCGTCGATCTCGAGGCGCAGGTTCTGGCCCTCCGGCACCGCCGTCAGGCGCAGGCGGCCGAGGGTCAGGTACCTCGCCGCGTCAAGGGCTTTCTCTTCGACGTCGGGAGGGAGATTGGCGCTGTAGAGGTCGCGCAGGCTCCCTGCGAGCCGCTCCAGATGGGCCCCGAGCGCCACCGGCTCTCCCGCTCGCACGAGCAGGGTCTCGAAGACGCCGCGGCCCGGATCGGGCTCTCTCTTGGGGAAGTGTTCGTACATCTGTCCGTATTTACATATCGCCGCTAAAGTCTCTGGCCACTTCACCCCGGGGAAAGGATCGCGGTGCGTAAAAGTAGTTCAGCCAGTCTGCTGCTCTTTTTGGCGGCAATCATCTTCCTATCGTCATTTCCGGCCTCCGCCGCCGCTGCCACCGCCCAATATCCCAACCTGAGGACGCTGCCGCCGCGCGACCTCCGCTTCGACACGACCGACGTCTCGCCGAACCTCGAAGGCGTCGTCCACAACGTCCTCCGCTTCTCCAACACGGTCTGGAACGTCGGCGCCGGGCCGCTCGAGCTACGCGGCACGATCAACCCGACCACCAAGAGCGGAACCGCCTTCCAGCGCGTCTACAACAACGAAGGCGGCTTCAGCGATTTCGAAACCGGCAATACCTTCTACTGGCACGCAGCGCACCAGCACTACCACTTCGACGGCTGGGGTCGGTACGAGCTCTGGACCAAGGCTGGCTACGACGCCTGGATCGCCAGTGGCCGCACCCAGGGCAACCCGATCGTCGGCTCGAAGACCACGAGCTGCGTCGAGGAGGAGGAGTTCATCAAAACGCTCCCGAACCAGCCCTATCCCTCGATCTACACCGCTAACGGCTGCTTCCCGAACTCGCAGAACCTGATGCTGCAGGGGCTCTCGCCGGGCTGGGGGGACACCTACGACTACTACCGGCCGGACCAGTGGATCGACCTCGGCGAAAACGGGAAACTCGCCGACGGCGAATACGTCCTG
>Ga0247765_1001388_pt1 | contig 11819 bp, 11 predicted proteins | sample UWRJL106311C6_FD_179949 | JGI IMG/M metagenome (GOLD analysis project Ga0247765, IMG submission 179949) | Plant litter microbial communities from Arlington Agricultural Research Station in Wisconsin, United States - UWRJ-L106-311C-6 | ecosystem: Environmental > Terrestrial > Plant litter >... | reverse complement strand
GGGGGGGGGTTCAGGCATTTGGGCCACTCGGCATTGAGTAGATTCACAAAATTGGTGACATTTAGAGCGAGCGTTCTCGATGTAATATAAAAGGTAGCAAAATTTCTATATCTCTGTGGTGGAAATACTACAGAACACTGTTCTTCGCTAGGTCGGTAGGACAAATCCAGACACCCCTGACTCCAAAACCAAAAACAACTCCACTTATTGTACATGATGATATCGATATATACCTAGGTATCCAACGCCTTGCTTGCTGCTCAAGAGAAAACCAAATGCCGCTCAAACTGATGCACAAACACAAAAGCAAATAAAGCACGCATAAATGTCCAATCAACGTGTTTCAGGAAACGCCCCAGGAACTTGAAAGTTGCTTAGAGTATCCAACAGCTTCGCCTCGGGCCCCTTCGTCAGTGTCCAGGTCCACCTCCTTCATCTTTGCCTTTGACGACACGCGGGGGCTTGAAGCCTACGCTACACTAGGCAGGCCCGGCTTCCCCAGCAACATGCTATCAAGCGCATCCATTTTGGCAGGTGTCAGCTGCCGCGAAGGCCCTCTTCTCCGTCGTTGTTGCTCTTTCTTTTGCAATTGTTTTCTAGCAATTCCAAATGGCTTGGAGGCGGTCCCCGAGTTCTTTTTCGGTTTGAGGTCGTCCTGCTGTACCTTGTTAACGTAAGGCCTGGTCAAGGGGCCCCGTGGGGAGGTGCTGGGCTTGGCGGGAGTTCGGGCGGGCGTTAGAGCCAAAGGTGGGGCCAAAGCCGGAGCCGGAGCCGGAGCCGGAGCCGGAGTGGGGGCCGGAGTGGGGACCGGAGCGGGGGCCTGGGCCAAAGTCGGACCTAGATACGGAGTCGAAGCCGGAGTTGAGATAGGAGTTGGAATGGGAATGAGAACCGGAGCTGGAGCTGGAACCAGCGCCAAAGTCGGGTCCAGATATGTAGTCGAAGCCGGAGTCGGAGTCAGAACTGGAGCTGGAACTGGAGCCGGGATAGAAGCGGGTGCCCTGCCTTCTTGAATTGGCGGAATAGAGCCTTTTGTGGTGAGCCCCTCGCCACGGAAGCAGCGAACAAGCATCTGTGCCGCAGAAGGTCGAGCTTCGTGATCAAGCCTCCCCATACGCCCTTGGATAGATCAGCAGAATTACTGGCGAGCAAAACCGCCTGCACGATATCGTCGTAACGGGTATGCCTCTGCTGACGAAACCCACAACTATCCAGTGTCCACACGATGGTGACAAAGAGTGACCAGATATCGGCTTTTGAGGTTTGTTTGCCGCCGTTGAAGACTTCTGGTGCCATGAAAAGAGGAGATCCGGCCTTTATGGTCTGAGCAACCGATTGGAAATTGCTAACTCCAAAGTCGCTGAGCTGAAATTGATACCCAGCTTGGTTGGTTGTGTAAAGAATATTTGCTGGCTTCAAGTCTCGATGGATTATGCCGTTTACCGAGAGAAAGTCAAGGGCTTGCAACATATGATTGAAGACGGTCCAAGCAAGATCCTGAACCGGCGCGCAGGCCTGCGTTACCAAGGATTCAAAGTTTCCTTCCTTGAGGCCCATACATATTAGGGCTTCGTCCCGCTCCCATCCCTGTGAGAAAATGTAGTCCACAACATGTGGCTGATGAAGGAAGGGGTTATTTAAAACGACCGCGTTCGTTTTGAAGGGGTTGCTTACATGGCTAATTTTGTTGAGGATTTCAACTTCCCGCCTCAGTTTTGCCCATTCAAGGTCCCCTCTCGCACCAGGGTTTTTTGTCATGACTTTGACAGCCATGATCTTGGGCTTGTCGACGTCAATACACTTGTATACGACACCAAATTGGCCCCTGCCGAGCGCCCTCCCCTTGTTCAATTTTGCCCACCTCAGCTTGGGCTGTCCCGACCCCGGCGTATGTATCCTTGTCTCGATTCGGGAAGGCGCAAGAGTGTCGGTGTTGTCGTCGATAGTCAGCGCAAATCGGGGATTGCGCAAGTACTCCACTGTATCCCGCTGCTCCATGACTTTTCTAGCCTCCTTGTCGGGATGATAGTGCCATATTAACTGAAACTGCAAGAGATCACGGTCCCTACCGCCCATCCCGATAATCTTGTTGACATCCTCCATCACAGCAATTGCACGCTTTTCTTCAGACCTGCGTGCGAAGTGGATTGCGCCTTTCCCGAGAGTCTGACATGTTTTCTGGAACGGTCGGTCGCAGAACATGACGATGCCGGATTCTCGGTCGATTTCGAAGGAGCATTGTACCTTGGCGATTCCTAGATCATCAATGGAGATGTCACCGGCTCACCCCAAGGTCACCAGCGTACCCGGGGTCTGCGAATGAATATGGCCGACATCGAGAACCTCGATGGGCCGATCTTGTCCAGTTGTCCCAATGAAGGCTCGATTGAGTGGATTCTGCACAACTTGGGTCGCCAGTGGATTGAGTGGCAGCAAAGAAAACAAGGCAAGAGGATGATGGGGCATGGCTTGTAATCGATGCCGATTTTGACCTTGGTAAAGATGAAGTTGTTTACCGCAACTTTGGGGAGGGCATCGTCGGATAGTTAGGCACCAAGCTGAGCGCCAGCAGCCGCCAGTTTGCATCAAGTGCCCAGCTGCGGTCTGTGTGACGTTGGCCTGTGGTTGCAATAGGGCGGCTTCCAGTTTATCGATGGAAAACGCTGAGCCAGTGAATAGGCAATACAGGGCGGCTGAAGCGAACTTGTTTGCATCAAAGTACAGTTTGTTGACCCACTCAAGAGGTCAAAATTTCAGTTTCACAAAGGGCTATTTCCTTCCGCGCTTATTGACCAGAAATAAAATTGTTGAAGACAGGCCTCCCACGCAGTGTATTGCGTACAGGAAACACTTTTTTGTCCTCCCAAAAAATTCCTCAGTCTTACCTTTTATATCGAGGGCCCCAAGTATCATTGCACCTTTCAAGCAGTCTTAGGGCCGCCCTTGAGAATCTGCAAAACCTTTTTTACGAACACTCCTCAAGTCCTGAGCTTGCATTGTTCCAGGGGCCGAACTGTGCTGATTCCGATGACTCATGGGTGGCAGTGGAAGCCATGGTGGTCTGGTGTGGCTGACAAGTGTGACTGACAAGTGTGACTGACAACTGCAGTTTGCAGGTTGTACAGTGCGACCACGGTGCGATGCGCACGTGCCGGTTTTTTTTGGCGCTATGTTTGGTTTTCGGCGCTTCCACGTCGCAAGACGCAAGCATCAAATCAAATTGGATGCCACCTCCATCACCACCCGTCTGGCACCAGCTCATAAACAACATCTCATCAGGATCACAAAAGCACCTCAGAAATGGCAGACTCAATTCGCGGGGACGGGCTGTCGATAGCGGACCGCCGCCTTGCAGCACTGGCTCAAGATCCTGAACGGCTCGAGCGTGAGCGAGCGCGGTTCAGTGAGTCCCCACCATCATACCGCTCACGTCTTTCCGGCACCACCACTCGGTCCTCCAGCCCTGAAGATCATCGCACCGAAGTGGAAAAAAGGCGAGAAGAGCTGAAATGGCAGCTGATATATGAGCAAGGCAGATCTACTGTTCGTAACCAATGGGATCAACAGGTCTGCCAAGAGCGCGTCAGGATTGACCAAGACCTCGAAAATGGGACAATCCACTTTGTGAGGGATGGGCGAAATCAGCACCTGGAGGCCGATTTCATTGTCAAAACCCGTTGGATTGAGCAGGGCATCTGGAAGGATGAGTGGAATGACCAGTCCTTTCCCGATGGGCAGTGGAAGCATGAAGTGCCACCACCTCCCGAGCCTGAGCCGCTTCGGACAATTTTTGATTCTCCACCAAGCCCACCTCTTCCCAGGAGTGATGAAGAAATCCAGCGAGAGAAGCGCGAACGCGATGCATCACGCCCCATCTTCCAGTTCTTTTATCAGGTTTCCAAGGAGCGCGAACGGATCCTGAACGACTTGAATCCCCCACCAGCCTTGGTTTGCCCACCCAAGAAACCCATGTTGGCGAATGTTATGGGATTTGGCCGCGGTGGCACACCCCCGCGTCATTTATGGCTGGTTGACGAGGAGAAGACTCGGAAATTTGAAAAGTCTCGGAAAGAGATGCCACGCGATGTCAACACCACTGCGTACGAGACGGTGAAGACGCGTTGGATCGAATGGGATATCTGGAACACATCTTGGGGGGTGCTGCCAGGCATGTCGTGGAATCACGAGCAGGACCTTGAAGAGTTTCTCCAGGAGAGAATGGGTGACGATCCAGAGGCTGAGGACGCGGCAGAGGTTGACGACAACCAACGCTCTGTACCAACTGTCGACTACGGATGGCCAGCTGAAGTTCCGAGAAACAGAGGATTTCAATTTGGATTTGACCTGCTAGGAGAGAAATATGGCATTATGGGACTGTTTGGCGACAACCAACGCTATGAACAACCTCTTGGTGTTAAACCCCACTGGTCACCCGGATTCGAGACCACGGGACGAGGGCGCTTCGCAGAGTCCCCTCCACGGGAAGAGCAAAAAGAGATTCCCGGAGGGGTCGGCGACAACCAACGCTCTGCACAACCTTCTAACCACGACTTTCCATCCGTATTCTCATTTGGCGCACAAGGAGGACAGCATGAGGTTCTGGGAAGAGGCTTTTTCGCAGCCTCAGAGAGCCCACCAGATACAGCAGACACATTCTCCAACGCCAACGGTGAAGGCTCTCTTGAACTGCAATCACGACGGCAGTCGTCCACTTCTCATCGGAACGGAATGTCGCGCCAGAGCTCAGAGTCTCTCACGGTGGGACTTACAGCACCGCAACATGCACCTCGGATCAAATCACCCTCGTCACCACACGGGGTAGCCGACAATTCGGGTCTTCCTGGCCCTCCCCGGAGCAGCCCTCCTGGTCGGAAACGGCCCCAGCGCCGGGCAGCACAGCCAGTGGAGCCGGAGCCACAACCTGCGGTTCTGAAGCCAGTCCGTCCAGGGAGAGTGACTAAGGCCGCAAAGCCGAAACCTCCACCTCGTTCCAGGCAACTAAAGAGACCTGCCAAGACAGACTTGTCCACTGGGCCGGGTCCATCGACGGCTCACCCAGTCAATGAAGCTGGAAACACATCGGTCAATGGCACTCCCCGGAGGAGCCAACGGCTACGCGTGTTGTCGGCGAACCAAAGTCCTGCGGAGGCCAATTCGCGGTCTGAGCCACCCGCTACAACCCGTCCTGGCACCAAGCGGGCTGCTGTGGAAACTGCCGCGGCGAAGCCAGAGGGGGCAAAGAAGAGGAGAGGAGGACAGAGGACGCTTTGAGGAAGGGGAAACTGTGATTGGGATTTCTAAGAGTCCAGTTTTATAAGTTTGACTCATCGTCAGTTTTTCCTAGGTTTTGCAATTACCAGCGATCAGTTTGGAAAGTTCAGGCGTTGGAGTGGTGGTTTTCAGGTTGAGAGCTTAGGTATTTGAATTTGACATATTTCTTCACATGTCAAACCTTAACCTTACATCTCCATTTCTATCTAATCATCAACATTTATCTTAACAAGAACTACCTCCTCCAACTCCTCCACCACCCCAACCCCCACCAGCGCGTCTCTTATCCTCCCAACGATGCCGACGATGATGGCGATGATGACGATGATACGAACGACCCCAACACTCCAGTCGGCATCACGCTTCGCATTAGCAACAACTTTACTATAAGCGACCTTGAGCGCCTCCGTGTCTCTGCATATGACGCCCTTGCCGGTCGTCTCGTCATGGTGAACAAACGAAACAGAAGCGGTCCTCGAGCTCTGACTGAGGAAGAGGCCCATACAATCACCACGGTCTTTTTCAAGGATATGGTTGGAACTGTCCTTGCCCGTGTTGCAGCCGTTGTTGCTGAGGCAGAAGACTACAACCTGTCGACCAGGGCTACGCTGCTCAGTGATAACTAAGATGTGCCCGGAGTCTTGCGACGTATTTTCAGCAACGTTGCCGCATTGAAGTTTGGTGCTGGTGGGATGAGCACCATCCAGAGCTTAGAGTACCACCTCGCCCTCGTGGACTTCAACACTAATTGGGAATACACCAAAGACTGCAGCACCCAGGGCAATGAGGAAGGCCGGGAGATCCTCCGCTACATCCAGCCTCCCAGCCGAGGCGTGCGGAAGGTTAGCCATGCAAAGGCAGTTATATGCAGGAGGCTCATCATCACATCGCAAAAGTTCGACAGTCTCTACAAGTCTAGTCACATTGCAGCTGCGATGGTGGCTACGTTTAGCAAAGGTGCCATCATGTTCTTGCCTAACGGTACAAGTGGGTGAGTCTAGTTCTTATTCTTCTCCTTAGGTGCTAGCTAACAAATATCCTCCCAAGAAATCGCGGCAAAATGCCTTACCTCTCTGCGGCGTCGCAAATTTTTCTGGCTATCCGCAGAAGTGATAGATCCAAAGTTCTCCGGCGGATCGCTCGGAAGCTAGACTGCACCATTTTACAACATATCCGGAAGAAGAGAGTTCTCCCATCGGACACAGATGTCAAACAGATCCCTGATCAACCCCTTGAGACAATCCTCGAGGGCTTGATGCTTTAAAGCACAAGCTAGGTAGTTGGTTGGCGTGGACAGATGCTAGGACAAGAGGTTATGGGTGCGGGATTCAAGTGTTTATTCCGGGGAAGGGGTTTATAGGTACGCAGGCTTAAATAAAACAGGGACTGGACGTAAAGTATTTCCTTACCTACAAGTTAAGTTATCTGAAGTCTATTAGCTACCTACTACTCTAGTGTCCAAAAGTCTACGAAAAGAAGATAGTGATTTAAAAATACCAAGTCACTATGGGCTTTAAGCTACATTGAAACCCCGAAGCGAAGCCGCCGCCTTTGTGTGGTGTGCGGCTGAGTACAGTCCAACTCCTAAAAGATTGTTCGCGCAGTACTTCACGGCTTGGCTGCAGCTTCCGGGCCAACCTCCCCCCGGCATTCATTTCCATTTTTGAGGGGTTATGATGGAACCTTAAGGCCCTAAGGAGTAAATTTCAGGGCCCTAAATGTTAGAGTTGAGGCCTAAATATTCTGGCTTGACCCCCTCGCAAAATAGCTTCCCAGCTGTTCATTGCACAAACCCCTACTGGATACTTCGTACTGTGGTACTCAACAAGTGCGTAACTCTGATGCTCAACGACCTGTTTCCAGTGGTATCTTCCACCTCGTGCACTGGCGGCCTATTCTTCGGTCCGCAGCTTGACCCTCTAGATCAACGGTCAAATTTCGCGCCAAGATCATCAGATATCTGTCACGAAGCCACTGTTCCGCCCCCAGGGAAGTTTCCATTGATGAACCGTGGCTTGGTCACCCAAGAGTATCTTTCTCTCTCCCAGGCTCCGGTCTGCAGATCGATGGGTCCGGTCCGGCCACATGGAACGCAAGCAACTGGTGGTTGAACAACCCAACCCATACCTAGAGTGGGCGTGTTTTCTGTCAGGAACTAGCACTGCGATATCTGTTTTTTTTTATGCTGCTTTGTGTGGTCCAGTGATGCGGTTGGGTCATCGGGACGGGTCCGCAATGCAGCCGGGTGGGCAAGTCGGGAGATGCCAAGATGCATTCCTTCCCGCCCGGGACGGAGCCGGCGTTCGCCCGCACCCCGGCCAAAAGTCGCCGAAGGAAGTGCTTGTGATCATCGAGCACTCCGTCGCGCGCGGGAAATGCTCCCGGATGCGGATGCAAAAGTGTCTTGGTGCGAAGCTGACGCAACCTTTATCTCTCCAAATCCTTATTATTTGGGAAGGCGCGCACCTGCCGACTTGCAAAGACCCCACTAATGGGTTCTCATTGATTGATGTTTGGCGGGAAATTTCATCTTGATTGAACCTACGGATAACATCATCGAAGATGGCCTCCATTCCTAAGACCATGCGCGCGTGGCAGTATTCCTCCGCCCAAGGGGGCCTCGAGAAGAACCTCCATCTACTCGACGACGTGCCCGTTCCCGTGCTCTCCACCAATAAGAACGCATCTGAGGTGCTCGTCGAGACCATCGCCGCCAGTATCAACCCAGCCGACTACAAAGACGCTGAATTGCCCTTTATTCTCAAATCGCTGTCGCCCAAAAAGACACCCACTCCGGCCACACCGGGTATGGTACGTCCCCCCAACCTCCCAAACACCCCAAATCAGCATCACCAGAATATAGGTATTCAAACTCTAACACCGAGTCTAGGACTTCTGCGGCCGCATCGTAGCCACAAGCCCTTTAGCAGCTTCAACTCACCCCGTTGGCACACTCGTTTTTGGTTGGCTAGACCGGCTACAACACGGCTCACTCGCGCAATATTTCGTCGCACCGACCAGCGCTTGCGCCATCCTCCCCGCGGGCATTGAGCCCACTGTCGCCGCTACCCTCGGCATATCCGGCCTGACCGCCCTGCAGGCCATCGCGCCACACATAACCCCCGGAGCGGGCGACCGGGTCCTTATCAATGGCGGATCCGGTGGGACAGGAACATTTTGCATACAAGTTGCAAAAGCGCTGGGATGTCACGTTACGGCTGTATGCTCTACATCCAAGATGGACTTGTGCAAATCTCTGGGTGCGGACGAGATTATCGACTATACGAGAGAAAAGGATCTCTGTGAGACACTCAAAGCTACGGGGAAGGTGTTTAAGCTGTGTGTAGATAATGTCGCACTGCCGCATGGACTTTACAAGGCGGGGGATGAGTTTTTGTTGCAAGGAGGGGGGAGGTTTGTGCAGGTTGGACTAATGTTCACGTGGGACAGTCTTAGCTCGACGTTGATGAGGCTGGCGAGGCCACGGGTGCTGGGTGGTGGGAGGAACAAGTTTGAGGTGTTTATTATCAGGGAAGATGTGGAGGGGTTAGGGCTGTTGGCGGGCTGGGTGGAGGAGAGGAAGTTGAAGCCCGTCGTCGAGGAGGTGTTTGGGTTTGAAAAGGTGGTGGAGGCGTTTGAGAAGTTGAAGGGGGGGAAGTGCTATGGGAAGTTGGTGATTCGGGTGAAGGAGTAGGGAGTAGTAGGGGTGAGATGGATAGTTGATGATGATGCAGTGTCCAAGCTTGGGCAATCTGGACGAGGGTCAGAGGGAAAATATGTAGGATACTAATGACGGTTGGGCTTGTGATTTTCATCAGATCATACACATATATTCCTTGAGATTTTGGCCCGCTCGAGCTATCCGCGTATCTACCTAACGAACGCATGCAGCCCTATTGCCGTCAGAGCACCCACATCACCCTTTGATGCCCAGAGCCCTCGTCGGCCTGTCCGAGCCGAGTACCTTAACGGCACACTCCACTCGTTCGTGATTCTGGAAACTGGTGGAGCAACGGACTCCACACGGACATGCTGCCACTGCACTACGTACACTAGCTGCACCAGAGCCTGCAACCTGCATCAAACGGTGGCCCCACTGTCCGGCGACTCGGCATCCATGCAACGCTGCGGAACCCCCTTTTTCGAACCTCAACCCCAACTCTAACCTGACTTCTTGACAAGTCTTGCTCTTGAATTAACACCAATCGACCACATCTCGCAGTGTCTAAGGACTGCGTATCATTTCATACCCATCAGGCAAACCGTGAGATATTTATACCCGGGTACCATGATTTCCCGGGGTCTCGGATCTCCTTCAATGCCTCGGTCCAGACGGGACCTCCATGTCCATGATCCGCCGACAAGGGGGTTAATGTTTCCGCAAATGTGGACCTCCAGGGCTTCCCACGATGTGATATGGCTATCGCGGGATTCTCCAACAGGTTAGACCTAGACTAGGAGTTTTGAATGTGGGCAATGAAATGAAGCAGGACATGATTTCAAATCTTTCAAGCTCCATCGGCCGGCCCACCATTGCAAAAAAAAAAATATCCCAACTACAGAGGTACATAAAACCCCCCTCCCTTTCTCACCGACCGACGCGCGCACCCCGATACGTTATCATCAGGATGCTCACGTCTCCAAAATCCGTCCGATTTACCATGGAAAAGCGCGAGGGTTTCAAAGTCATTGTTATTGGGGGCGGGCCCGTGGGTCTCACGGCGGCGCAAATCCTGACCAAAGCTTGCATCGACTTTGTTGTCCTCGAGCGCCGCGATAGTGTGCATCCCGACGAAGGCGCCGGCATTGCCATCGGACCAACCACCTACCGTTTGCTGGATCAGCTCGATCTCCTATCCCACTTTGACAAGATCGCCACACCCATCAACACCAAAAATGTCATGACGCGCGACGGGCAGCTCTACAACTCGTACGAGTTCCACATGCGCGAGTACCATGGCCGCCCCATTGCCTTCGCTCATCGCCACGACATCCTCAAGACCCTCTACACCACTCTTCCCGCATCGGCCCAGGAGCGCATCAAAACGTCCAAGCGCGTTACCTCAATTTCCACCGCTGCTGAAGGCGTCACTGTTAGTTGCGACGATGGCTCCGTCGAGACAGGTTCCATCGTCATTGGAGCCGACGGCGTGCACAGCAAGACGCGCTCATGCATGGCCGCGCTGGCTGGATTCCCAGCCCCCATCTTCCCTGCTGCCTTCCAGGGCCTCTTCGGCAACGTGCCCAGGGAAAAGCTGCCCGTCGAGACTGCACCGTCGGACGATTGGGAAGCACATTCACCAAATCTGTCATCCCAGTTTTTTGTCGGGCGCGAGCGGGCCTGGTTCATCATCTACCGGCCATTGCCCAAGCCGACAACGGAGCGGGTCGACTACACGGATGAGCATGTCAAGCAGTTTGCCGAGGATATCAAGGACCTCCACCTCACGCCAAAACTCAAATTTGGAGAGGTTTTCCCCCATGTCAACAAGGCGGGCATGACGCTTCTCCAGGAAGGACTTGTCAAGACCCGAACCCATGGACGTATCGCCTTGGTGGGCGACGCAGCAAGCAAGATCACGCCGAACCTCGGGCTGGGCTACAATTCAGGCGTGTTGGATGTCATTGTGTTGATCAACCACTTGCGCAACGCGCTTCTAGCCAAGGGTGTGTCCGAGGAGGAGAAGGAGGGAGAGATTTCAGAACAAGAGCTGGAAAAGGTATTCAAGGCGTACGAGGACGACAGGAGAGACCTGACAGCCAAGGTGATGGCATCCGCTGAGGGCGTCGTGAGAAACCACACGTGGTTGAACTGGCTCCGCAAGATGTTTGATCGACACTTGACACCCGTCATGAACCTGGAGGCTTGGTATGGCAAGAGCATTATGGGGCCGGTTCTAGGGAGGCAGCCTGCGCTGGATTGGGTCGAGGAGAAAAATCTGCTGGAGGGTAAGATTAAGTGGGCGGTGCGGCCGAGTCAAGTTCCGCTGGCGGAGGTGGCTGTAAAGGTTTAAAGTTGAAGCATTCCGGGCGTAGCGTTTGGATGATGGGCTGGGGTGGCTGGGGTGGTCGTTTGAATGTATTAGAGACATTTACATGGATGGGTGTGCGTGTAAGATGCGAATTCCGGCAGCTTGGGGTACCTACTCGTAGGGGAGAAGCGGCATTATCAATTATCATCATCATTTTGACGACTGGACGCAATCATTTTCAAAATTGGGAGCAAGGCAAATTAAATCAAATGAGCTTACAGAGGAGAATTTTTTTTTTTTACCTTTTTGGGATGGGATTTCTCTTCCTTTCAATTCAACTTTACTTTTCCCTTATCAAAGCTCAGTGGAAGAGGAACTCAACAATGCTATGACTGGATAAGGCGTCAGTTACGTCAACCTGCGAATGTCGTTTCTGCTCGGACACGAGGGAACACCAAGGTCAAATTTTCTTTTTTCTTGTCATCTCCACAGCCCGATTGAAAAATTCGTTGCTTTTCGCTTTCAAATTTACTTGGCTTCAACCATACCTTCAGGGGCACTTTTTTTTTTTTTTTT
>Ga0247765_1001387_pt1 | contig 11854 bp, 11 predicted proteins | sample UWRJL106311C6_FD_179949 | JGI IMG/M metagenome (GOLD analysis project Ga0247765, IMG submission 179949) | Plant litter microbial communities from Arlington Agricultural Research Station in Wisconsin, United States - UWRJ-L106-311C-6 | ecosystem: Environmental > Terrestrial > Plant litter >... | reverse complement strand
CAACAACAACAATATCGTGGAGCGCAACTTCGCCGCCGCCATGGCGATCGGCGCCACTCCCGATTCGGTGGTGATCCCCGACTTCAACCGCGTCACCACGTTCGTCAAGGGGCAGCCGTCGCCGAAGTTCCCGTACCCGGTGGACGCGGCGCGGGCGCAGCGCGGCGCGACTCTCTTCCAGGCTCAGTGCGCCGGCTGCCACGCCTTCGGCTCCAAGGGGGTGGGGACGGTGACCGCCATCGGCGACATCGGCACCGACCCGCACCGGCTCGCCTCGTTCACGAAGGGGCTGGTGGCGACGTTCCACTCCATCCACGAGTCGCCGTTCCTGTTCGATTCGTACGAGAAGACCCAGGGCTACAGCAACCTGCCGATCGACGGCGCCTGGGCCCGCGCGCCCTACCTGCACAACGGCTCCGTGCCTACCCTCTGGGACCTCCTGCAGCCGGTCGCGAACCGGCCCAAGCAGTTCTACCGCGGGTACAACGTCTACGATCCCAACAACATGGGATTCGTTCACGACGGCCCGCAGGCCCAGGCGGATGGATTCCTGGTCGACACCAGCGTGGCGGGCAACTCCAACGTTGGCCACCTCTACGGCACGCAGCTCTCCGATGATGAGAAGCGGGATTTGATGGAGTTTCTCAAGACGCTGTGACGTAGCTCAGAGGCACCCCGCCTCCACGGGGGCGGACTTTATTGGTGCGTCCTGCCCTTCGAATCCTCACCCCCTGGCCCCCTCTCCACGAAGTGGAGAGGGGGAAACGCGGTTGCAACGAAATCGGCTGAATTCCGGCAATCTTGCGCCGAAGGGCCCTCCCTCTCCACGGAGTGGAGAGGGATCGAGGGTGAGGATTCGGAGGGCAGGACGCACCAACTACCCCCCTACCGCCGCCCGCCCGCCATCCGCTCCGCCTCCGGCAGCCGGCGCAGGCGGAGCATGCTCCAGATCCCGAACGCCGGCCCCAGCGCCAGGAGCGCGAAGGCACGCTCCCAGCCCAGGAGATCCCGCAGCGGCGGGATGATCCGCAGGGTTACGGTGGTGAGCAGGAAGCCGAGGCTGGTCTGCACGGTCAACGCGGTGCCGACGTAGCGCGGATCGGCCAGCTCGGAGACGGCGGCGCTGAACTGCGCGCTGTCGGCCACCACGGCGAAGCCCCAGACGATGCAGAGCAGGGTCAGCAGGGCGGGGTGATGAAAGACGAAGCCGGCGGCCAGGGCGCAGGCGCCGGAGGCGGCCAGGCTCACGACCGTGATCCGCGTGCGCCCCAGCCGGTCCGCCAGCTTGCCGGCCAGCAGGCTGCCGAGGCCGCCCGCGGAGATTGCGACGGCCCCGGCGAGGCGGGCCGCGCGGGGGCTCCAGCCCGCCTCCTGGTAGCTCGCGAGCAGGCAGAGCGGAACCCAGGCCCACATCGCGTAGAGCTCCCACATGTGGCCGAGATAGCCGTAGTTGGCGAGCCGCGCCGGCCGGTCGGCCAGCACGCGGACGGCCGCGCGCCAGTCGAACGGCGGCGACTTGCCGAGATAGGGCCCGGGCTTCACCAGAAAGGCGCCGATCAGCGCCGCGAGGACCGCTTGCCCGGAGGTCAGCAGGAGCACGTTCCGCCAGGGGGGCATGCCGCCCGGCGCGGCGTTGAGGAAATGCGGGACCGCCGTGCCCAGGGTGATGGCGCCCACCAGCAGGCCGATGCCGAGGCCGCGGTCCTCCCGGCACCAGGAGGCCACGAGCTTCATCCCGGGCGGATAGACGCCGGCCAGCGCGAAGCCGGTGAGAAACCGGCAGACGAGCGCCGGGCCGGGCGCGAGGTCGAGCAGCGGGATGGCGGCGTTGAAGGCCGCGGCGGCCAGCGCGCTCACCGCCAGGAGGCGCTGGGCCGGCAGACGGTCGGAGAGAGTGAGCAGCGAGCTCAGCAGGGCGCCGGCCACGAAGCCGATCTGCACGCTGGTGGTCAGCCAGGACTGCAGCGCGCCGGAGAGCTTCCACTCCAGGGTGAGCTGCGGCACCACCGCCGACGCCGAAAACCAGACCGACATGCCGAGCAGTGCGGCCAGCGCGAGCAGTGAGACGTTCCGCCACTTGCCGCGCTCCTCGGGGCGGCGCTGTGCCGTGGAGGTCATGGGACGGCGTAGCGGGACATGGCGGGGAGGGTATCACCGGCCAGAGCCCGGCGCCCTTTCCTCCTGATAAGGTCGGGGCCCATGAAGCTTCATCTTCGAGGAGGAATCCGATGACTCATCGTCCCGTTGCGTGTCTTTCCCTGCTGGCGGCTCTGCTGATCGTGGCACCGGCCGCGGCGGACGTCTTCCACTTCCAGACGGACCCGCCGGATGGCAGGATGGCCGTCGCATCACGGCCGGCAAGCCCCGGAAAGATCGAGATCGAGGCGGCCGACGACTTCCTGCTCGACCAGACGACGACGATCCGGCACGCGACCTTCGCCGGCGTGCTCGGCGACAGCGCGTTCCCCACGGACATCGCGGGGGTGACGGTTGAGATCTATCGCGTCTTCCCGCAGGACTCGGCAAATCCGCCCTCCGGGAACGTACCCACGCGCGTCAACTCGCCGAGCGACGTCGTGCTCGAATCCCGCAGCAGCACGGCGGCCACGCTGACGTTCACCACGACCGCGCTCCCCCTCGGCTTCATGACCACCAACTCGGTTCTCAACGGCATCCATCCCATCCCGAACCAGACGACCGGAGGCGATGGGCCCACCGGCGGCCGGGAAGTAGGGATCAGCGTGACTTTCACCTCACCCATCACCCTTCCCGCCGGCCACTACTTCTTCGTCCCCCAGGTCCAGATGACGAGCGGCGAATTCTACTGGCTCTCCTCAGCCCACCCGACCACGGGCGCGAACGTGGGCACCCCTTTCCCCGGCGATCTCGAGGGTTGGATCCGCAATGAGAGCCTGGCCCCGGACTGGCTCCGCGTCGGAACCGACATCGTGGGCGGCAGCCCGGCTCCGAAGTTCAATTTCTTCTTCTCGCTGGACGGTGATTTCGGTACCGTGGCCACGGTGCCGGCGCTGTCGACGCTCGGCCTGCTCGCGCTCGCCCTGGCGCTCGCCGCCGCGGCGCTCCCGCGGCTGCGGAAAGGCCGAGGATAAACCCCTGGCTTCAGTCCGGACGCTCGGTAGGGCTCTTGGCGCCCGGCCCGGGCAGCGGCGGAGAGTCGCCGCCATGGGCTTCCGCTTCCAGGAGATGGTCGAGATCCGGGTAGCGGTAGATCACCGGGGCGCCGTTCTGGAACAGGCCGCCGGTGTCCGCGGTGGGTCCGTAGGTCGAATAGAGGTCCACGCCCAGCAGCCGCAGGCAGACGGTGAGCTGGCCGCGATGATGGGCCGAATGGGCGATCCGCCGCGTCAGCACCCAGGCCCGCGAGCGCTCGACGTCGAAGAAGCGGGTGGCGCCCTCGAACCAGTCGTCCGGCATCCCGCGCAGCCGCTCGAGACGTTTGCCGGCGGCCTCGGCGTACGTCCGCAGGAAGGCGAGGCGCGTCTCCTCGGCGGGCAGCGCCGCCACGCCGAGATCGATCCCCAGCATGTTCCTGAACCAGGTGTCCTCGCTGACGCACTGGTGGACCATCTGCTCGAGCGGCGTCCGCGCCCGCGGCTCCGGGCGGAAGCCGAGATCCTCGTCCCGGAACTGCGACCAGACGGAGAGGGTCTTCAGCCGCTCGGTGTCGTAGGTCTCGAGGAGGAAATCGTAGCGGGGCATGACGGCAAGGGTACCACCGGCCCCGCGGTCCGTCAGAGGCCCCCGGCGAGCCTTCACGACTCCGGCCCGTCCTCTCCGGCAGCGGTCGCGATCACCGGCGGCGGCGGATCCATCGTTTCCCGGCTCTTGCGCTTACGGGGGCGGATCGGACGCGCTCCGAACTCGATGAGCCGCTCGCTGTCCACTCCGAAATGGGCCTTGAGCGCGGCCCGCAGCCGGGCGGCCTGCTTCCTCCCCTGGTGAATCAGGATCCTGCGCTCCTTCGATTCCTGTTGCTTGATGGCCCGGCGCATATCCAGCCGGGCCGACAGATCCTTGGCCCGAGCCAGGATCTCCTCCATCGGAGGCGCGTAGACGTCCACGCCCGGAACATCGGCCCCATTGGCCTTCACGTTGGTCACCAGTGTTTCCCAGGCGACGACAAGGTAGGCGATCGATTGCTTCGACATTGGCTCACTCTCCTTTCTGGATGTGCCGACAGTGAGCTTTATAGTCAACGCACGTACCCTATGTGTCAACACTGATTTCTGTTTGGTCATCATGAGCGTGCCATGGACATGTCTGGATCGATGCGCTCCCACAGGTCGAAATTACGTGGGCCGGATACGTCACGTTCTGTCGGTGAGGAGAAGAGCCCCGTTTCCGCGGAATTTGATCCATGTGGGCAATCTGTCCCCTGGAGGGAACAAATTGCCCACATTTTCCCGGCTCACCCTTTCCAGCGGAACGGAATCCGCGAATTCTGATCGGCCCCCCGCGGATTCCGGAGAGCCACTGGCGCATTCCCGGAGCGCGATGATGGATTCCGGACCGCCTCTCGCCGCGTCCCGTCAGCCGCTCGCCGGTTCCGAGAGGCCCTTCGCGAAGGCCCGGCGCACACTCGCCGATGGCGGATCGGGCTGGCGGGATTCCGGCCGGCCGCTCGCGAAGTCCGGGCGCGCCCTCGCGAAGGCTGGCCGGGAATCCGCCAGGGTCGCCACGGACACCGCGAGCGGGCTCTCCGGAATCACCCGCTCGGATCGATCGGGAAGCTATTCAGGCTGAACGAGATTGATGAGGTTCCCGCAGGTGTCCTCGAAGACCACGACCTTGATGGGCCCCATGTCCTGGGGTTCGCCGCGGAATTTGACTCCACGGGCCTTGAGGCGCTCGACCTCGGAGGCAATGTCCTTCGTGATGAAGGCGGTGGCGGGGATGCCCGCTTCGAACAGCGCCTTCTGGTAGGCACGGGCCGGCGGAAAGCCCAGCGGCTCCAGGACCAGCTCGACGCCCTCGATACCGTCGGGCGAGGTCACCGTGAGCCAGCGGTACTCCCCCATCGGGATGTCCGCCATCTTCTCGAAGCCGAGGACGGATGTATAGAACTGCAGTGCGCTCTCCTGATCTTCAACCGTGATGCTGACGAACTTGATCTGCATGGGGACCTCGTTGGTTATTTTTCCTGGGCGATACCGTTCAACTCTTGAATCGCGTCCTCAGGCAAATGCAGGCCAGCGCCGGCGACATTCTCTCGAAGGTGCTCGACCGATGAGGTTCCGGGTATGAGCAGAATGTTCGGCGAGCGTTGCAGCAGCCACGCCAAGGCCACGGCCATTGGGGTCGCGCCTAAACGGGCGGCAACGCTCGACAGCGTGCTGGATTGCAGCGGCGAGAAACCACCCAGCGGAAAATACGGCACATAGGCGATCCCTTGCTCGGCCAGGGAGTCGATGAGCGGATCATCCTGCCGGTTCGCGATGTTGTAGAAATTCTGTACGCAGACAACCGGCGCGATGGCTTGCGCCTCGGCGACTTGCTCGGCGTTGACAGTGCTGACTCCGAGGTGCTTGATAAGCCCCTCCTGCCGCATTTCGGCGAGCACGCTGAACGGCTCCGCGATCGAACCTGGCGTCGGCGAATCGAGGCCGCCGACCCGCAGATTGACGACGTCGAGCACGTCGACACCAAGATTCGCAAGGTTATCGTGAATGGCTTGACGGATCTGGTGGGGAGCGAGCGCTCTGGGCCAATTGCCTTCCGCGTCCCGCAGCGCGCCGACCTTGGTAACGATCCGCAACGTCTCCGGATAGGGGTGCAGCGCCTCTTTGATCAATTGATTGGTGATATGCGGCCCATAGAAGTCGCTGGTGTCGATGTGGTTGATACCCAGCGCGACAACCTCGCGAAGGACCGCAAGCGCGCCGTCGTGGTCTGCCGGCGGCCCGAAGACATGCGGACCCGCCAGTTGCATGGCACCGTACCCCACGCGAGTCAGGGTAAGGTCCTCGGCGAGCTTGAATGTGCCTCCGGGCAGTGGGGTGGACGTCATACGCTGCTCCTATACTTCATAGAGTCTGTTCAGCTTTCAAAATAGTGGCCGTGGTCGAGATCGGGAATCAGCCCGGGCTGTGTTGGGCGCCAGCCCAGCCGTTCCCGTGTTTGTGTGCTGAGTTGTCAAGCCCTGGCGCTGCGTCCCGACCAGACAAACTTTTCAATGCCTTCACCTGCAAGAGGCTCATCGCTCCACCCTTCGCCTTCGGTTCCAATCTGGTAGCACCCACCAGCGCCATTTGGATAACGCCACAGCATCCATTCGTCTCTCAGAACTGCGCCAACGAAATCCGTCGCGTCACGAATGCAATCCTCAATGCTGTGCGCGGCATACGGTGGCGAAGCCCCATAGGGCGTGAAATGGCAGTGCGTGATCTTCTCGATATCGACGGTAATCTCGTCGTTGTCAAAGCACACGAGCAGGTCGCCCACCTCCGTGCAAGCCGCAGGCACGCGCAAGCCCTCCGGGGCGCGCTGGAATGCGATCCCGGCGGCTGCGAGTCTCTCGGCACAAAGGTGCTCTAGTTTTGACGGGGTCATAAGAAAGGACTAATACTCATGCGACTAAACGGCGGCCTCAGTCGTCCACTCGAGCCGTGGAGCTGTTGTGCGGCTACTTCCATCGTGCCAATCGTCTTTTTGCCTCTTCAGAGAGTTGAGAGATAAACTCTTCAAGGGCTTCCGGATTGGTGTCGACCCTTGGGGCCTCTACTCTTGTTTCCCAAGTCGCAAAATCAGATGTACTCGTGAAGGTGATTAGCCCCACGCGTAGTCGATCAGCTTCGCGGTCGCATCTCTCCAGAACCTCAGTGTCACGAGCGCTCGGTTCTCCTGGTATTTGAAGGAGGGCATAGGAACGGGTTGCACGGCTTGCGTGCGCCGCCGTCTCGAAAATTGCGGTGATATCGAGACTCTCTAGCGTCTTAACCTCAAAAGTCCATACATCAAGATATTTATTGGGCAAATGCTGGAATGTCCGAACGCTTACCGCTGAAATGTCGGGTCGCGTCCAGGTTCCTCCAGTTGCTTTTCGTCCCTGGCTAGCGGTGATCTCAAAGTGAATCTGGTCCTGTTCAATTCGCATCTCCCGTATCCAGTCAGCCTTGAGGACTTTCAGCAGAGGCTCATAGAGCGACAACTCTCCTGAACTTGTCTTGGGTTGTACCTTCACCGGCGAAGGAACTGGCGCTTCGCTCATTTCAGCAACAACCCGACGCACGCTACCACCCTTGCCCCTTCCTCGCAAAAGAATACCTTCATCCAGCAAGTGATCTCGGATACGCCAGAATTTATCCTCACTCCACCCACGTTGCTCCAACTGACGGAGAAGCGAGACGTTACCAACCGGCTCACCGGTCGGAGGAACCAACCCGAGGAGAACATCTTCATCTGATGGACGTCCACGTCTTATATTCATAGAGTTGCCTCGAAGGAGAAACTAACCCAACAGAGCCACACAATGCTAGTTGCCCCTCAGTAGCGAACGGCGGAGCCGGCCGCCTGAACGCAAGAGCCTGGTTCGGCGCCAACCATCCTAGCCAAACGTTCAAGCAGACCTTGGCACATCATACGCTTCGCCGCTCCATGGTGAGCTTCTCGATGATGGTTGGGGCACAGAGCGACAACATTACTTTCTTTATCAGAGCCACCTTCTGCAAGAGCGACTACATGATGGGTCTCAATATAGACTCTTCCATCCTCCATCACAAAGCCACGTTCGCCGCACCACTCGCACTTACCCTGGGCCCTCTCACGAACGCGCCTGCGCATCTCAGGGCTGCGTACGAATCCCTGCCTTGAAAAGTCGCGCTTTTCCACTTGTACGGTAACCCCTGGCTGGATCGAGAACTGATCGGCAAACCGATCGGGCACAACGCCACGCACCAGTGTGCATTGTCCGTTACTCCAGTCATAGGTGGTAACCGCCCATGCCACTGGGTCTAGGATTCGCTTATGTACCCGAGAGGCTTTCGAATCAGGTTTATCTAAGTCGCGCCTGTCACCTTCACACACTACAACGCGAACCGGCAGCCCTTCCTTGAAGGCAGCTTGGATGGCATGGTCCATGCTCAATGAGCGCCTTACTCCTAAAAACCCTTTCGGAAGCTCTCCAAACCGACGCGCGATCTCACGCATATTCATGATCTGCATTATGGTGCCATCTTGCTCTTGTAGCGATGCATGCCATAGGCAAAGCACTACAACTTTTCCCTGTTCGGTAAATGACCACTCGTAGCAGTAGTTAGGATTGGAGGCTGCTCTCCTAGCACCCCCCTTGACCCTAGCCCAGTCACTTACATTAACGCCAGCAGCTCTCACCACATCGATAAGGCGCTGCCGGCTCTTTGGCTTAATCTCAGAGAGAGCTGTCATAGATCTAAGTCTTCGTTCTGCGTGCTGCCGAACCTTGTAGTCTTACCAATCTCTCCATACGGCCTTACCGACATCCTGAGGACCTGTCCTGGAAAGTGGAAGCATGGCTACCAAACAATAATTACTGGCTTCCCTAACTTTCTTCAAAGGGAGCCTCCCCTACGTAGGGAACCGAGCTTGGTTAGGTTTTCTTATCAAGACATCATCGTCAGATCAGCCGCAGCTCCCGCTTGATCTCGCTGACCCGGGCCTGGATCTCGCCGCGGTCGAGGGTGCGGTAGCGCTCGGGGAGGAGCTCGCGGCTGGTGGACTCCAGGACGGCGCAGAGGATCTGCATCTCGCGCTCGCGGGAGTTGGCGGGGGGGATGAAGTCCGAGAAGGCCTTCTGCAGGTGCTCCGCCTTCACGTCGGAGGACTCGGCGGCCTCGGCCTCCAGGATCGCCCGCACCAGGACCGCCTCGAGGTCCGAGCCGGAGAGGCCGAGGTACTGGTCCTCGGTCGCCACCGCCGTGATGGTGTCCACCGAGGTCTTGATCCCCAGTTTCTTCAGCATCACGCGGTAGATCTCGTCGTACTCGGCCGCCGTCTCGGGGTAGAAGAGCGGGATGTGCTCCTCGGCCCGCCCCTGGCGCTTGAGGTCGATCGGCAGCAGGTCGGGACGGGCGGTGATCAGGAACCAGAGGATGTTGCCGCGGTTGCGGGTGTCCCCCATGAAGGCGGCGATCTGGGCGAAGACGCGGTTCTGGGTCCCCGAATCCCCCTGCTGGTCGCGGTTGCCGAGAGCGGCGTCGGCCTCGTCGATCACCACGCCCACGGGGGTGAGCGAGGAGAGGATCTTCAGGATGCGCTCCAGGTTGGACTCGGTCGAGCCCACCCACATCGAGCGGAAGTTCTTCAGCTTCACGCAGGGGAAGCCGATCTCGCGGGCGAAGCACTCGACGAGGAAGGTCTTGGCGCTCCCCACCGGGCCGCAGACGAGATAGCCCATCGGCACGGCCGCGGGGTTGCCGCGGGCGATGGCGCGGGCGGCGCGGCGCAGCCGGTCCTTGACCGCCGGCATGCCCGCCACCATCGAGAGGTCGAACTTGGGCTCGACGTACTCCAGCAATCCCAGCCCCTCGGTCTCGATGACCTCTTTCTTGACGTCGCGCGCACGGTCCCGCGTCAGGCGCTCGCCATTGGCGTCGGTGCCGTCGAGGAGCTGGCCGATCTGCACCCGCGTCATGCCGGCGGTCATCTCCGCCAGGCGGGCCGCCGGCAGGTCGGACTTCGCCGCGTACCACTCCGGCCCGCGCACGGCCTCGAGATAGGTCAGGCGCTCCCGGGCGTCGGGGCGGACGATCTCGACCTCCCGCGTGGCATGGGAGCGGACGAGCTTCTGATCGAGCTCGGCGAGGCTCTCGGTCACCATCACGACGACGATGTTCTTGGCCAGCAGCACCGGGTCCTGCGACCACTTCCGCAGATAGACGAGGACGGCACGGTCCTCGGGTGTGCGGTAGGCCACCTCGGCCGCGGGGACGATGGTCTCGGCGAATGGCAGCAGCAGCACCACGGGGCGGGCCGGCTGCATCGAGGCGCAGAGGCGGAAGTAGGAGTCGAGGAGGGCGAAGCAGTTGGGAGCGTCGCGCGGCAGGGAGTCCGCCCAGTTGGTGCCGTGGACGGTGTCGTAGCCGCGCAGCCGGTCCTGGAAGTGGCTGCGCGCCGCCGGGGTGGCGAAGCCCAGCCCCTCGGCGCGGTTGTAGGTGACGATCGACGTCCAGCCGGCGAAGAGCTGGCCGGTCATGAAGTCGTCGAGCGAGAGAAAGCGCAGCCCCGACGGCCCGCGGACCGGGATCAGATCGGCCGGCACGCCGTGCAGCACGAAGGTGTTCGACTGCTTGGCGGTGATGGCGCGCACCAGCTCCGACGCCCAGGGCGGGAGCGAGTCGAGGAACACGGCCGGGGAGGGCGGGGCGGCGGTTTCGGGCATGGTGATCAAAATCCTTCTGAATCAATACCTTTTCACAGGCGATCTGTAGGGCGGCCCTATGTGGCCGCCCTGCTTTCCAGGCGGGGATGCCGCCCGATCAAGAGAAACCACCCCATCGGAAAAAATCCCACCCACCCAGGGCGGCCACATAGGGCCGCCCCTACATACGGGGGTCAGCCTTGGATCAGCCGGCCTCGGGCAGCTTCTGCGGCGGGGTCGACGTCCCGGTGGCGGTCGGGAAGGGGGCGGCCTCGCGCACGGCGTCCGGCTTCTTCAGGCCCATCTCCACCTCGAACTCGTTGAGGACGCTCTGCGCCTGCAGCGAGCGGGCCTTGCGCTCGTTCTTGATCCGCTCGACGTCGAGCCCGCCGGTGGCCACCTCGACGGCGGCCTTGGCCTCGGCCGACTTCTGCCGGATCTCGTCCAGGTACTTGTCGTTGGTGGCGGCGGTGCCGTAGGTGTCGAGCTCGGCGATGGCGGAGGCGGCGTTGCGCAGCGCCGAGGCGTTCCGCGACTCGGTGATCGCCTTGCGGCTCTCCTCCATCTTCTGCCGCAGCTTCTGCTTGATGTCCTCGACCGTGATCTGGGAGTTCTCGAAAGCCTTGGAGGCCGCGGCGAGCTGGTCGTTGGTGGTCGCCAGCTCCTGGCGCACCTGCTGCAGGCTCGCGGCGTCGTCCTCGGCGAGGCGGCGGGACTCGGGGCTCCCCTCGGTGAGGGCGGCCTTGATCGAGTTGACGAGCTGCTTTTCCCGGCGCTCCAGAGCCTCCTTCCCCTGTTCCAGGCGGATGACCGTGGCCCGGGTCGTGATCAGGATCTGGTTGAGCTTGGGCAGGGTGTTGCGCATCTCCTCGATGGACTCCTGGAGCATGACTTCCGGATCCTCGGCGAAGGAGATGAAGTAGCCGATCCACGACTTGAACACTCGGGCGAGACGCTGGAACATGGCTTTCTCCTCAATATTTCCCTGAAGACCTCCCTGGATGCTTCCCAGGAAGGACGCGGAAGGCTTCAGCCTTGATTCCCTTCCGGAGCGGCCGCGGGCGGCGCCGGCGGACGGGGGGTGTCCGCCGTCGAGATGGGGTTCTTCTCGACGAACGGGGTGACGGCGTCGTAGAGCTTGCGCTCCTCGGCGCGCTTGAGCACCAGCCAGCGGGTGAGGCGGGCCTGCTCGGTCTCGATGGCGATCCGGTTGGCCTCCATCTTCTCCCGGTTGCGGCGGGTGACCTCGTCGATCTCCGCCTGGAGCTGAGCGTTGTCCTTTTCGATCTGCTCGGCGCGCGCGCCCTGCTTGGAGCGCAGGAACTCCTCGAACTTGTCGAGCGCCTGGTCGCGGCGGACGGCGTCCTGGACGATGTCGGTGATCGGCACCGGCCCGGAGGGGGTCATGTTGAGGAACCCGGTGAGGGCGGCCGCCTTGGCCCGCAGGTCGAGCGAAGCGAAGCCCGGGGAGGCGAAGATCTCGAGCACCTTGTAGGCGCT